>Ga0208302_100048_pt1 | contig 46420 bp, 42 predicted proteins | sample 29_taG_FD_184103 | JGI IMG/M metagenome (GOLD analysis project Ga0208302, IMG submission 184103) | Marine viral communities from Cariaco Basin, Caribbean Sea - 29_WHOI_OMZ (SPAdes) (version 2) | ecosystem: Environmental > Aquatic > Marine > Oceanic | place: Caribbean Sea: Cariaco Basin... | reverse complement strand
TAATTCGTTTCATCAGGTAACAATCTCTAAATCTTATCGATTATCAATCCCGTTGTCCCGATGAGGTGCGTATTATAGACGCTTTATTTTCTTAGTCAAGGGCTTTTTTCGTTTTATTTGATTTTTTATCGTTTGGTGTATTACCAATCTTATTTTAACCAAATCCACTAAAGTGCTTCCTTAACAGGAGATAAAGTATACTAGACTCTAGCAGATTAAGCAAACAGCCTGAGTTAATTTTATTAATAAAATCAAAATTTTGACATAGCTTACTCTTCCTTTACTTTATCTATGCGCTGGTTTTTCTGTCCACTAGCGATTAGAGCTTCCCCATCGCTTGGAAGAAATCCCGATAAGCGGCTACTTTTTTATCTAAAGCCAGTGGATACGCACGAGAGGTCGATGGCAACCTATATAAAGTAAGCTGACGCCCACCATAGTTATAGTCTATATGCTGATTGGTTTTGGGCATCTTAGATTTAGGAATAGCTTTGCCTTGCTCTTGCGCTAATAAGTCCATCAGGATTTCTGTCGCTTTACCGCCAGTGGTAAATAGTACGTCAACTTTTGGAACTTGGCTCAATACTTGCTTTAAATTAACCGCTTCTACAATGGTTAAGTCCTTATCTGCAGCATTACCTTGCTCACGGATGGCTTTTTTTACGGTGGGACACGAGGCAATAGCGTGCTGACTCAAAAAATCCTTAATACGCTCAGGATCAAAGCGCTTATCATCGCCCACACGAAAGTAGTCTGCATCATCAAAAAACACCCGGCCATATATACGCCACATATCATTATAGAAGTTAGGATAATGAAATGGCATCGCCCACTTATCTTGGGTTGGTGGAAAAGTTCCCATCATCATGATAGTAGCATTGCTGGGTAGCACTGGCTTAAAGGGATGACTCTCTATAGGCAGCTCTTTCAAATGGTTTTCTCTTGTCGAACTCAAGGGATTAGCTCCTTATTTTGTCTCTTGTTATTTTTTTAAAATCAACGTGATTATTGCTTTTTATTTCACTGGGTAAGTACTTGAGTTTTAAATAGTGTTTTTAAAATAGCTTGTAACATAGAGTATCTGAACTACGAAGTCTGTCAGTTGCTTTTGTTTTATTGGTATAATTGTTTTGTTAACTGCATTCCATATGTTTGGGTGCAGCATTTTTTTATCCAATTTATATTGTCACCTGTATCCCCTTGATACTCTCCCCTAAATTCAAGCCCGCTGTTCCCACACAGACGATGCTCAAAGAGGTTTTATGAACAATTTAAACATAGAAATTATTAAACACCCTTTAGTGCGCCACAAGCTGAGCTTAATGCGTGCCAAAGACTGTAGTACTTATAAATTCCGCACCTTAACCAGCGAACTTGCTCGCTTAATGGCCTATGAAGCGTGCCGTGACTTTGAAATCGAAGAATTCGCTATGCAGGGCTGGGATAATACAGAGATTACCGGTGAGCAAATTGTTGGTAAAACTGTGACAATCGTACCTATTCTACGTGCCGGCCTTGGTATGTTAGATGGTGTGCTCGACTTAATCCCGACTGCCAAAATCTCTATGGTGGGTTTGCAGCGTGATGAAGAGACGCTACAGCCTGTACCATTTTTTGAAAAGCTAGTGGCTGATGTCGATAAGCGTCCTGCGCTGATTATCGATCCGATGTTGGCCACTGGTGGCTCGATGGTAGCTACTATTGATATGCTTAAGAAAAAAGGCTGCTCTACGATTAAGGCATTAGTATTGGTTGCAGCGCCTGAAGGCGTACGTTTGGTAAACGAAGCGCACCCAGACGTGAAGATTTATACCGCCTCTTTAGACAGTCACTTAAATGAAGATGGCTATATCATCCCAGGTCTTGGCGATGCAGGTGATAAGATTTTTGGTACTAAATAAGTGTTTATAAGCAACCATCAAAAGCTATCGAGTCATTAGCCATAACTCGCTATTTGCCATAACCAACTACTGGCGATAATGAGCCAATAATCATAGCAAGTAGCGATGGCAACAGCTTAGCTTATGTGATAATGCCTAATCAGATATTGCCTGTCTGATTGGGCATTTTTCTTGATCGCGTCCTCTTTGACCAACACCAACTGAGTGAAATCTAAAATCATCACATCATTGCGTCGCCCATCTCGAGTGCGCTTATTGTGCTTGATGGCAAAGGCTTTGACCTTATCAGACTGGGCTGTGATGAGGTTAATAATGATTGGATCGGTGGCTTTGGCTTTGTTATAAGATCGCAGTGCCTGCTGCAAGGCTTGATACGGATTCACAGTCGCAATGAGCAGTTTTTCTTGACGCACGCTCTTAGGCAGCACACCACCAAACAATAACACTTGTCCCACAGGTAACCGCTGAGTATGGCGCATCAGCTCATAGCGAAGCAGCTCGGGCATATCGGTATTAAATACATCTTCGTTTTGACGATAAAAGGCGCTGAAGCTGCGCTGTATATAACGTCCAAATACGGTAAAGTTCACCCAGTCTTGGTAGTGGGCATTGTGCTGTAGATGCTGACTAAACTGCTGCTGTGCTTGGGTAATACTCTGAGCACTCGAGGCATCTGTTAAATCCGAGTTTTGTAATAACACAGCGATAAGCGCTTGTGCACTCTTAAAGCTTTTGTCTTGCCACAACAGTGGATATAGGCTTTCATCCAATAAAGGTAAAGCTGGCACAAGTTGTGTTGGGGGGCGTTTGACAAATAAAGAAAACATCAGATTTGGGGACTGTGGCCGGCAGCCTTTTCAAAGGCCAATATATTGCTACGCTCGGTCGTCGACCAAGGCAGCTTCTTTGTAGCCTCTTTATTTAGACGCACCAGCACTGACTCTCCTGTGGCCACTAAAGCTTGCTGAGCGGTACTAAAGTAAGCGTATTCCATAATAATACTGGTATTACCTAGCTTCTTAGTACGAACGCCGATTAACAAAGTATCTGGGAATACCACAGGCTTTAAATAAGTACAGCTCGACTGCGCCAATACGGTCGTCACTTCATTACTAAAAGCGCCCAGCTCATTAAGATAATTGATACGAGCCGACTCCGCATATCGGTAATAGACCACGTTGTTGACATGATTAAAGGCATCCATATCATTCCAGACCACATTTTGCACATAAATACTGCCAAAGCCAACTAAAGCTTCAGGCGGCTTAACATGCTCGCTTAAAAATTCACTGCTAGAAACGCTCTGGCTCATGGTAATAAACAATCCTTATGCAATTGGCTGACTCATGGGATGAAACAAGACTGCCAGTAATTTTAAATTAACCTCAAGATAAATCAGAGTACAGAGCGTTAACCCCGCGCCACACCTCAGATGTATCCAAATTCTCAATACGCACGCAGTTTAGTTGTAGCTGGTTTAAGGTATCCGTTAAGCGCTTTCCAAAGGTCAGATAGTTAAAATCATTTAATTGATAGTTAGGCACGGCCTTATCTGATATCTCATCTATCGAAGCCATCAGCAAGCGCCAATTGGTAAACGCTTCACCACTGCTGATTAGTACCAAAGGCTTGTGCTTAGAGTTAGCGTCTGGGTTATCTAATGGGCTGATGTGTAAGCTATTTAGGCCATTTAAGTTAATTGCATCCGGTAACTTCGCTACTTCCGACAAACCCAGCTGTGGCAGCAGCTGCTTAAAATCATGCTCAGCCTGTGGTGGGCATTGGCGCTGATACCAAGCGATGGCATCGACACCCACGCCATTTTCTTGCAAAAAATTCACCAAAACTCGGCGGCCACCTCTGCCTCGCCAGACCAAAATACGATTACCCACCCCCAAGCGGTTCAGCTGAGGCATAAGCATCATACCTTCATTGCTGTACTCTACAGGACAATGCACTTGCCAGCCGGCAACGCGTAACACCTCGGCTGTGGCATGGCCTACCGCAATCACCGCACAGCGAGGAACAAAGCCTACCGGACACGCCGCCAGTCCCATACGAGCCGCAGTGGGACTGACCACTACCAAAGCCTGATATTGATCTGGCTGCTGATAAAAATGCTGTTGATATTGCTGCTCTCTTTGGCCAATCTCAATCGCTGTCAACTCAAGCAGCGGCAGTTCTAGTACCGTCAACCCTTTATCTTGCATGGCCTGCGTTAATGGCTGCGCACGTTCGATGGGACGGGTATTGATAAAAATCATAGCACCCCTTTAAGTGAGGTCATTTAAAGTTCAAGCAAATGGCGCCTAAGTTGGCAACACCCCCAATCATCACGCTTTGTCTTTATTGTTGTAAATGGTCGCTAATATACCATCTGCACCCAATGACAACAGCTCATCTGCCACATCTATACCCAATTGCTCAGCTTGTGCTTCACGGTCGGCTTGATTACCCATCAAAGCAATGCGCTTGTCAGCTTTAAGTAGAGTCGTTCCATCTTCTGAACCCACACGGCCACGTAGCCATAGGGTCTTGTTATGCGATCCTGTGTCGTCATTTTCAGCCCCTTTTTCAATGACAGCAAAGGCGGCAATCGGCACCTGACATCCCCCTTCCAAACGGCGGTTCAAGGCACGCTCTGCCATGAGACGAATACGGGCTTGGCCATCGTTTAATGGCTTTAATAAGCTCAATACCGCGTCATCATCGCTACGACATTCAATAGCTAAAGCGCCTTGACCCACGGCAGGCAAGCTGATATCGATATCAATCTCTTGTTTGATACGATCACTTAATTCAACACGCTTTAGACCACTGGTCGCCAAAATGATGGCGTCATACTCGCCGGCATCTAATTTGCTTAAACGGGTCTGAACATTGCCACGCAATGACTTAATGATTAAGTCGGGGCGATGTGCCTTTATCTGACATTGACGGCGCAAACTGGCCGTACCCACTACTGCACCTTGGGGCAGCGCATCTAGTGAATCATAGGTATTTGACACAAAAGCATCGGTTGGGGTTTCACGCTTACAGTAAGTGCCCAAGATTAACCCTTCAGGCAAAACCATTGGCACATCTTTTAATGAATGCACAGCGATATCAGCACGGCCATCATACAATGCCTGCTCAAGCTCTTTAACAAACAACCCTTTACCGCCAATTTTCGCCAGCGGGGTATCTAAAATCTTGTCACCTTGAGTAACCATAGTCACTAGATTCACCTCCAAATCTGGGTATAGCGACTCTAGACGTGCCTTAATGTGCTCTGCTTGCCACATGGCTAAGGGGCTTTTACGAGTGGCAATATTAAGGGTTTTTAATGAGGTGGTGTGGGCTGATGTGGTCATAAATATCTTTTATTAGTATAAGTAGAAGAAGAAAGTATAAATACCCTCATATTTAACCATAAATAAAGGGGTAATGCAGTGTTGATATGTTTGTGTGGGCGCTTAGCACTTAAGTTTCAAGGCTTAACGCACAAAACTGGGTGCTAAAAACAGCGGCGGCTTAACTAGCATGGCTAGCGTCTGGTTTGCTATACTGCTTTAAGTATTCTAACCGCTTTGTGCCCTTTACTGGATTTTAACCGATATGACTGCAAATAACGATTCGACCCCTCTTGCAACCGATACAGCCACTACTACTTCTAACGCCAAAGCTGGCAGTGGACAAGGCCAACAAATGTGGGGCGGCCGCTTCTCTGAGGCTACCGACAGCTTTGTTGCCGCCTTTACCGCCTCAGTAGGCTTTGACCAGCGCTTCGCCAAACAAGACATCCAAGGCTCTATCGCTCATGCCACTATGCTGGGTAAATGCGGTATCTTAACGCAACAAGAAGTAGACACCATTATCAGTGGTCTACATCAAGTGCAACAAGAAATTGATGCTGGTGAATTTAACTGGTCTATTACGCTTGAAGATGTGCACATGAATGTTGAATCTCGCTTGACCGACATTATTGGCACTGTGGGTAAAAAGCTGCACACAGGACGCAGCCGTAATGATCAGGTGGCCACCGATATCCGCCTATGGTTACGTCAAGAAGTCGATAACATTGTTGAATTGTTGGTTAAATTACAATCAGGTCTACTGACTTTGGCGGAGCAGCACACAGATACCATCATGCCAGGCTTTACCCATTTGCAAACTGCACAGCCCGTAAGCTTTGGTCATCATGTATTGGCTTGGTTTGAGATGTTAAATCGTGACACAGAGCGCTTAATTGACGCCCGTCGCCGTATCAACCAAATGCCTCTGGGTAGCGCCGCACTGGCCGGCACCACCTTCCCTATCGACCGTACCATCACCGCTGAGCTGTTGGGCTTTGAAGGTATTTGTGAAAATTCACTAGATGCGGTATCTGATAGAGACTTTGCGATTGAATTTACTTCTGCTGCGTCTATTTTGATGATGCATTTATCGCGCATGAGTGAAGAGATTATTCTGTGGATGTCAGCACAATTTGGCTTTGTACAAATCCCAGATCGCTTCTGCACCGGCTCATCCATCATGCCGCAAAAGAAAAATCCAGATGTGCCAGAATTAGTGCGTGGTAAAGCTGCCCGTGTCTTTGGTCAACTCATCACGCTACTGACACTCATGAAAAACCAGCCATTGGCGTACAACAAAGACAACCAAGAAGACAAAGAGCCGTTATTTGATTGCGTAGATACCCTAACCGGCTCACTACTTGCATTTGTCGATATGTTGCCTAATATAGTACCTAATAAGGAAAACATGCGCGCCGCCACCATGAAAGGCTATGCCACAGCCACCGACTTGGCTGACTACTTAGTGCGCCGCGGCGTTGCTTTCCGTGATGCCCACGAGGTAGTGGGTAATGCTGTTGCTCTAGGTATTAAACAAGGTGTGGATTTAAGTGAATTAAAACTTGAGCAATTACAGCAATTTAGTGATGCTATTGGCGATGATGTATTTGATTATCTGACCTTAGAGGGTTCACTGGCTGCGCGTGACCACTTAGGCGGCACAGCGCCAAACCAAGTCATCCAAGCCGTGGCTCGTGGTCGCAAACGTCTGGAAAAATACAATAGCAATTTGAAATAATCAGTTGATAATTAATAGGATAATACAATGACAGCGACTTTTGACCCAAAAGCCAATATGGTATTTTGCCGTAAGTATCAGCAGGATTTACCAAAAATGCCAAACCCACCTTTTCCTAATAAAAAAGGAGAGGAGCTCCAAAACACGGTTTCAAAAAAAGCGTGGGATGAGTGGTTAGAGCTACAAACGATGCTGATTAATGAAAACCATTTAAGCATGATTAACCCTGAGGCCAAAAAATTCATCACCGAACAGCGTGAGAAGTTTTTTGACAACGCCGATTATGAGCGTCCACAAGGCTGGACACCTGAAGGTGACAACCAGTAAGCCGCTTACTTCGCCACAACTCAGTAATCAAAAAAGGAGCGCTCATTTGAGTGCTCCTTTTTTTTGGCAGACATGTTGAGCCTGTTAGTCGCCACTATTGGTATTGGTGCGAGCCGCAATATTATTAGAGGCCTCTTGCACCGCCTGTTCCACGGTGACAAAGTCGGTATGGCGCACATCTTTGCCACTGGTGCAATAAATCACCAATTCAGCAATATTGCGCGCATGATCGCCTACCCGCTCTAACGCCCGCAGAACCCACAGAATATTAATAACTTTAGAGACATGACGGCTGTCTTCCATCACATAAGTCATTAATGAGCGGCTGGCCGACTGATACTCTTCGTTGACCACCTCATCACTTTGAAGCACCATAAAAGCTTGTTCAGGATCCATGCGGTTAAAAGCATCCAGCGCATCCAATAACATCACTCGGACTTGATTGGATAAGTGCTGCACTTCAGAGTAGCCCCGCGGAGAGACGCCTTCTTTTTTAAGCTTGCAAGCCATACGCGCAATTTTACTGGCCTCATCACCTACCCGCTCTAAATCCACCACCCCTTTTGATAGGGCCATTATCAACCTTAAGTCGCTTGCGGCAGGTTGGCGTTTGGCAACCAATAAGATCACCTGTTCATCAACCTTAATCTCCATCTGATTAATTTGATGATCAGCTTCAATCACAGTAGAGGCCATTTCCTCATTACTATCGACCAACGCGTGCGTCGCTAAGGTGACCTGCTCAGCTGCCATACGACCCATCTTTAAAAATAAATCAATGCACTGATTTAGGTCATGGTCAAAGCTTCGAGACGAGTGCTTTTCAGTGAACATTGTAAGGCATTCCTAAAGTTGGAAAATATCATGCAAGGTAGTGATAGACAGGTAATCATAAAAACCCCAGTCCAAGTCTATGCTGTGTTAGCCATAACGGCCGGTAATATAGTCTTCCGTGGCTTTTTGAGCCGGATTGGTAAAGACTTGATTGGTCTCACCCATCTCAACCATATCGCCCAGATACATATAAACTGTGTAATCAGACACACGTGCCGCCTGCTGCATATTGTGGGTCACAATAGCGATGGTATAGTCGTGTTTTAAATCTTCAATTAAGTCCTCAATTGCACCAGTTGAGATAGGATCGAGGGCTGAGGTTGGCTCATCTAACAGCAATACCTCAGGCTTGGTTGCGACGCCGCGAGCGATACATAAACGCTGCTGCTGGCCGCCAGATAAGGATAGACCAGAGGCTTTTAGCTTGTCTTTGACTTCAGGCCAAAGGGCTGACTTTTTAAGCGCCCACTCCACACGCTCATCAAGCTCTGATTTGCTAAGCTTTTCGTACAAGCGCACACCAAACGCTACATTGTCATAAATAGACATCGGAAAGGGGGTGGGTTTTTGGAATACCATACCAACACGGGCACGCAGTAAGTTCACATCCACTGATTTATCTAAAATGTTTTTGCCATCAAGATTAATCAAGCCTTCAGCACGCATACCAGGATACAGATCATACATGCGGTTAAAAGTACGCAGCAAAGTAGATTTTCCGCAGCCTGAAGGACCAATAAAAGCGGTGACTTTTTTCTCTGGAATATCGATATTGATGTTTTTTAGGGCTTTAAAATCGCCATAATAAAAGCTCAAATCACGCACCTGCATTTTAGCGGCTGGCATGTTGTCTGGTATATCCGCTAGCGTTTGCTGGTTAAAGCTTGTGGTATCCGGCTGAGCAATTTGGGCACCGGTAGTCATCGGCTGGCCCAGTAAGCTTGTCGCTTGCGTGCTGGTGGTTTTATTCACAGGTTTTCTCTTTAATGTATCACTCATAATTGTGTCCCATCTTGCGTGCAGTATGTGCTGTCATTGGTTGACTTAGTGCTTGTGCGTCATGTGTTGCTAAATTCAGTTTGGGCTTAGCGGCTTTGCTCTTTGCCACTGATTAAGCGGGCCAAGATATTTAGTGTCAGTACCGTCATGGTAATAAGTAGTGCCGCCGCCCAAGCTAGTGTGTGCCAGTTATCATAAGGGCTTGAGGTAAACTGATAGATGGTATTGGGCAAATTTGCCATCGCCTGATTCATATCGGTACTAAAGAACGGGTTGTTAAAGGCGGTAAATAGTAAAGGCGCTGTCTCACCAGTAATACGCGCAAAGGCTAATAACACACCGGTCGTCAAGCCCACTCGAGCCGCTTTAACCGTCACTGTGGTAACCAGCTTCCATTTAGGGGTACCTAAGGCATAAGCAGCTTCGCGTAAAGTGTTGGGTACGAGGTTAAGCATGTTTTCTGTGGTACGTACCACAACTGGAATCACAATCAGTGCCAAAGCCAATGCACCAGCCCAACCTGAGAAGTGCTGACCTTTTACCATCAGCGCGTAGATAAATAGACCGATAACAATTGAAGGTGCCGATAATAAAATATCATTTAAAAAACGGGTTACTTTGCCAAGCCAGCTGCCTTGTGAGAATTCCGCCAGATAAATGCCGGCCATCATACCGATGGGTACTCCAATAAATAAGCCTGAGAAAGCCAGCATGATAGAGCCAACAATGGCGTTACGTAGCCCACCCTCAGTCTGTGGCGGCGGCGTGTCTGCCAAAAAGATCGGCATGTCTAAAACCGCTTGAGAGCCTTCAACAAACAAGGTAACTAAAATCCAAGCCAACCAAAACAAGCCAAATGCCATAGCAGAGATTGCAAAGCCCAAGCCAAGCTTATTAATAAAGCGGCGCTTACTATAAAGACCTTTGTTATAACGACTCTCAAAACTTGAGGTTGAAATGGCAGTAGTGGCATTAGCAGAACGCATTGGCTTTTTTCTCCGTATTTGTCAAAAACCACAACCGCGGCTTTGACAAACTTATATTCGGTCATTTAATTCGTTGAAATAAAAAATCGTTGGTAAACGTTGGTAAATACTAATAAACAGTGAAGACTTGGTCGGTGACTAGAGTGACTAATTGCCTGCTTTTTTGTCGATACGCATCAGCATAAGCTTTGAGATAGACAGTACAACAAAGGTAATAACAAACAAGATTAGACCCAAATGTAGCAACGAAGCTAAGTGTAATTCACTGCCCGCCTCCGCAAATTCGTTGGCCAAAGCTGAAGTGATGGTTACCCCTGAAGTAAACAGGCTTGGGCTAATGTTATAAGCATTACCGATTAAGAAGGTCACCGCCATTGTCTCTCCCAAAGCGCGGCCCAGACCCAAAATCACCCCACCGACTACACCCGCTTTGGTGTAGGGCAAGATAATTTTGAACATCACCTCCCAAGTGGTCGCACCCATGCCATAAGCTGACTCTTTTAATAAGTCAGGTACGACGGAGAACACATCACGCATGGTGGCTGCAATGAAAGGAATGATCATAATGGCCAATACTAAAGAGGCGGTAAACATACCCAAACCAATTGGGGCACCAGCGAAAAGCTGACCCACCACTGGCAGTGGAGAGACATGCTCAATGAACCACGGCTGAATATAAGTGCTAAAAAATGGCACGAATACAAACAGCCCCCACATACCATAAATAATAGAGGGAATACCCGCCAGCAACTCAATAGCGATGCCCAAAGGACGCTTTAGAAATGCAGGGCACAGCTCAGTTAAGAAGATTGCAATACCGAAGCTGACTGGCACAGCGATTAAAATGGCAATAACTGAAGTGACCAAAGTGCCATAGATGGGCGCTAATGCGCCGTATTTATCCTCTACCGTATTCCAGTCATTACTGGTATAAAAGCCCAGGCCAAACTCTTGGATACTTGGCCAAGCTCCTATAATTAATGACAGTAAGATACCGCCTAATGACAATAACACCAGTATCGCAAATGCTTTGGTCGCATTAACGAATAAAAAATCATAACGCTTTTGTTTTGCTAACTGGGAGTGTAGATCTGCCATGACAGCCTCGTTTTATTGAATACCTAAATAACACCTAATCTAGCTGCTACTGCTTGCGTACCTAAATAACTGGGTATTTAGGTACCTAAATGTTAATACAAATATTGCTTACTGCGCTGGGGTATAAACTGGCTTGCCATCTTTATCCACAACTTCATTCCACTTAGCTTTGAATAAAGCCACGGCTTTATCTGAGAAGGGTACAAAGTCTAAGCTCATAGCATCTTCATCACCGCGGGTATATGCCCAGTCAAAGAAGTTAAGCACGCCGGCCACTTTTTGTGGGTTTTTTGGGTTTTTGTGCACTAAGATAAAAGTAGCAGCAGCGATAGGCCACGCTTGATCGGTATCTGAGTTGGTAATAACCTTGTAAAAACCGTCTTGTTTTGACCAATCAATATCACCGGCAGCGGCGAAAGTTTCAGCAGAGGGCTGTACGATATTGCCGGCTGCATTTTTCATGGCAGCATAAGACATGTTGTTTTGCTTAGCGTAAGCATATTCAACATAACCAATTGAGTTTGCCATACGACTGACATTGCTGGCCACGCCCTCATTACCCTTGCCGCCCACACCTGTCGCTGACGTTGGCCACTGCACGGTCTTATCAACACCGATGCTGTCTTTCCATTCAGGTGATACTTTGGCCAGATAGTCTGTAAAGTTAAAAGTAGTCCCTGAACCGTCTGAGCGAAACACTGTAGTAATCGCGGTGTCAGGCAGGGTCAACTCTGGGTTTAAGGCAGCGATTGCAGGATCATTCCACTTGCTGATTTTACCCAAGTAGATATTGGCTAACGTTTCGCCATCTAGCTTTAGTTCGCCAGGCTTGATACCTTCAACGTTGATAACAGGAACCACACCACCAATAACGGTTGGGAATTGGATTAAGCCCTCTTTTTCTAGCTCTTCAGGCGTCATTGGAGCATCAGAGGCACCGAAGTCTACTGTGTTTGAGACGATTTGCTTAATACCGCCTGATGAACCGATAGACTGATAATTCACCTGACCTTTGGTTTCTTTGTTGTAGTCCGCTGACCATTTGATGTAGATAGGCTGCGGGAAAGAAGCACCTGCACCGGTAATATTCATCTCAATGCCTTCAGCTGACTTGAACTCACCCGCTGCAGCAGACGTTGATTCTGAAGTATTTGCTGTGCTGGCTGCTGCCGAGCTAGCCGCTGTCGTATCGTCAGCTGTTGCCGCTTCTTTCTTATCACAAGCAGTTAGGGCCAACATGCTGGCAACAGTGACAGCTAATAGTGAATAACGCATGGTCTCTCCTAAAGAGTAAAAAATGTTTTTATATAAAATATAAGAAATACAGAGACTTAATAACGGATAAAGCAAAGCGGCTTGATATAAATCACTGTAATTGACGACGCTTTTATCGGTCTTGTATTGGATTGAACACATTTTGACGTCTAAATATGACAGTTTGATGAAATGAATATCTTTTGTAAGAAATAGGTAACTTCAAAAAAAGTCGGGTGAGTAATGTTACGCAACTGTACTGCGCTGAACATTTGGCTATGACGGTGTTTGAACCTTACTGGCATAGCATAAGACGCTACTCGGTTAAGGATTCATTACATTATCTTTAACCATTAGAAAGTATCGCTAAACTAATTACCTGTAGAATTAGCCCTCGATGTTTTGGTGCAGACAATTAGGTTTTGATTGCGGTTCACTGCTTTTCACAGTAACGCCAAGATTTTATTGCCATCACAGGTGCCAATCATTTATTCCATTACAGGTCCAATTTATGAAAAAGCTTTTTATGCCAGTTACCCTTCTATTAACCTTATTACTGAATGCGCCTGCCAATGCTGGCCTTGCCTCTTGGTATGGTCCCGGGTTTCATGGAAAAAGAACCGCTTCCGGTGCTATTTATAATATGTACGCCATGACAGCCGCCCACAAATCATTGCCTTTTGGTTCAAAAGTAAAAGTTACTAACCTTAAAAATAACAAATCGGTGGTGGTAAAAATAACTGACCGTGGTCCTTTTGCGCCCGGCCGTATTATCGATTTGTCCAAGAAGGCCAACCAATCGCTAAATTGCAATCTTTGTAAAGTGACCGTTGAAGTATTAAGCAAAGGTGATGGCAAATACCGCAAACAATAACTTTGTAAAACCGCAGCGCCCTAGAAAAAATTAAAATAATATTGAGGACTGTTATTGCTCTAAAAGTTTGATAAGATAGCCCTTAATAAAACCATTAAGACTCGGGGTGCAGACCTTGCGTTATCTGATAGCCGCTGAAATGCGATTATAGACAACCACGCGTTTGCTGAGACATCACCCGTTGAACCTGATGCGGTTAATACCGCCGTAGGAAAGTCATTGCAACTCCCCTATACCTTATTTTTATCACAAAAAACACAACGCTTATTACTATGACAGCCCTTGAGGGTTGTGAATTAATGCGTGCTCTGCGCTTAAGATAAATCAGTTTGGATGCATCTTATCTCAGGTTACTCTAAGCGTTATGAGTCAATGTGTTTGTGTTAAAAAAGAGGGATTCGCTTTGTTAAGCGACAGAATCTGCACTCACTGAGTCTTTATTTTTACTACCGGTTTTTAGCCTTTTACCCTAAAAGCCTCTATGGCACCTTGCCATTAACAAAAAATAAGGACATTTCTATGAGTAATGAACAACACACCATTAAGACGCCAGCGCACCGTAATGTAAAGGATGAGCGCTTCGATGAAGAGGCTCGCGACTTAACCCGCAGCCTGCCGGCGTCAAGAAAAATATATATCGAGGGCTCTCGTCCTGATATTCAAGTGCCGATGCGTGAAATCACTTTAACCGATACGCCCACTGGCGGCTTTGGTCTTGAAAATGGTGAAAAGAACCCGCCTTTTTATGTCTATGACACTTCAGGCGTCTATACTGACCCGAGTGTCGATATTGACCTCACCAAAGGTCTGCCCAAGCTACGTGAAAAATGGATTGAAGAGCGTGGCGATACCGAAGTTTTAGACGGCTTATCAAGCAACTATGGTCAAGAGCGTGCGCGTGATATCAAAACCGCCAACATCCGTTTTGCTCATATTGATAAACCTCGCCGTGCCAAAGCTGGCAAAAATGTTACTCAAATGCATTATGCGCGCCAAGGGATTATTACTCCTGAAATGGAATACATCGCCATTCGTGAGACCCAAAAGCAGCACGAACTGACCGATATGCGTCAACATGCTGGCGAAACTTTTGGTGCCAATACCCCCAAAATCATTACCCCTGAATTTGTACGTGCTGAAGTGGCCGCTGGACGCGCTATTATCCCCAATAACATTAATCACCCAGAGTCTGAGCCGATGATTATCGGGCGCAACTTTCTGGTAAAGATTAATGCCAATATCGGTAACTCAGCGCTGGGCTCAAGCATTGATGAGGAAGTATCCAAGATGACCTGGGCTACCCGCTGGGGCGCCGACACCATCATGGATTTATCGACCGGTAAGAATATTCATGAAACTCGTGAATGGATTATCCGCAACTCGCCTGTACCCATTGGCACTGTCCCTATTTATCAAGCGTTAGAGAAAGTTGACGGCGTCGCTGAAGACTTAACGTGGGAGATTTTCCGCGATACGTTAATTGAGCAAGCCGAGCAAGGCGTGGATTACTTTACTATTCACGCCGGCGTGCTACTGCGCTACGTGCCTTTAACCGCAAAACGTCTTACAGGTATCGTCTCTCGTGGTGGCTCTATTATGGCACAGTGGTGCTTAGCGCATCATAAAGAAAGCTTCTTATACACCCATTTTGAAGAGATTTGCGAAATCATGAAGCAGTATGACGTGGCCTTTAGCTTAGGCGATGGCCTACGTCCAGGCTGTTTGCAAGACGCCAATGATGAGGCTCAGTTTGGCGAGCTGAAAACCTTAGGCGAGCTGACTCAAGTGGCTTGGAAGCATGATGTACAGGTGATGATTGAAGGGCCAGGTCATGTGGCGATGAACTGCATTAAAGAGAACATGGATTTGCAGCTTGAGATGTGTTCTGAGGCACCTTTTTATACCCTTGGTCCATTAACCACAGACATCGCGCCAGGCTATGATCACATTACCAGTGCTATTGGCGCCGCTATGATTGGCTGGTTTGGCACGGCAATGCTGTGTTATGTGACCCCAAAAGAGCATTTAGGTCTGCCTAATAAAAAAGACGTGAAAGATGGCATCATCACTTACAAAATCGCCGCTCACGCCGCTGACCTAGCCAAAGGCCACCCTGGCGCTCAGGCACGTGATAATGCGTTATCGAAAGCCCGCTTTGAGTTCCGCTGGGATGATCAGTTTAATCTAGCCTTAGATCCAGACACGGCTCGTGAATTCCATGATGAAACACTGCCAAAAGATGCGCACAAGTCTGCCCATTTCTGCTCTATGTGTGGGCCTAAGTTTTGCTCAATGAAAATCACCCAAAATGTGCGTGAGTATGCAGCCGGCCTGCCTACCGGTGTTGAGGTCACCCCAAGCAGTGGCGAGCTTAGTGATGCGGTGCATCTTATCAAAGAGGTCGACACTGAACTGGTTAAAAAAGTAGGTGAAGCCAGTTTTGAAGAGGTACAAAAGGGCATGGCTCAGATGACAGAGAAGTATAATAGCGAGGGACGCCAGCTTTATAAGGAGGTGTAAGCTGTACTGTAGGACAAAGGGCTTTAATCCCAATCGCCATTTTTATTAAATAAAAAGCTTGAACCTCTAGATGGAGGTTCAAGCTTTTTTTAGCTTTTCTATAAGCTTATAGTGCTATTAGCAGATAGGACACCTAACTCACTATAACAATTATACTTTAGAGGCGTTATAGATTTTATCGATAGACGCATCGATGGTGGCTGCGAATTCTTCGTCTGTTTGAGACTTTGATAGGCCTTCAGTGAAAGCACGTGAGAAGCTGGCAATCATACCTGGATTTTGAGCTAAGCGATCACAAGACTCATCACGGCTATAGCCACCTGATAGCGCCACTACTTTAAGCACTTTTGGATGATCAATAAGCTCTTGGTAGAAGCCTTTTTCTTCAGGCAAAGTCAGTTTTAACATCACTTGATGATCATCATCTAAGCTATCTAGGTTACGTAAAATCTCTTCTTTTAATAACACTTCGCTTTCAAGCTTGTCTTTGCTTTCAATGTTTACTTCTGGCTCGACGATGGGCATAAAGCCTTCAGATAAAATTTGCTTAGCCACATCAAACTGCTGCTGAACCACAGTCTCGATACCATGCTGGCTAGCTTGATGAATCACAGAGCGCATCTTTGTGCCAAAAATAGGATAATTTTTCGCTTTTTCTAGTAGTGCTGCTAAGTTTGGAATCGGCTTCATCACTTGTACGCCATCGATCTCTTCAGCCAGACCTTTATCTACCTTTAAGAAAGGCACAATGTTTTTGTCTTCCCATAGATAATTGGCTGTTGGCTTACCATTGACTTCGCGATCCATAGTGTCTTCAAATAAGATGGCACCTAATACACGGCCACTATCAAAAGTCTCACATGTCATGATGCGAGTGCGCATTTCGTGTACTTTAGCAAACATCTCTTCATCGTTTGAGTATTCGCTCTCTTCCACACCGTACATACGTAATGCTTTTGGGGTGCTACCGCCACTTTGGTCTAAAGCTGCGATAAAACCGATGTCATTTTTGATGCGTTCTAACTGTTGCTGATAGCTCATAGTGCTTCCTATTTCTATTAAAGAGTCATGAAAAACGGGGAATAAAACCAGTGACTTAATTTTTGTTATAAAGGTAACATAGGACGACAATAAAATCCTTAACCTTAGTGTTTAATGGACTGATTGCTTAGTATCTAAGAAAAATCTAGGCCCAAATCCTATACCAAACTCTATACCAAATCCTATGACAGTCACTATCAAAATAATCTTTGCGCCTATTATACGCTACTGCGACTGAAAAATAAGTGGCTGACAAAAAAATCCGCGTCCCAGCTCACATATGACATAAAAATGGGGCTTATTAGGGGTATAAACGTGAGTATGGTATTTGAATGGTTAACGCAGCTTGTGTAGATTTGGTGGCTCTGTGATAATGGCAGGCTTAAGCTGCGCGCTCATAGCCACAATTAAACAACCATAGCTTTGCGCAGATTTACTCTATTTTATTTTTATTTGAAGGATATTCCATGAAAGCTTTGACCACTTTAATGATGACTGCCACCCTTACTATAGGGGCTCTTGCTACAGGTTGTCAAACCACCACCAATGTAACACCTGCGACCTCACATGCGCACCCACAAATTACCACCCATCCTTTGACCAATGCTGCACTACAAGCCAATGATTGGCAGTTAATCGATGCCATGGACAACAATGGTAACAAGGTTACTGACCTATTTATCGATCCTGCCAAGCCACTAACACTAAGCTTCAATAAAATTGACAATCATGACATGGTGTCATTTATCAATACTTGTAATAACATCTCATCGGCTTATACCATCAGTGATAATAAGCTAAAGCTTGGCAATATTATGAGCACCATGATGGCCTGTCCAGATGCTGAAGCTAAGTTCGATGCCGCTACAGTGGCCACAGCCATGGGTAATTACACGCTAAGTGAAGATACCAACAAACATCCCATGCTGGTTATCAGCAGCGAAAAGCAAGTAGCGCATTTTAAAGCAGTTCCTAAGAGCAAATAATCATTCTGTAACACGTATTAATAAAAAGAGCACCTGTCTTATGTCAGGTGTTTTTTTTGGCGGCAAGTTTTGAATAACCTCAATCTGGCATGCTGATAGTTTTTAACAATATCATGACCAAAATTCATGTTGATTAAAAAATATACTATTTAGTACATGAGCATAGAACGCTCTTTAATGACTCAGCTTCATGCTCAATATGGCTTGTTTATCAGATATCACACCAACAAAAAACCACATCAAAAACCCTTTAAAGCCTTATATTACAAGCCTAACAGCTAAAATATTATTGCAACATCCAACCCACCCTAGGCGTTACGATTAGATAGCTTAAATTATTAAAATCCAATAAGATGAATTTAATTCATGTTTTATTTAAATAGTATCGTTTTTATTCATCTCATACTTTGAGTATCATTCATCTCATACACAAATTTGGTTTTATCTTGAACAACTAGGGTAGCAAATATTATGAGCAATAAATTTACTTATTCGATTTCAAAAATCCGTTTTGATGAACACTATAAGCCGGCTGATAGCACCCGTCTGACCACCAACTTTGCAAACTTAGCACGTGGTGAGAGCCGTCAAGAAAACCTACGCAAAACGCTGACCATGATTAATAATCGCTTTAATGCACTGGCAAATTGGGACAATCCAAATGCTGACCGCTACTCTGTTGAAGTTGATATTGTTTCTGCAAACTTAGATGTCGAGGGTAATGGTAATACCTTCCCAGCCATTGAAATCCTGCAAACCACCATCGTTGACCACAAACAGAACAGACGCATCGAGGGTATTGTTGGCAACAGCTTCTCATCGTATGTGCGCGACTATGACTTTAGCGTGGTACTGCTAGATCATTTTGATAAAAATCCAAACACGCCGCCACCTGCAAGCTTCGGTGTCCTACATGGCAAACTGTTTCAGCATTTATTAAACTCAGACGCTTATAAAGCCAATTTTAATAAGCAGCCTGTCATTTGCTTGAGTGTATCGACCAGCAAAACTTATCATCGCACTACCAACCAACATCCGGTATTGGGGGTGGAATACAAGCAAGATGAGTATTCACTGACTGATGACTACTTCCACAAAATGGGCTTAAGAGTTCGTTACTTTCAACCTAAGGGTAGCGTGGCTCCATTGGCCTTTTATTTCTCAGGTGATTTACTCGCCGATTACACGGACCTTGAATTAATCAGTGCCATTAGTACCATGGAAACCTTCCAAAAGATTTATCGCCCTGAGATTTACAATGCCAACTCAGCGGCAGGTGATGTGTATCAGCCGAGCCTAAACTATCAAGACTATTCACTGACTCAAGTGGTATATGACCGCGAAGAGCGCAGCCAACTGGCAGTAAAACAAGGCAAGTTCACTGAACAGCAGTTCATCAAGCCTTATCAAGACACGCTTAATAAGTGGGCAGCAAGCTATGAAGTGCGCTACCCTGCTGAAGCGGTCAAGCCTCAAAAACACGCGGCTTAATGGTTTATACAAAAAACCTTGTACCGCCTTTTAAACTAAGTTTTTTAAGCCTTATTAAAATAGAGAAGATAACCACCATGGCACTATTATTACCGACTTCGACCGCTGGTAGCTTACCCAAACCCTCTTGGTTGGCTGAGCCTGAAAAGCTTTGGTCACCTTGGAAACTAGAAGGCGATGAGCTGATTGAAGCCAAGCAAGATGCGCTGCGCTTGACCTTACAAGAACAGCGACATGCCGGCATCGATATCGTTAGTGATGGCGAGCAGACCCGCCAGCATTTTGTGACTACCTTTATTGAGCATTTAGATGGTGTCGACTTTAAACAGCGTGAAACCGTCAAAATACGCAACCGTTATGAGGCCAGTGTGCCATCGGTAGTGGGCGCAGTAAGTCGTCAAAAGCCAGTCTTTGTCGAAGACGCTAAGTTCTTACGTCAACAAACTGATCAGCCAATCAAGTGGGCTTTGCCTGGCCCGATGACCATGATTGACACCTTATATGATGGTCATTATAAAAGCCGTGAAAAACTGGCTTGGGAGTTTGCTAAAATTCTAAACCAAGAAGCCCGTGAGCTCGAGGCAGCTGGTGTAGATATCATCCAGTTTGATGAACCCGCCTTTAACGTATTTTTTGATGAGGTCAATGACTGGGGTATTGCCACCTTAGAGCGTGCCATTGAAGGTCTAAAGTGTGAAACTGCCGTGCATATTTGCTACGGCTATGGTATCAAAGCTAATAATGACTGGAAAAAGACCTTAGGCTCAGAGTGGCGCCAATATGAAGAGGCGTTCCCTAAGCTGCAACAGTCAAACATTGACATTGTGTCGCTAGAATGTCAAAACTCACGGGTGCCCATGGATCTAATTGAACTGATTCGCGGCAAAAAAGTCATGGTTGGTGCCATTGATGTGGCCACCAATACTATTGAGACCCCAGAGGAGGTGGCGGATACCTTACGTAAAGCGCTGCAATTTGTGGATGCAGACAAGCTTTATCCTTCGACCAACTGTGGTATGACGCCGCTGTCTCGCCAAGTCGCCCAAGGTAAGCTAAAAGCATTGAGTGCTGGCGCTAAAATTGTTCGTGATGAGCTAAGCTCTTAAGCTGTAGTCATCTCAAAAAAAGCGGCTCATCTGTAGCCGCCCTCGTTTTTTGATTTAGGATTGAAGTAATGATTGAAGCTACTGACTTTAGAGATGCCATGTCTTTGTTGAGCACCGCCGTCAATGTGGTGACCACCACTGGCGACTCTGGCATGCATGGGTTCACAGCCTCTGCGGTGTGTAGCGTTACTGATATGCCCCCAACTTTATTGGTTTGTATGAATCAAGCCTCACGCTCACACAGCCATTTTGTTAACAATAAAATTTTGAGTGTCAATGTATTGGGCGCGCAGCATGAATCCCTCTCTAATGCCTTTGCCTCAAGACTCACTCAGGCTGAGCGCTTTGAGCAAGGCCAATGGACTGAGCTTGCCACCGGAGCACCGGTATTACAAGATGCCTTGGTCAGCTTCGATTGTGAGATTGAGCAAATCCAGCAGGTAGGTACACACAGCGTGTTTATGTGCCGTGTGGTAGATATTCAGCTGCCTAAAGCTGAAGATACTGCTGAGCAAAGTTTAGTTTACTTTAATCGCTCGTACCACCGGCTAGGCCAATTGGGTCAACTGGCACTATCCTAACCGAGACAGTTATTAATGCCGGTGGCTATTTTGCTTAAAAGGCCTTATAAATAACACAGCTTTTAAATGAAATGGCTGTCTCAATAAAGTAGCCCTCTAATCCAACTTTTAACTGAGAAGAAATTACCCTGTGGAATTAATCATCTTTTTAATCATTGGCGCTCTGGCAGGATTTGCAGCAGGGCTATTTGGCGTGGGCGGTGGTACCATCATAGTACCGCTGTTGTTTATTGTGTTTACTCAAATGGGCTATGACCCAGATACCATCATGCATCTAGCATTAGGCACCTCACTGGCGACCATTATTGTCACCTCGATAAGCTCACTTATGGCGCACAATAAAAAGGGCTCTGTGATGTGGCCGGTGTTCAAAAACCTAGCGCCTGGCATGGCATTAGGCTGCTTCTTTGGTGCAGGATTGGCCGGCCAGATATCGGGACTACACCTACAGATTATTGTTGGTATCTTCTTGCTGTGGGTAGCCTATAGGATGTTCTTCGGTGGCAAAAAGGCAGCGGCCAGTACGACTGATGCCAATACTGCGCCTGCCATACTGCCGTCAAAACCTAAACAGCTAGCAGCAGGAGGGGTGATTGGTATTGCTTCTGCCATCTTCGGTATTGGTGGTGGCAGCTTAACTGTGCCTTATTTGACCCGTTATGGCGTGGTTATGCAAAAAGCGGTCGGTACTTCTGCAGCTTGCGGCTTACCTATTGCCATCGCCGGCGCATTGGGCTTTATGTTATTTGGCATGCAGCAAAAAATAGATGTCCCTAATACCATTGGTTTCGTACACATTTATGCTTTTTTGGGCATCAGTGTCATGAGCTTTTTTACCGCCAAACTGGGCGCAAAAGTGGCGCACATTTTATCACCTGCCATGCTAAAAAAATGCTTTGCCATATTGCTTACGGTTGTGGGCTGTTATTTTCTTTACAAAGGACTACGTTAAGTTTTCGCCTCATTTGTAACTTAATAAGCTTGGCTCAAGCCATAAGCCTGGCTCAAGCCTGCCATCAAAAAGCCCCTGCTAGATATCTAGCAGGGGCTTTTTCGTGCTTGTCCGTGAATGTGCTAAAGTCATATCGGCGTCAGCAGTATGATAGTTTATTACTCGCTGACAGCTAACCTGTGTTATGACTGCCGATTATTCCACTGTCACTGACTTGGCCAAATTGCGAGGCTGATCCACATCCGTCCCACGCATCACAGCTACATGATACGATAAAAACTGTACTGGGATACTGTATACGATGGGCGCTAAATGCTCATTAACATCGGGCACATTAATCACATGTAAACGCTCATCGCTCACCAAATCACTTGACTCACTGGCAAAAACAAACAGCTCGCCATGACGCGCATGAACCTCTTGCATGTTGGCTTTGAGCTTATCTAACATGCTATCTTTTGGTGCCAGCACCACAATCGGCATGTCTTTATCGACTAGCGCTAATGGACCATGCTTAAGCTCGCCTGCCGCATAACCTTCGGCATGAATATAAGAGATTTCTTTTAGTTTAAGCGCGCCTTCTAAAGCAATAGGATATTGCACGCCGCGACCTAAGAATAAGGTACTCTTTTTGTCCTCAAATTTCTGGCTCATGTCCTCAATGGCTTTATCTAATGCCAAGCTCTTATCAAGCTGACCTTTTAGATTGTGCATTTCGGTGACGATGGTTTTTAACTCATCGGCATTGATACGCTGCTGCACTTTACCCACTTTTAATACCAATAGCATTAAGGCGGCAAGCTGAGTGGTAAAGGCCTTGGTCGAGGCCACACCAATCTCTACTCCAGCCAGTGTCGGAACAAAAATATCAGTTTCACGCACCAAGGATGAAGTGGCTACGTTACACACGCTCAAGCTGACCAGTCCGTTGAACTCTCCTGCTTGAGCTCTACGCTGGGTCTCACGAAGGGCAGATAAGGTATCGGCTGTCTCACCTGATTGGGACAAACAAATCACCAAGGTATTATCTACCACTACCGGTTCGCGGTAGCGGTATTCACTGGCCACTTCTACCGAACAAGGTAGACGAGTTAAGCTCTCAAACCAGTATTTTGCTACCATACCTGCATGGTAGCTGGTACCACACGCCAGTACTTGAATTTGGCTTACTTTGGCCAAGGCTTCTTCATGACGCTGTAAGAACTCAGGTTTTAGATCATCAGCATCAATACCCATCTCTAAAGTAAGGGCCACTGCATCAGGCTGCTCGTAGATTTCTTTGAGCATATAGTGTTTAAATTCGCCTTTGTCGGCATTGTGATGCTTGGCATCTAATTCGGTAACTGCACGCTCAACCGCTACGCCATTGGCAAATACTTCAATGCTGTTGCGCTTGATAACTGCAATATCACCCTCTTCTAGATACATAAAGCGGTTGGTCACCGGCAATAGTGCCAATTGGTCAGAGGCGATAAAGTTCTCACCAATACCCACACCGATAACCAGTGGTGAGCCTAAGCGAACGGTAATCAACTCATCTGGATTATCCACGTGTAGCACACCCAGCGCAAAAGCACCATGTAAACGGGGGACAACTTGCTCTACCGCTTTAAATAGGTCATTGGTTTGTTGATAGGCATCTGCCACCAGATGCGCCACCACTTCTGTATCAGTCTGCGAGGTAAAGATATAGCCTTTATCTAACATCTCTTGTTTTAAAGGGCCATAGTTTTCAACGATACCATTATGCACCACGGCGACTTTACCCGATACATGCGGATGTGCATTCTGCTGCGCTGGCTCGCCATGGGTTGCCCAGCGGGTATGAGCAATACCGATATTGCCTTTGAAGTTATCGGTATTACTGGCCACAGCATCTACTAAAGATTGTACTTTACCCACCTGACGCTCACGGTACAGCTGACCATCACGAATCACGGTCAGACCCGCTGAATCATAACCTCGATATTCTAGGCGCTTAAGACCCTCTAGCAGAACATTAGAAATATTACGCTCAGCAATTGCTCCGACTATTCCACACATAACCCATCCTTAATCTTTCAAAATTCATCTTTAATATTAATAGTTGTTATTAATAGCTTGGTTCGCTCGTGCTGCAGGACTGTAGAGACGCACTACAGCCTGAACACTCAGCGCTTTTTTTGATTACTTTAATTTTAAATCTTGGTAAATAACTGACGTTGTTAACTGTTACAGCCCGATCACTTCTTCTTTTCAGGACGCTGATAGTTATCTTTTTGAACTTGACGACCTCGGCCGATGGCTAAAGCATTATCTTCGACGTTTTTAGTAATGACAGAGCCTGCACCAATAGTGGCAGTTTGACCAATAGTTACTGGTGCCACTAAACTGGTATTGGTACCAATAAAGGCATTATCACCGACGATGGTCTGATGCTTATTGACCCCATCATAGTTACAGGTTATAGCGCCTGCACCGAAGTTGACGCCAGCACCGATTTGGGCATCCCCCACATAGCTTAAGTGATTAACCTTGCTGCCCTCGCCAATACGTGATTTTTTTATTTCAACGAAATTACCTAGACGGGTATTTTTTTCCAAAACTGTTTGTGGACGCAAATGGGCAAAAGGTCCAATGGTTGCGCCCTGCGCGACTTGTGCATCATCAAATACGCAGTAAGGCTTGATGTGGACATTGTCACCAATCTGACTGTCTTTAATCATACAACCGGCTTCAATAGTCACATTATTACCCAAGCTGACTTTACCTTTGAACACCACGTTAATGTCAACAAACACATCTTGGCCGACGCTAACTTCACCGCGGATATCAACACGATTGGGATCGCCAAATTGCACGCCTTGGACTTGTAAATCCTCTACCAGTTTGGCTTGCCATTTGCGCTCAAGCTGTGCCAATTGCTGACGGTTATTAACCCCTTCAATTTCAAATTCATAATCAGGCTCAATGGCCGCAATGGCTATACCATCAGCCACCGCCATCTTAACGATATCCGTTAAATAATATTCTTGCTGAGCGTTGTCATTGCTCAAGTTGGGTAGATATTGATGCAATAAGGCATTATCTACACAGTAGATGCCACTGTTGATTTCACGGATGGCTTGCTCTTGCTCACTGGCATCTTTTTGCTCAACAATGGCAGTGATATTGCCTTGCTCATCTCGCTTGATACGACCTAAGCCAAAAGGGTTATCAACCGTTAGGGTCAACATAGACATGCCTTGTACATTGGCCTGTTTTAATCGGCTCAAGGTCTCAGCACTTACCAAAGGCACATCGCCATATAAAATTAAGCTTTTGCCAGTACTTGGTAACTCATCTAAAGCTACCTTGACTGCATGGCCGGTACCCAACTGCTCAGTTTGCTCAACCCAAGTGAGGCTATAGTCAGTCATCGCTTGCTGCACTTGATCACCACCAAAGCCGTACACCACAATGGTTTTGTCCACGCTGATGCTCTGACACGTATCGAGTACATGGGCTAATAAGGGTTTATCAGCCAGTGTTTGTAACACCTTAGGTTTGGCAGATTGCATGCGGGTGCCTTTACCGGCTGCTAAAATAATGGTGGTGAGCGTGTTATTCATATATTTCCAACTATTACCTAAAAGAGATATAAACGGGTAGACAAAAAACCATTATGACCCAGCTACAACATGTACCACTGGTACATACACTCATAAATCCAACGATATTGAGTCGATATAAGTAGGCCAATATAAGAAGGCTTAGCGCATTAAAAGTTTAAAATTATGTTACTAAATATATCAAATCCAGCAAGACCACTTCAGTTGCACAATTGTTGCCAATATTGGTGATAACACTCATCGCAAAGCCTTACTTGATATGGCACTAGCCTGACTATTTTTGTGATGAGCTTATCAGTTTGTATGACCTCTTATGACAATGGCTAGAGTTACAATGGATAGAACATCTCTACACTGGCCACTATCATAAGCCAAGCGACCAGTGCCATTATCCCCGCCAAAATATCATCCATCATAATGCCTAGCCCGCCGCTAAGCTTACTATCAGCCCACTTCACGGGATTAGGTTTGGCAATATCAAAAAAACGAAACAATATAAAAGCCAGCACAATGGCTGCACCATACAAACTAAGACTTAAGTGCTGCGGCAAATAAGTGATAATAAATGACAAAGGTAATAGGCTAATCCACATCCCAGCCCATTCATCCCAAACAATGTGTGGGTCATCATGCACTTGCATTAAATCTGAAGTACGCCCGCATATCCATACCCCGACGATGCTTGCCATTACAGTGACCATAAAAAAAGTAATAAAGCCCAACTGCAACAAGGGCAGAGCAACTATCAGCCCACCGACCGTACCCCAAGTGCCTGGTGCTCGCTTTGGTAGGCCACTACCCAGACCAATGCCCAACCAATACACCCCTTTATCCAATACCGTTGCCCCCTTTGGTAATGGCGGGCAGACATTGGCCTTGCGGATATCAGGTTTATGATTGTGATTCATATCAGGCTCAGTTCGATTGGGTGGATTGGCATTACTGGGTGTCATCGGTGTGCTCTGCTATTAGCTGTGATGCATGGCTAAAATGCTGATACCCTTTTAAATCAGGATACTCGGTAAAGGGATAAGGTGCCTGCTTGCTTAGCCGCTGACCTTGATATCTTAATTCAATTAACGACAGCTTGTCGCTATTTTGGTTGAGATCCTCTGGCCTACTGTCGACAGATTTATCTATAGCCACTACCTCTCCAATACAGGTAATCTGGGTAAATGCTGTGGACATCAGCGTCTCTGATAGGCTAACAGAAGCCGGCAACGTAAATAACAGTTCGTAATCATCTCCACCAGTTAATTGACAGCGCAAACGCTGAGTAAGCTCAATGTTTTGTAAGGCGCTGCTAGTCGGCAATTTATCTAAATGTAACCGCACTGCCACATCGCTTTGTTCACAGATGTGGCTTAAGTCTTGAACTAAGCCATCAGAGACATCTATCATGGCGGTGACGTCACCTTCAGCCGCCAAGGTATTGCCCAAGCTGATACGCGGGGTAGGCATATTTAAGCGGTGCGACAGCTGCTTACCGACTTGGGTATCCGGATGATAAAGCGCATAGCAAGCATCGCCTAGCGTTCCTGAGACATACACCTTATCACCCACTTGGGCGCCGCTACGATAGATAGGGGTTAACGCTTTATCAATAAACCCATTGGCTGTGACACTAATGACCAGTTTTTCGCTGCGGGTGGTGTCGCCGCCGATAAGCTGCACCCCAAATTGGCTGCAAGCATGAAACAATCCTTTGGCAAAATCGCTTAGCCAAGCCTCCTTTGCCAGTTGTTGTGGTAGGGCCAGCGCCAATAAAATACTGTGCGGTTTAGCGCCCATGGCGGCGATATCTGAGACGTTCACTGCTACTGATTTATAACCAATGGCAAAGGCCAATGTCTCAACTTGCTCCCAATCCTCAGCAAAATGCCGACCCTGCACTAAGGTATCCACACAGGTGACCCACTGAGTCGGCGAAGACAAGGCAACCACGGCTGCATCATCGCCCACACCTTTGGCAATCGTGGTACATGCTACCGATTGGCTCAAAGCCTGCTCACTGCTTGCCACCGTAAAATAGCGTGAAATCAGCTCAAATTCAGTCATTGGTCTTCATCCTAAAGGGTGACTTGCGTAACTGCACATTAAATAAATATCAGGCTTTAAACAAAAGGCCATCTATTGACGCAATAGATAGCCTAAAAAGCAGTCATAAGGGGCGATAACTTATAGCAGTGGTCATCAATATGATCATTGATAATCAGCTAAGGTGTTGTTCATCTATAAGCTGATTCACCCACAACCTTTGCCTATTTTTTTGGTTTTAATCCAATTCTCGGCTTAGGCTGACGTGATACTTCACTTATCTCATTGCTTGATTGCTCAGCGCTTGACCCCTCTGCTGTCTCGTCACTTGCTGATTCAGTGGCCACCATCGTTGCCTCATCTGCACTTTGACTTTGCTGCTGTTGAGAGTGCTGCTGCTTTTTGTGTTTATAGCCTGTACCCGTGTCAGCCTCTACTTCCACGGTACGTAATTGAGCCGCCAACTTATCCATCACAGCATTAATCAGTTTGTGGGCATCTGTGGCACCAAAGTGGGTGTTGAGCTTCATGGCTTCATCAAGCACCACTTTATAAGGGATATGCAGGCTATTTTTTAGCTCATAAGCACCGATAAGTAGCACCGCATGCTCTACCATATCAATCTTATCGATGGCCCGATCTAAATGCTGAGCAATAAGTGCCTCAAGATCAGTAATCTGCTCAGGGATTTCGCGCATTAAGGTATGATAGTAACCCAAATGTACGGTATGCATGGCATTGGTGGCACGTGTACGGGCGGCGATGTCATGAGGTGGGTTCGCTTTCCACTCCCCCTGCCCCATCTGCTCGAAGCGATGATCCGTCATTAACCACTCATACAATCCTTGTAGTGCAAAGCGACGTGCCTTACGCACAGCTGCGTGGCTAGTTTTATAACTAGATTCATTGATATCAAACTGGTCATTTGATTGATGCTCATTTAGACGGTTGTCTTCAGTTTGTGCCGGATTTTTGTTGCTCATGTATATAAATACCTATCATCAAAGGTGCAGCTTTGACATTACTATGGAGTATGAACTCAGAATAATTGGTGGAAAAGCCCACTGCAGTCTCAGGCTACAGTGGGTGTACCGCTATAAAAATAAGCTGATACCATAAAAACTAGTCTTGGTCTTGATCTTCATAGTCAACATCAAGCTGAGACAATACAGCGATCATCTCAAGAGCAACCATGGCCGCTTCAGCGCCTTTGTTACCCGCTTTGGTGCCTGAACGTTCAATGGCTTGCTCGATGGTGTCTGTCGTTAAGATACCGTTAATCACTGGAATATTGTAATCCATAGACACGCTGGCCAAACCACTTGCAGAGCTGTTAGCCACCACATCAAAGTGCGGGGTACTACCACGGATAACCGCGCCTAATGCCACAACGGCATCAAAGCGGTCTGATTCTGCGGCACGCTGCGCAGTCAAGGGTAATTCAAAAGCACCAGGAACACGAATCACACTGATGTTGTTGCCTGAGACGCCGTGACGTAATAATGCATCAATGGCGCCATCTACTAATGACTCAACAACAAAAGCGTTAAAACGACCCACAACAATACCAATGCGCGCGTCTTTGTTTTGGTATAAATTGCCTTCAATATGAGTAATGGCCTCACGTTCTTTTTGTAAATCTTGCATAACGGCATCCTAATGTGAATGATGAAGAAAAATTACAGCTATGATAACATTTTTTAAAGGCGGTTTTAGCGCTGATTGGTGGTTAAAAGTAAAGTCTTTGCCAAAAATTTTAGGCCAGTGACCACTTGCCTGCGCTTAATGGCCACTTTTGCAGCGGCTTAGGCGTTGAGCGCCTTTTTATTTACCAGTTATTTACCAGTTATCTACCAATTATCCGCTTATCTAAACCGGCTATAAGCGCATCTCTATGCCTTGCTTAGCCATAAACTGCTTGGCCTCAGCAATGCTGTATTCACCAAAGTGAAAAATACTGGCCGCCAGTACCGCATCCGCACCACCCTCAAGCACGCCATCTGCCAAATGCTGCAAATTACCGACACCACCTGACGCAATCACGGGTACATTAACTGCGCTGGTAATGGCCTTCATTAACGCCAAATCATACCCCTTTTTCGTGCCATCGCCATCCATAGAGGTTACCAGAAGCTCGCCGGCGCCAAGCTCTGCCATTTTGACCGCCCAAGCCACCGCATCAAGACCGGTCGGCTTACGGCCGCCATGGGTAAAAATCTCCCATCTTGGCTGACCCTCGACATCCTCAACTTGTTTGGCATCAATGGCAACCACAATACATTGGCTACCGAATTTGGCGGCCGCTTCTGCCACAAATTCGGGGGTAAATACTGCCGCTGAGTTAATCGCTACTTTATCGGCACCAGCATTAAGCAGGTTGCGAATGTCTTCTATCTTGCGCACCCCTCCGCCGACTGTCAGAGGCACAAATACTGTCTCTGCTATGCGCTCTACCATATCATACGTGGTCTCACGACCATGATGGGTCGCAGTGATGTCCAAGAAGGTAATCTCATCTGCGCCTTGCTCGTTGTAACGGCGCGCCACTTCCACCGGATCGCCAGCATCTTTGATATCCACAAATTGCACGCCTTTAACCACACGGCCATTGTCTACGTCCAAACAGGGGATAATTCGTTTTGCTAACATTGCCTACATCCTATCGTTAATGGGTTGGTTGGGGTGGCGGCTGGGCTAAGCTTTAAGCATAAAGCTGGCTTAATAAGCCGCTTAAACTGCGCCTTCGCTTAGCATTTTAGCAAAAATTGACCGTAATATTTGCGCTATTATTCTATTATTGGTCACCCCCACAATTTAACAAACATTTGACTGATAACTGCCCGTCCGCATTGATTCAATGACCCACAGCGCCCTTATTGTCACGCTGGGTTGGCTATAATCTTCAGCTCAGCTTATGATAGTATCAATTGTGCTTATTATAGCCGGATTTACCGCCCTGTCTTGCCGTGACTTATTGGCTGTCTTATGAAAAATCGCTATCTCAACAGTATGGTGCCCCCTGTGATATTAAGGCACCTTAAAAAAGCAAAGTTCTTGGGATTGGTGCTGCTGCTTATCGCCTTGGTGTACTCTTTTGTCATGAGCTCAGCTTGGCTGGTATTGTGCTATGGTCTGGCGCTATTTTTGTTTGGTATGCAGTGTATAGAAGGCGCATTGCAAAGCGCGGCTGGCGGTAGGCTTGAGCAGATTATGGCCAAAAGCACTGAGACTCCAATTAAGTCTTTTTTGTTCGGCATTGGGGCCACTTTTTTATTGCAGTCCACCACCTTAGTCTCTTTATTAACCATCGCTTTTTTGAGCACAGGCATGATTAGTCTTGCCAGCGGACTGGCGGTGATACTGGGCACCAATTTTGGGGCAACCAGTGGTATATGGCTTTTGGCTTGGGCGGGACAAAGCTTAAGCTTAAGTCCGGCTGCACTGCCCATGCTGGTAGTGGGTGTTTTGCTCGGCTTTATAGATAAGCGGCTCAAGGTGTTCGGTCAGGCATTGATTGGTATTGCGTTAATTTTTTTAGGGATCGATTCCATTAAAGACGGCTTTGGCGCCTTTGGTCAAATTGAGTTGTCTGATATTAAGGCCAGTGGTATCTCTCAAGTGCTGCTATTCACCCTGCTGGGGTTTTTGCTCACTTGTGTACTGCAGTCCTCTCACGCCACTTTAATCTTGGTATTGGCCGCTTTGGCTGCTGGCCAATTAACCCTCACCCAAAGCTTTGCCATTGCGCTAGGGTCTAACTTAGGCAGTAGTTTTACCACCGCCTTGGTGGGCATGCTCAGCAGCGATAGAAATGGTCAGCGCTTGGCACTGGCGCACCTGATATATAACTGGGTGACCGCATTATTAGCCCTGATACTATGGCTGCCTCTTACCTTTGCTGTGGGGGCGATTGCCACTGTCATTGGGATGCACTCACCGTTGTTGCAACTGGCCTTGTTCCACACCTTATTTAACGTATTGGGCGTTTCAGTATTTTGGGGTATTCAGCAGCCGTTTATCGAAAAGCTGCACCTATTTTTGCCCGATAAATCACCAAAAAAACAACTGCCCGATGGGGCAGAAGCTGTACACCCTCTACATTTGCACCGCAATATGCTCAAGTCCACAGACACTGCCATTCATGCCGTCCATCAAGAGATTGAGCACTTAACCACCTTAGGGCTTGAGGTGGTTTGTCATGCCATTTATGTGCCCAACGCGCAGCTATATACGCCTTCTTCTGAGCTGCCTAACCCTGCTCGGCCGCTGCAGCTTGATGTGCAAAGCTTATACGAGTGGCAGATTAAGCCACTGTATAGTGAAATATTGAATTTCACCAGTAAAATAGATATCCATGCTAATAAGGTACAAAAGAAGCTTACCGATGCTCATATCAATGCCTTCCACGTGGTAGAAATGGTTAAGCAAAGCAAGCACTTACAAAAAAATATGCAGCAATTTTTAAATACTCCTGGCACCTCCATTTATCAAGATTACATGGCGCTGCGCCAGCATCTTTTTGATATGCTCATAAGCTTTAATCGGGTACGCAGCCTACAAAAACAAAGCCTTGATAGGCAGCAGGCCACCGAGATTTTTGTACAGCACACAGACGCATCCATGTCACCACACCACCATGTGCTCGACAAGCTTAGAGAGCATAAGATTGATAAACTACAAGCCTCCTCGCTCATTAACGACATGAACTATGTGCGCCGTATTAATAGTGGATTGTCTGAGATTTTAATCAATAGCCAAGATTTAAGCCTTAACAGCGTGAGTACAACTGGGTCTGCCACTAAAGTGATAGACACCCCCATTGGTGTAGGCAAGTCAGATAATGCTTAGTTATAGCGGTGCAGACAGATGCCTCTTGCCTGCTTTTGCGTATAATGAGAGTATAGGCTATAAATTAGCGATTATCTTTGAGCCTTTGTGCTGTATCTTTTAACTGGCTTTTACCCATTAACCCCTCATCGATTAAGAGAGCCTCATGTCTGTTTATACTCATCTTTCAGAAGACCAATTTGCTGCTTTTTGCCAAGCTTTCGGCGTATCTTTTGCTAAAGCCATTCCCATTACCCAAGGCATTAAAAACTCAAACTGGTTCATTCAGACCACAGAGGATGCAGACGGTGAATACTCTTATGTCTTTACCTTATTTGAGGAGCGTCCACCAGCTGATATCACCAAAATGGCCACCATTTTAAACCGCCTAAAAGGCACTTTGCCTGTCGCAGCACCTTTGGCCAAAAAAGCCCGAAAAGCTGATGGCTCAGCCGACTATCTAATTCAATACGAAAATAAAGCCATTACCTTAGTGCCTTGCCTATCAGGTGGTCATCCGGACAAGACCACACCCAGCATGTGTTACAGCATGGGACAAGCACTAGCGACCTTACACAACACGCTACAAAGTCTCACGCCAGCCGAAGATTACGGGGTACCGTTATACCCTTGGCATCAGGTGCGTGATCGTGAAATCAAATTTATGCCCGCTGATGAAGCACGGCTTATGCAAGACATCTGGCAAAGCTATGAATCGCTGCCTTTAGAGTCTTTGCCCAAAGGTTTGTGCCACTTAGATATGTTCGCTGATAACACCTTGTGGAACCTAACCTCTGGCAAAGAAGAGCTGACCGGATTACTTGACTTTACTGAAGTGAGTGTTGAGCATTATGTGATGGATATTGCCATTACGATCAACGACTTCTGTACGACTTGGGGCGTGGCCGGTGATGGCGAATCGGTGAATTTTGACACTCAAAAAATGCAGGCTTTTATTGAGGGCTATCAAAGTGCTCGCCCTCTGAGCACCGCTGAGCAGCAAGCGCTGCCCATCATGTTGGCCATGGCAGCCGTTACCTTCTGGCTACTGCGCTTGAATGTCATATATTACAACCGTGAACAAGGTCGAACCGGCGATAATATCATGGTCAAAAACCCAGACCTGATGAAACGCTTGGCCGCTTATCACTGGAATCAAGTTGAGAAATTACGAGCCCAGCAGCAAACAGTTTATGTATTACAGCATGCTTGTTTTGAGGCAGATAACCGTGACAAGGATGCCACTGGCTTTAAACTTATTGGTGTTTTTGCAGCTCAGCAGCAAGCCGAGGCGGCTCTTGAACAGCTCAAAGACCAGCCTGGCTTTAAAGATTACCCCAATGGCTTTTTTATAGACGCCTATCCTTTAGGTCAGATCAATTTCACCTCAGGATTCGATAAGCCATAACTCACTACCCATAAGCTTGTAGCGACTAATACAGACCATAAATACAAACCATAAAAATATAAATGTATCGTCAGTGACTGGCTATTTAAGTTAACCGTGCTGAGTTTTAGGGACATATAGTTATGTTTCACGTGAAACACTGACTAAAACGTTATATTTACCCCACCCACGCTTTGAGTTAAGTTGAGTTGAACTCAGTCAACTTAATTGACTCTGATAAGGAAATACGATGAGTAACCCGGTTGATGAATGGCACAAGCTGGCAAGTTATGACACCAATATTCAAGGCGAGCTGCATGCCAATTTGCTAAAGAATAATGGCATTGCTGTGTCGCTACAAGCTCTGAGCGCAATTCCTGGCCTTAATTCTGGCTTGGTTATATGGGTACAACAAGCCGACTTAGCTCGAGCCAATGAAATTTTACAAAATATCGATGTCACGCCGGCAGCTGATGACTAATATAGTTGCAACTGTTAATAGATAGATAGATAAATAGACAATCAACAAGGTGGTAAGTTATAAATGTGTCAATTATTAGGTATGAACGCCAATACCCCAACGGACATCGGGTTTAGCTTCACAGGATTTCACAACCGAGGCGGAAACACCGACCACCATAGCGATGGTTTTGGTATCGCTTTTTTTGAACCGAGCAAATGTGATGCACCCAACCAGTCTGAGGCACAAGGTCGTGGCCGCGGACTGCGCCTGTTTCATGATGATAAGCCAAGCTATGAATCCCCAGTGGCCGACTTAGTAAAAAACTATCCCATCAAAGCACTTAACGTAGTGGCTCACATCCGTAAAGCCACCCAAGGTAGCAACTGCTTGGCCAACACCCACCCTTTCGTGCGTGAAGTGTGGGGCGAGCAATGGGTATTCGCTCATAATGGTCAAATGAGTGAAGGCTTTATTAAGCGCTGCCAACGTCTACAAGACAATGGCAATAGCGAGTACTGCCGGCCAGTTGGCACAACCGATTCTGAAGTGGCGTTTTGTTATTTAATTAATCGTCTAAAATCCACCTATAAAAAACGCCCCTCTGATGAGGAGCTGTTTCGATTTTTGACCGCCCAGTGCCGTTATTTGGCAGCCAATGGATTGTTTAACTGTCTGCTGTCTAATGGAGATTGGCAATTGGCGTATGCCAACTCCTTACTGTTTTATCTGACCCGTAAGGCGCCCTTTGGTGAAGCCAAGCTGGCTGATGATGAGTTATCTATTAACTTTGGGGATGTCACAACCGATAAAGATAAGGTGAGCATTTTGGTCACTGTGCCGTTGACCGAAAATGAAGAGTGGCAGCAACTGGCGGTCAATGAATGTTTGGTCTTTCAAGAGGGCGATATTATATTTCGTGACACCCCAAGCCTACGCAAATACTTAACCATTGAAGAGGGTATTGCCATTGCCCGTCAAGTGGGCGCCAGTTTATAAATACGCCCCGCAGCAACGTTTGAACTTCTCACCGGAGCCGCAGAGACAAGGCTGCTTTTGGCTAAGTCCCATCACCACTGTGGGGTCTAAAAAATACCAGGCGCTTTGCTCGGTGGCCGCGTCACCAGCTGGCTTGTTGCCGCTTGTTACTTTAACAAAAGTAGACAGCTCATGATGGGCATGTAGCGCTAAATTACCAGCTTCTAGACTGTGATAGTAAGCTTTAAATTCAACTTGTGAGTGGCGTTTGCCCAGCTTAGCAATGTGCTGCACAATTTGTAGTCCGGCCCACTGGGTCTGCTGCGCCCAGTCGCTAATGTCTTGACGGCTGAGTAGGCTTTGCTGAGCAGGAACAGTGGTGTCGATAATATAATCGATCAACTGCAACACAAATGCACTGTAGCGAGAGCGCATTAAGGCCTCACTGGTCGCGGCTATCGCTTGGCCTTGGTGCAGGGGCTGACAACACTCACTATAGCTCATTTGTGCCTGCACAGCATCGCTATCTGTGTGGGTACCCAAGGCGACAGTGGCCGGTACAGTACGGCAGGGGCAAAGTTCTTTTGGCATAAGTATTCAACCTTAGATCACAATTATTCAATCCATTTTAATATCAGGATCACGGTGATGATTGGTATCAAAATCAAAGCAGGTCTGACCCTCACGCTACTATTAATAAGCTGTTATTAATGAGCTGATACTAATAAGATAACCTAGTACTGAGCTTAGCATAGTATTTGCAGCCACTGTACGCAAGCGCTAACTTAGCGGCCGCTATGTGGTTGTCTTTTATTCACTGTTCAATTGGCGAGGCTTTATGCTATTAACCTCTTTATGCGCCACCTCCGCTTTGTCTTTATCTTTACAGACAATCAACTGCCGTAACGACTCTAACCCCATCTCTTTAGCGAGCTCTGCATCGGCCCTCTATGTTAAAGATAATGGCTCATTAGAGATCTCTCAACTAAGCACAAGTGACCGAGTAGCACCTATTGCGGCAAGTACTCACACTGGCGCTAGTCATCCTCAGCTTAAACCCAATAAAGCGCCATATTTACTCGGTGCAGCTCAAGCTGATATCACAGGCGCTGCGGCAGAGACAGGTATGTTCGGTTATGCCGCGCAGCAAGTGGCTCAAGGCATCAATGATAGATTGTACGCTCATGCCTTTATTATTGTAGACAATCAGGCAGACAGCGCACAAACTACTCAAAACAGCGCCCGTATTGTCTATGTATCGGCCGATATGGGTGCCATGTTTAATGCGGTCAGACTCGAAGTGTTAAAACGCTTGCACGCCTTGTATGGCCCACTATACACAGATGCCAACGTTATGCTCACGGCTACCCATACCCATGTGGGCAATGCCGGCTACTCCCATCAAAGACTGTATCAAATTGCCAGTAAAGATGACACCACTGCCGGCTATAGCGAACAGAACTTCACTGCCATAGTGGATGGCATCGTACGCGCTATTAGTAAGGCGCATCAAAACTTAACACCCGGCACCTTATCACTAGCGCAAGGCAAGCTCACAGGCGCGACACGCAACCGCTCAGCCGCCGCTTATAACAATAATCCCGATGCCAAAGCCTATGACAGTAATATCAATGACACCATGACTCAGCTGCGCCTTGATGATCAAAATGGCAAGCCTTTGGGCGCCATTAACTGGTTTGCCATTCACCCAACCAGCTTTAGCAATCAGTTTATGTACCTAAGTGCTGATAATAAAGGCTATGCTCAGCAAGGCATGCAAGCGGCCATTACCAAAAAAACAGGCCAGCCCTTTGTGGCCGCCTTTGCCAACGCTGATGAGGGAGATGTGGTGGCCGCAGGAGGTAATGCCCACTCCTCGGCAGGCTTCGAGGGAGAAGATGAGGAATGGCATAACGTGGTTCGTGATGGCTCCTTACAGCTTAATAAAGCACTTGAGCTATGGGACAAAGCCGAGCCGATAGTCGGACCCATTGACACACGCGCCCGCTGGATTGATTTAAATGGCTATGTGGTGGATGCTCAATACACCCACGGTGCTGGCGAGCAAAGATTATGTGTGCCAGCTCGCGGCTATGCGTTTGCCGCCGGTGCAGAAAATGGCCCCTCCGACATACCCGGTATCTATGAAGGTATGACCAAAGACTCTTTGAGTATCACTGACAAGATTAACAAGACCGATACTTCGATATTGGGCAGCGCTACTCGAGCCGCTTTTGGTGTGGTGGGCGCTGTCAGTCAAGATCCGTGTCAGGCCGAAAAGCCGGTGCTCCTCCCTACCGGTAAATTGGGCTGGGTCAATAGCAAACAGCCGGTACAATTAATGCGCATTGCCAACCTAGCCTTAGTGGCCATACCCGGAGAGCCAACTACCATGGTGGGGCGGCGCTTGCAATCTGCGGTGCTGGATGAATTAAAAGACAGCGGCGTCAATACTGTCATCGTCAATGGACTGGCCAATAACTATAGCGGCTATGTTGCGACCCGTGAGGAATATGCACTGCAACATTATGAGGGCGCCTCTACCGAATATGGCCCATATCAAAGTAATGCTTATGTGCAAGAGTATGTACAACTGGCTCGGGCACTCAAACACAATCAGCCGCTAAAGAACCATACCGCGCCACCTTCTATAGCAGCTGGCAAATTCGCTGAGCGACCCGGCGTCGTATTTGATGACAAACCCTTTAACCAAGCTTGGGGACAGGTACTTATGCAGCCCAAGCAGCATTATCAGAAGGCCGAGGTGGTTAGTGTGAGCTTCCGCGGTGCCCATCCAAAAAATAACTTACGCACCGAGGACACCTTTTTAAAAGTGCAGCGCCTAGTGCAAGGTAAATGGGTAGACTACCTGACGGATGCAAGCTTTGATACTCGGTACAGTTGGGCGCGCGAGGGCATCACGTATAGCAAAGTTACCATTGATTGGCGCATTGATGAAGACACGCCTTCTGGTACTTACCGTATATTGCATCAAGGAGATTGGAAAAACGGATGGGACGGTAAAATCACCGCGTATGCGGGTGCGTCTCATGCTTTTGAAGTGGAATAACCTGCATAAAAAAAGCCAGATACACGGGGTATCTGGCTTCTTTAATGGGGAGAAAAGTATGAAACAAGTGTGTTGATTGCAACGCTTAATTTAACCGCAGTGCTTAATTTAAACTCAGTATCATTTAAACTCAGTATCAACGGGTTAACAAAAAGCGTTAAACAAAAAAGTTACTTTTTCTTCCACACTTGGCTGCGTGAGAATGGACCTAAGTGACCTTTAAGTTTTAGGTCATTTCCTTTTAACTCAGCAGTTAAACGATACGTTTTGCCATTTTCTGGATCAGTAATCTGACCACCGCTGTACTTACCGCCACCCGTTGCTTTTAGACCAGACATTACAGTACGGCCCACAAACTTCTTACCTTCAGCGCGTGTAGTAGAGATGATTTTGCCAGTTAATACGCCGCCAGATTCAGTGATTTGAACCACAGCTTTTGGTTGACCATCGTCATAAGTTTGCCAAGTAGTATTGGCTAATGGATCTGCTGCCATCGCTACGGTAGCGATGCCTAAAGCTGATAAAGCGAGAACAGACTGGTTGAATAGTTTCATAGTACGATTCCTTTCGAAAAGTGGAGACATGGGTTGATTGAGATAAAAAACTTAAAGAGTTAATGCATACGCTTAGTAAAGCTAAACACAATCACCACTCAATCTGCCATGCTTAAATCATGGTTTAAGATATCTTAGACACTCAATTGAACACGGTCAAGATATTTTTTTATTTAACTACCATGAAAGGTATGATTAATTATAACGTCTAATAAATAAAAAAAAGTGTTAAATCAATAAATTATTACTACACTATTTTTAAAACGTAAGAGTTATGAAAAAGGATTGTCTACTTCCTTGCTATTTTGCGTCTGTTCACTTACAAAACCTTGGGATTTTGAAATTGGCTCAAGCTCGCCTGTTGACTGAGCCGCTTGTAGCTCACTGACGATATCAGAAAACAGGGCTTGTAATCGCATGGCTTGGCTTAAACCCTCTGGCGTCTTTTGAATATCTATATCACCATAGACGATGATTTTATCGGTCTGGTTTTCAAATATTAATGAGCCAATTTGCAAGCTTTGATGGTCATTTTGATAAGGAGCGAAGGCTGGCTTTATACGTTGATCAGCTTGACTCATTGGGTCTTTTGTCTGTGTTTGCTCAATATTTTGTTCGGTATTTATGGCACTGTCTGGCTGCGTCATGATAAGGCATCCTATGTAAAAGAGAGATGGCTACTATAGCGACTTACTTCTTAAAAAAATTATCCACTACCCAGTGTAAAATCTCAATCAAAATAAGATACCACAGCGGCTGTTCTTGATCGGCTTTCGGGTCGGCTTTTTTTTTGTTGTCATAATCGCCCCTATCACTGACATCACCGAGGCTAATCTCTAACGGCATAGCGGCAGCCTTGGCCTGTGAACTAATGGCAGGAAAGACATCAATCCCAGAGCGCAGCGCCAACTCATCGACGCTGATAATCTCTACAATGTCACTGTCATCATTGGGTGAGTAGTATACCCCTGCTTGCTCAGTCTGCGGCACATATACCGCCTTGAACATATGACTTGGTACCAATACCCGATTATTAATCTGAGTGACCTTTTTACCGGCAAATACCACACCGGTCACCACATACACCTCACCATGCTTTTTGGTTAAATAGCGGGTAACCGATTCAATATTTTTCCAAGAATAACGGTTATTTCTGGGGTCCTGCGGCACAATATTAGCCAGACTAAAGCTGTCATATTGCTGACTGGTATTGGCCATATCAGCATTCGGGGCTAAATGCCCACGGTCATAGCCTGAATTTTTGTAATCGGCCAATTGTGCTTGCATGCTATTTGGCAGGCGGCTTTCACTATGAAAACTGTCTTCTCGAGGGATTTGCTCAGCTTGATATAAGCGCTCACGGGTTAAATGCTCCGCTGACCATAAAGGGGTTCGAGAAGCACCAGAATACAAGGTTGCAAACCCATCGAAGCAAAGCTCCATGCTTTTATTAAGTAGCTTTTGATTAAGATAATCAGGGGCGGTGACGGCATAGAAGTTTTGTTTGCAGTTATCAAAGCTCCCCGCCCAAGCCCCGGATGACAACAAGACACTAAGAAGTATTAGCCCAAGCTTAACGAACAGCATGGCTACTGACAACGCTGGCTTGTCGTGCTTATGAGTTATCTCTAGGCTGCCAGTTAGCTCTTTGCTAGCACCTGCTATTAATCTTATATGGCTTATGTGACTGATATGATTGTGCCACTGTAGAGGCCGCTTATGATGATTTACCACTGTTAATCTCTACCCTAACTAAATTACGCCGCTGTATTTAAAGCAATAAGCCAAAAAAACCCACTGTCTTTTCAAGCAGTGACATGCTAGCAATGCCCATCCCAACTGTAAAGACTTCAAGCAGCATAAACGTCACTGAGTGACACTTAGCCTCTTTTTTTTGCGCCCAAACTGCGCCTAAAGCTACATTAATTGCTTGAATTATTATCAAAACCTGTGACTTAGGATGACAACTGCCCTGCCTTTAGGTATACTATGGGGCTGCAAAACGGTGAAGTGGCTGAGTGGTCGAAAGCGCACGCCTGGAAAGTGTGTATACGTTAATAGCGTATCGAGGGTTCGAATCCCTCCTTCACCGCCATTCTTGTTATTTATGTCCTCATCAGTCGTCTGTTTTTACTCTCCTTATCAGTGTTTGCTCTTTCTATCTTTTTTTTATAGTGGCACAATGTGATCACAAGCAATCAACTTATGTGCTTTGACCTATTTAAACCAGAACGAACTACTGAAAAGGATTTTTCTATGCACGCAACCAAAGCGCTTAATGCCTTAAAGCTTCTTTCTCCTAATAGCATACAACATGCCGGCTACCTAGCTGTTGCCAAGACCCGTGCCAAAGCTTTACATGCCTTTGCAATGGTCGCTCCCATTCCAAGACCTCAATTATTTATCGGCGAACAGTCCTGTTATGAGCTGTGCGACTTGATGATTAATGAAGGCGCTACCAATGTACTAATCGTCACTGATGCGGTATTAAACCAGTTGGGTGTTCCCGAAAAAGTCACTACTTATTTAGAAGATAAACGCGTCAGCTATCATTTGTTTGATGGTATTACGCCAGACCCTACCTTTAGCGTGGTAGAAGAAGGGTTGCGCCACTCTGTGGACAATCACTGTGATGCCATTTTGGCCATCGGCGGTGGCTCGGTTATCGATGCCTCAAAAATTATTGCGATGAGTCAGGCCACCAAGCGCAAACCTCAACAATTAATGGGGTTATTAAAAGCCTCTAAATGCATGCCTTTATATTGTATTCCTACCACAGCGGGTACCGGTTCTGAGGCAACATTAGGCGCGGTAATTTCAGATGACAAGACTCACCAAAAGTCTTTATCCATTGATCCACGCATGGTACCTCTAGCCTCAGCGGTAGACCCTGTGATTATGAAAGGCATGCCGCCCCACATTACTGCCGATACCGGTATTGATGTGCTAACCCATGCTTTAGAGGCGTGGATGAGTGCCAATGCCAGCAGTGAGACTGACTACTATGCCGCCTCTGCCACTAGAACGGTGATGCAGTATCTGCCGCAAGCTTATAAAGATGGCTCGGATCTAAAGGCTCGAGAAGAGATGGGTGTGGCTGCGCACTACGGCGGTATTGCTTTTAATAAGGCCGGCTTGGGATATGTTCACGCCATCGCTCACCAGTTAGGGGCGTTCTACGGTATTCCTCATGGCCGTGCTAACGCCATCGTATTACCGCATATCTTAGAAGTTAACCGAAAGGTATCACAGCACAGATTGGCGGCCTTGGCCAAAAAAGTAGGGATTTTAAGGGCAGCTGATACCCATGCTGAAGACAGCGAGCTGACTGACCATTTGATTGCTAAAGTGAAAGCCTTAATTGCTTCTCTAAACATCGATGTCACGGTTAAAGGTATTAATCCGGCTGACTTCAAAAAGATGGCCAAAGCCGCTGCCAAAGAAGTCAGTGATACTTATGCGGTGCCAAGATATCTGACCTCAGCACAGATTATTGATATTTTAAATGACATCAAGGCCGAAAGCGATGCGCTTGCCAAATAAGCCTTAACTGCGCTTATCTGCTATTGATATGCTGGTATATAATGACATACAAAGCCCTTCACTTTTTGTGAGGGGCTTTTTGTTTGGCTAACGCTTTTAGGTTATATATTTATCCCAATAAGGGTCATCGCCAATTGTTTCAATAATATAGTCAATAAGCAATCGGCAGCGCTTGGATAAAAACCTATTTTCAGGATAAACCGCATAAGCATTTAAAGTAGGTAGCTCAAAGTCTGCCATAACGGGGATAAGTTTACCCTCTGCCAAGCTTTGATAGGCAATAAAGGTGGGCATATAAGCAATACCATAGCCTTTAATTGCCATGTCTAGTAAGAAATTACCGTTATTTGCCTTAATTCTAGACTGAGTCTCAATCTTATGATGCTGTCCTGAAGCATCAATGAGGTCTATTTCTCCTTGCTTACTTTGTAGCCCATATTGCAAAAATGCGTGCTGCTTTAAATCTGCAATAGTCTGTGGCATGCCCGCTCGCGCTATATAATCAGGACTGGCACACAGCACACGCCGAATCACAGTTAGCCGCTTGGCTTGATAAGAGGAGTCTTTAAGCTCACCGATACGAATGGCCATTTCATACCCCTCTTCTACCAGATCAATGTGCCGGTCAGAGAAATCAAGCTCAAAGTTTAGCTGCGGATGCTGCTGTGCATAATTGTGGATAATGTCATTTAGATGCATCAGCCCAAAAGACAACGGAGCGGTCATTCGCATGGTGCCTTCTATCTGCGAAGCCACACCACTGATTTGTTCATTAAGCACCTCAATTTCACTAAGAATGCTACATGCCTGTTGGTAGTATTTCTGTCCTGCCTCAGTCACCGTAGAGCGACGGGTGGTGCGGCTAATCAGCTGTGTATTTAAGCTGGTCTCAAGCTCCTTTAAGCGGCGACTTACGGCGGACTTAGCAATGTCTAGTTGCTCGGATGCTTTAGTAATGCTGCCAGATTCCACGATACGTACGAATAATGCCATATCTTCTAATTGACCCATCTTTACTCCAAAGTCAGTATCAAAAAAATCTGCTCAATTGTATTGTTCTTTATAAAAGAACTATAATTTGCAATTATTAGGGTTTACATAAGTTTAGTCAACAATTAAAATATTGCCATTACTTAATAACATTACACAAAACTCTCTCTTTTTAAGGAATTACTTATGAACCAGCTACAAAACATCAGTGCTCCAGTTGGCCGCTTCTTATTAGTTGCGATCTTCATCTACTCAGGTATCGGTAAAATCACCGGTTATGCAGCCACACAAGGCTACATGGAAGCCATGGGCGTTCCAGGCTTTATGCTACCTTTAGTGATTATCTTAGAAGTATTGGGCGGTATTGCTATTCTATTTGGATTCAAGGCGCGTTGGATTGCTCTATTAATGGCAGGCTTTAGCATTCTATCTGCGTTAATCTTCCACCCATTTAGTGATCCTGAACAACAAAACAACTTCTTGAAAAACTTTGCAATGGCTGGTGGTTTCTTAATGATCTTCTCACACGGTCCAGGTGCATTCTCTTTTGATGAAGGTATTGACGGTACCCGCACTCAAAAAAGTGTACGATAAGGCCAGCTTTATTTAGCGTAAAATATCCTTATTTTGAACCAAGTTTTTAATCGAGGGTGTATTGAATAGATGTTCAATACACCCTTTACTATTAGAGTAATTAACCTGTTAAAAAACCTAAGCCATAGCTTAAGTTGATGCCTACTCTATCAAGCAGCACACAAGAGTGCTTATGACTCAACCCCTGCTCAAATATAAAAAACCATAATAAAAGTAGGGATTATCATTTATTAGCAGTGGATGCAAAACGTTTAAGCTTTTAACTGAAACACAACCCAAAAGCTCATAGGCATATAGCATAATTAAATCACGGTAATAAGCTTGATACAGACCAAATTCGTGAATTTTGTATAGTTTTTATACTTCACTGAGTTGAGCCAGTAACAGGTTTATTTTTTTATCTAAAAGTATATTTATCATCCCATTGTTTAATTAATTTTTATAAAGATGGCCATAAATGGGCAGCCAGACAATAGGCTATCTGATTGATTATAAAATAATAATGATTATATTGTGGATGAGTTACATTGGGAGAATTTCATCATGGATAACACAAAAAAACTTGGCCTAATCATTGGCAGTTTGCGCAAAGACTCTATCAACCGTATGGTAGCTGAATATATCGTATCTCAGCTTTCTGAAAATATAGAGGTCGAAGAGATCGAGATTGCACAACTGCCTTTATACAATCAAGATTATGACAAGCAAACCATCGAAAGCTACGATCAGGTGCGTCAAAAAATCAAAGAAGTGGATACGGTGTTGATCGTGACGCCAGAGCACAATCGCACCTTACCTGCTGCCCTAAAAAACGTGATAGATATTGCCTCACGTCCTCATGGCGACAGCGCTTGGAGTGGTAAAAAAGTAGCGGTGGTTACCGCGTCACCAGGCACTTATGGTGGAAGAGAATGTGGGCTTGATGTGCGCAAATCGATGCAAGCGTTGTCAGCCAAAGTGATGATTGCCCCTGAGGTCTATTTGAGTCATGCCTCTGACAGTATTGAAGATGGCAAAGTCAGTAACGAAAAAACTCAACAGTATTTAACTAAATTCGCCGATGCACTAGTCCAATTTATAGAAGAATAATATGAGTAATCAAAATATTGACGATAGAAAAGACGAAAGCAATAAGATTGAAAAACCCAAGTCAACAGGCGGTGGTTTTTGGAAGCGCTTTGAGGCAGCAATCTTATTAACCTTAGTGGGCGGCGCAATTGATACCATTGGTTTTATCGCCTTACTTGGCTTCTTTACCAACCACGTCACAGGAAACTTAGTGATGGCTGGTGGTGGACTGGTCAAAGGTGGCGATGATCTTTGGATTAAACTTGGGGCCTTACCGGTATTTATTATTACCGTCATGTTCACTCAGCGTTATATCACCAGAAGATCGGCTGATAAGCCTATTTTAAGCGAACTTTTATTTGCAGAAGTGTTGTTTTTAACGGCCTTTATGGTTTCAGCACTGATGTTCGGTCCTTTCGAAGACCCAGGTGCTATTGACTTAGCTATTACTGGTTTCTTAGGTCTGATGGCCTTCGCTATTCGTAACACAGCGGGTAAGACGGTCATGGGTAAAGTACGTCCGACACTACTGATGACGGGTAATACCACACAGTTGGGTATCGATTTATCAGATTATTTCTTTGACCGTAATCGCTGCAACATGGAAAGCTTAAAGCACAGTGCGGCTATCGTTTTCTTCTTTGCCTTTGGTGCATTAATTGGTACTTTGCTCTATATGAAGATTGGTTTTTGGTCGATTGCGCCATTTATCCTGCCTGTGTTTTATTTGGCCTTTAAATCTCGTGACGAGCAATATCTGGTACAACAAAACATGTCAGCTAAGTCTTGATAGCAGCATGCTATACCCGAATAACAAACACATAGAACACCTTCGGGTGTTCTTTTTATTTATCACCGGTCGCCGTAAAACCACCCACTTCAGGTGGTGGATATAAGGCGACAAGGTTGCTACAATCAATCAGCTATTAAGTTAAACCATCTACAAAAAACAGCTAAGACAAGTATAAATTGCGAGTACGCAGTGTCTTGACTGGTAGATGGTATTCCACACACACCCTCAAACTAGCTCGTGTCAACAGACAATCTTAACGGTAGGGTTAGTTTGAAATAAGAATCTTAGATGCAAGGTGTGAATTGCAAGGCGGTAGCCACCTCTAAGATTTGCGGTCGGGCTTGACCGTCTAGCTGTAGGAATCCCCTCACTTTAGGGAGCATAGGTATCTACACAAATTTACTAGCCGCATCAGCGAATTGACGTAGTTTGTCAGGGGAATAATGATTTACCAGTTCGTTAAAATTAAGCCACTGGAACAATCCTGCCATCACAGCAGGTGCGGT
>Ga0208302_100046_pt1 | contig 46814 bp, 56 predicted proteins | sample 29_taG_FD_184103 | JGI IMG/M metagenome (GOLD analysis project Ga0208302, IMG submission 184103) | Marine viral communities from Cariaco Basin, Caribbean Sea - 29_WHOI_OMZ (SPAdes) (version 2) | ecosystem: Environmental > Aquatic > Marine > Oceanic | place: Caribbean Sea: Cariaco Basin... | reverse complement strand
AAATAGCCCTTGCAATATGCCTAATTTTGCGTAAAATAGTCAGTCATTCGGGGCGTAGCGCAGTCTGGTAGCGCACCACACTGGGGGTGTGGTGGTCGCAGGTTCAAATCCTGCCGTTCCGACCAAGAAATACTAAATAACTCAACGACTTAGGTCGTTGAGTTATTTTTATGGAACAAATTTGGCACAAAAATTTTTCTTTCAACTTTGAATTTATAAGTCATAATAAAACTTATTTAATCAAGCGAGCGCATGATACTAGTCTCTGTTTTTAGTCCCACATGCACTAATCGTATCGATCAAAATATTGGCATTAACTTTTTTCACCTTAAATAAAAAGGATAGTTATGACTTTGCATGCTGAGGATTCAGTAACCATAATTTACACTGGTGAAATTAACCGGACAGGCTATGAAAAGATTTCTGTGGAATGTGAGAAATTAAAAGAGTATTACCCTAAAAAAGTAAATCTAGTTTTATCAACGTTTGGTGGTGATCCAGATGCTGGATTTAGAATAGCTCGTTGTTTGCAGCATTATTTTACTGATGGCATCACTCTTTTTGTTCCGCATTACTGCAAATCCGCTGGGACCCTGATTGCAATTGGAGCTAGTGAGCTCGTATTATCTGATCGTGGCGAACTTGGTCCTTTAGACGTTCAACTTGTAAAATCAGACGAGATGTTCGAGCGCTCATCAGGTATGGATATCATCCAAGGCTTTAACGTATTAACAACTCAAGCTTACGATATGTTTAACACCATTACCGTAAACTTGAAAGTACAAAGCAGATTATCTACAAAGCTTGCTAGTGAAGCAGCTTCACAAATCGTTGTTGGTGCCTTTTCTCCTATATTCTCTCAAATTGACCCTTTAAGGTTAGGAGAAATACAGAGAGCAACGGAGATTGCTTTTACGTACGGGAATTTACTTAAAGAGAAATTCGCAAACTTACAAGACAATGGCGTTAGACAGCTCGTAGCTGGATATCCATCTCATGGTTTTGTTATTGATAGAAAAGAAGCAAGTAAGATTTTTAAGTCGGTAAGATCTCCTTCAGACGAGGAAGACAGCTGGCTCAAAGATATAGACGCTATTATAAGAAACGGTATAGATCTTACTGATGTTCTTTGTGTTACCATTAATTCCAAAGAAGGAGAAAATAATGATGAACAGCCAGTCGATGATGAAACAACTCCAAACTCCGAAGAATGTGGCCATGTATCGGACACCGAAGGATTTGGACAATGCTCTTCAAAAAGCTCGTCAAGAGAGCAAGGAACTAGCCATGGAGTTGATGCAGATGCGGAAAGCTAATTCATTTGACCATATTCATTTAACTCGTCATATCAATTACTAATAATAAATCACTCTATAATAGAAGCCCGCCATAAGGCGGGTTTTTACTGTAGAGTGTTTTTTCAAATAAGCAATGCTTAGGAAATACTATATAACTCAACGACTTAGGTCGTTGAGTTATTTTTTTTGGCACAGATTTGGCACAGATTAGCAATTAATACCCCAGTTCATGACTAACTGCTGAAGAAAGCTGTCATAACAAGCTTTTTCTAAGAAATTAAGCGCGATAAATCCCATCATAATTACGAACGCTATAACTATAGCTATCATCAATGGCCAATTGGTCAAATTTTGATTGTCACAATCTCCACAATACCAGTAGTAATGCTTCAATCTTGCCCCACATTCTGGGCACCGCTTATAATTAATAAACATCTTACCTACTCCCCGTATCCAATTTAGCAATCTCACTACGTGCTTTCGACACGTCGATCCAGCGCGCATATCTAGTCTCAAGCGTTCTCACGCTATGGCCCGTTTGTTTGGCCACAAAGTAAATATTCAATCCATCTGTTAGACAGTTTGTTATAAATGTATGACGTGTCGTATAAGTAGCCCGATGTCGTATGCCGGTCGCTTTCATCGCCGCTGTAAGTGCTCGTCTTGGCGTCTTGTCTGTTTGCCAAGCACTATTAATGAATCGCGGGGACATAAACAGCCGATCACTGACTGGTGATTTGATACGTTTTAATTGCTTCAGCGCATCTTCACTGCGCGCATTAAAGAAGACATCACGATATTCAGCCGTCTTGGTGCGATTAACTAGCTCCCCATCACTCATGACTTTGCTTACTTTAATCAGCCCCGCGTCCCAATCGATATCATCCCAAGTCAACGCGAGCAGCTCACCCGTACGCATACCTGTCCAAAACGCCAATTCAAAATATAACCAATATACAGCTTCATCTTTACCATGTTTGTCATACAACCAGGTAAGCAGGCGCTCCATTTCATCGCGGCTAAATGGGTCCGGCGGTGGGGCTTGATGCTTGGTATTTTTTATCTTATCGACTGGGTTGGTATGGATGACGCTATCATCTAATGCAATGCCAAAAACACCGCGCAAAGGTATTAGATTATTATTACGTGTCTTTTCACTAGACCAAACAATGTCCGCTATCAATGTGCGGACCTCTTTTGCGGTAATGGTATGGATTTCACGTTGGTACCAGGGCGGTATCCAGTATCTATCGAGGGATTTTGCGTATTCGCGCAAGGTGGCTTTGCTGACGTCTGCTTGCTTTAGATAAAGCCTGGCATAGTCTAAAAAGGTAGGAGTGGTTTTTGGGGCATCATCGTTACCGCATAATTCATTGATGATATCGTCAGTAAGTGTGCCCCATTTGGCATGCTCAGCTAAGCGATTTCTGATAACAGACGCGGCGGCGTAGCCGCGTTCTGTCGCGGGGAGCTTTTCAAGCGTTTGCCAGTGTCTCTTTTTGTGCCACATCCACCAGATACGGATGGTGCCGTTTCTGTCGGTGACGCCTGTGGGCAGCGATTTGCTGCTTGCTGACTTGCCCAATTGTTATACCCCGCAATACTATAATAGAGGCGACCGTCATCAAACTTAGCCCAGACAATACCTTCTGGCCACATCTCATGTTTGCCGCGTAACGATGACTGCTTGATACCAGTGATTTGCTCAAAACGCTCAGCCTGTACCCAGTCAATCAACCCGCCACCATTTTGTATCACTTCAATAAGCTGGTCAATAACTTGCGGAATATTAGTTGTATTAGTCATCTTAACTACTCCTTAACCCAAACCAATCTGTCTGTTAACTCCTTTAAACTTCTAATCTCTAAACCTTTTTTAAATCCATCAACTTGATCACATACCGCAAAAGTATTGTCATTTTCAAAACTATAAGCTACTTCTACGACCTTTATTACTAAACCAGTCGCCACGTGCTTAAATGTATCGCCAATGAAAACTTCTTTATTTTCTAAGACATTGTCAGCACTTATGAATAATACCCAATCATCCATAACGCCTTGACTAAGATTTTTTACTAATTCTTGGCGTTTAGCGTCATCCACAGCATCGAAACCTATAACTATCGTGTTACAGTATTTTTTCTTCATAATCCATCACTCCCCTTTATTCAATTCAATCGACAACATCCAAACTACTGCGACTACCAGCATGCCAAGCAAGATAGCTGTGCCGGTGATCACTAATATTTGCTCATTATTGGTTAGCATCACTGCTCCTTATTTTTAGGTAAGTGCTCTGGAAACTCTTCGTAAAACACTTCCGCTGGCGAACAACCTGAATAAAAAGGAGAACACCAATCTTCTTTTTCCGCGTCTGAAATATATTCATTATGGGCTGTAGCAAGACGTTTCAGTTCATGCCAATAAACATCAAGATCTAAATCATCATTTTCCATCACCGTCCCCTTTTCTCAAATATACTTTGGCAATCTACACAGAGCGTTATCCCACCCACTGCTTGGCGTCTAGCAGGTATATCTTCGCCACATTCCAAACATTCTGTCAGCGACGGCTTGTCAAATTTTGGCGCGCGACTTAGACAATGAGACATTGTTAAATCTAAATAGTCGTTTGCGCGATCAGCATCATCAGCCATTATCTACCCCATCTTCTCAACAGTCGCATTGATGGTCGTGTAGGTTGACCCAGTGCGATATTCAATTTTATTGCCACGGTCAGCCAAGCGACATGCTCGGCCTACCAGATGACGCCCCGCCGCGCATGCGTCTACAATCTCCCAGCTACGGGTGTTTACATCCAGCCATTGCAGGCCATAATTGTTTGCACCAAACGCGACTCGTTTAATTTGTTTTGTCATTACTTATCTCACTTGCTTTAATCATTGCATCGGCCCAGTCTCGGATATCCTTTAGACGGTCGATCTCAAATTTTTTAAGTATGTAAATATCGGCCTTTTTTGGCATTTTGTTGTGCGGGGTCTGTAGCTTAATAAACAGCGCGTCACCTCTGACAAATAGATGAGCGCGGCGGCTCAGTGATAATGTTTTACTCATTGGCACCCACCTTAAACTCTAGATACACTTCTAATTTTTGAATGTAATCCCACTCTTCAAAATTCCTTATTACTTTTGACCCCGCATCCGCCTTAAAGTTATAAAGCCTTAGATCACCTTGCTGCTTAATACTTATTTCCTGAATTTCCAATCCAAAACCTTTTTCAATTTTTGAAATTACAGTCTGCACATCATCTTTGACGTTTTGATCACCGAGTAATACAAAAGAGACTTTCATCGCTTAAGCTCCCGTAATATCAAACTCTTAATGGTCCCAGACGCATACAATTGCCCATGTTTGCCATCAGTGAGCACCACATGATGATTGCGCGTGCCATAGTGATTTTTGTCGATAGACAGATACGACTCATGCAGCGCCGCTTTTTTATGCTTATCAGACCGATTGGCGATAGCTCTACGATATGTATCCATCGATGAGCTGAGCAGCACACTCAAATCGGGAGTCACGCCTTCGGCGTCCCAAAGCGGCTGTATCAGCCGCCGTTTTGCAGCAGACGAGACATTACGGTGTTTATCAAACAAAATGACGTCTAGATGCATGTAATTACCAAGCAAATAATCATCGTCAAAATTATCAACATCGATACCACGCACAAGCGTGATAACGTCAGTGACAATGCCTTGCGCATTTAAGCAGCGTTGGACGCGGTCACACGCAGTAGTCACGCCAATATGAGCGGCACCGCTGATATTTACCAATAGCGGCCCTTTACGTTTTGGTACAGTTATAGACATCACGCCACCTCGCTGTGGTCAGTGTTAGCCGCTACTGCGTCAAGTAACGGCTCAAGGTTGATGTTTGCGGCATACGCAGCGCGTAAGTCAGCTTCCAATTGGATCATCACTGGCCATTGCGGCGGATTAATACGGCACCGGCGTTGTGAGACTTGCACAATGACCAGCCGCAGTTGGTCAGCGACATCGAGCAGCACTTGCTGATCACGATTGCATCTTGGCTTAGCGATATGAGCTGTCCATTTCACATTAGCGTCACGTAACGCTTTACGGCTGACCGCGTTTGTTAGCTTGGCGCTTTGGATAAGAGATGCCAGGACTGCTGATGGTTTGATATTGGCGATATTACGCATAGCAAGCCTCCAGCGCCGCGCGGAATGCTGGCAGTTCGTCTTCGGTTATGGTGCGATAAGTTTCGTTGTGCCAAACCGATATCTTTACGTACCGACCTGTATGATTCCACTGATTCAGTGAAAAGCAACTATTAAGGTCTGCTATGCCAAAGCTTGATTTATCACTATTTTCTATATTTGATGTTGCTATGACAATCGCAAAATTAGGACGCTTATCATTAAAGGAATTGTTACCAATCACGATGTCCCACGCCATCAATTTATCACCACCAATCGCATAGTCGTCTTCGCTAAAACGGTCCATGCTATGCATGCGCTGGATAAGTGTTTCGGATAGGTTTTTGATAAAGATAAGCTGCATATCAGCTTGGGTTATTTGTGGTACCGACTCAGACAGTACATCAGACTGATCTAATACATCATCGATATGTGGGACGCATTCGTCTAAGTCGTTGCCGCTTAGATAATCGACATCGTTGACGGTTTCACGGTCGATAGCACTGTTTTTCCAATCTTCACTAGATCTAAGATCGCAAAGGTATCTAGCTTTTGAACCATCTTGTGCATACCACAACGAGTAGTCCTTATTCTCGTTAGTTGCTAAGTCTTTTAATGGCACTTGAAACAACCAAACTTCATTATCAGCATCTTTGGCAGCACTTACCCACTTTTCATCCTGCCCTTCAAACACCCACTGACCCAACTCTTTGAGCTCAGGTTGCAGCGCATCATTAGCCGCATCCGCTTGCATGGCAGCAAGTAGGCGGTCAGCGTGAGTGTCATTTTTAGCTGACAATTCATGTGCAAGCCCATCTATCTTTGCTTTTAGATCATTGATTGTGGCTTTGGCATCATTGTCCAAACCAATCTCAAATCGGCTGATTAATTTACTCACGCTGCACCTCCCGCTGACATAATGACGATCAGTAAGGCGCACAGAGCCATTAGCAACCGCACATTGCGGCGTGCGTGCTTGACGGTGATGTGGGTTTTTGTGATTTGGTGCTCAGCAGCTTGGAGTTGCTGAGTACGCTCAGATAGGATGTTTTGCAAGCGCTCAATCTGTTGTTGAGCGCGGGAGGATTGTACCGTGCTGTTGTTTTGATGAGACATGACGTTATACCCGTTTTGTTGATTACGGGTATATAATTACATTTGTAATTCAAGCTGTCAATTACTTTTGTAACTTTTTATCGATATAGTCTTTTTTTGTAATTACAATTCATCTGTTTTATACAATTACTTATTGTAATTATTTGTAGATACCATATTTTTTTTCACTTAATGCTACCAAAGGCGGCTGTTATAGCTTGCTAAATGTATATCTTACGCGCGCCTCCATACTAAACTCGTAAAATTTATCTTTGTTAACCACTTGATCTGGATACCTAACTTTATCTGCGTTATCGCTGACCAAAGTCACCGTGCCATCTATGTTTTTAAAAGCCCGTTTACAGATAGACTCCCCGTCTGCATTGAACACATAGATTTTATTACTAATAAAGTTGTCATATTCGTTTTCGTTTGTATTAACGAGCATTAATGTGCCGTGAGGTATTGTATAGCCCATGCTGTCGCCGCATGCATGCATAAGTAGCAACCCCTTACCATCAATTGGCAACTCGTTCTCACGCAAAAACTCAACGGTAAATGCAATTACTCCTTTCTGCTCAGGGTGTTCTAAATTCACGTATCCGCTACCACAGCTGGCTTTTAAATCTTTATACGGGACATTAACTAACGGGTAATCAGTCGTGCCGCCCACTATCACGTAATCACTGCTTGTTTCACCTGTGGTATCAACTTCATGCGTATTTTCAGCGCCGCCTTGTCTATCGCCAGACCCTGACATCAACCACGATAAGTTAACGCCAAGCGCCCTAGCTAAAGCTTCGGTATAACTACTGCTTTTTCCATTTCTTCGCTCAAGATTTCCTATCACTGATGGGTCGGCACCAATCATCTTACCAAGCTGCGCTTGAGTGAGTTTTTTCTCTTTACGCACAAACTTCACACGCTTAGCCAGTGTGTCTAATTTCTCTAGATCCGATTCCATCATAGCAACTCCTCTAAATTTAAACATAATAATTACAAATGCAATGACGCGCCACTTACAAAAGTAATTGACAATATGAGTTACAAATGTAATTATATTGTCAACTAATAAAGACAAAGGTAATTTTATTATGCATATCACCGACACCCCACCAGAGCTGTTAGCACTGCAAAAGGCAATTGACATTGCTGGCGGTCAAGCGGAGCTATCAGAACAAATCGGTTTAAAACGCACATCATCAAATATCGGCGTTATGGTTTTTAGAGATAAAAAAGCTTCCGCTAAATATGTTGCAAAAATTAGCGAGGTAACGGGAGTGCCATGTCATGAGTTACGCCCCGATATCTTTCCCCCGCCGCAAGCTGCAAACGACTCAAGTAATCAACAATCAATAGCATAGCAACACTGCTGAAATAATCACACGACAATAACGGGGGCAATATGTCGTCTACACTTTACACCGCCGCACAGCGAGCTGAGCGCTGCGTGCTGGATTTAGAAGCCGCAGTTTATCAAGCAGCGATGAAGCCGCGCGGCACACTGGGAAAAATCTGTGAGACATACGGTCTGACATACAACACAGCAGTGCTGCAAGTCAATCCAAATCGCACAAGCCACACACTATCACCGACACTCATCGAACAAGTGTTAAGCGCTACTCAATCACCACTAATTATGGACGCTATTTGTTGTGCGCATGGTAATGCGGGGTGGTTTGTATTGCCCGACGCGGACAGCCAAAGCGATGAGATGACAGATATTGCTATTTTAGGTCAGAAGTTTGCGGATCTAAATAGCACGTCATTGGACGCCTACGCCGATAGAATTATTGACGCCGACGAATATGCAAGCATGCAAAAAGACGGCTATGCCCTGATCGGTCACATCCAAAAAATATTAGAAACTGCCAAACGTAATATGGAGCAACACAATGGCTAAGAAAAAATCACTAACTCAGCAACAGCGGGACGAACTTAGCCAGTTTTGGAACGAATGCGCGGTACTGCCATCTGATCATGTGCTGTATCAACATCATCAGTGGGAGCAAGGTCGCCTGCGCATGACACCGGATGATTACAGCATCCAGATGGGCAATCGCACGATCGATCTTGATGGCTATGTGGTTATGCAGTTGCACGACGCGGCTGGTGATGTCACTGACCTAGCGCATCTGCCAGGCGATGATTACGCATTTGCGCCGTTTTCCTCACCAGTGGTCTACACGCCTACAGGCTATCCGCGCGGTTTCGCGACGTTTGGCGATAAGACAGCTGGGATGCCAGTTATCTTGTGTCGCTCAGTGGGCGAAGTGTTCGGCATCATGCAAGAAGCCAAGCACCCAGCGCTTTATGTCGTCTACTTTGAGCGCAGCAATCTTAAGTATGCTATCGAGGCGTATAAAGGCCGCGCCATCGCTCTACCCGTGCATGATGAGTTTTTTGACTGGCTGGGTAAAGCTGAGTATAACAAAGGCTGGGTAACTGAAATTAACACCAAAGTCGATGCGCTGGGCGCACTGGGGTTTGCTGACAGCTTTTACACTGAGCTTATCGGCGACCCCATCAACGCTTGGCTTGAGCAAAAACAACCCCACACCCCGCAAAATTTAGCGCAAAACAAACCTAAACATAAGACAAATATTTCCAAAGGCTTTGGTCGTTGGACATTTGATGCACTGGTTGAGCATGTCTATTTAGTCTATGGCACTGATACCGTCTGGGACAATCTCAACGAGAAGCGCATGCGCATTGGTCATCTGCGCCATGCTGTGGGCAATAATGAGATGTTTAAGCTATGGCAAGAAGCCAGCGATCGTAAAACGGTTATGGATCTAGTGTTTGAGCCATCAGGCAACCTACCCGCCAATACCATCAATCTATTTAAAGGCCTGCCTGATCAGCCATATCATGACGCCTCAAGTTGCGAAAAGATCATCAATCATGTGCAGCGGCTTTGTGGCTACCGTGAGGACGAATACATGTGGCTGCTACGGTGGCTAGCTTATCCTTTGCAAAACCTTGGTGCTAAGATGGACACGGCTGTGGTCATGTATGGCAATGAGGGTCCTGGTAAGTCCATCTTATTTGAAAAGATTATGACGCAAATCTATGGTGAAGGCGACGGCGGACACCATCGTACGATTGGACAGCAGCAGCTAGAGTCTCAGTTTAATAGCTGGCTGTCCAAAACTTTGTTCGCTTTGTGCGAGGAAGTAGTGAGCCGTAGCGAACGTAACCATTTTAAAGGCCAGCTAAAACATTTGGTCACGGGTAAAAAATTGTTGATTAACGAAAAAATGTTACCCAGTCATGAAGAGACCAATCATGCCAATTTTGTCTTTTTATCTAACTCAACCATACCGCTTGAGCTTGACTTAGGTGATCGGCGCTATTTTGTTATCAGGATTGATGATGTGCCACCACAAGAGTACTTTGATGAGCTGTTTGACGAGATTAATAATGACGGCATCGCAGCGTTTTATCACTATCTAATGTCTATAGATATGAATGGCTTTGACGCACACAGCAAGCCGCCACTTAATCAAGACAAGCAAAAGCTGATTGATGCAAGCTTACCTAACCCCGTATTGTTTTATAACGAATGGGCAGCCGGAGATATCAGGGACGGTGAGATCAACATACCGTATGGCTGCTGTATTAAGTCACAGTTATTCAAAGTGTACCGGCGTTGGTGCAACGAGCGTAACGAGTTTGCCAAGCGTGATAGGGATTTTAACGCTGAGATTGACAGGTACATGCAAGATGCCCGAAAAGACATCTGCTTCCCACTCCCATCATCTAAGCGCAAAACCACGCGGGTCTGGATAACACCAGAGGCACAAATTTTATTTGATAAAGGGGCTGACAATGCGGTCGAAGTCGTGCAGAATGAGACCATCTTATTTAATCGCGCCCTTGGACGTGCTACAGAGAAGGATTTTAGCTAATGTATCCGACAGCATCCGACAGCATCCGACAGCAGAGCCGACAGCAACAAACACATGTGCTGTATGGCGTCGACAGCTCCGACAGCAGCGAGCGTAATATTTACATGCGTGCGCACGTACACAAATAATAATGGTGTCGGACATGTCGGACATGTCGGAAGTAATATAAAAGCTATATAACTAAAGGGCTAGAGCATCCGACAGCAGAGCCGACAGCATAAAATCATGGTGTCGGACGATTAATAAGATAAGGATTAATAAAATGAGACAAGAATATTTAAGAGCAGCAGCCGAAGCCTATGCAAATTTAAGTGACATACAATCTGACTGCTATCATTATTTGAATGACGGGTTTGATAGCAGTATCCAAGCGCGACTATCGAGTATCTATACCACTAAATTATCAGCAAAATCAGCACCAAAAAAACACATCAGCAATGTAGTGGCCACGGCATTAGCCGAATTACAGTATCCGGTCAACCAAACCACAGGATATGCTTGGACTGGCAACGAGCGTGCAGCGTTTGCAAATATCCCAAAGGCGACTTGGTCACGCAATAATCTGTCCGATTATGTTAATTTTATACTAGATGATATCAACGCAAACTCACGCGCCGCATGGTCTGCAATACAATTACAAGTCGTCGGCCAAAAAATGAATGCTTGATAAATGGAACAGTTTCGCTTAGTATTTCTCATATTCGAAGTTCCTGCCTAATTACAAAGCAGACTCAACCCAAACATCACCAGTTAAGCCCGTTGCCCCCCGCAGCGGGCTTTCTTTTTGCCAAGACCCACGCATCGACGTGGGCTTTTTATTGGGTGCTTGTTATGCCAACCATGCCTACCACAGTTTGTAGCCATGCAGGCTGCAACGCCAAAGCCAATACTGATGGCGTCTGCCCCTTGCATAAGCCACGACCTAAACCAAAAATTAAACAAGCCACGCAATCTAAGCTTAAACGCATAGATAACAGACCATCATCTGCCCAGCGCGGATACGATGCGCGTTGGCGTCAAGCGCGACTTACTTTTTTAGCAGACAACCCACTCTGCAAGCACTGCGGTGACAATGACAAAGTGGTCGCGGCTGATGTCGTTGATCACATCTTGCCCCATCGCGGCGACCAAAATCTATTTTGGGATCAGTCGAACTGGCAGTCATTGTGCTACTCATGTCACTCAGTCAAAACGACCACGGTCGATAATAGACTATCGGCCTATGACATTGCCCAGCGACGCATGGGAGGGTGGGGTAAAAAGTAAACACGATACCCCGCCACGACCATCGCCCCCAAGCTTTTTTTTGCATGGTCAAAACTCTTTAGGGGGTATACCCCATCAAACGATAACCATTCTCAGGTGACACTATGGCCCGTCCACGCAAACCGACGCAGCTCAAAGTGTTGCAAGGCAGCCGCGTCCGTAGTGACCGTGAGGCTGCAAGCAACGCCGCTCAACCTAAAATAGACATACCCCCCTGCCCCGACTGGCTCGACGCCAAATCGCGCCGTCAGTGGGACAAGATAGCCCCGCAATTGGTCGCACTTGGATTGCTGTCAGTTATTGATGGTGATTTGTTTGGGGCGTATGCAGAGACGTCAGCCCGTTACGGCGATGTCTGCTCAAAACTTGAGAATGTCGATGACTGGATCGGCACCACGCCCAATGGTTTTAAAGTGCAGACCGCGCTGGTCAGCATCCGCAATACATTACAAAAACAACTTATCTCATTAGGCCGCGAGTTTGGGTTATCACCCGCGTCGCGCTCTAGCATCAAAGTCGATGTCGCTCAGGGTAACCTATTTGGCGATGATGAGTTTGGAGAGTTTAAACAAAACTAGGATCACATCATGTCGGACGCTATTGCCTACGCTAATATCGCGACGCAATACGCGACAGATGTCACTGACGGCACTATCGATGCTTGCGTCTATGTGCGTCAAGCGTGTCAACGCCATCTTAATGACCTTAACCGCGCCGCCAATGAGTCCGGCTTTGAATTTGAATTCAATAGTCAACTGGCAGCCAAGGCTTGCCGTTTTATTGAGTTGCTACCACACGTTAAGGGTGAGCTGGCAAACAAGCGCGAACTAATACTACTTGAGCCGTGGCAAATATTCATTGTTGCCAATTTATTTGGCTGGGTAGATTTTGAAGGCAAACGCCGCTACCGCTACGCCTATGTTGAGGTGCCACGTAAAAATGCCAAGTCCACCTTGGCTGCTGGCATCGGTCTCTATCTTGGCTTTGCTGATGGTGAGATGGGCGCTGAGGTATATTCAGCGGCGACGACTCGTGACCAGGCTCGTATTGTGTTTGAAACTGCGCAAAGCATGGTACGCAAACGCCCTGATATGCAAAAGGCCATGGGCATGGAGGTCACCGCCCACGCTGTCAGCTCTATTGCTACCGCATCGACATTTAAAGCCGTCAGCCGCGACTACGGCGGCAACCTTGACGGCCTCAACGTCCACGCTGCTCTCATCGATGAGCTACACGCGCATAAATCAAATGACACTTATGAGGTCATGGCAACGGGCATGGGTGCGCGTGAGCAGCCCATATTATTTGCTATCACCACCGCCGGATTTATCTTAGACGGTGTTTGCTATGAGCAGCGCACGCTGGTCACTAAAGTGCTATCAGGCCTTGAGTCGCATGATCGCTACTTTGGCATCATCTATACGATTGATGACGCAGATGATTGGCGCGACCCAGCAAGCTGGCGCAAGGCAAACCCAAACTATGGCGTATCCGTCCATAAAGATGCGCTCGCCGCCGAGTACCAACGCGCCGCGATTAGTCCTGATGCGCAAGCCGACTTCCTAACAAAGCATCTATGCGTCTGGGTAGCCGCTCGCAGCGGTTGGCTCAACATGCAAGATTGGGACGATGCCGCAGACAAACTGCTGGTCGCTGGTCTTTTAGCCAAATATCCGTGCTTTGGTGGCATCGACTTGGCGTCCAAAGTGGATTTGGCAGCCAAAACCAAATTATTTGTCAAAAAGATAGACGGTGAGTCGCATTATTACTTTTTTGCTGATTTTTATATCAATCGTGCCCAATTGGACAACGCTAACAACCCCAATCAAAAGCGCTACATCGAATGGGAGCGCCAAGGCTGGCTGACCGTCACTGATGGCAATATCACCGACTTTGAGCGCATTGAGCGCGATATTATCGCCGATAGCGAGCAGTTTGACATGCAAGAAACTGGCTTTGACCCGTTTAACGCCACATATCTTGCAATGCGGCTCAATGAGCAAGGCGTGAGTATGGTCGAAGTACCGCAGCGAGTTGCTTATCTGTCTGAGCCAATGAAGCATATCGGCGCGTTGTTAACTGCTGGCCGCATCCATCACGATGGCAACCCGATCTTGCGCTGGTGTATGGGTAATGTCACCGTCAAAAAAGACGCCAATGACAACATATTCCCGCGCAAAGAATCAGACGCAAGTAAAATTGACGGCGCTGTCGCTGCAATCATTGCTACCAACCGCGCCCAGTATTACGACGAAACTGGCGACTTACCGAGCCAAGATTTTGAGACACAGCTGAGCGACTACTTAACCGATTTTGTGAGCTTTAGGGGATAACATGGCAATTATGCAAACCGTCGCGTCATGGTTTGGTTACGCGCCGCGTGACCCCGTGGACGGCAAACAAAACAGCAATAAACCGATCAACACCGTCAAACCTGTAACGTTTGATACGGCGATGACCGTATCGGCAGTATACGCATCCATCCGGCTATTGGCTGAGACGATCAGCACCATGCCGCTCGATCTGTACCATAAAGACGCTGACGGCAACCTTGGCGATAAGGCAAGCCACCCTATTATTGACTTGCTCAGATATATGCCAAACAACCGGCAAACGCGCATTGAGTTTTTTGAGCAGCTGATGCTCAACTTGGTTAGTGACGGCAATGCTTACGTGCATATCGCACGACTGGGCGATAAAAACTCGCGGATCGTTGGCTTATTTGTTATTAACTCAGCAAATATCACGCCGATATTAGTCAAGGGCAATCTGATTTATCGCAAGCACATCACGTCAGCCAAGCATAAAGACTATAGCGATGATGAGATTTGGCACATTAAACTGTTTGGTAACGGCCTAACCGGATTGTCACCACTGCAACACGCTGCCAAAGCCGTCGCAGTCGCTGAAGCTGCCGATGACAAGATCACATCGCTGATGCGCAATGGTGCCAAACCAACTGGTGTACTCATGACCAAAGGTAGTCCGACTAAAGAGCAACGCGAGGCACTACGTGAGGAGATGGAAGGGCTGACCAGTGGCGATGAGACGTTTATACCAGTGTTGCCGCTCGACATGAAATTTGAGCCGATCTCACTCACTCCTAGCGATTTGGAGTTGTTGGCCACCCGCCGATTTAGTCTGGAGGAGATCGCGCGCATTTTTGGCGTGCCTAGCATCCTGATTAATGACAACACTCAGTCCACCAACTGGGGCAGCGGCATCAATTCAATCATTCAGGCGTATCATAAATTCAACGCGCGGCCCTACTTTGAGCGCATTGAGTTATCAGCATTGACGTCGCTACTACCGCGCAAGGACTGGGACAAATACGAGTTTAAATTTGATACTGACGCCATGCTACGCGCTGACCGTGCCACTCGCGTTGAAATGTATCGCACTGAGATTGCAACCGCCCAACGCACACCCAATGAGATACGCCGCGCTGAGGGTTGGCAACCAGTGGATGGCGGCGATGAGCTGTACATGCAGCAAGGGTTTGCACCGCTGCATGTGGTCAATCAACAAAATAACGAGGTTAACAATGTCTAAAAAACGACTGCAAGCGCTGCAATGCCGCGATGGGCGTGCTGAGCTGCTGAACACAGTCAGCACACGCCGTATGGCAATTACTGATGCCAAAATCCGCTTTGCTGATGACAACACCGGTGCGCATACTTTTGAGGGCTATGCAGTCAAATGGGACAGCACCAATCAGCATCGCGAGCGCTTTGAGCGCGGGGCATTTGCTGACATGATTGAGGCGGTCAATAGCGGCTCGAAAGTGGTGCATATGTACTACAACCACGGTTGGCGCAACTTTTTTGACGGCGCCGCTGCCATGCGTATCGGACGCTGGGTTGAGATCGTCGAGGATGATATCGGGTTAAAACTGCGAGGTGAGCTGACACCTAGCCTTTCATTGGCAGATAGTGTCGGCGCAATGATGCGTCATGGCACCATAGACGGCTTGTCAATCGCGTTTTATCCGGTCGCTGAGATTGACTATGAGCAGCATGATGACTATGTGCTGATCAAACGCGCTGATCTGTTTGAGATTAGCGTGGTCGATGAGCCAAGCGACCGCGCCGCCCGTATCAGCCGCCAGTCTGAGACTATCAACAACCTAGTCGATGAGCGCGATGCCTGCGATATGCTGACCAAGCTAGGGCTAAACCCCGACGATGCTCGCAGCTTTATCACCAAGCTTGACCACATTATGGGCGCAAACCATCAAGGCGCCGACACTACCGTGCCCACCGCCGATGACGATCCGTTTGCTTTTTTAGATAACGCCAGCTAACACCTCGCTACATAAACCCCCATCGCTGCCAATCGGCAGCTTTTTTATTATTAGGACATATTATGCGCAAACTACACCCTACTACCAAAGCCGTTGGCATCATGACTCGCGATAGCAGCGGCGCAACAAAAGCTTATGATGAATTTGCCGCGAAACTGCAAGCGCGGATGGCCACGCTTGATGGTTTGGTCGAAAAATACAAAAAAACGCTCGAAGAAAATAAAGACGATCCGGAAACGCGCAGCGCCATCGAAAAGATGACCAATGCTGCTAACGAAATCACCGAACTGTCTACGCGCCTGACAGACATCGAGCAAAACATGATCAAGGGCGTTGAAGATAACACGCTCGATGGTGACTCAATCGGTGGCGTACTGTCACGCAATGATGATCTGCGCAAACAGATGAGCGCGTTGGCCAATGCACGCGGCGCGATGCAAATTGACGGCGTATCTGTCCGTAATACCGTCTCAGTAGGCGGAATAGCCACCCAAGGCGACATCGGCAATACAAACATCCAAGCGGCAAACGCTGACCCGCTCACATTGGTCAACATGATTGACTGGGTGCCAATTACCACAAGCTTAGTCGAGTATGTGCGCGAGTCTGCTACCTCATTTATGGCTGATATTGTAGCAGAGGGCGCACTCAAGCCTGAGTCAAGCCTCACATTTGGCCCCGCATCGCTCAAAGTTGACGTAGTCGCGCACTGGCTGCGCGTGACCAATCAGCTATTATCGGACGCCCCTGCTCTTGCTGCATACATTGAGGGTCGCATGGCATACGGTGTGCGCCTAAAAATTGAGTACCTAATTATTAATGGCGAAACAGACAGCTTTGATGGCTTATTAAAAGCTGGGAACAGTCTGACCATTACTAGTGCAGACAACGCTATTGACACAATCAGTACCGCTAAGGCTGAGGCGTACAAAAACTTTTTGCCGCCTGAGACGGTCATTATCAACCCACAAGATTGGGCAGAGATTGAACAGTCAAAAGGCACCGATGGTCATTACCTGTTTGGCTCGCCAGGCGCAGCAGTACAGCCCGTACTTTGGGGCCTAAAAGTGGTGCAGTCACCATCTATGCCCGTGGGTAAATTCTGGGCAGGCAACCTGACCATGGCAACTACGGGTTATATCCGCGAAGATATGGACGTGCAGCTATCGACCGAGGATGGCGACAACTTCCGTAAAAACCTAGTCACTATCCGCGCTGAAATGCGCGCTGCCTTCGGTGTTGTCATGCCCGATGCTGCTGTCACTGGCGACCTAGTCAACGTTGGGCCATAATCGACGCAATACCATCACAAAGCGCCGGGCATACTGTCCGGCGTCTCTTATCAATATAGGCATCATTCATGATTACCGCATCTATCACATTAGAGCAAGCCAAGACGCACTTGATGGTCACGCATAGCATGCATGATGCGTATATTGCCGAGCTGATCCCAACGGCGCTAACAATGATTGGCAATGACATTGACCGTCCATTGACTGACGCAAAGTGTCTAACACCCACGGGGCAACTGGCAGCGCCTCTGGTATCGGCTGCAAAACTCATCATCGGCGACCTGTACCGTGACCGTGAGTCCACACAGCCGCATCAACTCTACAAATCACCTGCGTATGATCGACTAGTCGCGCCATACCGCAAAATGGGGCTATAACATGAAACTAAATCGCGGGCAGTTGAGTACGCCGATTGAGATATTACGCGCCCAAACTACTCAAGACGACTACGGTGCAGTCGTTAGCAGCTTTAGCCCTGTCAGCCAAACGTTTTGCGAATGGCTGCCACTGTCCGCTGATGCCGTAATGCGATCAGCCGCTGAAGGCATGACGATGACCGCCAAACTGCATGTCGATCTGCATACTGATATACGCTATGCAGACAAAATAAAAAACCTGACAACTCATGATGTCTGCGAGGTCATCAGCGTCATGCCTGTACCTGCTGACAATAAAAAAATCATCATCTGTAAGGCGCTATATGTCTGATTTAATCAACTTTGATGTGCAAATCAACGGCCTTGACGAGCTTGATGACAAGCTAAAGGAGCTGAGCGCCAAAACGCAGCGCAAAACGCTAGAAGGCGCACTTATGAAAGCGGCACTACCCATTATGAAAGACGCCAAAAAACTAGCGCCAGAGGATTCCGGCGATCTTAAAAAGGCCATCGGACGCACTCGCGTCAAAAAAGCTGAACATCCATCTGTCACAGTCGAAGTCAAAAAACGCCGTAATAAGCCTTGGCCGTGGTACTGGCATTTTATCGAACATGGTACCAGCCGCACTGCCGCGGCGCCATTTTTACGCCCCGCATTTGAGCGCAATGTACAGTTGGCCATTGACTTATTTAGTGAGGACTTGGCAAAACGTATTGACAAACTAACGCAAGACTAACGCTATGAGTGATAAACATGGACGCATCGAAACTTATCAGAAACGCACTATCTCATTTAGTCGATGGGCGCATTTATCCGCTAAAAAAGCCCGAATCTATCGACATCGGCGAGGCCACTTATATCGTTTATACGCCAATTATCAATATACCAGTCAATACAAACGACGGCTATGAGGGTCATGACCGCGTACCGATACAGATTGACGTCTATGCACACAGCTACGCCGCTGCTAATGAGATGATGCGCCGCGTACTACCCATTATAAACGAAATTGAAGGCGCAACTATTGACAACCACGGCCCCAAAGCAGATCCATATCTATATCGCCAAAGCGCTGATATCCGCATCTGGGGCACTACTTTTTAATCACGAGAGGTAATTTATCATGGCAAAAGAAAATATTGTAGACAGCTTCCATCGTTTAAATATCGACGTAGACGGCACTGGTACTACATTTACAAAAATCCCGCACTTGCAATCATGCGAACCACCAATGGGTGAAAAGACGCCCGACAATATCACAGCAACTGATGATCAAGAAGAAGTGACGGTTATTGTCGAGTTTAAGAAAAATGGCCAGATCGAGTTTGAAGTTGTTTATGACCAAACTGACCCCACGCACACAAAGCTTGATCAAATGTGGGTTGACAATAGTTATGCTGATTTTGAGTATGAGCTGGTCAAAATTAACCGTAAGAAAACCTTTACCGCGCAGCTAATGAAATGGCAAGAAGCAGTCGATAAAGAGAAGAAACTACGAATGAAAGGTACTTTGGTTATCTCTAATCTAAACACAGTTACTAGCCCATAATAAACCGTGTTGATGCCATGTATCAGCGCCTCTTTTACAATACAACTCTAATAAGGACACATCATGTCAAAAGCTCTAACCGCCACCGCCATCGCCGCTGCCATTGCAGATATGCCCAAAAGTCATACTACTATGCCGCATCCATCACTGGGCGGTGACATCAATATCAAAATCCATACTTGCGCTGAGCGCGAGGAATTTGAACAAAAAGTGTACGGTGCTGACAGTCAGTTTAAAGACTACCCCAACCGCGCCGTGGTGTTTGCTCATGCGGTGGTTGATGACAAAGGTGATCGTTTATTTAACGACAAGCAAATCCCAACCATTGCCAATTGGCCAGCACATATCACCATGCCCGTATTTAATAAATACAATGAGCTAAACCTCATTGGCCCTGGCAAAGTAGCAGCTGCTGAAAAAAACTAATCAGCCGCCCCAATCGTCGGTTTTTATTTAAGTTGGCGCTGGCACTGGGCAAGACGGTCGCCGAGCTACTGACCACGCTCACCAATGATGAGCTGGTCGAGTGGATGGCCTACTATCGTATTGACCCATGGGGCGGCTATCGCAGTGACCTACAAACCGCTGATATTGTCCGTGCAACCATCGGTTATACAGACAGTATCGGTGATTTATTATTATTCGACCCTGAGCCGATCACTGATGAGGAGCGAGAGCAACGCGAGCATGCAGCGCTCATCGCTCAGTGTGAGCGTCAAACAGCAAAAATGTCGGCTATGTTTGATGATATGAGCTAGTCAACTTTGGTATACTAACCTAATAATTTACGGGGGATACCATGGCAAAACTCATCACATGCAAAGATTGTGGCAACCAAATCAGTAAAAATGCGCCGACATGCCCATCATGCGGCGCAAAAAATCGCCAAACCTCAATTATTACTTGGCTTGCTGCCATTTTTATTGGTATACCAGTTCTTTGGTCAGTGTTTAGTAGCGCCTCAAAAGATTCAGCACCAGAGCAAATAACTACCACTATCACTGACAACGCTGTAGAGCCAGTCAGAACATCTAATTGGGATTATGAAGAATCTAAAGACGAGATGCGCGGATCTGTATCTTATCTTGCACAATCAGGTTCGATAAATAATATTCAACTAGATTTTCCTTATAGGGGTGGTACATCCTTATTTTTAATTATTAGAAATACACCAGAAAATGGTAATGAAGTATTATTTAGCACTAATAATGGGCAGCTTTGGTGTGAATACAACAACTGTTATATGAGTGCTAAGTTTGATGATAATCAAGTAAAAAGATATCCATTAGCAAAAGCTGCTGCTGGTAGCAGCGAGACTATGTTTTTAGATGGTTCAATTGATGAATTTATTCAAGATTTAAAACAGTCAAACACTGCAACACTTGAAATTGGCTTCTTCAATTATGGGAATCAACAATTTGAATTTGAGACTAGCGGTTTAGATTGGTCACACTGAAACTATTAATTCAGAAAGTTAACTACAAATGCCCTATCAGAAATGATGGGGCTTTTTATTATCTAGGATTTAATCATGTTAACACTTATAAATGGCCACGCGCTGAACCCTTCAAAAATCTCTCATATAGAAAATGAATTTAATTTTGACGGTAAGTCTGACGGTATTTATTACTGTGTCGTTATCTATTTCACTAGTGGTAAGGCGTTAAAACTACCGAAAAGGTACGAAGGGCGCAGTGACAGTCAAAAGGAAATTGAGCGTATAGCCTTATTGCTTAATAACTCAAATAAATAAACGGAGTAAATTATGTCAGTCTTATCCCGTCTTGAGATAGTTTTGGCTGCCAACTCTGCCAGTTTCAACCAATCCATCGCTGATGTCCGCTCACAAACTAAAGTCGCATTCAATGATATGCGCGAATACGCAAACAAGATGGGCCCAGCGGTTGGCGCATCTATCGCTACTGCCACTGCCGCTACTACTGCCTTAGTCGTTGAGCAGATCAATTTAGCTAATGAGCTTCAGCACACAGCTAATATTGCAAACTCGTCTATAAAAGAGATTCAAAGATATACCATCGGCGCACAAAAAATGGGCGTGGAACAAGAAACACTCGGCGCTATATTTCAAGACACGTCAGATAAAATAGGTGATTTCCTATCAACTGGCGGTGGCGGTATGGCCGATTTTTTTGAAAATATAGCCCCGCAAATTGGCGTAACAGCTGAGGAGTTTAGACAACTATCAGGGCCGCAAGCTTTACAACTTTACTATGACAGCCTAGATCGAGCCAATATCAGTCAAAACGAAATGACCTTTTATATGGAAGCGATGGCTAGTGATGCAGCGCATCTTATCCCGCTGTTAGCTGATGGCGGCGCAGGATTCGACATTTGGGCACAAGCGGCAGAAAATGCAGGCGCTGTAATGGATGCTGAAACGATTAGGGCAACGCAAACATTGCAGGCAACCACTGATCTATTGACACTCTCAGTCGAGGGCGCAAAAACGCAGTTTGTGCGAGGCCTTATCCCAGTGTTGAGTGACGCGTCTGGAGAGCTGGTCGGCACTGCGGATGCCGCTGATACTGCATACATAGCAGGTGTGCAGTTTGCTGAAGGACTTAAATTTATTACCAAAGCTGGCATCGGCGTCAATGCAGTCGTCAAAACGATGGGGACAGCTATCGGCGGCCTCGCAGCTGGTATTGCACAGCTTGGCAACGGCGTTGACTGGGACAGCCCTTTTGCATTTTTTCAAATGGGCAAAAATTTTATAGACAACAATCGCAGCGCTGCGAGCATCTTTGAGCAGATACCAGGCGATATCTCTAAAATGTGGCTGACTGCTGCCGCCAATATGGATCGTGTCGATGCGCTTGGCACGGGCAACATCAATAAAACCGTAGCAGCGACGATCAAGCTCAATCAGCGTCAGGCAGATCTCAATCGCACACTAGGCGTCACAGGTCAGCAGTACCAAGCCCAAAAAGACGCCGCCGAAGAAGCCGTCAAAGCCTCTGAAAAAGCCGCCAAGGCAGCGGTAAAAAACATCCAAGCTCAAGCGGTCAACAGCAAAGTGTTGGCGCAGGCAAAGCAGTACAACTATGCCAATCTTGAAAAAGAATACAGCCTACCCGCTGGTCTTTTGTCCGCTGTGAGCATGCAAGAGTCACGCGGTAACGCCAATGCTCGTAGCCCAGTTGGTGCATCAGGTGCTTTTCAGTTTATGCCAGGGACTGCTGATCGCTTTGGCATAAGAGGCCAAGAGTCAAACGTTGGCAAATCTGCTGAAGCAGCTGCTAAATATCTCAGCTTTTTGATGAATAAGTTTGGCAGCGTTGACCTTGCACTTGCTGGATACAATGCTGGCGAAGGAAATGTTGCTAAATATGGCAATAAAATACCGCCTTTTAAAGAGACACAAGAGTACGTTAAGAAAGTAAATAGCTATCTTGCTTTCATGAAAGGTGGTTTAGATGGTAGTGTCAATATAGCTGGTAATATCGCCGCGCAGACTGCTATCGTTGAGCGAGCTGCCGCTGAACAAGCGCGGATACTTGAACAACAAGCTAAAGACCGCTTAGCAATTCGGATGGATTACGCCGATGAGGCCACGCGCATTGAGGAGCAGCTAAAAACTGACATCCTTAAAATCGAGGCCAGCGGCTTTAGCGACGATGAGCAGACAGCATTTATTGATCATGCTATAGAGCGAGCCAACTTTAAATCAGCACAGCTCAAACTTAACCATGACCAGCAAATGCAGTACGCCCAGCAAGCTCAGCAGACAGACGCTGAACGCATCCGCGCGCAGTACGCGCTTGAGCGACGCGAAATCGAAATCACGGTCGGCATGGATGAGCAGCTGCGAATCGCCAAAATTGATGCGCTCAATCAAGCTGAGCAAACCGCCCTTGATGCCCGTCGTACTGCATTTGAGCGGGAGTTACGCGACTTAACCAGCATCGGCATGTCTGACTTGGCTATCTTGCGTCAGTCTTATGCTGATCAGCGCCGTGAGCTTGACGCGCGTACTGACATCAACGACGCGCAAAAATCCACCCTACGTAACGCCCTAGCTGGCGCTCAGATATACGACACCAATCAATTGCAAAAAGGGCCACGCGATGCGTTTAATCAGCAACAAGCCCAGCTTGGTGGTTACTCGCAGCAATACGGCCTTGATCAGCAGTTAAAACAGCAGTTGCAGGTCATCGAGGATGCCAAAAAAGCCGAGCTTTTGACCGTCGAGATGTACGAACAGGCCAAATTCGCGGCCCAGCAGCAGTATCAGCAACAGACACAACAAATGATGCTTGGCTCAGCTCAAGAGCAGTTTGGCAGTGTCACAGATTTGATGCGCATAGCTTTTGGGGAGCAAAATTCACTGTATCAAGCAGCGTTTATTTTTCAAAAGGGCTTGGCCATAGGTCAGGCGCTTTTAAACATCCCAGAGTCATACAGTAATGCGTTTAACGCAGTCGTTGGCATCCCTATTGTCGGACCCGCTCTGGCTCCCGCTGCTGGTGCGGCAGCTGCTGCCTTGCAAGTGGCGCAAAAAGCAATGATTGACAAGGTGCAGCCACCGGCTATGCCAGGTTTTGAGGTCGGCGGTTATACCGGCACCGGTCTGACAACTGAGGTGGCGGGATTAGTGCATAAAGAGGAGTTTGTCGCCAATGCTCCAACGACCAAACGGTTTAGACCAGAGCTAGAGGCGATGCATGACGGCAGTTACGATAAAAAGTATCGCAACCAAGGCGTCAACATCAACATCACCAATAACGCTCCAGTCGATGTATCAGCCCGCGTCAATGATAACGGCGATATCGAGATGCGCATTGACAAACGCATCAATGAGCGCGTACCACAGATGATGGCACAGCAAATCAACACACCCGCAACGCCCGTGCGCAATGCACTAACCAACAACTTTAACCTAGAGCGGAGGTTTTAATGGCAGATTTACCCAAACTGATGCTAAAACCATACCGAGACGGCTATAACTTTGGTTTGGCGAATCCTACCGTTATCACACCGACCGCCGCCGGCCTACCACGCGGCCGTGTCGATAGCGTGGGCAGCGTACACACACTAGCGCCGACGTATAAATGCACACGAGCAATGCAGCAGTATTTACTGTCATTTTTGCGCGCGTATCGCGGTCAGCGGTTTTTAGCATATCTATTGCTAGATGATATCGACCACCAGTGGTATGAGTGCATGATTACCACGCAGGGACCTATCCCAGTGCAAACACTGGGCGATCAGATATTTATCACCCAGCTTGAGATGCAAGCTGAGCCGATTGATTATGACGTTGAAACTGACCTGACTATCACCGCTATTTATGAGTTGACAGATGGTCAGAGCCATCAATATTTTGAGCAGTTAAGTAAATTGGTCAATGAGAGCCTACCTGACGCGCTTGGAGGTCTGATATGAATCTAACCCCAGAGCAAGAGCGCTACCACTTAATTGGTAACGCTCATGATGTCCTACTTGAGTGCATAGAGATATCACATCCCGCATTTAGCCAAGTTTATCGCTATGTGCGCAATCATACTAAAGGCGTGACCGTCACGCATGAGGACGGCGCTGTCACTCATTATGAGTACGCCCCGCTAAAGCTACAACGGGGCAAATCTAATGAAAAACTATCACAAGAGATTACTATTGCCGTCGCTGACCTTGGCATGATTATCCCGCATGAGATTGACCGCCTTTACGACAGTCCTTATGAGCTTGAGTATCCAATGCTCACTTACCGAAGCTACTTACTCAGCAATTTAACCGCGCCGTATGAGACAGCACGCAATCTCAAAATTATTGAAAACACCCCACAAGTTCATGGTGCAGTATTCAAGGCCGTACAACGGATACTTAACAATAAAAAATCTGGTCGGTCGTTTACACTCGACAAGTGGCGTGCACTAAGAGGATTTTTAAATGCTTGATTTATCCAAATATCGCGATGTCAAATACGATGACGCTGATTACAACTGCCTGCATTTTGCATGTAGTGTTTATCGTGATTTAACCGGTATCGATTTATCAGCCGATGTCACTGAGTTATGTCAATCACGCCGCCATCGGCATGTCTGTCCTGACAAACTTAGTCGATTTGTCTTGATTGACAACCCGAAAACCCCGTGCATCGCGGTCATGCGTAGCCCTGTCAGTGTGCATTGCGGCGTTTATATCAATGGCGCTATCGTGCATTTAGACGAAACAGGCATCAAATCGCAACCACCTCATATCGCCAAACATCAATATCAATCGGTCAAATACTATGATTACAACGCTCACCCGCCGCATACGTCAGCTGCTGCAACCAAAGTCAGTTGAGCTGGTCGTTATCAATGATTGGTTTGATTATATTGCCGACAGTGGGGTCAATAAGACCCTACACGGCGCATCAGTTTATGAGCTATTGCGTGAGGTTTATCCAGGTGGGCTGCCTACAAACACCGTGTTTTATAAAAACACACTCAGCGCAGATAACATCATCCCAGATAGTAACGCCGCCGAGGTGGCGCATCTATATCAGCAAACTGGTCGTATTTATGCGGTCACTTACCCAGCTGAACCATTAACCATCGCAATCGTAGTTGGCATTGGAGCAGCTGTTGCCGTGACTATGTTAATGCCAAAGCCTGAAATACCAAATAGCGCTGGTAGCTCGCAACCACCGTCCCCTAACAATAGCCTATCTAGCCGTGGCAACCGCCAGCGTATCGGCGGCCGCGTCGCAGACGCATATGGTGAAAACTGGATGTATCCTGACCTCGCAGCAGTAACCTACTCTGTCTATGACGACCACGACGAGATTGAGTTTGCGACCATGGCATTAGGTATGGGCCGGTATGAAGTGACCCGCGCGCGTGACGACACAACTGATTTTGCGCGCATCCGTGGCGCAACGGCGGAGTTTTATGAGCCTGGACAAGACGTGCGACTTGATGAGCCTACCACCCAGTTTGGTAACTCACTCACGCCCAATCAACGCGAGTATGCGTATCTAGTAGCCAAGCGCTACGATGCGGTAAACGGCCAAGTTTTACCCCCGCCAGACAACTATTTGACACTTAAACAAATCAGCTTTGCTGGACCAAATATCATCGACTCAAACGACAATCTCAACCTAACGGCACAGTTTAAAGTTGGGGAGACGATAAAAATAGAGCAGGCAACCGATCTGTCTAGCGGCAACAACCTAACCATGACCGACCCTGATGGTACGACCACAACGCCCGTCACTTATACTTTAAATGGCGACTATGTCATTGAGTCAATCTCTGCCAATCAAATCACACTCCAGTCGCCAGAGCTGGTCAATCCTGACTGGCAACAGCTGACTGATAATATCGACTTTACGAATCCAACAGAGATCACTCTATCGACAGAATCACAGTCGCTTTGGTCGGACTATTTTTACACATCCGCGCGTGACCATACCGACGTACTATATAACGTAGTGTCGCCAAACGGCCTATACACAACCGGTGGCGACAAGTGGAACGCTATCGGCATCGACTTTGAAGTCGAGTCAGAAGTGGTGGACGTCAATGGCGACGCGATACCTGGCACGTTGCACCGCAAAACGGAGACCATCAAAGCCCGCATGTTTGAGCGATATGCTGTTAATAATGGCCAAGGCAGCCGCCAGCGTGGCTACCTATGGGGCGGAATCGAAAATAGTGATGATAAAGTGCGCTCGACTGCGGCACAGACTTATAGAGTATCAAACCCTCATCAAAAACCTGGTGAAAACCTACGGGTGCGCTATCGACGCAAGACACACCGCATCTATGACGGCGACTGGACAGTTGTACAAGAGATTCGTATCGCTGATTTGATTGGTATCCGTAACCTCACAAAATCCGATTATGATAACGACGCAACCACCATTATCACGATGCAGCAAGCCACGGCTGGCGCTTTGTCGTTTAAAGAGCGTAAGTTTAACTGCCTCGCCACCCGCTACGTGCGCGATTGGCGTAACAATGATGCATTGGTACTATCTAGACGCATTGACGATATTTTTTATCATGTTGCCACCGACCCTGATGTCGGCGGCATGACAATACATGATTTAGATATGCCGCAAATATCGGCGGAGACAGACCGTGCCGCCTCTTACTTTGGTACTGAGCAGTGCGTCGAGTTTTGTTATACGTTTGACAAGAGCAATATAACTGACACTGAGATATTAGCAACCATTGCTAATGCGGGCTTTTGTAAAGCTTACGCATTTGGTAATAAAATCCGCTTTTACTTTGAGTCTGCTACTGATGTACCGGCCGCAAACTTTACCGCGCACAACATCCAACCTGGTAGTTACCAACCATCCCAAAGCTTTGGCACCCGCAACGGCTTTGATGGCGTCACCGCAAAATATCGCGACCCTGATGACGATGCCCAAGTGACATTGCATATACCGATTGACCAGTCGGCAGTCAATGCTGATGATATCGAGCTAATCGGCGTACGTAATAAAGTACAGGCGTACATGCATGCACGGCGCCGCGACCAAAAAAACAAACATGCACGTCAAACCGTACAGTTTGTTGGCCTTGATGAGTCAAATATCGTCATCGAGAGTAACGTCATCGCCGTCGCTGACCAGTACCGCGCGGACACGCAGCAAGGGGAAGCGCGACGGTTAGATAAAATCGGCACAGACATTGTGCTGACTACATCTGACCCTGTGGCCATACCAGATGGTACTACTGCCACTATTTGGCTGCAAACGACGGCCGGTTATGTTGACAACATCGCCGTGACTGCGGGAGCTAAACCAAATCAGCTGATACTCGCGCGGATGCCAAGCAGCCCGATCAGCACTGATCCCAGTGCTGTGGTGCGTGCCACGTATCAGATATCACTCAATAACGGCGCTAAAAAATCAGCGTATATCGTCACTGACAAACAAAACGCTGAGTTTATGAGTAATGAGATCAGCGCGGTCAATTATGACGATAGATACTATCTGTATGACAACGAGTACATCGTCAATCAGTTGACGTGGCTCACCAATTAATAATGACCGATAACTCAACGCCCCGCTAATGCGGGGCTTATTTATGGGAGTAGATAAATTGACTCAGCCAATTAGTACAGACAATTTGCTGTCGCTAGACGACATGGCAAATGGGCATATTGATATACAAACTCTTGGCGAGGCGGCAAATGAGGACAAAATCGTCACCAGCCGTCTTGGCAAGCAATACCCGTCCGCACCCATGGCCTCGCGATTGCTGGTTGAGAATGGCCTGCTTGGGGCAACGCCGTACTCCACTTTTGAAAAAATGGTGATAGAGGGCGTGGCTCTTGAAGAGAACGCGTATGCAGTTGTCACAACAGACGACGATGTAAATAAAAACGGTGTTTATCAAAAAATTAACGGCGTGTGGGAATTGTCACCATGGAACCCTGCAATCCAGATTCTAAATAAAATATTAGAATTGGATGCTGGTTACAACCAAGTTGTGCATGACAATGAGGGTAATACCTATGACTTTGCCATTGTTAACGAGTTACTACAAAAAATAGCATGGGGTTTTAGCGATCAAACCATGGTCGCACCAAACCACAAATTAGATTTTGCTGCATTAATAAACGGCTTTGCTGATAGCGCTGGGCGTACAGCAATGCGCGTAGATTCTGATGGCGGCGTCAGCTTGGGCGGCCTTAATTTTGTAACTGACGGCAACGGCGCTATCAGCATACAAGATTATGCGGGTCGCACAGCAATGCATATTGCCAGTGACGGTCAGGTGCATATCCCCACACTAACCAGTGCAGTTGCATCAGATAGTGTTGCATTAAAAAACCTGCCGCTAACATGGCATCGTAAAGACATTAATCATATTATGATTTACGGTCAATCACTATCTGAGGGTAGCACCGCTAATTTAGACGAGCCACGCTCAGGCATAGAGATTAGCACGACCCAGCCATTTAGCAATGTCATGCTATCTGGAGGTACTCGTTCAGAGCCGCAACACAGCTTTTACGAGGTATCGTTTTCGCCGTTAGTCGAGCAGTCAGTTGGTCAGTACACCGATAGTAGCGACCCCTCCACTTTTAACTCAGGGGTCAACGAGTCGCCCGTATCGGCAATCTGTAACGAGTTTACAAGACGCTGTTTAGTCAACACGCAGCAAGCAACAGCCGATGATTTTGTCATGGCAGGTATGGCCTCAGGGCGCGGGGGCTACAGCGTCGAAAACTTAACTTACCAAGCGCAGCTAGGTATTGCGAAACAACACATTAAAGATATAGCAACAGCCGCTACCGATTTGGGCAAAACGGAGGCATTGGCGGCTATATGTTGGTTTCAGGGCGAATCAAACCACTCATCGTTTAATCGCACAGGCAACAGTTTTGACGACGAGATTACGGCAGACGTTTATGAGTATCAACGCCGCGTAAAATATTTGATGCAAATACTCATAGACACAGCTATCAAAGAGTGTCCAGACCAAGATTTTACACCATACGTTTTTACATACCAAACTGAGGCTCATCGCAGCTACAAATACAAAGACACAAATATGTCACTCAATGAAAACCCTATAGCGACAGCGCAGTGGTTTACGTCTCGTAGTGATGATAGGTATGTTTTAGCAATACCTGTTTACGCACTACCAAAAAACGACCGTGACTATGTGCATCTGACAAACGTGGGTGCATGGCTAATGGGCGCTTATGTAGCTAGAGCTATGGAGCATACATTGCACAGGCAAATGGGTAAATGGCGACCGCTTGAGCCTGTCATGTATGATTTTACGGACACTTACTGCGATATTGAGTTTTATGTGCCTTACGGCCACTTGGTCACCGATGATTATTTTTTTGCTATGCAGCCAAACGCAGGTTTTGATGTATGGATTGATGGAGTGTTAAGTGAAAACGCAATTACGTCGGTAGAAATTACGGGGCGTAAGACGTTGCGCATCAACTTTAGCGCACCTCAGCCTGATAACGCAAAATTAAGTTACTGCCTAGGCCGCGATAGCACTGCCCCTCGTGCGATGGGTAATTTAAGAGATACGCACGGCGATAGCGATATTGTTACTGACCCACTTGGTAATACCCACAACCTACACAATCCATGTGTAATGTTTAACATCCACAAAACAAGAGGTTTTATCTAATGTTAATTATCAATAATGGTGCAAACTACGCAGGTATGCCTGTATATGGCAACATTGCAGCCGCAAACCACTTAGTGTTTGGACTGAGAGCGACTAATCCGAGCAATACCGTCAATTTAAGTAGCAAGGCGGACAAGGCTGGTGTTACGGCAAACACGGCGACGTACACAAGTAAGGGATTGCAAGGCGCAGCTAATGAGTTTGTACAGACAGATTTTGCGCCTACCGACGTCGGCGACATGACAATCAAGGCTGTCGCAGAGTTTAAGGACTTGCCGACAGATACGACGGCAACAGTACCCTTGCTTGGCGACTATAGCGGAAATACCGGCACAGCTATTGTGCTACGCACGGTTGCAAACGGCAGTAATTTTGATTACCAAGTGCGATTTTTTGTAGCAGTCAAGACCTCGTCTGGTGCCTACGCCGCGCGGTCATCACGCATCGCCGTGGTTACAAACGCCCTGATACCAACAACAGGCGTTTTAAATATTTGGGCGCGCATAAACACCATAGCGGGCACCGTCGGCGTTAAGGTCGATAACCAAGAATGGGTTGACCTTAAATATAGCGATAGCGATTATGCGGACAGAGGAGATGGCGATTGGCAAATAGGTAGCACGCCAGAATGGCCCCACATAGGCGGCACAAAAGTTGTAACTCCAGAAGTTTTAGTGTGGGATAAACTACTAAGTAGCGCAGAGATTGAACAGCAGAACAAACTATCGCAACGCTGGTTGTCCACGCTCGCATAGCGAACCACTCGATGAGTGGTTTTTTTTATGACTAAAATTTGAGGAGGGGTTATGCAGCATGATGCTGTAATAGCGACGGCTAAGGCTTTGGTGCTATCAACTGCTGGCACCGCTGCGAGCATTGCGAGTGTCGGCGTACAGCTCAATCAGCCGCATCTATTTTTATACATGCAGTTGCCGCTATGGTTTTTTCTAATATCGATGGTCGTGCTGGCGTTTTTGGGCGCGTTTCTGGCACTGCTGACAGACTACATGAAAGGCACTGGGTCAAAACTCGGTAAGTTTTTTACGGCATTTACAGTTGGCATTGTGTTGTCGTTCGTGATACTGCCCACGTTTGTTGAAAGCCCTAGCGTTGGCTGGCTGCAAATTACCGCATTTTTTGGCGCGTTCAGCGGCACGATATTGCTATACATATTGGTGCGCCTACTATCAAACGAGGAGCTGCATAACGCCGTTATCGATTTACTAGGTGATAGCGTAGTGACCGCCCTCAAAGGCTTACGCAAGCGCGTTTTTGGGGGTGATAAGTGATTATGGTTATTAATTACCTGCTGACGCTCGCAGGTCTGTTTTTTTGCTTTTATATCATGATGAGCAAGCGATTTAATACGTCGCACATTATTTGCGCGTCTGAGCTAAATTTATGGATAGCGTTGTGGCTGTTTTTACTACTAGCTGTTGATTTTGCACCTACACCGATGACCACCATGGCGCGATTTATTGCGCTCATGCTTAATATCATTGGGTTTAAAGATGTGATAAAAGCGCGGCACAAGATAGTCCTGAGAAAACACAAACAAACCGCCCCTTAATGGGGTTTTGGAGTAATATCATGCGATTTAATCTGATCAAAACAGCACGTCAGCTGACAAACATCGCTATCAAAAACAGCGAGATTGTCCAGCCGTATGTCAAACCACGCCATTACCGACGCGGACTACTCGCACTCAATGCGCTGCATTACGCTCTACGCATCGCAGACAACAAATAACAACTCGCATTAATCACAGCCCCAAACACGGGGCTTTTTTAATGCTCAAAATAAGGTAGGAATCATGACTACAGTAGTAATCACGGCTGGGCACAGCAATACCGACCCAGGTGCAGTCAACGGCAACATCACTGAGGCTGAGATTGCAACAGATATGCGCAATATCATCGCGTTTTGTCTCAAAGATTTGGGTATTACAGCTGTCACAGATGGCAAAACTAGCGATAATCAGACTCTGCGCAGTGCAATCAAGCTCATCAAACACGCTGACGTTGCTATTGAGCTGCATTGCAATGCATTCCACGACCCGCGCGCGGGCGGTGTTGAGGCGTTGGCGCAGCCAAAAGACAAGGTTTTGTGCCGCAAATTATGTGCGGCGGTCAGCGAGGTGATGGGCATCCCTACCCGCGGTAGCGATGGTGGATTTAAATCTGAGGGCAGTGGCCAGCACTCACGGCTCGGCTATGTCCGCGCAGGCGGCATCATACTAGAGTTGTTTTTTATCTCTAATCCGACTGAGCTTGCAACATACCAATCCAAAAAATGGCTAGTAGCTCGTGAGATTGCAGATGTAATTGCAGATCACGTCGGCGTTGGATGCAAGCCGTAAATCATGACGCAGTTTTTGACGCACTTAACACTAAAGCGATTTAAACCAATACAAATGCAAAATCATAAACAATTGATTTTATTATATTAATTTTTTATTTATTTATATTAGGTTGTATCAAAAAGAGTTCGAGTATCTCACACCCCTACTCTTCACCGTTACTCGCACTCTTGGCACAGATTTTGGCACAGATTTCAAAACAACCATTGCATTGTATTACACTTAAAAATGGCAAACCCTTGTTTTATCTACGTTCTACAATGCAATAATGTTATATTGCACACGTAGAACAGGTTCAAATCCTGCCGTTCCGACCAAACACAATATTAGGGCATACCGTCATAGACCGTATGCCCTTTATTTTGGGCGTTTTTTGGGTTTTCACCACTTTGTAGGTGTATGGCGTTCCATATAGAATGTTGGTATTATTGTTGGTATTGAGCAGTACCAACATGGACAATACCAACAAAGGATAGACCCATGCCCCTAACCCATACCAGTATCAACAAGCTATCACCTAGCCCCACCTCGATTGATACAAAGCGACCTGATAAACACAGTGACGGTAACGGGCTTCAATTATGGGTTCGTTATACGGGCGTGAAGTCATGGATCAGCGCCTACCGCTGGCAAGGTAAACAGCAAACCCTCACTATTGGCACTTATCCAGTAATGAGCCTTCAAGATGCACGTAAGCGCAATATTGAGATCAAAAGACTTATAGCTGATGGTATCAACCCAAAAGACGATAAGAAAAAGACACAAGCCGACAATGACGGATCAAGGGCGTTCGATACCATAGCCCAGCGTTGGCATGATGACCGCAAAGCACACATAGCCCCTACCACCTATAGCCGTGACTATTCACAGTACCAGCGCGATATTAAGCCCGTCATTGGTCACATGAATATAGAGGACATAACCGCGCCTGATGTTTTGGCTATCGGTAAAGCTATCGAAGCGAGGGGCGCAGCTGATATGGCAAGGCGTGCAATGCGTCAAACGGGGCAGATATTCAAACAAGCCATACGTGAAGGCTTAACCAACCTCAACCCAGCCACCGATCTAACCGAAGCACTAAAACCGCATAAGGTGAAGCACCATAGCCGTGTGACCAGCCAGCAACTACCTAAACTACTTCAAGACATTAACGCCTATGATGGTGATCTACTGGTGAAGCTGGGCTTATGGTTTTTATGCTATACGTTTGTGCGTACTCAAGAACTTAGGTTCATGGAGTGGTCAGAGATAGACTACAAAGCCAAAATATGGCGCATACCAGCCGACAAAATGAAAATGGATAGACCGCACCTAGTACCACTTGCACCGCAAACAATGGCGATACTGGAGCAGATCAAGGCGCTGGGATTTTCGGATCAGTACGTTTTTTTTAATACCTCAACTCGTAAGCCATACAGTACAAACGCTTTTATCACTGCCCTATGGCGCATGGGTTATAAGGGCAGAATGACGGGGCACGGCTTCCGTGGACTTGCTAGCACTACCCTACACGAATATGACTACAAACATGAAGCGATAGAGGCACAGCTGGCACATGAGAAAGAAAACAAGATAAGTAAGGCATACAACGGAGCGCAGCACCTACCATACAGAACCAAGATGATGAATGAGTGGGCAAACTTCATTGATAACGCATACGCTGGCAAGCTGGATAACGTGATCCGTGCAGACTTTAAACAACACAAACAAAAGCATGGCTAATATCATGCTGTAACGACTATGCAAGGCTAGGACTAATTACCCGAACGACAGTTATTTACACACCCTTATGCTGTCACTGCCTTGCACCTACTTTGATTTAAGGGTGTAGGGGTGTGAAATATGGACACAAGCACGGCTATCAGCGTTTACGAGCATTTTTTATATATTGATGAAAGTCTTCAGCTTTCAGTTAATGACTATCCCGATATAGCTGCAATATGGCGTAGCGCAGACGATCAAACTGAGTTTACATACTATGACTTTGTGTTTAGAGACCATCTAAATATTAGAACAATTTTAGCTGAAAGCAATATTACTAATCTTGATGCTCACTATATATTAAAAAAGTTTATTGAAACGTTGATTAATTCTAAAAGTGAACGATCAAAAAGTAGGCTCTCAAAACCTTTCACTTACGATGATTATTTACTTCTTGCAGATGAAGAAGAAGATATAGACGGTCATTCTTCATACTTAATTGATATTATTATTAATATTATCGAAGAACCTCAATATTTATTTGAGTTCATAGCTGAGTTTGGCACTTTTAATATTACTCCAAAGTATGCGCCATACCCCTATAAGCATATAGAAAATCATGGAAAGATACCTTATGTACTCGCCGCATATATAAGCCATTTACCATTTAAGATATGGTCGCATAAAATTGATTACGACATTAAATTTACAAGCTATAAGGAAGCAGAAGAATGGCAGAATGAATTTTATAAATTCTTAGCGGACAATAGAACTTTGGAAATGTTTTTGAGATTGAAGGATTTGGCTGAAGTTTTTATAAGTCGCATAAAGACTCTTGATAATATAAATTTTGACTTAGGTTTTGACTTCTATCAGATGCAGGAAGAGTTGAGCTTTAGAAATAATAAACTAGCATTCATTGATTCTAGTCAAGCGAATATAGCACCTGAACTAATAGTTGCTCACTATGTCTGGAACTATATTTATTTAGAAGATAACGATTTAAACCAAAACCTATCTCATTCCTCAAAAGTCCCTCTAGTCTTAAAGAATTTTAAAAATTTACCTAAAGACCAAAGGTTCATAGATAGAATTACAGCTATCACCACACCTAGAGAGCAGAAAAACTATAACTGGAGTGGTTTTTTTAAATAGTAACTTGCTGACAAGGTGTCACCTCAACGTGTCACCCTAATTTAAAACTGGCTTCAAGCCTTTATTGTTTGGAGGTGACACCACTTACCGACACCATTTTATTGAGGTGACACCCTTTTCTGACACCTATGCTTACCCCCTAACATAGACCATGTAAGCCGTAGCGTCCGTTACGGCTCAATACACTACATGGAGCTATACACAATGACACACCCAACCCAAGACACCCCAGTAATTCCTTTTACTGACAACACCCCTCACGACACCGAACCAACCACCGCAAACATTCCAGCTATGCAACTGCCCACTACAGGCATGGGCAGAGCAAAGGATATTTTGCCGTTCCTACCCTTTAGCAAGACCACCCTTTTTGAATGGTCAAAAGATGGATGTTTCCCAGCTGGCAAGAAGCTAAGCCCTACCATGACAGCATGGAGCTATGCAGACGTTCACGAATGGCTTAATTCTCACACCTCAACCACTAGCGAGGTGTAAGACATGAACACACGGCAACCCAAAAAAAGCTATAAGCAGATTATCCATAATCACATGCTGGCAGGTCACAGCCTATCTACTTATGAAGCCTTTGATTTATGGCAAATCACATGCTTTTTACAGCGGATCAGTGAGCTAAGAGCGCAAGGCGTAGTTATTCAAGATAAGACCATCAAACACAATGGTAAGACGTTTAAAATTTATTGGATAGACAAGCCAGCCGATACCGACAACAACGCTACAGGGGTGCAATCATGAGCCAATCAAACGACAGACTATTACAGATAGTGGACATGCTCGAACATATCAACGAGCAGCTAGTCTTATTGGCAGATGACACAGAACACTATGCAATGGCATTGCAAGCCGTGCAGACAGACGACCCAATATCTAAAGGCGTTATTCAAGCCGTCATTGCTGCATTGTTTAGGGACTCATTGTTTGCCACTGATGCCAGCGAACAGATGGACAGCGTTCTATCAATGCCTGAAATGGAGGTAACGCGCTATGTGTGATAATCATACCAAAACCAATCTAAAAGCCCACCACGGGCAGCACAGCGACAGTCAGCCCCACAAACGAGGCTTACTACTGAGGTTTATCATCTTTATGGCATGGGTGATAGGTATTGGCTTGCTACTGTCATTGGTAGCTTGCCAGCAAGTACAAGCAAAACCGATTGCAAGTGATGATAGCAGCGGTTACTATATAGACCTCTCAAAATCTACAAGCGGACAAGCCAGCCGTGACATTTTGGCTTTTTTTGTGCCTGATAATAGCGCAGCCTCTCAAGCTGTTACTATACAATCTAGCACAGCCTCACAAGCGCACACATGCGCCACAAGGGGGCAAACCATCATATCTAAGGTGAACACCTCACCGACCGACTATGACGGGTTGACGCTGCAAAATAAAACAGCCGTAAGGCGAATATGCGGGGCGGTTTCTTGTAGAACCGAGAGTAAGACCCGTCACCCTATACCTTTATCGTATAGCGTGGCATACACTCAAAAACTACAAGGAGTTATCCATCATGGGTAAATCAATCAGCACGACTTCAAACACTACAACACTAGCTAATCAAGCCCCTGAGGGCTTAGATGACGGCTTGTCTATTGTCCAAATTAACCAGCGTAAAGTTATCGACTTAACTAGTCCTAACGATACCGATGTCATTATCATATCGTCACATGATTTATCAAACCTTGCTTGTGACATTAACGGGGCTGCTACTGCCTTGTATGATGTTGGTCAATTACTGGCACTCATTCACTATGACAAGATAGAAACGCACACAGTCCCAGCAATGGCACGCCTTACACATGATGCCACCGACACATGGGCAAGCCTACTATATGAAAAATTAGAGCGTATCAACGACACCCTAGCACTGACAGGTTACGGTAAGGAGGGCAACCAGTGAAAACCTACCCACCAAAGCAAAGCCGTAAGCACGCCAAGCGCAAAAGCTACTACAAGAAGTATAGAGAGCAGCGCAAGCCGAACCACACGCAGGCAAGGGGGAACAGATGACCACCACACCAACAGACAGCCATGAAAAAGCCCGTGCATTTAACACAGGCTTTACGGAATTGCTGAATAGTTTTGATGCAGCCACACGGCAAGGGCTGGCAGATGATCCTACTTTGGCAAAGCTAATCGCGCTATTACCGCCTGACAGCTTGCTAAGTATTACCGACAATCTTACTACAGATGACGCGCAAATAGTACCGACAGCTGGCACGATAGCCCTACGATTGACCGATAAACAAGGCGATACAGTAGGCGCGGTATTCTACACACCAAACAGTAAAGCAAAGCCTATTGTCATTGATCCTACAGGGTATGGCGCTATCGTCATTGGTGAGCCAGACAAAGCCAATGAGATAATAGCTTTTAATGACCTTGATAGCGGTATTGATGTTTACAGCTACCTGATGAGCAGTGATAAAACAATCATTGTCAGCCCTCATAAAACAAAGCAATGCCTTAAAAAGATGGTGCAGCACTGGAGCAGCGGATCACAGGTTACTGTACCTATGACACTTGATGATAAGGGATTAATCAACCTATTGGCAGGTGTAAAGGCTCAGGCATTGGTTACCGTGGCTCATATCGTCACCATGATGCAACATGACAGCTACGAAGCGATACTGGCAGACAGTGACACCCAGCTAATTAATTTACAAGATACTGCCTACTATCCTGAATGGCGCGATGATCCACAGCTCAATGAACCGATGATCTATAGCGATGGGCGTTTTGAGCTTTATCACGATGGACTGTTTTTAGTGAAGTATAACGATGATGATCCAGCAAACATTACTTTCAAGTCTAAGGCGTTTGTTTGTTCACCAATAGAGGTTATCGCTAAGACAAGGGACACAGGCAGCACTACATGGGGGCGGTTATTGCAATGGCGTGATGATGACAGCGTAATGCATACATGGTCAATGCCGTTAGCACTACTGCAAGGTGATGCAAGGGAGTACCGCAAAGAGCTGGCTAGTCAAGGCTTGAACATTACCACCAATCCCAAACAGCGCAGCTACTTAGATACCTATATTCAAAACTACCCTATTCACAAACGGGCGTTATGCGTGGATAAACTAGGCTGGCATGGTGAGCAATATATATTACCTGATAGAACTATAGGCGGTGATGGTAAGCAGCTTATCGTCTATCAGTCTGCAAATAGCATTAACAGCACACTAGATCAGAAAGGAGAGTTAGATCAATGGCGCGATAATCTGTGCAAACCACTAGCAGAACAAAGCCGTTTTGTGTTCTCTATTGCTTGCGCGTTTGCAGGTCAATTACTAGAGCTGTTAGGCAGTGATGGGGGCGGTTTTCATATCATAGGCTCAAGCACTATGGGTAAATCATTATCACTGAAAGTAGCAGCTAGTGTATGGGGCAATCCTGACAGATACGTTAAGACATGGCGCAGCACTGACAACGCACTGGAGGGCACAGCAAGCGAGTATAACGACAGTTTTTTACCACTCGATGAGGTAAGCGAATGTGATCCCAAGATTATTGGTAAAAGTAGCTATATGCTGGCTAATGGTCAAGGCAAAGGGCGCAGCACCACTACAGGGCATAACCGCATAGCCAAAACATGGCGCATTATGTTTTTATCCAATGGTGAGGAGTCACTACAAAACCTTATGACGCAAGCAGGTCAAAAGACTAATGCAGGTATTGAGGTTCGCATAGCTCATATTGATGCTGATGCTGGCAAAGGCTTAAAGACGTTTGATAGTTTGGTACTGGCAGACACAGGCGCAGCGCAAGCCGACAAGATCAATGAGCTATCACAAGCTTACTATGGATCAGCTGGCATAGCATGGCTTGAACATATCACCAATGATAAGGCAGCGACTACAGCCACTGCTAGATCGCTTCTAAGCGATTTTATGAGCCATTACCCACAGCTAGCACCGCAAGCGCATAGAGTGGCTAAACGGTTCGCTATTGTGGCAACAGCTGGTGAAATGGCAACCAGTGCAGATATAACAGGCTGGCAAGCAGGACAAGCCACTACAGCCGTTAGGGTATGCTTAGATAATTGGCTTGATAACTATGGGCGTGATGGTGAACATGAACAGCGCCAAATCATAGAGCATATCAAGGCATTTATTGAACAGTTTGGATCAAGTCGTTTTCAGCCGTGCCATAGCAGCGCCTATCAAGACTTTGCCCCTAAAATCAATGACCGCGTAGGCTATCATAACTACGACACAGACGAATATTACTTTACTACTAGCATCTTTGATAAGGTCTGTTCACCATTTAATAAAAGCAAAGTGCTGCAAGTGTTAGATGACGCTAAGTTATTGAACGTAACTGAGCATGACCGTAAAACGTGCAAAGTATCGTTACCGTTCAAAAAAGATCGTACGCGCGTTTATGCTGTCAAAAGCGACATATTAAACTATGAAACTAATAAAAGCACTGGGACAGCTGGGACAACTGGGACAACTGGGACAGACCATACACCACAAGGGCTAGAGCCTGTCCCAAGCACTGGGACACCACTGGGACAGCTGGGACAGAATACCGTTATTTGCTAATTTGTCCCAAGTGTCCCAAAGGCTAAAAACGGGCTGGGACAGCTGCAAGCCAATAGTGACAAGGGTTGTCCCACTGTCCCAAGTGTCCCATGCAAAAAACTAGGTTACAGCAAAAATAATCAAAGGTAGGCGTTTATCGTCTGCCTTTTTGCTTGATAATAATATATGTATTGAGAATCAGACCCTAATCCAAACTTGGATTACCCCTCCTAACTGCCATCATTTACTATCTCTGATCCCATAAATCAGGAAGCAAAACCGTGGAAGCAAGAAAATTAGGAAGCAAGAAACGACTTTTGTGAAATATTGGAATCACGTCAATCGTTTATTGTACAATACGTACAGCGGAATCATGGAATGGAAAAGGAAGCAAGAGGAAGCAGAAAAAAGGAGCTTATTTATCTAGATAAATGCTGCCCTTAAACCCTTACTTTTCCCTAAAGAACCTCACCTACGCATGCTCACCCAGCTTCGTATCAAGCATCAATCGAATAAACTTCTTAAACTGATCAGGGTTAGACAGTAAGTGCATGGTCATGCCTTGATACGCTTCTTGGCTTTCAAATAACGCATCCATCGCCGCATCAGGATAACCGCCGAGCATAATCTGATCGGTACTGTTATTACTAAACTGCTTTACCACGATCTCATTTTCAGTCACTTTATCCCAAATCGTGTTTTGGAAGTTGATCATGTCTTTATCGGTAAAGTCCTCGCCAGCAAACACCTCATTTAATCGATTAATGACCTTTGATAACAGCTCTTCTTTCTGATCCTTTGGTTTTGCTGTACCGCCACCGCCGCCAGCTTCTAATTCACCACTACCCTCCTTTAGCTTTAGATCCTGCTGGTGCAGCTTTGAGACGCGGTAATGACTCATAGCGATGTTGGTTAGATCAATATCATCCTCATTGTCCACACTTTCGCGTAATAATGGCCGCAGGTTACGGGCGTATAAGCTCAGCTTTTCTAGCTCTTTATCGTCATAGTCCACGATTTGCGACATAAACTCATATTGACGGGTAAATGTACCTAAGTCCTTTTTAAAGATCTCTAGCGCATCTTGATCGGCCTTAAAACCTTTGTAGTCATTCTCGGCATTGGTCATCAGCACCACATCGCCTGTCGCTTTGGTACGCTCAAGCATTTCCTTAGCGTGCTGGGCTTGCTCGCGTGCTAGCTTATAGCGTTTCTGCCAACGCTCAACCGCTGGCTTACAGATGTTACTAATGGCAGCGTTAGACTTACTCTTACTATAAAAAGCTTCAACAAACTGCTCGACCTCATGCCATAAGAAGATACCGCTGGCGCGTAGCTTCTCATACAGGTCATACACCTGATCGGGGTCAGACACATTCACTAAAGTGGCGGTCTCATAATACGGCTGGAAGGCATCAAGGATGTCTTGGGGATCATTAAAGAAGTCGAGCACAAAGGTACCGCTCTCTGCTTTGCCCTTATAGGTACGATTCAGCCGTGAGAGGGTCTGTACGCAGTCCACGCCAGTTAGCTTCTTATCAACATACATCGCGCACAGTTTGGGCTGGTCAAAGCCTGTCTGGAACTTGTTGGCCACGAGCATCACTTGATAGTCGTCACTGTCAAAGGCTTTACGCATATCACGGCCTTTGAGACCGATATTCATATTATGCTCAGTGAACTTCTCGCCAAGTAGTGCGCCGCTATCAGGATCATTGTCGTTAAAGGTCACTTCCCCTGAGAACGCGACCATGGCATTGATGCCGCGATAGCTGTGCTTAGCGATATAGTCATCAAACGCCAGCTTATAGCGTACCGCTTCTTTACGTGAGCCTGTCACGACCATGGCTTTGGCTTGCCCGCCGAGTAAGCCTTTTATGTTGTCATTAAAGTGCTCAATGATGATCTTAACTTTCTGCGCGATATTGTGCTCGTGCAGTCGCACCCAGCTACCCAGCTTAATCTTCGCGCGGCGGGCATCGACCTCATCGTCATCGCTAGCCAGCTTTTGAGTGAGCTGATACATTACTTTGTAGTTGGTGTAGTTTTTTAGCACATCTAAGATAAAGCCTTCTTCGATCGCTTGGCGCATAGAATAGACGTGATAAGCGGCTGGCAGGTTATCACTAGCGGCTGGCAAGTCAGGGGTAGGCAGGCGGCCAAACAGCTCAATGGTTTTTGGCTTCGGCGTGGCGGTAAAGGCGTAATAGCTTAGATTCGGGCTGCTACGGCGTGCAGCAAGCGTGGCGTCTAAAACATCCTCACTAGAGAGCGGCTTATCATCATCTGTATTACTCTCTATATCGCCTGCGACCAGCACTTCTTTGAGCTGGCGTGCGGTAGAGCCTGTCTGTGAGGAATGTGCTTCATCGGCGATGATGGCGTAGCGGCGCGACTTAAGCACACTTGAGTCCTCAATCGCTTTGAGTACAAACGGGAAGGTTTGAATAGTAACGATAATAATCGGCTGGGAGTTGACCAATGCTTCGGCAAGCTGCTCAGATTTTGAGCCGTCACCTTCTTTACGATTGATTTTGCCGACCACGCCATCAGCATGTTCAAACTGATAAATGGTGCCTTGTAGTTGGTCATCCAGTACGGTGCGATCAGTGATAACGATAACTGAGTCAAACTGCTTATCGCCGTCGCTGTTGTATAAGGTGGATAGCTGATGGGCAGTCCATGCGATAGAGTTAGACTTACCCGAACCCGCACTATGCTGAATCAAATACTTTTGACCTGCGCCCTCAGTAATGGCGGCATCGACCAGCTTGGTCACCACGTCCCACTGGTGATAGCGCGGAAACATCATGGTCTCTTTTTTGGTCTTAAGCCCGAGTGCGTCCTCTTCCTCGTCGATCTGCAAGTGCATAAAGTGGCCGAGGATAGCCAGCAAGTTATCAGGCGTCAGCACTTCATTCCATAGGTAATCGGTGGCATAGCGACTGCTATCCGCTGGCACGTCATTACCCGCGCCGCCATCGCTGGTGCCTTTATTAAACGGTAAGAAGTAAGTGCTATCGCCTGCCAGCTTGGTGGTCATATAGACTTCATACTGACTGACGGCGAAATGTACCAGTGCGCCGCGCTTAAAAGTCAGCAGTGGCTCAGGTTTTTTAGTATCAGGGTCTTTTGGCAGGCGGGTCTTCTTATACTGAGTAATGGCATTTTGTACTGCTTGTTTAAACTCGGATTTTAGCTCCATCGTCGTCACAGGCAAGCCATTGACGAATAGCACGATATCGATACGGTTGCGCTTAGCGACCTTTCCGTCAGTGCTATCCTTTACGCTGGCATGCGGGCTATATACCACTTCAGGGACAACACGGCAGATATTGGCCTCATAGCGCGCCATGGTCTCAGGGTTTAGGCTATGTTCAGGCTTAAACTGGCACAAACTAAACCGCGCGTTACGAATCTTTAGACCGTGACGCAATACACCTAAGGTGCCATAGGTGCGCGAGGCTCTATCGGTGGCGTTTGCGTCCGCCTTGTTAAGCTGCTTGACCAATGCATTGATAAAGTGGCGCTCAGAATCGATAGGAAAAGTGCGGCAGAACTTCTGCCATTCTTGCGGCTGGGTGGTCTGTACAAAGTCGAGCACATCTTGCTCATATAGCGCAGTCTCAGCAGTATAGCCGCTAGGACTGCCTAATTGCCAGCCTTGCGCTTGCATTTGGTTGACGATATCGGCTTGGAAGACAGATTCGTAGGTGACGTTGTGCGCATTGGTCATGTTTAGTCCGTTAGATTTCAGTGATATTTCTGGTGTATATAGTCAGAATCTTTAGTAGTATATAATTTCTTGGGAGACTTAGCATCTAGACCAGTAGAACCAATCCTGTAGATTAAACCTAAACTAAACAGAAGGTATTAACAATGAGCTTAACTAAAACCTTAAGAGATATAAAAGAAATTGATACGGATTTAGGTAAGTTTTCTTTTGTTAAAAATATTGGTGAGGGTGGTAATAGCGAAGTTTTTTTGTTTAAAAAAACCACTATAAAGCACTCTCAAAATTTTGCTATAAAGTTTTTGAAAGACAACTTTTCAAATTCACAGTTAGCAAGATTTAAAGACGAATACTTCTGCATCCAACAGATTGATGATCATCCAAACATTGCTAAATATTATCATCTTGATCAAATAGAGATTGATAAGAGTAAATATTACATAATTGTCATGAAGTATTATGAAACATCTTTAAGCAAAATGGGTAATGTAGAGTTACTTGCAGATGAAGATGAAAAATCCAAAAAACTATCAAAACTATTTATTGATCTATACAAAGGTCTAGAACATCTTCATAATGAAAATATAATTCATAGAGATATCAAACCACAAAATATATTTTGGAATGCAGAAACCGAAAGCTATGTATTAGGTGATATGGGTATTGCAAGATTTCCAGAAAATTTCATTAAAGAGGCTGAAACCCATAAATCTGAAAGGTTGGCAAACTGGAGCTTTAGTCCAAAAGAGCATCTTAATAGTAAGAACCCTTTCAAGGAAAATGGAGATATATATTCTTTAGGACAGGTTTTAAATTGGTACATGCTTAATAAGGTAGTGGGTGGAACGAATAGAGAGAGTTTCGCCAATACTGATTCATCTATTATAGTAAAAGATATAGATAAAATTGTAGATAAGTGTGTGAATGACAATCCTGAGGAGAGATTTCAATCCATTACTGAGATTAAAGATTTCTTAGATGAAATGGATCAGCAGCGATCTGCAATAACTGAGGTCGATATTTGGAGTGTTATTCACAATTTCGATGATATCATTAGAAAAAACTTTACAAAAATTCGCTTTGTAGAAGAGACCTCCGATTTAAATAAAATAGATAGGTTTTTTAATGACTTTAATAAATGTCACCCAGAAGAATTTTGGATTATGAACGCTGATGGTGGCGATAATACAGCCCAACCAATAGAGAGGCTCGATAACAACCTATGGTTAATCTGGGGTTATAGAGAAATAAAAATCGAGAAAATAATTATTTATATCAATGAATCGAGTCCTTATAGAAGTTTTTTTATTATTTTAACTCACCCTAACGATAATTTTGTATATACCAACTTAGATGGACAACTAGAAGAATCTCAACACTCTTCTTATATGGAGGTAGCTAACTATTGGATAGAAAAATCAGTTTATATAAACCATAATGATGTAAGGAATGGATATCTCGAATTGCCTGAAGGCGCTATCATAGAAGCTCCACACAAAGAGTTTCCCCAAAGAGAACGAATTTATAAGCCATATGCATATATGGTTGCTTTTAAAGGCACACCTATCCAAACGGCAGAAAGAGAGATTAGTACAAAGTTAATACAAACAGCTTTGGACAATAAATCATTATCTATTGATGATATAAGGGAGTATGAGTACCAAACAAAGGGAGATATCTCACACGATATTATGAAGTCAACTTAAGAGTACCATATAGGATACTTTAATGAATTAACTGCCAATCCCGAGCATCAATTTTGTCAGTGACAGTAGCAGAAATTAGAGCGGTAAGGTGTGGCAAAACTTCTGCCACTCCTGCGGCTGGGTGGTCTGTACAAAGTCGAGCACATCTTGTTCATACAGCGCGGTCTCAGCCGTATAGCCGCTAGGATTACCCAATTGCCAGCCTTGCGCTTGCATTTGGTTGACGATATCGGCTTGGAAGACAGATTCGTAGGTGACGTTGTGCGCGTTAGTCATGGTTGATCCGTTTATACTTATTTATCATTTATTTAAAGTTGGGGCATCACTATAAAAATACTCATTTGTTAATAACCGCGTTCATTTAATCGTCTATATTCATCACAGCCATGCTGAAAACCAGCATCACAAGTTTTTCCATACCACTCTTTTGCTGTAGCTCGGTTCTGACGAAGACCGCCCAAGCCATGCTCGTAAAAAGCCCCGAGCACACCTTGACCTTGTATGTGTCCTTGTTTTGCTGCTTTTTGAAACATCTTTCTGGCTAACACAAGATCCTGACGGACACCTTTACCATCGTAATATATCCATCCAATTTTAACTTGATATTCTGCATTACCTTGATCTGCCCATCTTTTCATATCGTCTAAGCTATCTGATGCAGCCGGTGAAGATTGCTGATACTTTCTTGTTTTGGTATGGGCGCTTATGTTATCAATTGCTTTAGAGATTTCTTCATTAGTAAATATATGAGTGCCACTGTTAGTTTTATATATACTTTTACTAGAAACAGGAGTGTTATTTATAGTACGACTCAAGATGTTACTTGGTTGGAAGGTCGTTTCCGCAGCGCCACTGGCTTGTACTATACCTATACCTAATAATGCAAGTATTACTCTTCTCATAACTCTAATACCTATACCAGTCAACTTTGATAACGTGTTTTTATGACACCTAATTTTGGTCATGTATTACGAAACCTCACCATCAGACGCATGCCAGCCCCTCACATCAATCTTACCCGTAACGGCAGCTGATATTAACGCGGTACGGCGTTCTTGCATGAGCTGGATAGCTTGTTCGGCTTGTTCTACTAAAGAGTCATACTTAACTATATTCGTTTTTAGGCTATCAATAATTTCTTGCTGCTCATGTATTGAAGGGAATGAAATATCAAAATTCCTAATATTATCTACGTTGATTCTTTTAAATGTAGAAC
>Ga0208302_100041_pt1 | contig 50048 bp, 48 predicted proteins | sample 29_taG_FD_184103 | JGI IMG/M metagenome (GOLD analysis project Ga0208302, IMG submission 184103) | Marine viral communities from Cariaco Basin, Caribbean Sea - 29_WHOI_OMZ (SPAdes) (version 2) | ecosystem: Environmental > Aquatic > Marine > Oceanic | place: Caribbean Sea: Cariaco Basin... | reverse complement strand
CTTTTAAATAGCGTCTCTTCACTGTCGTCCAGTTAAAGAGTTATATATCTAATAACTAAGCAATGTGCTTATCGTTATTAGCGAGCCGACTATCATATCATAACGATTTGGTTTGTCAAGCTTTTTTATCTAATTTGTTTCAGTAAGTTAAGAGGCTAATTTGACTAAGTTATTTAGTCTTTATCTCGCCCTATCCCTTAATGAGGTGCGTATTATAGACGCTTTATTTGGTAAGTCAAGAACTAATTTGGTTTATTTTAAATTAGTTGGTTAGGCTTGGAGTTTAAGAGTTTAAAATGATGATTCATTCTTTAAATGAACCACTCTTTAATCCGCCTTCCCTTTCGACTGGGTGGCATTATACGCGTATTTAGATGGGGGTCAAGGGGGAACTGATAAATAATTCGCACTCTTTAATTATACCTCCGATGACTCCTCCTAACTAATTGTTATTACTATTAATATCTATTCATCAATATTTTTGTTTATCTCAGTCTATATCCTTAGGCTTAGCACCGTACTTAAAGACATAAAAAGGGGATCTACCTATCGGTAAATCCCTAGATACAAATAGATACAAAGCCTAAAGGCAGCTCTAACTTTTTGCTTTTGCTTTAATCGTCGTAAAAATGCCCGATAACGCATAGAGAATGCCAATGGCTAAAATACCAACAGGAATGTCATAGAGAACGATGCTCATGATCAACACTCCAATGATAAGTACCACAAATGGGACTTTCTTTTTATCAAACTCTTTAAAGCTATAGTATTTGACATTGCTGACCATCAGCAGACCACAGATAACAACCCACACCGCAAACAAGAGTATAATAGCGGTATCATACTGTCCGACCCACTCATTATGATCGACCGCGACCATGACAGCGGACGTGACCAATATAGCTGCCAGTGGACTGGCCAAACCGACAAAGTATTTTTTATCAACTTCGCCTATCTGTACGTTAAACCTCGCTAGACGAAAAGCGGCGCAAGCAGTAAAAACAAAAGCACAGCCAATACCAATGCGGCCTAGCGGCTGCAACGCAAAACTATATACTAAAATTGCAGGCGCAACCCCAAAGGCCAGCATATCTGCTAGAGAGTCATATTGCTCGCCAAAGGGGCTCTGCGCATTGAGCATGCGTGCGACGCGGCCATCAGCCCCATCTAAAATCGCCGACAAAAATATAGCCAGTGAGGCTTTGTAAAACAATCCTTGGGTACTGGCCAAAATCGAATAAAAGCCAGACAACAACGACAAGGTGGTAATCAAATTGGGGGCCAAATAGACACCGCGGCTGACCACCGGCTGACCCTCTGTAACTTCTGTCTCAATCACCTCAAACGTTAAGCCATCGTAATTATCATTATCCGCCATGCGAATATTGAACTCATGCTCGTCAACAAAAGGCGGCTGAGTTGCGGCATTATCATTTAAACTATGGTGAGATGGTTGCTCAGTCGTCATAAAGGTATCCTTATTCGCCAACTAGCCAGCGGACATTGGTGGCACTATCAGGTGTCAACTCTGGCGCATCAGCTACTTTTAGAGCAGGCTGCAAAAAGCGCAATATCTCACGGGCATGACTATCAAATTGCCATGGCGGATTGATGACGAGCAAACCTGTGCCATTGAGACCCACGGCGACATCATTTGGATAGATATTTAGCTCACAGACCAGCTGACGTCTCATCTCGGTACGCTTGAGTTTTTTGTAAAACAGCTCAACGGCTTCGATGTTTTTGATCGGGAACCACAGTGCATATGTGCCTTGTGGCCATTTATTATAGGCGGCGACGAGTAAGTTGATCAGACGCGTAAAGTCTTTATGCTCTTGCTCATAAGGAGGATCAAGAAAAATAAGACCGCGGCGCTCGGCTGGCGGAATCACAGCGGTGACGCCTTCAAACGCATCACGATGATGAATGCCAATGGGCAGTTTGTACAATTGGTAGTTGAGCGCGTCATACTCGCTGGCTTTGGCCTCAAACGCTTCGCCGCGTACGCCAGTGTCTGGGTTTTTTTCGATATGATGGGCGATCCACCATGGCGAACCTGGGTAGACTTTATTATCATAAGTGGCTTTGGCTTGCTTGATGCCTGCCAGATAGTCTTTGACAGCCGCTGGGGCTTGTGCCATCTTGGTATCATCAAGTTTCAACAATGCTTTGATGCCGCCCTCGGCTTCACCAGTTTTACGCGCTTCTTCACTGCTGAGTGAATAAAGACCGCGACCACCGTAAGCGTCGAGCGCATAAAAGGGTTTGTTTTTTTGACTCAGCTGATTCAGCAGCTGCACCAATAAAATGTGTTTTACCACATCAGCAAAGTTACCAGCGTGATAAGCGTGTTTATAGTTCATAATCTCAAAAGTTTAAAGTAAGAAAAATTGCATCTATGGTAGCATAGGCAGCGTAAAAGATAATGTGGTTTTGGTAAGCCTTTCAATAAAAACGCATTGAATGGCGGTATATTGACCACTGATTGATAACAAAGAGATAAAATGACGCAGATTATTAGCAACCTAAATGTGACAAAGCTGGTGGTCGATCATCCGATAGGACAGGACAATCCTCCGTTACTATCTCCAGACAGTCATAACGACGACCAAGACGCGCCTACCCAGCAGGTACTGCAACTGTCTGATTTTGCAGTTGACTGGGAAGATAGGCTGACGGATAAGCAGCTTGATACATTTGTCACTGATGGCTGGCTCACTATTGATAATGTATTTAATAAGACCGCATTACTTGCGCTACAGGCTGAAAGTGGTTTTATTGACTATCGTGATGCGGCGCTAACCGCTGGCATTCGTATCAGTGATATCCGCGGTGATAGAATACGCTGGATCACAAAAAACTTTTTTGCTGGATTTTATTACTTGCAGTCCATCAACGCGCTAGCGGCTTTGTTCAATCAAAGCTTGTTTGCAGGTATTCGTCATAGTGAGGCGCATTATGCCTGCTATCCGGCAGGCTTTGGTTATCAATGGCACAGCGACAATCCTGCGGGCCGCGACGAGCGTGTTATCTCAGCGGTTTTTTATCTTAATGATGAATGGACAGCCAGCGATGGCGGCGCGTTAGAAATCATTGATAAACACGGCAGCCATCACAGTGTCATGCCTGTTGCCAATCGACTGGTCATATTTGATAGCGATCTGCAACATCAAGTACAAATCGCTCATCGGCAACGCTACTCTATTGCAACGTGGATGCGCCGAGATGGTTTGGTGCCGTTTGTTGAAGATAGTATGTAAAAGGTATAAATCTATCATAAGCCGCTACGGCTTGTACCATGGCTGAATGTTCAACATACCCTAGTCTTTAATCCAAAATCTTATCCTCTCACTTTATAATAAAAAGGTTTTTTCATGTCTGACGCTCACAATCAAAACATGACTCATCAGCAGCAAACACTGGACTTAAGCATCGCTTTGCTTGAGCGCCCTTCCGTCACTCCAGATGATGATGGCTGCCAAGATATTTTGTCGTCTCGCCTAGCGCAAGCAGGGTTTGACTGCGAGTTTATGTACTTTGGTAATAAAGAACAAAGCGGCGAGCATGCGGAAGTCAAAAACCTCTGGGCACGCCGTGGTACAGCCGACCCTGTGATTTGTTTTGCTGGCCATACCGACGTCGTACCGACGGGTGACGAAAAAAACTGGACTTACCCGCCCTTTACCCCAACTATAAAAGATGGCTATCTCTGGGCGCGCGGTGCGGCAGATATGAAAACGGGCATTGCAGCCTTTACCATTGCCGCCGAGCGTTTCGTCGCGAGTCACCCTGAGCACAATGGCTCGATTGCCTTTTTAATCACTTCAGATGAAGAAGGCCCCTCTATCAATGGCACGGTGAAAGTCATTGAAACCTTAGAGGCTCGTCAAGAAAAAATTACTTATTGTCTCGTTGGTGAGCCGTCAAGTACTGATACGCTAGGCGATATCATCAAAAATGGCCGCCGCGGCTCGTTGGGTGCGGTGTTGACGGTCACAGGTAAGCAAGGTCATGTGGCTTATCCGCATTTGGCCTGTAATCCTATTCATGCGGCGATGTCTGCGCTTGCTGAATTGACATCTACCGCATGGGACAACGGCAATGACTACTTCCCAGCCACCTCATTGCAGATATCAAATATCAATGGTGGTACGGGCGCAACCAACGTCATCCCCGAAACCTTAGAGGTCGTCTTTAACTTTCGCTTCTCGACCGAAACCAGTGAAGAAGAACTCAAAGCAAAAACACATGCCATTTTCGATAAGCATTTTGCTGATAGCAAAGCCAGTTATGATATCCAATGGAAATTATCCGGTCAGCCGTTTTTGACCCCTGAAGGAAAACTGGTTTCAGCCTGTCAAAATGCGATTAAGTCAGTCACAGGTACAGACACGACGCTATCGACATCAGGCGGGACATCCGACGGCCGCTTTATTGCTCCGACGGGCGCGCAAGTGGTCGAGCTTGGTGTCCGTAACGCCACCATTCATCAGGTCGATGAAAAAGTAGAAGTGGATGACTTGGGTAAGCTTGCGCAGATATATGAAGGAATATTGGAGAATTTGTTGTTGGATTAAAAATTTTTTATCAAATATTTGAGGATATGCTGCAATGACTCAATTGAACCCTATGACGCTAGCATTTACTGTTTTCACGATTGCGCTATTGAATGGTTGTAACGCCACATCATACGAACCAGTAAAATCCGAACCTACAGGGACGGTAGTTGAGCAACAAAAAATTCATATTGATTGGACAAAAATTGATACTAAATCTGATGTTTCTATCGACAATACACCGCGAGATGTTGACTACCCAGACCATATTGTCAATTTAGCAAATGCCGTTAATAGACCTGTTGCCGATATTTATCGTCATGAAATGGTATATGGTTCAGCAGAGGTACAACATTTTGTGAATCAAGTAAAAGCACAACTTGGTGATAGTTATGTTGACATTTATGGTAATAGCGAAGGTGTGCCGAAATATTTTATCGTCACGCGACAAAATGTAGTCGCTGACAGTTACGAATATGTCATTAAGAAAGGCGAGCTACGCGGCTTTAGTATAGCTATTGAAATATTGCCAATAGCTGATAGAAGTCGCGTTCAGATGCTAGATATTTATAATAGCGAAGAAGATATAGAAAAAATTGATAAAATTATTAAAAAGTACGGCGGTGAGATGCAAGGTCTAGGCTTTACGCCTATAGGATTTAAAATTGTTATCGACACTTATTTTCGAAAGCCTTTAACTACTGCGCGTCATACACAAATAGAAAATGAGCTGAAAATGTTAACAAGTGTGAATATAGAAGTTAGGCAGACAGGGAGGTTAACATTTTAAGTTCGTTTATTATGTAATAATAGGTTTGGTAGGTTATGCTTGAGCTAACCCACCCTATAATACCTTCAAACATTATAGCTATATTCTAAAATTCCTACTCAATCCCAATATAAACATCCACTTGACCGTACTCTAAATTCCCATCGATATAGTGCTCAAAATCTACAGCGAACGTTCGGGTATGCTCACAATCTGGCGCATTGAAATATTCCCAAGCACTCTCCCATGCATTCATGACGGTATTAGGCATATGGCCTGTTTCAGAGAAAACCAAATACTTGCCTGCAGGAATATTTACCGCGACCAAGCCGCCTGCAGGATTAGGCGCGCTTGATGCCTCAGCTTCACCCATCACTTCCCAACTGGCCACCACATCAAAAGCACCGACCAAATCATCGCTCTCATAGTTATGATAAATACCGTAAATATCTTCGCCTTCAGGCAACTGTCCTGCGTAATTCTGGTAAAACTTCTGCCACAATCTACCAAGCTTGGCAGTGTCGTGGCTAATCTCAGCGTGATTGGTGGTACGAATGCTAATACCCTTACACGCTATCGCTTCGGCTAACTCTTTAATTTGAGACGTCATGATGCTGCCTGCCCTGTTGCTCTCTGTTATTGTTATTGGATGTACTGTTAAAGAAGAAAATCACCTTAATCGGCTTCATCGATCCAATTCATCTGAATGGCTTCTAAAATACCTTCGTTTGAGCGCTGCGGATCATCATCAAAGCCTTCAAGCTCAGTCACCCAGCGGTGCAAATCCGTAAAACGAATGTACTGCGGGTCGACCTCTGGAAACTTCTCATAAAGCTCAATGGCGATATCGAGGCTGTCTGTCCATTTTAGTTTTTGCGGGGTCATGGTATCTCCTTAGCGGTTATCATTTAAAAAGTCTTCTCAAGACGTTGATCGGCTAAATTATCAGCCTGTTTGTTTACCTCTATCCTACCAAACTTCGCTAACTGATTATAGCCAAGTTCTTTATACAAACGGCTTTGATTAATCAGCCTATTTGGCAGACTTTACAGATTTAATCGCTACTTGATGCGCATTCCATGAGTCGATGACGTCATTGGTCTGCTCGCCGAGCATATCCAATACCGCCGGCGCACACTTACCTTTTTTATCGGTCAAGACAAACTTCGTCATACCAATACCCATCAGTTGATGTTTGACAAAAAACCGCGTTTCAAAATACACATATTTTGTATCCCAACCGACAAGCACACTATTTACTGTCATTTTATTTAGAAATTTGATTTCTTTAAGATAGACCATCTCTTGCATAGCGATAATCCAGCCAAGATTTTTTATCCCTTTTTGATGACAGCAAGTCATCAGCCAGTTGGTGATGTTTAATTCTATAAAAGACAAATAACGATAATTGGGCAGATGATCGCGAAACCCCATATCGTGCGGCAAGACACGGTATTGACGTACTATCGGTGCGGCCAACATCTCGGCGCTCAGACACTGTTTTACTGACTGTTTATCACGCTGCTGCTTAAGTAAACTAACCATAATAAAAAAACGTATCAACATGTTCATAAATGACTCTCTTAATTCTGATTTTGTATAAAATCTAACTGAATAGAAAGATGGCTTACCTTAACGCAAAAAAGCCACCTAAGTGACTTTTTTATTTAAGAAAACATACTCAAAACTTGTGCTGAAAAACTGATTTTGGCGATTAATGACCGCCGCCATTAATACTACGTACCATCTCTTCGACCATCTTTTTGGCATCGCCAAAGATCATCATGGTTTTGTCCATATAGAAGAGGCTGTTATCAAGACCTGCATAGCCGGTGCTCATCGAACGCTTGATGACCATCACCGTTTGCGCTTTGTTGGCTTCTAAAATGGGCATACCAAAGATAGGAGATGTCGGATCGTCTTTTGCTGACGGGTTGACGACGTCGTTGGCACCGATGACCAAGACCACATCGGTACTGGCAAAGTCGGAATTAATTTCATCCATCTCTAGAATATCGTCATAAGGCACGTCGGCTTCTGCCAATAGTACGTTCATGTGCCCTGGCATACGACCAGCAACAGGATGAATGGCAAAGCGAACGTTGACACCTTCGTCTTTTAATAGCTCGTACAATTCTTTTACCGCGTTTTGCGCGCGGCCTTGTGCCATACCGTAACCTGGTACGATGACCACATTGCTGGCATTGGACATAAGGAACCCTGCGTCTTCTGCTGAGCCTGACTTGTATGTTTTTGGTGCGCCATCATCACCGTCTGCAGCGGACGCTGCCGTGCCCATACCGCCAAACAAAACGTTTAGTAGAGAGCGGTTCATGGCTTTACACATGATATAAGACAAAATCGCACCTGAGGAACCGACGAGCGAGCCTGCGATAATAAGCATTGAGTTGCCCAGCGTAAAGCCAATACCTGCTGCCGCCCAACCTGAAAATGAGTTCAGTAGCGACACGACCACTGGCATATCACCGCCGCCGATAGGCGCAATCCACATCCAGCCAAAGATCACTGCAATCACTGTCATCGCATAAAACGCAGGCAAGGAATCCGTGACAAAATACACCCCACCAAACCCAATCATCGCTATAAATAGCAAGGCTTGGACAGGTTTTACCCAGCCGCCAGTGATTGTTTTTGCCCAGCTTTTTGCCGCAAGCTTACCAAAAGCAAAGACAGAGGCAGAAAAAGTAATCGCACCGATAAAGCACCCGATAAATAGCTCAACACGGGCAACCGCGCCATGCTGCTGCTCGGTATGCAGTACCGTGGCCAGCGCAATCGCCACCGCTGCCAAACCGACAAATGAGTGCATCAACGCTACCGTTTCTGGCATTTGCGTCATCGCGACGGTTTTTGCTTTCCACATGCCGACGATGGCACCTAAGATCATCGCACCGATGATTAACCACAGCACAGGGCCTTCTGCTAAGAAAAAGGTGGTAATAACAGCAATTGCCATCGCTGCCATACCAAAGCGGTTGCCACGAATTGCTGTCTTTGGACTCGACAATCCGCGTAACGTTAAAACAAAGAGGATAGCGCCGACTAAATAAAACCAATCTGCATTGGTGGCAATAAATTGGGTTAAATCGCTCATGCATCACCTCCATTTTCAGATGTTGCTACTGGCGCTTTTTTTGCTTTGGGCTTAAACATCGCGAGCATACGTTCAGTCACCGCAAAACCACCAAAGATATTGATACTGGCCAAAAATACCGCAAAAGCACCAAGCAAACTGGTCGGGGTAAACATCGAGCCGTCGATATGGATAGTCTGTAGCATCGCACCGACGATCACGATACTTGATAAGGCGTTGGTCACCGCCATCAATGGCGTATGTAGCGCTGGGGTCACGCCCCAGACGACGTAATATCCAACAAAGATAGCGAGTACAAATACGGTGAAAATCGCGACAAATGGTGTGCTACTCATGGCTGCACCGGCAGGCGCTGCCGCTAAAATGGTGGCAATCATCTTATCCTCCTAAAAATTTATTCGTGTCTGGCAAATGTATAGCGACCAGCAAGGGCTAGCGTTTGGCCAAGCGCACTTGGTTGTCGTGGGTCACTGCCAGTGCACCCTGAATCTCATCTTCCATATCTAAGTTCAGTGCCAGTTTGTTTGCTGACGCGTCATCTGTAGCAGCTGGTGCAATTAAGGTGGTGATAAAGTTGACAAGGTTATTGGCATACAAGTCTGAAGACTGCGCGGCGAGCATTGATGGAATATTGGCTGCACCAACGATACGTACGCCATTGTCTGTGATGACGGTCTCATTTGGCGCACTGCCCTCGACGTTACCGCCCGTTCCAGCTGCCATATCGATCAGCACCGAGCCGGCTTTCATTTTGGCAAGGGTTGCCTGATGGACTAAGCGCGGCGCTTGACGACCAGGGATTTGTGCTGTGGTAATGACAATATCGGCATTGCTTAATGCTTTGTCGACGACTGCAGCTTGGTCTTTGATATATTGTTCTGATGGCGTCCACGCATAGCCGCCCGTCGCTTTGGCTTTTTGTGCTTCGTCGTCACTCATTGGCACATCCAGCCATTTACCGCCCAGCGACTCCACTTGTTCTTTTGCGGCAGGGCGCAGATCACTGGCTTCTACCACTGCGCCCAAACGCTTGGCTGTCGCGATGGCTTGTAACCCTGCAACACCGACGCCCAAGATCACCACTTTGGCGGGTTTTACTGTCCCTGCCGAGGTCATAAACATCGGAAATGGACGCGAGTATTCATTGGCCGCCAGCAGCACTGCTTTGTAGCCTGCAAGGTTGGCTTGTGACGACAGCACATCCATGTTTTGGGCGCGTGACAGTGTGCGAGGCAATAGCTCCATCGCAAAGGCCGTAACGCCCTTAGCAGCATAAGTGTCTAGCTGCGTATTGCGGTAAGGGTCTAGCATACCGACGACGATTTGGCCTGAACTCAAATGTTCTGCCACTTCGGCGGGCAAGTCGTGAATGGTGGTAATAATTTGAGACTGGGCAATCACCTCGGCGCTGCTGCTGGCAATGTCGGCTCCTGCCGCCTGATACAGAGCATCACCATAGTAGGCTGCCTGCCCTGCACCTGACTGGATGACGACCTCAAACCCAAGCTTACGCAGTTTTTTGACCGCGTCTGGGGTTAGCGCGACACGGCTTTCGCTTGCGATATCTGCACTGATTACACCGATTTTCATACCGTCTCCTTACTTACGTCTAATGACTTTATTTACGTCTCAATGACTACCTTTAATACCCTCAACGCACATTTAAAAAGCACAGGGGACAAAAAACCTTTGGTCGTTGTTGGTTCAAAATGTTGACCAAAGGCTATCAATTTAATAAATGACGACTACATCGCCATCATGCCTTTTTATTATAGAGACATCATCCGCCAACTTTCATTGCCTAATGGTGACCAACAAGTAAAATTAAAAGTTAGGCATTTACACCATCTGGATAACTTTTATTGTTATATTAACAACTTTTATTTTTCTACGAAAGCTAACCCCTTGCCGAATATAGCTTACTGGTCATCTTAACTACCTTTCAAATGTTTCCTTTTTTGTCAATTAAGCAGCAAATCCCCTCAATCATGACGTCAAATCACCTTAAAATTGCATATAAGGTATAATCAGAGCACTTGACACCGCGATAGACAGATCATTGATTTCACAGAATAAGGATTAGCCATGTATTTTTTACTCTCTCCTGCCAAGTCTTTAAATGAAACAGACGACATCCCTGTCAACCTAGGCAACTACTATAGCCAGCCTGAGCTGATTGACCACGCACAGGCACTAATGAAAATACTAAAGACAAAAGAGCCGGTTGATTTGCAAGCGCTGATGAGTATCTCGGATGATCTGGCGCAGCTCAATGCGGCGCGCAACCAGCAGTGGCAATGGGATAACGACAAACCTTTTACCACCAAAAATGCCAAACCTGCCGCTTATCTATTTGATGGTGATGTTTATACAGGTCTGGATATGTATGGTATGGACAAGAACACTGCCATCTACGTCAACGAGCACTTAGGTATTTTGTCGGGGCTGTATGGCGTATTGAAACCACTAGATTTGATTCAGCCGTATCGCTTAGAGATGGGTACTAAGCTGAAAAATGAGCGCGGTGACAACCTATATGAGTTTTGGGGCGAGGAAGTGACTGATGTTATCAATGCACGCATGGCTGATAGCGAAGACAAGGTATTGATTAATTTAGCGTCTAATGAGTATTTTAAGTCGGTAAAAAAGAAGGCATTAAATGCTAAGGTTATCACGCCCAGATTTGAGGATGAGAAAAATGGCAACTATAAAGTGATTAGCTTTTATGCCAAAAAAGCCCGTGGATTGATGGTGAAATATGCTGCTGACCATAAACTGACCAAGGCTGAGCAGTTAAAGCAGTTTGATTTGGCGGGATATTACTATGTCGATGAGCTGTCTGACGATAACACTTGGACGTTTAGAAGGGATGAAAAGGATCAGTAGCATTGATATATATATAACTATACTTGGCGAGTGCTGTAAAACCTATTCATTATTTCAGGTATATGCATAGGTAAGCTATCCATATATAGATACTGCAAAGCTACAACTTTTTGTAGCATATCAGCAGAATTTATTATAGTCGCTAGAAGCATTGCGTTCAATGCTTCTAGTCCATTTGAGTTTTGCATTATTTGAATGATTAGAGGCTCAGGAAAACCATCTTTTTTTCTTGAGAATGCATGCATACCTGTATGCACATAGGAATTTGCCGGTTTCATGGTTAATTCTTTAAACTCTCTCATCAGTTGCACTGCTCTTCGTGGAACTACTCCTTCTCGTGCAGCACTATCTAAATCTTCCAAAATTACATTGATCGTAGGTATACGCTTCTCCGCTTGCGATGCATTCTGTTGAGTTAAAGGCTTATAGAACCTTTCAACAACTTCATCTTTAGCAACCCAATATATCCATTGAGCCCTTATTAGTGACTCAAACTGTAAGCGCAGCAGGCTACTTGCCGAAATATTACATCTTTCTTTAGCTAGTAGATGAACAGAAAGACCATGTTCAGATGAAATATCTGCCAATATCAAGGTTGCAGCCTCTCTATTGTTGAAACTATCTATATCAGAAAGTTTATTCGTTTCGCTCAACAAAGAGTTGCGAAAATCAATTGATTGCGAATAAAACTTTTTAAAAGCAGCACTCAACGCATTCTCTCTTTTAGGATATTTATTTAAATCAATACAACTTATCATAACTCAAATAACTTTGACATAAAAAAACCCCCGATAAGCTCAGCCTATCGGGGGTTTTATTTGGACTAGATTTTACAGGTACGTGATATTATTCATACTTTCAGCGAAAAGCGATTTATCAAGGAAGACGAGCGAAAATAGTACCTATTGTACATTGAGCGCGTCTGACAAAGAGAAATCGCTTTGTAGCAGAAGTAGAATTACATCATGCCGCCCATTCCACCCATACCGCCCATTCCACCAGCAGCGCCACCCATAGCAGCCATTGGGTCATCGCCTTCTGGTAGATCAGTAATCATCGCTTCAGTCGTGAGCATGAGGCCTGCAACAGAGGCGGCGTTTTCTAATGCTGAGCGTGATACTTTGGCAGGGTCAAGGATACCCATCTCTAGCATATCGCCATACTCGCCACTCGCAGCGTTATAGCCATAGTTACCGCTACCGCCTTTCACTTCGTTGACGACTACTGACGCTTCTTCGCCTGCGTTGGTGACGATTTGACGAAGTGGTGCTTCCATCGCGCGGCGTAGGATGTTGATACCTGCGTTTTGGTCGTCGTTGTCGCCAGTTAAGTCAGACAAGGCACTCATCGCACGGACTAATGCAACACCGCCACCAGGGACGACACCTTCTTCAACCGCAGCGCGAGTGGCATGTAGCGCATCGTCAACGCGGTCTTTTTTCTCTTTCATTTCTGTTTCAGTAGCCGCGCCGACTTTGATAACAGCTACACCGCCTGACAGTTTGGCCACACGCTCTTGTAACTTTTCTTTATCATAGTCAGAGGTAGACTCTGCGATTTGACGGTTGATAGATTCAACACGATTATCGATGTCGGCTTTGTTGCCAGCACCATCGACGATGACGGTGTTTTCTTTACCAACAGTGACTTTTTTCGCAGTACCCAATTGCTCTAGAGTCGCAGTCTCAAGGCTCAGACCAATCTCTTCAGAGATGACCGTACCACCAGTGAGCGTTGCGATATCTTCTAGCATGGCTTTACGACGATCGCCGAAACCTGGGGCTTTAACGGCACAAGTTTTTAGGCCGCCACGCATGTTGTTTACAACCAATGTCGCTAGCGCTTCGTTTTCTACGTCTTCAGCAATGATTAGCAATGGCTTGCTTTGCTGCATCACTTGCTCAAGCAGTGGCACGATTTCACGGATGTTGCTGATTTTTTTGTCAACTAGCAAGATGTATGGATTTTCAAATTCAGCTGTTAGGCTGTCTTGCTTGTTGGCAAAGTATGGGCTGATATAACCACGGTCAAACTGCATACCTTCGACCACTTCTAGGGTATCTTCAAAGCTTGAACCTTCTTCAACCGTGATCACGCCTTGCTTACCGACTTTTTCCATCGCTTGCGAGATCAGCTCACCGATTTTGGTGTCTGAGTTGGCAGAGATAGAACCTACTTGGGCGATTGCTTTGTGATCATCAGCTGGGGTAGATAGATTATGAATCTCTTTAACCGCTTCGCGTACTGCTTTGTCGATACCGCGCTTGAGATCCATTGGGTTCATGCCAGCAGCGACAGACTTCATGCCTTCTTGCAAGATCGACTGAGCCAATACGGTTGCCGTCGTGGTACCGTCACCAGCGACATCGTTGGTACGGCTCGCGACTTCACGAACGAGCTGCGCGCCCATGTTTTCAAATTTGTTTTCAAGCTCAATCTCTTTGGCAACCGACACACCGTCTTTGGTGATGGTTGGCGCGCCAAAAGACTTATCGATCACCACGTTGCGACCTTTAGGGCCTAACGTGACTTTTACGGCGTTTGCCAAAACATTGACACCGTCCATCATTTGCGTGCGAGCATCAATACCGAATTTTACATCTTTTGCCATGTTAATTTACTCCATTATTATAAGTATAAAAATACATTTAAATGAGTCGAAAGTGTATTGACCAGCTTGACGTTTTAAATGAGCGTCATTAAATATAGGTCATTACAGACGCCTATGGTCAAAGATATGCTGAGTACTCAATCATACTCAAAAGGACTAGCCTTCTAGCACACCCAATACATCAGACTCTTTCATAATAAGTAGTTCTTCGCCGTCAACTTTCACGGTTTGACCAGCATATTGACCGAACAAGACTTTGTCGCCAGCTTTTACATCTAACGCGCGAATGTCGCCATTGTCACGAATCTGACCATTGCCTGTTGCCAACACTTCACCTTGTGATGGTTTTTCTTGTGCCGAACCAGGTAGCAAGATACCACCAGCAGTCTTTTGCTCTTCTTCTACGCGGCGAACGACGATACGGTCATGTAAAGGACGAATGTTCATCGATATGACTCCAAAAGTTGGTTATAACGTTAAAGGGTTTATTTGAATTAATGGTCTCAAGACCAGTATCTATAAGAAATGTGACCAAAAAGTGACATCTCATAGATAAGCTTTGAGCTTGTATCAAAAAGTGGGGGCAGGGGGCGTTTGGTTCAAGTGTAAAAACCAAAAATTTACAAGAATTTTTTATCCTGTTCGTATATTAGGGAGTGTCCTCATTTTAAAAATGGCGACAAAAATGAGATAAATCGCCGTCAAACAAGGAAAATAGCGCAGGTAATATCGAGATATTAGTCAGCTATTTGACACCGTTTGGCCAGATTTAGCCATTTTTAGCCCATTTAGATGGCTATCGATTGAATTGAGGACACGCCCTAGCTATCAGGCAGCCTTATTGGGCAACTTTGTAGGCAGCGCTGTGCTTTACTGGTTTTACAGCAAGTTACGTACAGATAGGGCGACCGCGTGGCTAGCAATATTGACTACAAGAGGCAAACGTCACTTGGGAGTACCTGCCTTGAAAGTGTAATAGAGTATGACCATCATAGTCTCTGAGATCATAATAATAGCAATAAGTTACCACTGCTCAATCAGTGTTAAACAGACAGTGATAAACAGAATGTATTAAGGACTATCCATGAGCTTTATATTTAAATCTAACATTAACAACCCTGCCCGCAGCAAGTCGACAGTATTGTCCGCCTTCACCACAGGCGTGAGCATTGCTGCTATTGGAGCCTTGAGTATGACCGCACCCACCCTCGCTAGCGCCAAAACCGTCCAGCCCTCTAGTGCCAATTATAGCTTTACGGTAGAAGACAAATACAAAGGCACTGCCACCCGTACGCTAGGCAAATCGGGCAATACTTGGAAATATAATGTCAAAGCACGGGTGGCAGGTGTTGCCAATGCGTCGCAAAGCAGTACCTTTACCATCAAGGGTAACAACGTCATTCCGACGCAGGCCAGCACCACTTATAAGCTACTGGGTCTTGGCCGTACGCACAAGCTAAGCTTTAACCCAAGCAGCAAAAAAGTCACCAGTACCTATAAAGGCAAAACCATGACCATGGATATGGCGCAGCAAGCCTTTGATGACTTAAGTCTTGAAGTGCAAATTCGTCAAGATTTACTAAACGGTAAGTTCTCTGGTAACTACTACATGGCCAAAAAAGACAAGGTAGAAAAAACACCATTTAAAAAATCGGGCAATACCAAAATCACGGTGCCAGCCGGTACCTTTGATACTGTCCGTATTGACCGTATTCATGACGACAATGACCGCTCAACCAGTTTTTGGTTAGCGCCGAGCTTGGACTATTTACCCATCAAAGTCAGTCAGATTAACGATGGTAAAAAGATGGATCTAGAGCTGACTAAGGTCAATTAATTGTCAGCTTATCGCTCACTTGACGCTGAGCGAGTCTTATAAAAAAAGCGGTACTCCACATGAGAGTGCCGCTTTTTTTATCCAATCTTTTTGTGATCTAAGATCTTTTATGCCAACAGCAGAGGTAAAAAACCAATCTAGCGAGCGCGCGGCTTCTTGACGACATTATTCATCGACGGCAAGCGTTTTAGTAAAATAAACAGCCAAACATTGATGGCAAACAACAATACAAAATCAAACAGATATACCGCTATTTCCGCCCAGCTACTGCCATATGCGCGCGTAAACAGCACCACGCCACTTGCGCCCAAATATACTAGAGTAAACATACTACCGACCAATAACGCATAAGGCGAGCGCCCGCGCACGATCCATGGCGTCAGTATAAAAGCTGGCAAAAGCCATAGTGTTTGCCATGCAATACCGCCCACAATATCAGGGCGATTGGCATTAAACACATTGATCAAGATGGGCAACCCAAGCAGTCTATACACCAACCAAATCAGCCACGTCATCATCAAGCGTTGACGCATGGGCGTAATAGGTTTTTGCGGGGTGGCCGCGCGCCCAGATTCTACAGTTGGCGCATTGCTATGGGTGTCGCTATCAGAGCGGTTGGTAGCCATTATAGATACAGGTTTCCTCATTCACAGCAGCGGCAGTTGGGGGCTACTGACAGTATAGTAGAAGATAAAAGATAGTAGAAAACAAAAGCCGTTTATCGTTGCCAATTGGCCTGCGCCAATGCGCGAGCACTAATCGCCAAACGCCGACCTTGAGCGATACCGAGCTCGCGCTCATCATCAGAGACTGGCTGGTCATGTAATGCACCGCTCACATGACTGGCACCATAAGGCGTCCCGCCGCGATGCGTCCGATTTAATGCAGGTTCAGCATACGGTACCCCAACGATGATCATACCGTGATGCATCAATGGCAACATCATCGTGAGCAATGTAGACTCTTGGCCACCATGCATCGAACCTGTCGCCGTAAATACCGAGGCAGGCTTGTTTTGTAGGTTTCCCGCCAGCCAGAGCGTGACCGTATTGTCCCAAAAGTATTTCATGGGCGCGGCCATATTGCCAAAGTGCGTGGGGCTACCGAGTGCAAGGCCGCTACAGTCTTTGAGATCGTCCATGGTGCAATACAGATCGCCCTCATCAGGAATCGCAGGTTTGCTGGCCGTGGTCTCAGGCGCGACGGTCGGCACTGTACGGATGCGCGCTGTCATCCCAGCCTCTTCGATACCTTGAGCGATGGCGTAGGCTAATGTCTTTGTCGTGCCATAATTTGAATAATAAAGCACCAAAACGTAAGGGTTGGCCTGACTCATTAACCGTCCTTCCTCATAAAACCATTGATAGTATTATCTATATATCATTATTTATCGATCAATAACGATATCGCCCGCGATAGGCGATGCGATGATGTGCTCATTATGCCCCAGTCATTCACCGACATGCAAACCAGCTGACGACTATTTTACGACCACTTACTCCAGCCACGCCTACGTGATGCCTTATCAAAGAGCCGCTGTGCATTTTGACACAATTAAACGGGAGATGATAACGACGCATCTTTGTTACACTATTGTCTCTCTACTTCCTGCTAAATGGTCACTATGGAAAACTTAAGCAAAAGACTCCCATTTTTACATCAGCGCTGGTTCCAGTTTTTACGGTTTTTGACGCGGCACTTTTTTGAAGACAACTGCCAGCAAAAAGCCGCCTCCCTTACGTATACCACCATGCTGTCGATCGTGCCTGTATTGACCGTTTTGCTCATGATATTGTCCTCTGTACCGGCACTGGCATCCGTCAGAGCGCAGATATACGAGGTCATTTATAGCAACTTATTGCCGCAATCGAGCATGCAAGTCAGTGAGTATATCAATGACTTCGCCGAAAAATCCTCCAATCTAACCATCATCGGCGCCATGGTACTATTTTTTACCACCATCATGACCTTGACCACCATTGAGCGTGCCTTTAATCAAATCTGGCGGGTGGAGAGCCGCTCAGGTGGTATAAAGAGTCTGCTACGCTATTGGACGATTGTGACCTTGGGGCCTATGGTGCTGGGTACAGCGTTTATCGCTTCAAGCACGGTACAAAGCTTGAGTTTTTTAAATCGCCAAATAGCAGGCTACGGTATTGATTGGGGGTTTTGGGTACAAGTGGTGTCGGTTGGTATCACCATGGCCGGCTTTATAGGGATGTATTGGTTTATTCCCAAAGCCCGTGTGCCCGCAAAAAATGCAGCCATCGCTGGGGTCTTTGTGACGATTATCTTTGAGCTGATGAAGCATCTGTTTGGCACAGTGATGGCAAACTTTACCAGCTATGAGGCCATTTACGGAGCCTTTGCCGCCTTGCCTATCTTTTTGTTATGGATATACCTATCTTGGAATTTGATTTTGTTAGGCGTTGAGATCAGCTATACCTTGACGATTTTTGAGACCGAAGAAGTCTATCCGCGCCATCCACTGCTCAGCTTGCTCGATATGTTAAACCTTGTGTACACCCATCATCTAAAAGGTGAAGCGGTCAGTGAGCAAGCCCTGCGCAATGTGTTGGGCCGCAAAGAGCTACCCAAATGGTACACCTATATCAACTACCTCCAAGACAGCAACCTCATCACCATGACCGAAGATGAGGACTATGTACTCAAAAAAGACTTGAGCAAGATGACATTGTGGGATTTTTATCGCACTCTGCCCTATCCTTTGCCGATCAAAGACGAGCTCGATGAGATAAGAGTAGAAGAGCAAAAGCCATGGCTCAGCCTTCTAGTGGATCGATTTGAGCATACGGAAGCCTATGCCAAGCAGCAGCTAGACTTGCCGTTGAACGTTATCTTTACCAACGCCGAACCGCGCAAAAACCCTGATGACAAAGGCACGAATAAAAACACCCCACACCCTTTGTTTAAAAAACCTGAATTTAGAAAAACATCGCAAGCCGCTCCTAACAGCTTAGCTCAACAGTCAACTGATACAACAGCGACCCCGCACTTTGATCCAGCCGCTTATGACAAGGACAGTAAGGTTGAGTGTGATGCGCATGATAATGAAATCATCATTCCTATAGACCCAAAAACGCCGCCGTCTCCACAAACCAGCAGATGGGGACACAAAAGCACAATCATCACCGAAGCGGACAACCCTAAACACGGCTCTAGCAATAAAAATTAGTTTGCTAAAATAGATAAAATAAGCTCCTATGATAGGGGCTTATTTTTACTAAATTTCTCATCGTTATTACTTATATGATAAGGTAATAAATAGTCAAAAGATTACCCCAGCGTTACGCTTAAATTTATCACCATTTTATTTTGAACCGGCTATAGGGCGTAGACGCAGTACGCAAGGACAATGAATCCCTGTAGGACGATACCTGTTTTAAAATAGATTCACTATAGACGATCTCGTCAGTCATTTTTGGAGCGCGAACATTGGACAAACATCCTGAAAATGGCTTTTTTAAGCGACTACTCTTATTTTCAGGGCAGAGAATGAAGGCGTTTTCGCAGCTTTGGTCGTTACAGACATTGGCTGACCTGCCCGATCGTTTAAGAAACTTGTGGCAGGAGTTGATCGGCTCTTATTGGTTTATTCCGACTGCTTGCGTCATCGCCGGCATCTTACTAGCGCCGGTATTGGTGACGATAGATCAGCACTTTGACCGCGAGACCGTTCGAGAGATTACCTTTGCTTTTACAGGTGATGACGATGCGGCGCGCGCCATCATGACCTCGATTGCTGGCGCTGTATTGGGCGTTGCTGGTACGACGTTCTCAATTACCATCGCCGTCCTTTCGATGGCCTCCTCCCAGTTTGGCCCACGGCTATTACGCAACTTTTTGACAGACACACCAAACCAGTTTGTCTTAGGGGCGTTTATTGGCACCTTTAGCTATAGCTTGTTGGTACTCAAGTCGATTCATAAGTATGATGTGGCCTTTGGCGTACCGCAATTGGCGGTGACCTTTGGGATTATCATGGCGATCATCTGTGCGCTGTTATTGGTCTATTTTGTCCAGCATATGGTCCACGCTATTCAGGCCTCGCACGTCATTCAAAACGCCAGTAACGATGCCATTAATAATATTCACTACTGGTATGGCGATTATTGTGATATTCAGCATCAGCGCGATGTCGAGCAGCACGATGTCGAGCAGTTTCGCCAGTGGCAGGCAACGCCGATTTATCCGCCGCAATCCGGCTACCTGCAGCACATTTATTTGGAGTCATTAATCACCCTGACTCAAGAGTATGGCGGCGTGATGCATCTACAGAGTAACCTCGGCGATTATGTCACTGACAAAAACGTCATTGGGCATTTTTATCAACGTCCGGCAGACCATCCCAATAATCGGCAAAAAACCGCAACGCCGCAGTTGGCCGTGGTGCCACGTGCCCCTGATGGTATGTTTTGGCAGCGCTTTGCCGGTTGTATTCGTATCGAGCAGCGACTGGCACACTCCAATGATATTGCCTATAGTCTGGGGCAGATGACCGAGATTGCGGTGCGCGCCCTCTCACCTGGTATCAATGACCCAAAAACAGCCGTCAACTGCGTACAATCGCTCACCAGTTGCCTGAGCATTATGATGCGTCGTCAGCCGCCTAGCCCCTATCATTTTTATGTACCTGCCGAGCACCGTGACAAACCGCCGTATACCGCCATACCAAAACAAGTGGTGGCGCAGCAGCGCGTGGCTATCTTGGCCGTGGTGACTTATACGCCCACAATACCAGAATTCATCAATACCTCACTTGGAGAGATTCGGCGCTATGCCGCAGCTGATGCCATGGTCCTAAAGGCGCTGTGTCAAGCGATGGTCAATCTCAACTATGCCTGTATCAATCAAGCACAGCAGCAGACCTTGCTGCATGAGCTACAGCTAATTGAGCGCGCAGGAGAAGAAAACCTAAGCTATCAAGAGCTTATCGATGACCTAAGCGCGATGTGTCAGCAAGCCAAAGCCTTTATTATTGATAAAAACTCGCAGCACCAATACTTTCACTATGTCAGTGACTTTGCCGCCAGCATTCGCCAAAGTCTGCAGGCGCACACTAAATAATTTGTACTGATTACTTTTACTACTTATCACTCATAAGAGACCTGTTTTATGGCATCTGCAACCAGCCTGACCATACTTGAAATCAGCGCTATCTTTTTATCGATTACTGCCCTGCTGACCTATGTCAATCATCGCTTTATCGGTCTGCCCACGACCATTGGAGTCATGGTCATCTCGATTGTCCTATCTATCGGTGCGATTTTTTTGGGGTTTTTGGGGTTCGACCAGCTCATTGATTATGAAGTGAGCTTACTAGAGCAGCTAGATTTTACTGAAGTGCTATTGGACGGTATGCTCTCGATGCTTTTATTTGCAGGGGCGCTGCATGTCAATATCAGTGACTTAAAACGCTATCGACTGCCCATTGGTATTCTCGCCTGCCTGGGCACCCTAGTCTCAGCCTTGCTAATCGCCACTGCGCTCTACCTTATGTTGCCATTCTTTGGATTTGGCTTGCCGTTTCTTTGGTGTTTGTTGTTTGGCGCTTTAATCTCGCCGACCGACCCTATCGCGGTGATGGGCATCTTATCATCCGCTGGCGCCCCAAAAAGCTTAGAAACCGTCATCGCAGGCGAGTCGTTGTTTAATGATGGTATCGGCGTCGTTATTTTTGTCCTGCTACTTGGTATTTTATCCAGCGGCGATATCCCAACAGCCAACTATGTGGCACATACCTTGGCCGTTGAAGCAGGCGGCGGCATTGTGTTTGGTCTGGTGCTCGGGGCGATTTTGTATTATATGCTAAAGAGCATTGATAGTTATCAAGAAGAGGTGCTATTGACGCTGGCGGGGGTGATCGGCGGCTATGCGCTGGCCAGTCATTGGCATCTCTCAGGGCCACTGGCCATGGTCATGATGGGACTGATGGTCGGTAATCGCGGACGAGCACTGGCGATGAGTGACAAAACACGACACTATATCGATCTATTTTGGGAGCTGATCGATGAGATTCTCAATGCGATTTTATTTGTCTTAATTGGACTTGAGGTGGTGATGATTGCATATTCTGGCAATTTATTTATCGCTGCAGGTTTGACGATCGTTATTGCCTTGCTTGCCCGTTTTATCGTTGTCGGTATGACCACAAAGACCCTTCAGCGGCAGCTTGACTTGCCAACTGGAGCGTGGAAAGTGCTGACATGGGGCGGACTGCGCGGCGGCATCTCGGTGGCACTGGTGCTGCAGCTACCAACGGGCGCAGAGCGTGACATTTTACTGGCGCTCACGTATGCGGTGGTCATCTTCTCTATCTTGGTACAAGGCTTGAGCGTTGGTAAGGTCGCAAAAAGCATTGCGCCTGATAAGCAGGCCTCCACGCTATAATTCGCTTAAAAGTCGTTTGTCCCTCTATTATCATCATAAAAAAAAGACCAGCATAAGCATTTATTGCTATGCTGGTCTACTGTACAGTCAATCCGATATAAAAACGATACCTTGAGAGGAAAAGTTGTTTTTCGTAGCCTCTGTCGGCGTAGGCACAGCACCCAAGAAAAACAACGTTTCATTGAGCGACTTGATAGCCATGTATCTGTTTTACTTGGACTCGACTATGTTTGACGGTACTACTGAGTTAATGGGCTAAATAAAATCGTTATATCAATCCCTTTCGTTTCATATTGCGATAAACCACAAACACGATAACGATATTTGAGATCAGTATCGCAAGCTTAAACCAATCAAACGGGCGGGCTAGCAAATAGTAAATCTCGATAGGTATAAATATGCCATAGCCCAGCACACCAAACCAATACGCCCATGTCTTATCTTGCCACAAGCCATACGCCTCCAAAAAACGCAAGCTGGCATACGCAACGATCAGTAGCAAAAACATGGGCCAGTTTTTACTGGCCTGCTGGGCAATGCGCACCGCACTTTCGATCTGCGGCGCTAGCAGCTGACCGAAGCTTTGCTGCCAAGCGTCATTTGCATAGCTTAGCCAGTACTCAAGGCTTGCATGCCATGACCATAACGCCCCAGCGCCAAGAATAGCCCCCGTCCCTTTGACCACCTCATAGATGGCCACTGCTTTGATAGATTCACTGGCGGTGCTCGCCGACTTGTGTGTTCGATGGGGCGCATGAGAAGAGCCATCCTCGACAGATGGCGGCAAACGATCATCTGATCGAGGCAGATTAGCCAAAGAAAGTCTCCACGACGCGGCCTTGCAACTGCTGGTTAAAGAATGGCGTGTTTTTGCCGTTTGAGAGCATAGACTCTTTGGTGACTTGCCATTTTAGTGTAGGATCGACCAATACCGCGCCACCGATGTGCTCATATTGCTCACTGATGCCTGCGATTTTAGCAGGATTGAGACAGATTTTATCTACCAGTTGCTCGAGCGTTAAGACCTCGTCGTGTACCAACTGACAAGCCAGCGCCATAAAGGTATCAAAGTTTGAGATACCAGGAGTGCTCTCAGCAAACGGGGCTTTTTTGGCGGTGCTATTGAGTGGCTCATGATGGCTACAGATGGCATCGATGGTCCCGTCTTTTAGGCCACGGCGGATGGCTTGCTGATCGGTATTGCTACGCAGCGGCGGCAGCACATACGCTTGGGCGTTAAAACCTTCCAAGTTATCATCGGTCAAATAAAGCTGATGCATGGCCACATCACACGTGACAGGCAAGCCCTTATCTTTTGCCCAGCGCATCAGCTCAATCGAAGACTTGCAAGACAGCTGGCTAAAGTGGGCGGCAATTCCTGTTTCTTCCACCATCAGCAGCTGCGTAGACAAAGCCACTGTCTCAGCGATCCACGGGATACCTTGTAAGCCATGATAGGATGCAATATAACCCTCATGCGCTACCCCTTCTCCCGCCAGACTTGGCTCATTGGGATAAAAGAATACCTTCATACCAAACGTGGCCGCGTACTCAAGCGTACGTAGCAGCACCAGATCATTGCTAAAGGGTCTGCGCGCATTAGAAACCGCGATGCAGCCGCCTTTTTTTAGGCCAGCGATGTTAGAGGGGCGCTCACCTTCTAGACCTGCCGTCAATGCGCCTAAAATATGCAAATGAATGCCACCATCGCTCAGCGCACGCTCGCGTAGGCCTTTTAATAATGAGCCGTTTTCTAAAATGGGTGTCGTGTCGGGCGGAATGACCACATGCAAAAACCCATTGCCACGCGCCGCCGACCCTTCTGACTGTAAGGTGCCATGCTGCTGCTGACCTGGCTCGCGCAAACGCGCGCACAAATCGACCAATGGTGGGAGCAGCCACATCTCGCGCCCCGCCTCTAAGCTTGCGAGCTTATCATAGACAGTGCTTGGTAATGATTGTTTGATGGCAGCCGGCAGGTGGTCAAATATCGGCGCATCTGTATTGAGTGTAGTAGACATGAGCGTTATTACCGTATCGATAAAATGAAAATAAAAAAGAGTAAAATAATCGTTTGGGCTTTATAGGCGAGACGCCTGATGGGCGCGCTGACCTTCCATGGCCAACGCCAACACCGCCATACGAATCGCAATACCATTATTCACCTGCTTTAAGATGACCGACTGAGCGCCATCAGCCACGCTTGAGGCAATCTCTACCCCACGGTTCATCGGCCCTGGGTGCATGACGAGGGCATCAGGCTTGGCCAATGCCACCCGCTCTGGGGTGATGCCATAATGTTTGTAGTACTCGCTAGATGATGCCAGTAGCGGCGAGCCAATACGCTCATTTTGAATTCTCAAGCCCATGATGACATCACAATCGCTGACGCACGCATTCATGTCTTCATAGACCTTGACACCATACCGTTCAATACCTTTTGGCAGTAAAGTACGCGGTGCGCAGACACGAATGTCTTTTACGCCTAAGGTCTGCAGCGCACTGATGTCCGAGCGAGCTACCCGAGAGTGTTTGATATCACCAATAATGGCTACTGATAGCGCCTCAAACGGCCGCGGTGCTTCGCGGTGAATCGTCAGCATGTCGAGCATACCTTGAGTCGGATGCGCATGCCAGCCATCCCCACCATTGATGATAGCAATATCAGGCGTCACCTCTGTCGCCATAAAGTGCGCTGCACCCGAGGCCGAATGACGCACCACAAAGATATCTGCCGTCATGGCTTGCAGATTCCACAAGGTATCGCGTAGGCTCTCGCCTTTTTTGGTACTAGAGCGTTCGATATCGATATTGAGCACATTGGCACCAAGACGTTTTTCGGCCACTTCAAAGGTCGTACGGGTACGCGTCGATGGTTCAAAAAATAAGTTCATCACCGTATAGCCGTCAAGCTCAGGACGGTTAATCAATTGCCCATTTTCATCAAAAAAAGTCTCTGCTTTGGCGATGATTGCTTGCAGCTGAGCCTTATTGAGTCCTTCTACGCCCAAAAAGTGACGAATACGATTGTCTGCATTGAGCTGCGGACGACTCAATGAGCTATTGAGCCTTTGATGAATGGTATTGGGGTCAAACTTGGCATAATCAGTGGGTGAGACCGACTGCGTTAAGGGACTATCGATAGAGTTTGGCATAAGGACACGTCTTTATTGTGAGTTGATATGAGGCTATATGAAGGACTGTATAAGATACGACCATAATACACAGCCCGTCAGTCTTTATTGGCTTTTATTCGATCATTTGGTGTTGGCATGGGCAGACACGGGGACTTTTTAGCGCTTATTTGCTACAATTTACCCTAATGACACAAGCGTCTTATCGGTGAGATATCTTGTCGCCTTCAGGACGCCGCCGAGTCAAACCATAAATCATTAACAATGCACATAGTGTAGCTGATTTTGTGGTCAGGACAAAGACGCGCTATCAGCTATTTCAAAATTTGCTTAGCCGTTGAGCGATGGCCACGACATCTTTTTATCATGATCCGTTTTTTTTATCTCTTCATATAACTTATCAGGAAGCCTTATGAGCACCTTAGCAAATTATCTAGACGCGCATGCTAAAGACCCTGCGCTTAGCGACGTAATCACCACCGTGACGGAGGTGGGCAAGACCATCTCTGGGCTGCTCAAAAAAGGCGCGCTCGCCGATATCTTGGGCGAAGCGGGCAATCAAAACGTCCAAGGCGAAGAACAAAAAAAACTAGACGTGCTGGCCAATGACTTACTGCTGGACGCCTTAGCAAAAAACACTCACTGCGCAGGCGTCGCCTCAGAAGAGTTAGATGATGCCACCCCTGCCAATGCAGATGGTAGCCTATTGGTGTTGTTTGACCCGCTCGACGGCTCATCAAACATCGACATCAACATGGCGGTTGGCACCATTTTTTCTATCTTACCGTATGAGCGTCAAGGGCAGAACAGCGAAAACAGTGACTTTTTGCAAGCGGGCAATCAGCAACTGGCAGCTGGTTACTTGCTATATGGCACCTCTACGGTGCTGGCACTGACCATCGCTGATAATGTGGTTATGTTTAGCCTAGACCCAGACAGTGGCGACTATATTCTTATCAATGACCATGTGCAAATCGCCGCCGATACCAGCGAATATGCTATTAATGCTTCCAATTATCGCTACTGGCTGGCGCCGATGCAGCAATATATCGATGAGCTTATCGCGGGCAAGACGGGCGTTCGCGGCCGTGATTTTAATACGCGCTGGGTCGCTGCAATGGTCGGCGATGTTCATCGCATTTTATGCCGCGGTGGTCTCTTTACTTATCCGTTCGACACCAAACACCCTAACAAGGCAGGTAAGCTGCGTTTGATGTATGAAGCCAATCCGATGAGTTTGCTGATTGAGCGGGCAGGCGGCGCGGCGACAGATGCCATCAACCGTATTTTGGATATCGAGCCGACTGACATTCACCAGCGTGTGCCGGTGGTATTAGGCAGCAAAAACGAAGTCAACTATGTCAAAGACTTGCACGTACAGCACGCTCACTCATAAGCTTGACCCATCGGTTTATCGCAATCAGGATAACGCTTGTTTTGTTTAATCGCACCTTATCCTGGTTGCTCCACTTATATTTTTCTCTAAGCGATCTATTATGGTAGCAAACCCCACCGAGCTGATTACCTCAGATAAGAATAATACCGTCAAGCTGGTCAAAGGTTTGTTGACGCAAGCCCGCCAGCGCAAAAAACACAGCCAGACCGTACTCGAAGGCGTACATTTGATTGATGCTGCATTGCGTAGTGATTATCCGTTTGCCCAAATCCTGCTGGCTGAATCAGCGCATACGCATCCTGAGGTTAGGCAACTATTGACGCGCCTACCAAGTCATACGCCGATCATAACGCTATCAGACTCGCTGTACGAGAGTATTCGTAGTCTCGGTACGGGTATCGACATCATGGCACTGATTACCATACCCACGTCCAGCTTACCGATGCTTGCAGAGGATTGTTTGATACTCAATGACGTACAAGACAGTGGCAATGTGGGCACCTTGCTACGCACAGCAGCGGCGGTTGGTATCCCTCATGTTTTATGCACCAGCGCGACGGCGCAGGCTTGGTCGCCTAAGACCTTGCGAGCAGGTATGGGCGCACAGTTTGCCCTACATATCTATGAAGGCTTGAGTATTCAAGACATTTTAGATCATGTGCAAGCGCCGTTATTTGCCACCAGCTCCCACACTGATACGCTTATTTATCAGCACGATTTGACCTATCCTATCGCTTGGATTATGGGTCATGAGGGTCAAGGGGTGTGTGCCGAGCTGATGCAATGCGCCACGCCCATTGCCCTACCACAGCCCAATGGTCAAGAAAGCCTCAACGTCGCCATCGCAGGCTCACTATGCCTATATGAGACATTACGTCAACGAAAATACGCTACCCTTTAGCGCACCTGTCTTTGTGCTAAAACGCATCCCTCAGCTTTCGAGATACGCATAAAAAGGACTGATAACGCAGTGGGTTATCAGTCCTTTTTCGTTGAAGTCACAAAACCGAAAAACCTTTATGATGCCGCTCAGCCCTGTGCTTTTTTAAAGCCTTCTGCATAGCTGTTTGGTGCATTTAAATTGGTAAAGCTGATACTAATGGATTTATCTAATCCTTCCACGCAGTGCCACCATCCAATCGGAATAAACAACGCATCGCCTGCCGCAATCGTCACCTCGACAGGCGTGACATGCTGCATTAGCGGGTGAGTTTTTAGATTCACATTAGGAAAATCCACTTCACTATAGACATGCAAATCGTTGTACATCCATGACACTTGCCACGCTGGAATCAAGGTGACTTTTTTGCGGCCGTAGATTTGCACCAGCATGTTATTGGTCAAATCATGGTGTAACGGCGTAAAGGTACCTTTTGGTCCTATCCAAAAATATGTGCTAAAGGCTGGATCATCAGCCAAAAGCTGGCGATAGCCGTCTCCAAAATCCCCAATATCGGCAAATACAGGCCTAATGGCATCGACATTTTGCTGTGTATTGTTGGCAGTCATATAATAATTGTTGCTTTCGCCATCATTTTCTATCATATCGACAAACTCAGACATGCGCATCGATTTGCGGTATTTATCAGAATGACATTCAAACAACGCATCACTTTCACGGTCAAACTGTACTTGAATCTCAGCCGCGCCCAAGACCTCAGCAAAGTATTGTGGGCTCCATTTTTTGAGCGCTGGCCAATGCTCGATGCCGTTTTGGAGCACGACGGGTTTGTGCTTGCTGTAGTAGTTTTTAATAAACTCCTCAAAAGCCGGCGTATCGATGACATCAAGCTGCTGATTATAGCCAGGATCTAACCGCGCGAGGTGGTCACAAGTCGCAAGTAGCCATTCACGTTTTTTGAGGGTCTGAGCGGTTTTTGCCGCTGCTCGTAGATAAGGGCTTTTGCTCGCGGTTTGTATCTCTAGTGCAATCTCAGCGCTGCTAAACCCTTGTTGCGCCAGCGTCTTAACTATGCCCGCCTTACTCGTTCCTGCAAGCAAATTGCTAGCGACCCACTCTTTCCAATTATTTGGCAGCTTGCGTATGGTCTGCTTGCTCTCATTCACTGCCAGCTCTGGCTCGTCGCTTAACGCAGCTTTGATCTGAGCATCAGAAAAGCGATGTTTTTTTAGGGTGTCGATGATGGTATCTGTCTTACGCCGCGCATGATATTGGTCATCACTGCTATCGTTACCTCTCAGCCGTATAACATAGCATGTTATCAGCCAATCATCACGACATTATCGTCTCTGGCATCTGTGATAAAACGCTCATAAAAAAGCCTCCGGTTCAATAAACCGGAGGCCTTTAACTTACCATTAACTATGTATAAGAACAGACAAGTGCTTAGTCATATAAGCTTAGATTTTGCTGGTTAGTTCAGGAAGCGCTTCAAACAAATCTGCTTCTAAGAAGTAATCAGCAACGCTAGCGATTGGCGCTTCTGGGTCATTGTTGATCGCCACGATGACTTTAGAGTCTTTCATACCGGCCAAATGCTGAATTGCACCTGAGATACCAGCTGCGATATATAGCTGCGGCGCAACGATCTTACCGGTTTGACCGACCTGCATATCGTTTGGTACATAGCCTGCATCCACAGCGGCACGTGATGCGCCAACCGCAGCGCCTAGCTTATCAGCTAATGGCTCGATGTATTTGGTGAAGTTCTCACCGTTTGCCAATGCACGGCCACCAGAGACAACGATACTCGCTGACGTCAGCTCAGGACGGTCAGATTGCGCCATCTCTTCATTGACAAAGCTTGCTTTGCCCGTCTCTTGCACACTGTCAATAGTCTCAACCGTCGCCGAGCCGCCTTCAGCAGCTACTGGATCGAACGCTGTGGTACGAACCGTAACGACCACTTTATCTTCTGATGTCTTCACGGTAGCGGTCGCATTACCAGCATAGATAGGACGCTCAAAGGTTTGCGCATCTACGACTGCTGAGATTTCAGAGATCATGCTCACATCTAGCAATGCGGCCACACGTGGCATAAAGTTTTTGCCAGTGGTGGTCGCTGCAGCAACGATATGGCTATAATCGCCGGCCACATCAGCAACCAATAGAGCCACATTGCCCGCCAGTTGATGCTCATAGGCTGCGTTGTCTGCCAGTAATACTTTAGTCACGCCTTCAGCTTTTGCTGCTTCATCAGCGACTGCTTGCGCGCCGCTACCTGCGACCAATACATGAACGTCATCGCCCATTTGTTTTGCTGCTGCGATGGTGTTCAAAGTTGCCTTTTTTAGACTGGCATTGTCATGTTCTGCATATACCAAAATTGCCATTGTTTTAATCCTTTATTTGTTCGTATCATCGATTCATGAAGGGGTTTGTGTACAACGTGGTCTATATGGCCCTATGACTTGTCTTTATAGACGCAAATTTATAGACGTAGCCTTGTACACAATATGCCGCCGCGAAGTATCCAATCATTAAGATATTAGATTACTTTTGCTTCATTTTTTAGCTTATCGACCAACTCATCAACAGAACCCACTGTGATACCAGCTTTGCGTTCAGCAGGTGGTACGACTTTGATAATCTCTTGCTTAGATGCCATATCTACACCAAAATCAGCTGGCGTTTTTTCATCAAGCGGTTTTTTCTTCGCTTTCATGATGTTTGGCAATTTGGCATAACGTGGCTCATTCAAACGCAAGTCAGTGGTGATGACTGCTGGCAAATCAAGCGCAACCGTCTGCAAGCCGCCATCGATTTCGCGAGTGACGTTTACTTTATCGCCTTCGACTTTTACTTCTGATGCAAAGGTGCCCTGACCGATACCCATCAATGCCGCCAGCATCTGACCTGTTTGGTTGTTGTCATCATCGATCGCTTGTTTACCCAAAAGAATAATATCGGTGCTTTCGCTTTCGGCGATATTTTTTAGGATTTTAGCGACTTGTAGAGGGTATGGCTTGTCGTCAGTCAATACTAAAACACCACGATCTGCGCCCAATGCCAAGGCCGCACGAATCTGCTCTTGTGACTCTTTAGGACCAATAGAGGCAACAATAATCTCGTCAATGACGCCAGCTTCTTTTAGACGAACTGCTTCTTCTACTGCAATCTCGTCAAAAGGGTTGATTGACATCTTGGTGTTTGATAAATCAACGCCAGAGTTATCAGCTTTTACACGAACTTTTACGTTGTAATCAATGACACGCTTGACCGCTACTAATGCTTTCATACGTTCCTCGTTTATTAATGTTATGAATTAAAAAATTGCCAGTTAAGAACCAAAGGTTCATGGTTATTCAAACTGTCGTTCAAAATACTACTCAAGGTTTATACTGCGTCAATAGATAGTAGTTAATTAAGAGAGATGAAACAATACCAAAACGCATATTTGTCGCATATTTCTTATTAATAAAATCCACTAAGGCTAAGCCCGCCGCTATTATTAGACCTACGTATCTTGCGTGAGCACAGGCCCAAGGTCAAGACAACGCCGTGAATAATGCGTCATAAATTTATCACCATTCTATAATAAATAGTTTATAAACGCATAATCCCCCCTGATGCCCTCTTCCTTTTTTTGACCTCAAGCTTTATTCTTCACTCCGTTATAGCATTACTAGCATACAGCTTGCTTAAGGCTTTGTTATGACTTCTTACCCTCCCAGTGTTTGGCGCGCCATTGCTCATCAAAGCAGCCTGAGCTTAGCTTGACTCATGGTGGCTCGGTCTCATCAACAGCTCGCTGTCACGTATATCATCGAACAACGCCCAGTCAGGCGGGACATCATTGTTTTTGATGACGCTCATGTCTCCTGTCGTCTCCATAATCACCGCAAACACTTCTGTCTTGGACTTTAGGCCATTTTTGCGCAGCACTTCTTGTACATCACTGGTGCTTAAATTTGCCTCGGCCAAATTGTCTGCAAAATACTCGCCGTGAGCCATCAATATAATGGCTTTATTGTCAATCAACGATTTGAGTGGTTTGACCTTGCGCCTGATCATAGAAATCAGCCCTTGCATGACAAATAACACCGCCACAGCAAATAGACCCTGCATCAGTGATGGCGAATCAGACAACACCGTAGAGGCTAAAATACTACCGATAGCAACCGTCATGGCAAAGTCGTGACTAGATAGTTTTGAAAAACTGCGCAGCCCCATCAAGCGAGTAAAGAGCATCAAGCCCACATAAAACCCCACAGCAGATAAAGATATGCCCACCAACTGCTGCCAATTGATCGAAAACCATGTCTGCCACTTCATAAATCAACCTTATATCGCTATTCTCAATCAATCCTATATCGTAAATAACCGAAAAACAAACCCCACAAAAAAAGCAACCTGATAAGAGGTTGCTTTTTTTTAAAGTCTAAACAGTATTTTTATTGTTTTTATAAACAAAAATTTTATGCATATCGCCACTCTCACTGTCATCGAGCGTACTGAACATCAGTGTGCCCAAACAGCAAAGAGATTATAGTGCTTCGATTTGCTCAGCTTGTGGACCTTTTTTGCCCTCACCTAAGATGAACGACACTTTTTGGCCTTCGGCTAGAGTTTTGAAACCGCTACCTTGGATAGCGCTGTAGTGAGCGAATACGTCTTGTCCGCCGTTGTCTTGAGCGATAAAACCAAAACCTTTAGCTTCATTAAACCACTTTACAGTGCCTTCAACTTTATCTGACATAAATTTTCCTAACTCTTTAACTGTTGGCGAGACTGGTGTCGTCACCGATTAATTGATATATACCCAAATGACTTTTGTTGCAACGGACTGGCAAAAACCACCAAGCCCCTGTTAAATAAAGCAAAGTTATTGCTTTAAATCCTCTGGGTACAAGCCGATTATAACAGTTTTTCCTAACGGCAACAGCTTAAATTGATGATTTTTGTAAATAGTTATGAGGAATAAAAACCAATGATCACCGGCAGTACTGATACAATATAATCATTTGATAACAAAGGAATTATCAATAATAACATCAACTGCTTTCATTATGATTGACGTTACTTTTACTTGGCTATACTCTAATTCTTCTAATCATCTTTCTAACGAGATAACTACATAGCCCCCTACCCCTGCGATATCGGGAGCCATGGCGCACTTAGTACCAATAGACAGAGCGCAAAAAATATCAATGAAAACGACTGGCTATAAGCGATGTATTTGGCCGGAACCACCAGATCCTTCGGTGAGTCTGGAATGCCCTTACGTTTGAGCAGGCGTGTGCCATAGACCCAGCCAAAGGTGGTATAGATACCATAGGCCGCTGGGACGGTAATGGCCAGTGGCGTTAGGTCTATGGCATAGAGCATGACAACAGAGACAAAAAACCACGATGTATCCAATAATGAGCTGATCTGAAAAAACTTTGATTTGGGCAGTTTGCCGTCTGTTTTTTTGAGCATCTCCCCTTCTATCCAAATCAAGACTGCTACCACAGCGCTCAGAGTAATGTAAACGAATTGCGGCGTTAGCCAGTCAGGATAAGATATTTGCACAACAGACAACCTGTATTCTAGAAAAAAGAAGCACTTTGCGACAATAAGACAAAGACAAAAAAGACTGATGGCGGCAACCATCAATAAAAAATGCGCGGCAGCTAACTGCTATACGCACCGATTATCATCACTATTAGCCACCATAATTAAGACCGTAATGCCTGCCTATATTGGGCAGCGTTTTTTGTTTTTCAACCCATATCATTTATTCTTAGCCCATACCCACCTACAAAAAACCCATGCTATCTATTGATAACATGGGTTTGTCTCACGCAGCCAGTATAAAGATAGCGCATATGGCTACTTATAAGCGTAGGCTTAGTGCTTTGGTTTAGTTTTTGTCTTTATCGATGATCTTGTTGCCACCGATCCATGGCATCATGCCGCGTAGTTTGGCACCAGTGATTTCGATCTGATGCTCAGCGTTGTTACGGCGACGGGCAGTCATTGATGGGTAGTTGGTCGCGCCTTCCGAGATAAACATCTTCGCGTACTCACCAGACTGGATGCGTTTTAGGGCATTGCGCATGGCTTCACGTGATTGCTCGTTGATGACCTCTGTACCAGTGACGTATTCGCCGTATTCAGCGTTGTTACTGATTGAGTAGTTCATGTCAGCGATACCGCCTTCATACATGAGGTCGACGATAAGTTTTAGCTCATGCAAGCACTCAAAATAGGCCATTTCTGGCGCGTAACCTGCTTCAGTTAGCGTCTCAAAGCCCATTTTGACCAGCTCTACTGCGCCGCCACAAAGCACTGCTTGCTCACCGAATAGATCGGTTTCTGTCTCATCTTTAAACGTCGTCTCGATGATACCCGAGCGGCCACCGCCCACGCCTGCTGCATAAGATAGCGCCAACTGCTTGGCTTGACCAGATGCGTCTTGGTAGACCGCGATAAGATCTGGGATACCGCCGCCTTTGGTGAACTCAGAACGTACTGTGTGACCTGGCGCTTTTGGTGCGACCATGATGACATCAAGATCACCGCGCGGCACTACTTGGTTGTAATGAATGGCAAAACCGTGCGCGAAAGCTAAGGTAGCGCCCTCTTTGATGTTGGGTTCGATTACTTCATTATAAAGCTCTTTTTGGAACTCATCAGGCGTCAAAATCATGACAACGTCGGCCGCTTTTACCGCTTCTTCGACTTCAGCGACTTTTAGACCAGCATTTTCAGCTTTTTTCCATGAGCCCGAGTTGGCACGTAGGCCCACGGTGACATCGACGTCTGAGTCTTGTAGGTTCAGCGCGTGGGCGTGACCTTGTGAGCCGTAGCCAATGATGGCCACTTTTTTGCCTTGGATAATCGATAGATCACAATCTTTATCATAATAAACGTTCATAAATAGAGTCCTTTTCCTCAATCATGGCGTGCCATGGATAGTAAGCGCTCCTACTTCAACCATTCTCATAGAGTGTGGGCTAAGATGAGCGCGCTGTTGATAATAAACTACATTGTTTACAGTATTAGTCACTACTGCCGACTAAAGACTTAGGGTTTTTTCTCCACGTGCGATACCGATGACGCCTGAGCGAACCACTTCCATAATACGCTCGCGGCCAATCACATCGATAAAGCCGTCGAGCTTGGCTTTATCACCGACGATTTGGATGGTATATAGATTGGATGTCACATCCACGATTTGTGCGCGGAAGATATCAGCACTACGCTTAATTTCCTCGCGTACGCTGCCAGTCGCGCGCACTTTGATCAGCATCAGCTCACGCTCGACATGGACATTATCCGTCAGATTCAGTACCTTAACCACTTCGATTAATTTATGCAATTGTTTCGTGATTTGCTCGATTCGCTCAGGTGAGGTAATGGTCGTCACGGTCAGACGCGAGATACTTGGGTCATCAGTGGGCGCGACGTTTAGCGTCTCGATGTTATAGCCACGCTGGGAAAACAAGCCCACCAAACGCGACAACGAACCCGCTTCGTTTTCCATCAATACCGAAATCAGATGTTGTTGTTGCATTAGGTGCGCTCCCCTTTTGTTAACCACATATCACGCATGGATTGACCCGCGATTTGCATTGGATATACATGCTCATGACGATCGACATAAACATCGATAAATACCAGTCTGTCTTTTATTGCCATGGCTTCGGCCAACTGAGCCTCCATCGTCGCAGGATCGGTGATTTTGATACCGACGTGACCATAGCTCTCTGCCAACTTCACAAAATCTGGTAGTGAATTCATATAAGACTGTGCGTGACGGCCTTCATACAGCATGTCTTGCCATTGCTTAACCATACCCAGCTGAGCATTGTTTAGGTTTAATATTTTGACAGGTAGATTGTATTGCAAGCAAGTTGATAGCTCTTGGATATTCATCTGAATAGAGCCTTCACCAGTGATGCACACCACATCGCGCTCAGGCCTTGCAAGCTTGGCCGCCATTGCATAAGGCAGTCCTACACCCATCGTGCCAAGACCACCTGAGTTTAGCCATTGACGCGGCTCATCATAGGTATAATATAAAGCGGCAAACATCTGATGCTGACCGACGTCACTGGTGATAATGGCTTTGCCATCTGTCACTTTACACAGAGCTTGGACGACGCTTTGCGGCTTGATACCTTCATCGGTACTGGTATCGTAGCGCAAGCCATGACGCGTACGCCACTCGTTGATTTGCGACCACCAATCTTGCAAGGCGTGCTGCTCAAGCTCTTTGTCATCACCGATGATACCTAGCATATCTGTCAAGACCGCCTTGACATCCCCGACGATTGGAATATGGGCATTGATCGTCTTAGAAATGGAAGCCGGATCGATATCGATATGGATAATCGTCGCATTTGGACAGAATTTTTTGACGTTATTGGTCACGCGGTCATCGAAGCGTGCGCCAATTGCTAAGATGACATCCGCGTGATGCATGGTCATGTTGGCCTCATAAGTGCCATGCATACCTAGCATACCTAAGAACTGACGATCGGAGCCTGGGAAGGTGCCAAGCCCCATCAAGGTATTGGTCACAGGTAAGTTTAAACGATGAGCAAGATCGGTCAGCTCTGCGTGGGCCTTACTCCAAATCACGCCGCCGCCAGCATAGACGACAGGGCGCTGCGCTGATAATAGGGTCTCAACCGCTTTTTTGATTTGACCGCTATGGCCTTTTTGTGATGGCTGATACGAGCGCAAGAATACCTCAGCAGGATACTCGTAAGCGTACTTTTCACTAGGAGCCGTCATGTCTTTTGGCACATCGATAACCACAGGACCTGGGCGTCCAGACTGGGCGATATAAAAGGCTTTTTTGACGATCATCGGAATTTCGCTGGCATGGCGCACCTGAAAGCTGTGCTTGACGATAGGGCGTGATACCCCAACCATATCTGTTTCTTGGAAAGCGTCTTCACCAATCAAGCTGCTTGGCACCTGACCTGAAATCACCACCATCGGAACTGAATCCATAAAGGCGGTTGCGATGGCCGTCACCGTGTTGGTCGCACCAGGGCCTGAGGTGGCGAGCACCACCCCTGTCTTACCTGTCACGCGTGAATAGGCATCTGCCATATGACCTGCGGCCTGCTCATGACGTACCAAAATATGCTCAATGGCGTCTTGTTGAAACAAAGCATCATAAATATGAAGTACCGCGCCACCTGGGTAACCAAAAATATAGTCAACCCCTTCATCGGTCAGCGATTGCACCAACATCTCAGCACCAGATAGCATCACTGGCTGCGCACTACCCTCTGCAAGACGTTGCTGTTTTTCTTCGAAGTTTTTTGCGGCATTACCCGTCTGGGTATGTCCGGTCATATTCGGACTTTGCGTGGTTTGCGTCACTGTCATCACCTTTTTTTGCGGCGAGAATTTGCGGTGTTTTATAATAAAAACCATTACCGACTGGTATGATTTTTAGCACCATAAAACAAGCGCCAACTCTTATCCATATCAAGAATGTGTGCCCACCATACGTAAGTCATACTGTTTGGACACAGCATCAGACTCAAATACAGCAAGGTATTGAGGTCAGTTTGTGACAGGAAGTTATCGATGTACGATGACAAGATGCGAGCGCATCTATAAAAGAATCTTATTATTGAGGGGGATTACCAAGCAGCTGTTCTCAAAACCTTTGTTTTAAAAACCGTTGTTTTCAAAACTTAGCATCTGTCAGACTAACGGATGCAAAGGCGTTGACACAATATACATAAATCATCATAAACAAATCAGATAGCACTCATGTTAGTGGCGGATAACAAGGTCGTTAAGCCCTATAACCGACTATTGATTTCGTATTATCATTACATATCAAGCCGTTTTTGAGACAAACGTAAGCATGACACTTAGTAGGGTTCAAATAACAAGTTTATCTTAGTCATTGTAGACAGATAAGTCCGGAGACAATGTATTTTGTGATTTGTGGTGGTCTTCCTGACCACCCTCACAACACATCATCACAAAGAAAACAAAACCGTGCAAGCTACAGATAAGTAACCTGTGGTCCTTGTCCTCAAGTGCCACGGCAATATCATAAAAGCCGCTCACTGACCAATCAACTGTCCTTATATTCGATGGTTTATCAGATATTGTCAAGAAAAACTTATATCCCCTACCCCTAACTATTGGTTATTAAATAATATACATTGATAAGAATTATTTGATAGAATCAAACCTCGGTACATTTTTAGTACCATCCAAATACTAAAGTGTTATATTTATACCAATATTTTTATTTTGCCGCTTAAGAGGAACACTGCTATGGCATATGCGTTTTCACAATATACTGCTACCAAACTCATTGTCAGTGCGAGTATGGCAGGTATGCTAATGCTGTCGATGAGCGCCAGTCATGCTATCCAAGTGTATAAGTCTATCGGTGCGCATGGTGAGGTAAAATATAGCCAACATGCACCGCAAAATGGCAAAAATGTCGAGTTGATTGAGTTTCGCAGCGATGGACGGCAAAACAACGCAGGAGAAATGGCGGGAAAAACAGATGCCAGTCAAAGTAGCAATACTCAGACCGCCGAGCAGCAACGCGTGGCACAGCTAGAGGCTCGCATCAAAGAGCAAGAGGCACAAGCCAATGCACAGCGTTGTCAGTCACTACGTAATAACTTGACCAACCTCAATGTCGGTGGCCGTATCTATGAAATGGATGCCAATGGCAAACGTCAATATTTAGATGGCCGAGAGATTGAGCTAAAACGTGAACGGGTGCAGCAAGCAATCGATCAATATTGTGGTAACTCTGCAGCCTTGTAAACTGACGCTCTGGGCATTGCGGTTCGCCGCTTATGCCAGTGGATTGGGGCGTGCTTTCAACTCTCGCCCATTTAGATGACTATCGACTCAATTAAGGACACGCCCTACCTATAGCGTTATCGGTCTTACTGTTGATCTTACTACCAGCTGTCATCACTGACGGTAAGTTCCTGCATGACATGACGAATGGCCGCCGGCATATCTTGCGCCTGTAGCCCTCGTTGACCAATCAATAACGCCGTTTTATCGGTTTGGTTGATCAACATATCGCCTGCCATACCGTGTAGAAGCACTGCTTGCTGTAGACCGCGCGACTCTCTTATCAAGTCCTTTTGCGCCAGCAGTCCAGCGGTCAGACCAGATAAGACATCGCCCATACCTGCTGTCGCCATGCCTGCATTGCCTGCCGCACAGACATAAATCTGTGCCTGCTGCTCTCTTTGCTCTAGCACCAACGATCCTGCCCCCTTCAATACCCAATCACCGCCATAATCTGTCGCACACTGTCTAATAGCAGCCAATCTGTCGCTCTCTACTTGACTGACTTCCATACCTAATAGCTTTGCGGCTTCACCACTGTGCGGTGTCAGGCAGACTGAGTGATGGGCGCTATGCTGTTGCAAGGCGGCGATAAGCGGGTGATGCTCCTTATGCAAATCCGCCAGATGATACAGGCCATCAGCGTCGATGACGATTGGTTTTTTTTCTTTAATGGCAGATTTTAGATAGCAGACAAATAATTTTTTGGCCTTATCATCACGTCCCAAGCCCATACCGATAGCGATGACGCTGGCTCCCTTAAGCAATTGCCTTACCCCATCAGCATCATGTAGGTTTATCGTCATGGCATCAGGCAATGAGGTCAGCAAGGCTGCATGAAAAGCTTCATGACATGCCACAGTGATCTTACCTGCTCCCGTTGCCATGGCACTAGAAGCTGATAGTATCGCCGCACCGCCCATCCCTTGCGAGCCATCTACACGGTTGCCACCGATGATGAGCACATGGCCATAGCTGCCTTTATAGCTGTTTTGCTGGCGAGGGGTTAGAGCGTACGCACTTGTGATCAGCTTTGCCACCGGTTTAAGAGCATTATCCTCCAGCGCATAAGGTATCAGCGCGATGTCGACGACTTGGCCACTATAATCCATACCGTCTTTGGTATGCAAACCAAACTTACGCGCCACCAAGCACAGAGTCATATCTGCCTGTATCGCGGCACCAGCAAACACCTCACCTGTCGCCGCGACCAAACCACTCGGAATGTCCACCGCAATCACAAACGGCTTATAACACCTGGCCAATTGGTTAAACCGATAAATAGCGCTTTGGTAGATTCCTGCTGGCGCACGGTCCAAACCAATGCCAAAGATTGCATCGATATAGACATCAGCATCCGCTGCATAACCACTCGCTTGCCATGTACTCGCATCAACATCGATATCAGGGCTAGCGTCCCACTCAGCGCACATCTCTTCAAAGCGCTGATAACGACACCCCTTTGCCAATGCTATTTGTTTTGCTCTTTCGGCATCAGAGATAGATGTCGCACTATTTATATCAGTATCCTGTATTTTAGAGCTATCTGTCTCAAGATCTTCTTTACCAAAACCAACTGTCACGACCTGTACCTGCCAGCCCATGCGCTGTAGATAATGCGCAAGGAGCCAGCCATCACCGCCATTATTGCCCTTGCCTACCCAAATACTTGCCCGCTGCTGATACCTATGACGACGGGCAGGTGTACCGTTAATAGAGGCCGTCGCGCATTTTTGTTCATGTGCCTTTTGTATATACTGCGCCATCTGCCACGCTGCTTGCTGCATAAGCCCAAAGCTATCATGCCCTTGTGCAAACCAAGCCTGCTCCATGGCATAGACCTGCTCACTGTTATACAGTGCCGTGGTCTCATTGGGCATTATTGACGCTAATGCTGCTAAATGACAATCCGGTTTCATATTTGCTCCTTTATTCATTTTTATGCTTGCACTCCATACTCACTGCCTTATCATAGCGATACTTCTTTGATTTTTATTATTCTTTATGTCTACTCTCTCAAAACCGGACTTACCCGACACCTCTAACGGCCAGACAGCGGCTGCGACGCCTGCTCACCTATCGCAGGTACCCAACAAAAAAATCGACGTCAAAAGTGACTCACCATTCACAAGTGCCGAGGATGTCAAGCGGTGGATTAAGTCTCAAGCACAGACGTTGGGGTTTGGGGACTGTGGTTTTCTCTCCGTGCATCATCCGTTATTTGCTCAGCAGATGACGCAGCTACAGCAATGGCTGGCAAAAGGCTATGAAGGACAGCTGCAGTTTATGCACAACAATCACCATCTGCGCGCTCACCCCGATCAACTGGTAGAAGGTGCCAAAACCATCATCAGTGTGCGCATGGATTATTTGACGCAGACGCCTACGCCGCGGACGGTCGCTGATAACGATTTTCCTAATCAAGGCATCATAGCGCGTTATGCACGAGGGCGCGACTATCATAAAACCATGCGCAGTCGTCTAAAGCAATTGGCATTACAAATCGAAGCCATGCTTCCTGAATGGCAACACCTGAATGTCGGCTCGGCGCAAGAGTTTGTTTTTCGGCCATTTAGCGACTCAGCCCCCATCTTTGAGCGGCCAATCGCAGATGCCGCTGGTCTTGGCTGGACAGGCAAACATACTTTGCTGCTCAACAAACAAGCAGGCTCTTTTTTTGTACTAGGAGAGCTGTTCATCAGTCTCGAGCTACCAGACGACGCTCCTGTCAAGTCGCATTGCGGCAGCTGTAGCGCTTGTATTGATGTCTGCCCCACTCAGGCCATTGTCGCGCCTTATGAGCTAAACGCCTCTGCTTGTATCTCTTATTTGACCATCGAACATGATGGTATCATCGATGAAAAATATCGCCGCGCCATTGGCAATCGCGTCTTTGGCTGTGATGATTGCCAGCTCATCTGTCCGTGGAACCGTTATGCCAATATCACAACTGTCGAAGACTTTGCACCGCGGCACAGTCTTGACAACAGCAGTTTGCTTGAGCTGTGGCAATGGCAAGAAGCGGATTTTATGCAAAAAACTCAAGGTAGCCCGCTTAGACGCACAGGCTACGTTAATTTTTTACGCAATATCGCGATTGCACTTGGCAATGCCAACGGCAGTCAAGAGATTATTACCCAGTTGCAGGCTAAGCTGCAGACCCATAACGCCATGCTAGACGAGCATATATATTGGGCAATCGCTGAACAACAACACAAGCTCAGCGATACTGATGCTTAATATCCTGTCTCATCACAGCTGCTTATGGTTAGTCACTTCTTATGGCGATTCGCTGCTTAGTCAGGTAACGTTAGCCAGTGATGTCGACAACCTCTCATTTAATAAAAAGCGTCTCTTATGTAAGAGACGCTTTTTATTGAATGAGCAATCTTTTTAATACAGTAATCTCAGGCTTATCTGCCTATTGTATTAAGCTATCACGTTAAGGTTTTGGAATACGTAAGACTTGGCCTGGGTAAATTTTGTCTGGGTCAGATAACATGGGCTTATTGGCCTCAAAAATCTTCATATAATCCCCAGATGAGCCATACACTTCTTTGGCAATCTTCGATAAGCTATCGCCAGATTTTACCGTATACATGGTTGATTCTGGAGCATCTTCTTCGATATCAATATTATCGATGACTTTTGCTACATTTTGCACGTTACCGATGGCGATAATGGCTTTTTCGCGGTCTGCTTGTGTCTTGGCATTACCGCTGATTTCTGCAGTATCTGTCGTACCATTGTATTTGATCTTTAGATTGCTAATATTCAGATTTTGCTGCTGAATACGGCGAAGCAAAATATTGGCTACTGACTGGGCAGAAGGCTCATTGCTCTGTACTGGGGTGTTGGCATCTGCTTTGGTCTCTGATTTGGCGTCATGTTTAGCATCATCACGGTTAAAGATTTTTTCGCCGATGTCTTTTGCAAAACTAAAAATACCCATCTAACTACTCCTTGAGAGGTTGTTATTTATTATGCGTCGTTATTGTTGTAGATAATGTCTCACTATCAGTGATGTCAGCCATCTTCATCGTATATAAACGTTAATACGATGACTTCATATGCAATTAATTCATACACAGCATCAAGCCATATACAACGATGTCTGCATCACGTCGACATTTTGAGTATAACAAAAATGCTTCATTTAAATAGTAAGAGTATGTTGAGTAATGTTAATTTCATAAAGTATATGTTAATACTTTGAGATTGTTAAACATTCAAATGTACCATTGAAGTCCATATATGAAATGCGACAAGCACAAAAAAAACCGCCAACCCATAGGGCAAGCGGCTTTTTAGACTGGCTGAGCCAATCAGATGACTACAGCATTATAGCTGGGCTTGTACGTAATCGATTGCTTTTTGAACCGTCGTCAACTCTGCAGAGTCTTCGTCAGGAATAGTGATACCAAAATCACTTTCAAATGACATTACCAACTCAACCAAATCTAGTGAATCTGCACCTAGATCTTCCATGAATGAGGCGTCGTTGTTGATGTCTTCAACGTTCATACCCAATTGCTCAGCCACAGCTGATTTAACTCTTAGCTCGGTATCGTTGCTCATGTAGATTGCTCCTTTATCATCTATTATTTTTAATAAACTGCTATAGCGTGCGGTCTACACTCTATAGCATGGTATATAAAATGGGATTTGCCAGATCAGCGACATCGCCGTCTGAGTACTCTATGACACCTGATACAGTCTGTCTAATGTCTACTAAAGTCCTGTCATGATACAGTGCTTTGACATAAAAGTATCCGTTATTATAACACCCTTTATTATAGTTTACACTCGTTCACACAGTTTTTTATTATTTCTATGTAACACTTGTGCGTCACTTTACATATACATCCCGCCATTGACTGGAATGACTGCGCCAGTTATATAGCTGGCCTCATCGCTGGCTAGGAAGTGTACAGCAGCAGCGATATCTTCTGGCTGACCCAAACGGCTGATAGGGACAGCGTCTAGCATCGAGTTTAGCAAGCGCTCGTCCAACTCGTCCGTCATGTCCGTTTCGATCAGACCTGGTGCGACGCAGTTGATGGTCACCTGTCTTGAGCCAATCTCGCGCGCCAGCGTCCGACTAAAGCCTTCGACACCCGCTTTGGTAGCAGCATAGTTGGACTGACCTGCATTACCCATCTGCGCCACCACAGAGGTGATATTGATGATACGTCCACGGCGTGCTTTCATCATACCGCGTACCGCACGTTTGCTCATACGATAAACTGAGGTTAAGTTGGTATCGACGACGTTTTCCCAATCCTCGTCTTTCATACGCATGAGCAACCCGTCTTGGGTGATACCTGCATTGTTGACCAATACTTGTACGGCACCGTAGACGCTTTCAATCTCTTCAAATAACTTTTCGATTTGCGCGGTATCACGGACGTCTAATACGCGGCCGATACCACCGCTATCGTGTAGATACTCATCAATCAGCTCAGCGCCCTTTTCGGTGGTCGCCGTGCCAATCACAAAGTGTCCTTCTTTTGCAAACCGCTTGGCGACAGCTTTACCGATACCGCGACTGGCACCAGTGACTAGGGTAATTGTGCGGCTCATGATAACACCTCCATTAACTTATCTAGACGAGCAGGCTTATCTGTAGGATAGCTGGTAATCGGCTGTGCTTGGCGCTTGGCCAAGTTGCTGAGTACGTTGCCACTACCGCATTCGATTAATACATTGATTTGTTTATCAGCCAGCTCTTGCATGGTCTGTGACCACAAGACCGGTTGGCTTAGTTGCTCAGTCAGTGCTTGTTTGATGCCAGCGGCACTGGTTTCAACGCGCGCATGGCGATTTTGAATCACAGGAATGGTGGCTTGATCAAACTTGATACCTGCCAATATCTCGGCTAGGGCGTCACTTGCAGGCGCCATCAATGCGCAGTGAGACGGTACACTGACCTTCAAAGGTATGGACTTTTTACCCGTATTTTGTACTTTATCGATAACGGCATTCACGCCAGCTGCGTTGCCCGAAATGACCACTTGCCCTGGACTGTTAAAGTTAGCAGCGCCCACGATGGCGTCATCGACATGCTCGGTCGCTTGCTCACAGAGGTTTTCGACTCGGTGATCCTCTAACCCCAACACAGCTGCCATAGCGGTATCTACACCGACCACAGCCTCTTGCATCAACTGGCCGCGTTTATGCACCAAGGTGACGGCATCGGCAAGTGAGATCACTTCAGCGGCGCAAAGGGCGCTGTACTCACCTAACGAGTGACCCGCTAGGTAGCAAGGCGCCGTGGTGATTTTTTGTTGTAAGATACGCCAAATTGCCATACTTGCTGTCAGTAGCGCAGGCTGCGTATATTGGGTTTGATTGAGCTTTTCTTCGTCTTGACAGATTGCCCATAAGTCCTCGCCAAGCGCGTCGCTGGCTTCGGTAAAGGTTTCACGAATCTCTGGGTAGATGTCAGCAAGCTCGCTAGTCATCCCGACTACTTGCGATCCTTGTCCAGGAAAAATCACCGCCATACGAATCGGCTGCTTTTTTACCATATCGGGTACAGAGGCCATAACCAATATTCCTTATTTAATTGGAAATATCCCTAAATCAATGGGGGTTATTATATTATTAAATACTGTATAAAGCCGTTGATTTGACGTTTGGTCTAAAAAACGGAACATTCGTAAACTATACACTGACACACGCTATTATCATAGTAGGTGGTGCGGCAAAGCTGAGCAAAACCCTGACTTAATGGATGGTAGCTGCATCGGTGCTTGTCTACAAAAAAGAGTAACATCATACGCTTTTTAGACAAAAAGTCTAAAAAAACGATAGCAAAAAGCCAAGTCATCCAGCCACATAATTTATGATAGCGAAATAACTTGGCTTTTTTTGGCTTAAAGCGAATTGCTTCATAACAGCTACACAAAAATAATGATAGTCATCTGTACTATCATTATTTTGTATTGACCATTATAGAACCAACGACTTAAGCGTCTTGACTGACCTTAAATAACTGACGGCCACGGTAGAAACCATCTTTGGTCATGTGATGACGACGATGTTTTTCACCAGTGGTAGCATCTACGCTTAGCTCAGCCACTTCCATACGATGGTGTGAACGGCGCATGTCACGACGAGAACGGCTTTTACGACTTTTTTGAACAGCCATGATATAGCTCCTATACTTAAAGGGATAAGCTTAAAATTCAGCTTTAGTCGATACTGACAGAGGCTATATAATCACAACAACCTAAGTCTTAAGCATCATTGGTTAAATAGATTGCCACCTACATAAAGTGCTGACTACGTCTAAAATCGATAGAAAATTTGCCCAGTCAGCTTCTATCAGCAAGCAACTTGTTGCTAGAATGCAATAAACCGGACATTATACGCATGTTTGATGGATTAATAAAGCCCTGCCTTTCACTCTTTGATAGAAAGCGGATAAAAGGCATCATAATCTGCCATAGGCTCATCTGCCACCGCGGTTATAGTTTGCCTTTGAGCGATGCCAATGCTGCAAAAGGATTTTCGTTTTCTTCTTCCTCTGGAATCTCACCAAACTGCTCAACACTCATTTCACAATCATCGTGCTTAGGGGCCATGGGTGTTTTGAGCAATATCTCATCTTCTACCAGCTTTTTTAATGGCAGCAAGTTTTCTGGTGATTGCTCAGGAATGATTTCATCAAGTAATAAATAATCTTGCTCTTCATCTACCAAGCTTATTTGGCTTTCATCATCCAACAACGCGATGTCATAATCATCAGACAAATCAATGGCAATTGGCTGCAAACAGCGCTGACAGGTGAGCCAGATATCGCCCGCCAAGGTAAAGGCGAGATGCAGCACGTTATTATGACGGTATAATTGAGTATTTAGCTGTATTATTTGTTGCTCATGCTCTGTGGTCAATATGGCAGCCAAACGCTCAAAACTGCGTGGTTCCACCTCTCCTGCCCACTCAAACCCACTGTCGGCCCATTTATCTAACGAGATATTCTCAGGCATAACGCTTGATACGGGCGCTTTTTTATGGTCAGTGTTATTTGCTGACGGCTTATTTTCTAAAGTGTTTGACATGCGCGGCCTCATTCATCAAAACGGTGTATAATATTGCCTGCCATACTAACGGAAAGCACCGAGGGGTGCCAGCGCTAGTATGTTACTATTTTTTGATACCGGCTATGTTTACCGCATTACCGCTTCACTCTGCCGCTTGACCTTCGCCCACAAGGTCTTTTGTCTTTATTCTCTATTTGCTCTGTATCCGATCTATGACTCGTTTTACCCATCCAATGGATTTTTCTACCCTCCAGCCCCGTATTCATGCGCCGATATTACGTCAGCGTCTGAGCCGCTTAATAGCCTCTAGCCACCCAGATAATACGCCATCATCAATCATGACAAACGCGCACCTATCAATCTGGCAAGAGGGCTGGCAAAAAATATCTACTACAAAGGTAGACAGTGGCCAGCAGCCTTCAGTAGCAGATAGTGAACAAGCGGTGACTGATTGGCTGATTGACTTGTTTAATACAGTGTTTGCGCATCAAAAGGTTATATTGGTTCGTGGTCAGGGTGAGCCAGAATACTTCCCTGCAACAGACACTCTACCAGCGAGAATTGAGTTCGCGCATGGGTTCTTTGCCAGCGCCCTGCACGAGCTGCACACATCTCCTTATAGGTTGACATGCTAGAAACCTCTTATTCTAATAGTGTACATCGCTATATTATTTGTAGGCATCTAAATTAAAACTATCACTTCGGTGATTATTACCACCTATCAGAACAAATCACTTTTACCTATCCAAAAGATAATGGTCGTTCTATCAATTAGGTATCATAACAATTAAGTTTTTCAGGTATCTTTCACATCTTCAGAAACATCCTTTCTAATATCATCCTATCTAAGCTATAAACGCGGACATGATGCGCTTCGCTACGTCTATCTATTAATGGTTACTTTTGATCAATCGTACCATCCTCTAATCCAGTAGATTTTATCTATGTCAGATAGGTAGAAGTAAAAGTAGTTTTCTGCTATTCATGTTTATCATTAACGTCTTTGCACATAGTATTGTCAGTTGCAAGATATCGAATCATATGAACACGGATATAATGATGGTAATATTAAAGCAAGCGAGTGTAGATAGAAGCAGACCCAAGGATGTAATTCATCACGGTGATATCAGGTCTTAATGCTTATCTATTCACTAAGCGAATAAGCTGACTAGCTATAGCATTATTATGTTTGTGGGCAGAATAGTTATTCTTTATTTCGGAGATGGCTGGACGAGAGTTAGTGATGCTGGACTAGTAATCTTACATAGGTGAAATGATTTGATAAATATGATTGAATAGCACAATTAATTATGTTTCATCTTTCGATACTGGCTGTGAAAAGCAATACTATAATAGCTTAGCAACGTCGGGCTCAAACTATAAGAGCTAATTATCTTCGAGCGCTATCTTAGTATAGTGAGCATGTAGCAAAGCTTTTACTTCCTTGCTAGTTGCAATTTTACCTTCTTCAAAATCTTTAAAAAAATGCTGAGTATCTGGATTAATAGGGATATTATCGATTGCAAAGCTGCTCAAAGTATCAGAGTTGATGCGGCGGCGCTTTTCTATCTCTTGTCGACTAACAAGAACAGGCCGATCGTCAACAATCGGTGTTTTAGATTTAGAATCTTCCATACTAGCTCCTATCAGTAGTAATAAAATTGTTCAGCAAGTCAGATAGTCTTCTATCTAGACAGTCTTTCTCTTATTGATATACCTTATTTGGCTAATTTAATTGTATTAATGATTTAGACATCGGTAAATCATGATTGTTTGATACCAAGAGCTATTGTGACTGAATAATTAGTGCTTCTAGCATTCCCTAGAGCTGTATAACTGACTTGCTCTAAAGATCTGGGAGACCTATATGGACTGAATAGCTCATCGATAGTGTAGTGAAAACTACCATCATCTACTCCAAATACATAATCAAAAAATATTTTAGCCATTGCAGACTGAGGGTGGCTAGCATCGCGAAAAGATTTATTGCGATTCCAACTACCACTATGTATTTTACCGAAAATCCTTTCTATATTACCAGAAACAGAATTTGAAGCATGTCTTCGAGTAATACCTGGTTTTTGCACGTATGCAGCAGCATTTTCAACAGACTTCCAAATTACATAATGCATGGTTGATACAGAGCATTCAGCTAAACATGCTCTAAGAATGCTAACTAGCTTGTCGCCAATAGGCGGTGCTAGATAGTTCAGTCTTGACCTAGTAATCAGGTAGCTTAAACACTCACCTAGCTGTAACTTTTCACACCAGCTCTTAAATTGACTATCCGCTACTAGAGCACTGGTATTTTTTTTAGATTTAGCGTTTATCAATATTTCAGTAAGATTCTCAATACTATAAGCAAACTCAAAGATCGCTTGATAGAAATCTATCTCTAGCTCTTTTTCTTCGTTGATAGTTACGTATTCGTAGCTATTTTCAGGAGCGAGTATGAGCAGATTTCGGTTAAAAAGATGCTGTAGTATTTCTTCATCTAATTTAGAGAACGGTGATAAAGGTAATGATAAATTGTCACGTAGAGAGACTGTATTCCTTATATTATCTGCCCCTAGGCTCTCTACAGTCGCTGCGAGTAGAAGTTTATCCACATCGTTAAGCTCAGCGACTGAAGGAATACTGCTTAATTGAATGCTTCGGCATTGATTGATGTACTCTAGAGCGGTCTGTCTCTTTTCTTCTGCTAAACGGTCTTGTTTAAGACGATACTCTAAGTACTCTTGATCCATTCTTTTTTCAATCGCCGCCCTGCAATCATCACACCGCCATCTAATAAGATCCAATCGAGTTAGCTGTGAGCGAGTATAGCAAATCTTAGTTGTACCGCAGTCTATGCATTGGCAGTCTAGTACGACAAGATGAGCATTTATTTTAACGATACTAGGTATATCCTGATGCTTAACATCAAACTCTTGACCTATTTCTTTACAGGTATATATAAAACCACTTCGTTTATCGCCTTCTCTTAACCAATACCTCTCACAGATCAGCTTATTAGTTTCTGTTATATCTGACTGATACTCTAGTTTAGTTTCCACGCTCACCTCTCAATACCGACTATATCCCGTGGATATTGTAGCTTACCACTGTGAGTATTGCTATCTTTAGCAGTGGTTAATGAAATGACAACAGATGATCGCATGATTGCCTTTGGAAAGCGTGTCCGTGAGGTACGAAAAGGTAAAGGAATATCTCAGGAAAAACTTGCAGAAATGGCAGGTATTGATCGAAGCTATATGGGAAATATAGAGCGTGGTGAAAAGAATGTTACTCTTAAAAAGGCGTATGAAGTTTGTGATGCACTAGAAGTGGATATAAAAGATTTAATTTGAAATCATATTCTCAAAAGACCTAGGTTGGTTATCGATACATGATCAGATAGCAAACCGAGACCATCCCAGATTCTGTGTAACTGACGTTTAGATTAAATACTTACACAAAATTTAGGAAGGTCTCAGATTTTGAGAAAAAACCGCTAGAAAATTATTTGAAATAACAGCTATTAATGGCACTCC
>Ga0208302_100040_pt1 | contig 50537 bp, 56 predicted proteins | sample 29_taG_FD_184103 | JGI IMG/M metagenome (GOLD analysis project Ga0208302, IMG submission 184103) | Marine viral communities from Cariaco Basin, Caribbean Sea - 29_WHOI_OMZ (SPAdes) (version 2) | ecosystem: Environmental > Aquatic > Marine > Oceanic | place: Caribbean Sea: Cariaco Basin... | reverse complement strand
ATATACGTTGGTCTAGGCAACTGCCAAGCGCACCAAGCACCATTACCATTTCCAAAGATTGTGCAGGACGTTACTTTGTATCGTGCCTGTGCGAGTTTGAAAATCAGGTCTTGCCAAAGTCTGATAGTAATATCGGTATTGATGTTGGCATTAAGCACCTGTTTGTTACCGATAGCGGTATTAAAATCGACAATCCTCGCCTGACTGCTAAATACGCCACTAAACTCACCAAAGCCCAGCGCGCCTTGAGTCGAAAAAAACTCGGCTCGGCTAATCGCGCTAAGGCTAAGATGAGAGTTGCTCGTATTCACGCCAAAATCTCCGATTGTCGATTGGATAACTTGCACAAGTTGTCCCGCAAATTAATAAACGAAAACCAAGTTATTTGTGTTGAATCGCTTCGAATAAAAAACATGATTAAAAATCCTAAGCTGGCCAAGCATATCGCTGACGCCAGTTGGGGTAACTTTGTTAACCAGTTGGAATACAAAGCGGACTGGGCTGGTCGGACTATCTCTAAGATAGACCAATTTTTCCCAAGCTCTAAACGCTGTTCCAACTGTGGATATACCTTGAATTTCTTGGCGCTTGATACACGCCACTGGGATTGCCCTGAGTGCAAAACCACCCATGATCGTGATATCAATGCTGCCAAAAACATTTTAACCGCAGGGCTTGCGGGGTTAGCCTTTGGAGAGAATGTCAGTCTTGTGTAGTTAGTCTGCATAAGCTGTTCTCATTGAATTAGGAAGTTCTCGGTAGCAATATCGGGAATCCCCTCACTTTAGGGAGGGGAGGAAGTCAATTCCACCAACCGTTGTAATTAATCTGAATGCTTTGAAAAAGATCAATCGTATTGTTAGTTTGGTTTTTACCCTCAAGATCGGCCGTACTATCAACGCTAAAGGGGTGTGTATTAAACGCCTCCCTCTTCATTTCTAGCATAGCTTCTCTGTGGTTTTGGTAGGCCTCACTTGAGCCCATGCCAGCCGGCTGAACCCCTAAGTTTTGAGCGCCTTCCATGCGTTTAGCTTGCATAAGGTCGCATCTAGCCACAACAACAGGCCTAATAATGCTCCATTCGTCGTTGTAGATATTTGTTGCGCTATCAAGAAGTAACGTATAAGTATCATCTTGATCATCAAGATCATACGCACGTAACGCACCGCCCCATGCCAGGTAATCGCGGCAAACATCAGTAATAATACGCTCTACATCACTTTCAAGAAGTGAGTAGCCGGTCGTATATAGCTCTTCATAAAATCGAGTGGCGACACTCTTAATATCGCCCTCGATGTAACTGTCTTGTCTGCTAGTAAACATACAGGCTTACCCTAACCAAATGTAGTGGTACCACCAATGGTAGAAACTGGTTTATAGCCACCAAAAGCGTTTAGCGCGTTGGTTAACAAGCCAGCCAGTTTGTTAGCAGTACCGGCGCCAATATCACCAGTTTGGCCAAAGTAGTTATAACGGCAAGTTACTTGAACCTGTAAGATCTGGCTGCGGCTTGCTGAATCAATCTCACCACCACCGTCAGGGAAGGTGATAGCACAGTCTTTAAGCAAGTATTCAGTCTTACCTTTAATCTCATTACCATCGGTAGCGAACCCATCATAAACACGCACCAGTGGGATCTCGCCATTGTGTTTAATAACGATATCTTCTGCAAACTTGGCAATGGTGCCTGATTCAGTCTCAATCATGGTCCACTGGCCTTCAAAGTTTGTTTTAGGCGGCGCTGTAACGTGGGCCTGGAAGCCGTAAGCATAATCTGCGTCGGCTGGCTCGTGGTTGGTTATCATTGGGCGCTGGAAGTTTTGAATAAGGATATAAAGGTTTTCGTAACCTTCTGGCTTACAAATTGCGTTACAAGCAAGCATAGCTGAGCCCAAAGACTTGGCCAGCTCGTGCATTTGAGAATAGGCTTGCAAGGTAGGTGAAGAACTTTTCATAGAAATAACCCTAATCAATAATAAGTGATAGGGATATTTTGGGGTATAAAGGTATTGAGCTTTTAGGGGTGTTCCTGAAAATTTTTTAGTGCCTCTGGTTCAAGAATCAAAACAATTTAATGATATAATCCTTGATTTCTTCCTCCTCACTTTAGAATACGATATCGATACTAATACTGTGAGTGATTAAAAAATCAAATATTATGGGTCAAATTGACTACAAGGATTAAAATTGACAACTCCTTTATTATTAGCAGCATTTGCTATGGGCTTTTTTGGTTCACCACATTGTTTGGGTATGTGTGGTGGCTTGGTTACCGCTTTTGGCCTATCTATGCACGAAGTAAGCCCACTAAAGAAAAGAGGGCTTATTGCTACTTATCACTTTGGTCGCCTGGTTAGTTACTCAATTCTAGGGGTTATTGCAGGTATTGTGGGCACCACGGTCTTAGCCCCACTATTAATGGGTAACTCAACCCCGCGTATTTTACTGGGTCTGGTATTGGTATTCATTGGCCTATCTATGCTGGGCATGCCTTTTTTAAATAAGCTTGAAAAAGTGGGCATGGGCGTTTGGAAAAAACTCTCCCCTTTACGTCAAAAAGTTTTCCCAATAACTACCTTCCCAAGGGCTTTAGCAGCGGGTTTATTATGGGGCTTTTTACCTTGTGGCTTGGTCTATGGCGCTCTACTGATGGCCGTTGTCGGCAATAACATCGCAACTGGGGCTTTATTAATGTTTGTCTTTGGCTTAGGCACGGTTCCCATGTTGGTCGCTACCCAAGAGACTGTGGGCTGGCTACACAAACAAATTGGCCGCTATAAATTACGTCAATTAAATGGCGTCGTAATGATTTTGTCAGGACTGGCAGTAATTGCCCTGCCTATAGCCATGCATAGCATGGGTGGACACGGCGATCACGGCTCGCATGGCGCACATCAAATGCATGATGATTCAGCGATGATTTCTACTACGCACGACCACTCTCAAGATATGCACGGTTCTAATACTGAAGAGCATCATAACCATGATCACTCACATGCTAACCATCAGTAATTGAAAACGCATTAATATGGAGATAGATAAGCCACATGATAGCGATAGCCGCCAGCAGCAACAGCTACATCCACTTGGCTGAAATCAACAGAGACAGCAATTTCAGGTACGATATTCCAGGGAACCAGCTTTTCTAAGACGGGGGCAATATCTGAAATATCACTATTGTTATCATTAAGCGTTAATGCAATACGCACACGGCTAGTTAAAAACGAGCCTGGCATTTGCTTTTCGCTTACTGCTACTGGGTAAGCATTTGCCAGCTCTTTTGAGTGCCAAAGCCTCAATACCCTGTTATTTCCAGGAAACAGCATGTTTAGTACGAACTGCAAAAAGTCTAGGCCACGGCCGCTGGCCATACCCTGCCAGGCAGATAAGATCATAGCCATAATATCAGTTGATAGCCCTTCTGTATCTTGTCTCAAGATCACCAGTCCGTTAAGCTTACTAAATCGCTCAATAACAACTGGGCTGCTTTCAAGCCATGGCGCACCATAGCTATTCATATCAACCAAGCCTTCAAGCTCGTATTCCTCAATCAGCTTAGTAAAAACACCTGCAATGGCTTCATCAAGCTCGTTTGCCTTATGGCTCTCTTGTACCGTTCTAGTAAAGTCGGCAGCCTGTAATTTGCTTGTTCTACCCATTTTACAAAGTCCAAATAGCTGTGCCAGTGTCGGCCGTTCTTGTCATGTCGATAGTAATACTATCCTCTGTGATATAAGCCCATTCATGCGGTTTAATGGGGTTTTTAGCGGTATCTTCTGTTAAGACTGAAAAGTCACTAATACGGTCCTGGAAGGCTGTAATATCACTTCTAATCTTAATGGCAATTTCTTGCTTATTAAAACCGTCTGGGCTGTGGTAGCTTGATGATAGCGAGCCTTTACCAAAGTTTTCTAGCAGCAACTCTTTGATTTGAGTCTTTACTGAATCCATATCATGCACCGATGCTAAGCGGCCAGCAATGGTAATCTTATAAGGTCTTTCCTTAACCTCTTTAACATTAACCTTTCCATCCAATAGCGAGTCAGCATTAGCTACCAGCTTTTTAATATCCTCTACCAGCGCCTTTTGCTCAATCTTGTTTTTAGCTACCACAGTTAAAAATAGATGGTTGATTGCGTCCAATGAGGCCCCGTAGTGCTTCTCATTGATCGTCTCATTCCAAATGGCCATGTAGTCAAAACGCTGCATAAAGTGCTTGCGTACTAAAAAGTCAAAGTTACCCATGAAAACGGCGTTATGGTCATACATTGAAGGGTAGCTGGCAAGTAGTCGCATTTGAGCCACGCTTAACGGATCTGCGCCGGCTCGAACAAGATCACCGGCTTTGAAATATAGGTTTAACTTGCTTTCCTCTGACTCGTAAATCTCACTCAAGGCCGCGCTGCTTAGGCTTGATTGGTCAACATACCCATAGCTTTGAGTGATTGCGATCTCGTAGGTATCACCGGCTTGTACTGTCACGCCGGCACGTTCGGAGTCGCCAAAAACAATTGTTATATCTTCAAGGTTATGGCTTTGTAGTGTATAAGCCGCCTGGCCCAAACCGGCGTTCATAAACTTGGGCGTGTACTGAAAATTCATACCCAAAGTTGCGTTATAAACTGACAAACTCGATAGATAGGCGCCGTCGGTTGTTGATACGTCTAGGCGATAAAAAGACTCACTAACAGGTATGTTAACCTCAATATGATTAACAGTGCTTTGCTCTGCTAGAACCTTTTTGGTTTCATGGCCGTTTAGCGTTGCTGATGACATAAGACGCCATTGTCTGCCCGTACCGTCCTCAACTAAACGGCCCTGGCTCAAACTAACCTTGCTATTCCCATTGTTCTCAATAGTTAGCATGTACTGGCAAGGCGTGGCAACTGGCAATATACCCTTGTTGATAGCATCTGCAATGATCGTGCTTTGCTTAGACTTGATAAACGGCTCTGTAATATTTACCTGGTTATCACGCGATAGCCATAAGACAGTTTCCACTACCGAAGTCATCATGGCTCTTACTGTGGGGTCGCCAGCTCGCCAGCGTTCTGCAACTTCTGGATAGTCGTTTAAATGACTGTCTATACTTGATAGTATCTTTTTTCTTAGCTGGTTACTGGGCACTGACATTATAGTAATCCTGATCAATATCGGTTATTGGGTTTTCATTTAGCTGAATATCAATACTGCCAATAGATAAGACGACGTTAATCGTATCAAATCCCACTGTTTCAATGGATATACTTAATTGATCTTCATCTAGTGTGTTTATTATCGGTATATCGGCCCTAAGCTTGCTCAAAAACTCGTCTGCTATATCAGCGGACAACTCTTTTAGCAGCATGGCCTTGGCATCTGCGCCATAGCCTTGAGCAAAATAGCCGTTAGGCGGCGTGTCCAACCAATGAATAACCATCTGCCTAATGTGTTCGGCGGTAATCATCTAATACGCACCTCGGATAATGGGGTGTTGGGGTCTGGTAGTCTTATCTTAGATCTTGTCTTTTTGGCCTGGGTTATAAGCTTAGACGCATCAACAAATCTTGAGTTCCTGATGCAAACTAACAGCATATCAAGCCATACAAAAAACGATCCTAGAATGGCCATAATAACAAGCAAGCCAGCACCACCAATCCCCCATGACTGCGTTATAACCATCACGGCATAAAAACGCCATAATAAGAACATAAGCAATATTAAAAGCGGCACGCTCAACAATACAGATTGACGCAAGGTTTGACCGATAGCCACGGCCAATGTATTGCTGTCAATAACTTTGTTGAGTAGCTTTAACCTGCTAAGTATATCTACATACAAGTAAAACATCATAATCATTAACATACCGCTTAAAAAAAAGTCCACTATATAGGCGTTTTGCATGTCATCACCTTATGCTGCGTTTTGCTGTTTTACTTTCTCTAATTGAGCCTCAAGATCTTGTTTTTCTTTGGTCTTAACGGTAATTACTTTATCTAGTTCTACCGACTCTTCTAGCAGTGATTTTAACGTTTGCGCTTTGTTGGCTGGTGCTCTATTGCGCTTAGTTCTTGTTACCTGGGCGCGAGCTCGTCGGGCACTAAATGCCTTTTGGCCCTGGCTAACAAGTTTTGCGATCTCGTCAACTGATGCGTTGAATGACGGCTTGTAAGAGTTATCAAAGTCACCGGTAGTCGGCTGTGTTTTGCTGTTAATATCAATACGGAAAATATCCAGCCCATCCGGCTGATCTGATTCAGGGGCTTCACGAATATAAAGCTTTACAACCTGGCCGCCGTCTAAAGCGATATGAACAGGCCTGGCACTGGCACCAGATACCCTCGATACTCTTAAAACATCAACAACAACAACTTGCTGCCTAGCAGTTTTAGCTAAGCGCTTAACAAAGTCACTGACAAGCGATGTTTTTTCTGTGATTTCTGACAGTTTCATAAAAAAATAACCCCAAACAAATTGAATGATTGGGGTTATTATCGCTCGCTGTTAGCTTTGATTAGTTGGGGTGTTCCAACAAATTACATGCCAACACTGCGGCGGTAGTGGCTTGCTTTTAGGCCGCGACGCATATTGCGTGCTTTTTGTGGGTCAATGTTATAGATATTGCGCTGTAAGCCTTTAGCAAATGACATCATACGCTTACGAACCGCTGAACTCGTGGTTGATTTTTTGCGAGCTTTTTTAAGGGCTGCTTTTTGGGCTGCACTCAAGCGGACGTTGCCAGCAATACGCTTGTTAACAACTTTAATTTTACCATCGCGCACCGCTTTAACTGCTTTGTAGGTAACGGTTTTACCGCCTACTTTGCGGCGTGTTTTACGGCCAACTGTTAAAGGTTTTTTGGCTGCGTCGTATGTATCTTCTTCTTCTTCCTTCATCATTGCGTCATAAGTGGCTTCGTCACCGTATGCAAAGATTGAAATAAAGTCGTCTAGCTCGTCATCGGCTGGCATGTTCTCTAAGATGATTTCTGATACTGTTTCGATCGCTGCGTCTGCAATATCAACATCACTATCAAACACATCATTAATCAAATCTTCATCAACGCCTAGAGTGCTCATAGCGTCTGCGATATGGGCTGACAAGATTGTTTTTACAGTTGAGTCGATTTCGTCGTCGTCATCTTCTGGATCTTCAACAAATGACTCAAGGATTAGGCTGTCCAACAACTCACTTGGTAGTAGTTCTTGGTCCTCAAAATCAACCTCTGACATGATGCCTGCCAGCATAAACGCTACTTGCAGTGCTGCTAAACGCATTTGAGTGGTCGCGTGTGCGGCGATACGCTCATCAATTGGATCAACCTCAATAGATTCTGCCGCTTGCTTAGCGCTGTTAGTTGCGTCAAATTGCGCTTCTTGACGTTCTAACATGCGATCTTGGTTACGCTCGATAATATGGCTTGATACTAACATTATTTATTTTCCTTTACTGATAATAAACTGTATTACTTGGTGATTGTGGTTTCAAAGTAAACTTGTCGAGCACAACCCTCTGGGCGTTTGACAAGTCTAATATCAACCTTTTCAAATGGGTTATCTGCTCTTGGTGCTACCTCTAGGCCGTATAGCTTGCCTGATAGCTCTGCCACCGGCTGTAACAAGCCAGCTGAACTACAAGCGTTCAAGAAGCGACGGATCTCTGCGTCTGCGTCATTGATGTAGCTAGTCATACCTTTAAGTAAGTGCTTTTTAGCAATGCTAACTACTGCGTTATCAACGTAAGTGGTGATTTCAGATGCGTTGATTAAGCGTAAAGCGCTTGTTTTACTATCGTATTGAGTAATAGCGTCACCATAAATCCAGCGATCGCCTGCATCAAAGCGTTCATTCAATACCACGTTCACGCCAGCTGACGCCAGGGCGTTTTGGGCCTCTTCATCAAGGCTAACACTTGGCATAGTTTCCATATCACGGAAGCTAACAGGGAAGTCATAACCAGCAACAGGGCGGTTAACAGGTGGGATGCCAGAAGCGTTGGTGATAGCGTTACGCACAAGTAATTGGCCTAGGTAGTCACCGACACAAGGGCGCCATTTTTTACGTGATAGTACGCTTGCGCTGTTTGAAGGGCGTGATACGTTCGGGTTCCAAAAAACCCAAAAACGGTGGTCTTTGATGTTAATAGATTCAGCAAGGGCCGCTGCTGCTACCCAGTCGTTGATCTTACCTAGGTCTAGCAATACGTGACAGTTAAGCTTATCCATTACCTTTGTTGTGGCCTCAATGACAGGCATGTCATCGGTTGAACAAACAACAATGTAACGTGGGCGTTCACGCATATCAATTAAAGTGCGTGTGATCTGCTCGGGTGTTGGCTCTACAACCTTGCTGGCTGGCACGTCAATGACAATTTCAGCCTTGCGGTAGGTACCGTGGTCTTTTAGGGCCTTAACAGCTTTTAACGCATCTACAACCTGAGTTGCATTGGCTTTAGAGTAAGTGGTTTCGACTTGCTCAAAGAAATCATTGCTGCTATCTAGTGCGCCATGAAAATCAAGCTTTTGCGTGATGTATGAGAAGTCGTTTGGATAGTTGTTTTCAAGCTCGTCTGCACCGCCGCCAGTGTATAAACGGCCTTGCAGTGAGGTGATCATACTATCATCAACTTTATCAGCAAATGTAATGTCAAATAACAGGTTATTTAACGGGTCATTTGCTTTAGCTGGTGTCTTATCATCAACTACTTGAATCTTGGCCACGACGTTGTGGTCAAAGCCGTATTCAGTAACAAGCTCGATAGTTGCTAATGCCTTACTTTCCTTGCTATTGGTGATAGTAACGGAAGTAGGCAGGATATTAATAAACAGTTGAGTTGCCATAAAAAATGCCTATATTGGTGAATATAGGCATAGTATAGAGTTGGGCTAACAGTATTGTTTAGGGGTGTTCCTATGCTTGATCCTCACCGCGCGGGCAGGTTCCCCAAACTGGAGGTACGATATTCTCATAGCCTTCCCAACCTTCGGGTCGAGTTGGGATTTTAGCCACACACCATTCAGATAGATCTTGATTGAACTTATCGGTAAAGTTGAACGTGTTATTCATGTTCTCAACATTTGACACATCCCAACCGCTGATATCTTGGTTAAAGGATCTTGCCTGAGTAAACATACTTTTCATGTTGGTTACGTTTGATACGTCCCAGCCGCTAATATCTGTATTGAATTTAGCAGCAATAGCAAACATGCTATCCATGTTAATTGCTGAACTTGTTTTCCAGTTTCCAATACCTACAATATCTTCGACTTGAGCATAGAAAAACGTTTTCTCAAAGTTAGTTACGTTTGACACGTCCCAGTGAGATAGGTTTTGGCCAATATAAGTCGATTTGTACTCTTCTTCATCGAAAAAAGCGGAGCTTAAATCAGTTACGTTTGACGTGGCCGCAATATAAAGATTATCTACTGCGTCCTCTTTAGTGTAAACGCTCAAATACGCTATTGGATCGCCGTCCGAGAATACATGAGTCTCACCCTCTGGTACGCCCTTGTTGTAGATAATACCGGTATCAGTGGCTTTATACCAACCATGGCCTGGATAGTCTTTATCTAGGCCTACGTCGTTCATAGCGGGTGGCTGAACCTCAACGTCTGGCATGTTCATAAGGATTTCGACCTTATCTTCCAAGTCTCTTAATTTGGCTCTGATTTGCTCAAGTTGACCAAGCATTTCTTTCATGCCCTGGCCAAAAATACCCGCAAAGCCCTCTACAAATTTAACCATTTCATCATGTGATACTAATTTTTTCATATTAACCTCTTATGCCCAGGACCCATCTTCAACTTCAGGGGTCATTGCTTCTTCAAATGCCTGCATAAACACTTCAAAATAACCTTCGCCAAACTCTAAATCCTCTTCTGCTAAAGCGGCAATATTGGTGCGTGCCTGCTTCTGCTGATCTGTATCAAAAGATTGAGCTTTTGCTGCACTAACAATACCGTTATCAGCCTGGGCCAATGCGGTAATCTTATCCGCCAATTCTTTCAAAGTATCTGAATCAGCATCGGCACCGTTGATCAAGTCGGTAACAGCTTGCGTTAATTCGTCCTTGGTAGCATAAGGTGCTACTAACCCAGGTAACGATGAAACAAGGGCGTATTCTTCGCCTTCTGGTGCCTTGTCAGCCTTAGCTTTCAACTCTTCTTTAGTTGCCAGTGGCTCAATAGCAGTTGCGATCCCACCTAATATGCCCTCTTTTTGTGCTTTAAGGTCATCAATTGAGGCTGCACCGATATTGCTGCGTCCTTGGGCTTTTTCCTCTAGGGTAAATTTCTGTTCAACTGTTACGTTAACCAGGCCCTTATCTGTTTGAGCTAAAGCGGTAATCTTATCTGCTAACTCTTTTAGTGTATCTGAATCAGCATCAGCACCATTGATAAGGTCCGTTACAGCTTTTGTTAACTCAACCTTAGTAGCAAATGGGGTTAAGTCGATCTCTGGGATAGCGTCGATAGCTTCTTGGATTTTCTCGCCAGTCTTAGCAAGTTCACCACGGATCGCTTCATCTTCTGCTTTACGGGCTTCCTCTTCTGCACCAATAGCTTCTAACAGCTGGCTTGCATTAGCTTCAATAGAATCAGTCAATTCAGTTTTAGCTTGCGTAAGTTCGCTACGTTTGGCATGGGTGTTGCCTAGTTTTTCTACCGCTGTGTTAAGTTCGGCTGTTGACACTGCATCAATGTTCTTACGGGCCGTTTCTTTTTCAGCTACTTTAAAGCTTTGCTTGTTAGCTGCACTTACTAAGCCTTTATCAGCCTGGGCTAAAGCTGTGATCTTGTCCGCGAGCTCTTTTAGCGTATCAGAATCGGCATCAGCGCCATTAATCAGGTCCACAATGGCCTGTGTTAGCTCGTCCTTAGTGGCGTATGGGGCCAAATCAGGAAGCGCTGAAACTAAAGCGTATTCCTCGCCTTCTGGGGCTTTATTAGCTTTAGTAGCAATCTGCTTATTGATAGCAGTATCAGCGTCTTGACGTGCTTTTTGTTCTGCATTGATAGCTGCTTGTAGTTGCTGGTCAGCCTTAGCAAACGCACCACGGATCGCTGCATCTTCTGCGTCAACGGCTTCTTTTAGCTTTTGGTCAGCTTGCGCAAACTCGCTACGAATAACAGCGCCTTCTGCTAGTCTTGCACCCTCTTCTGCACTAATCGCTTCTTGAAGTTGCTGGCTAGACTGGGTAAGCTCGCTACGGATAGCCGCATCAACTGCGTCAACTGCTTCTTTTAGGCTCTTATCGGCTTGTGCAAATTCGCTACGAATAAGTACGTCTTGTGCTTTGCGTTCAGACTTCTCTGCATTGATAGCGTTTTGAAGTTCAACGCCTTTTGCACTAATAGCACCTGCCAGCGTGTCTTGGGCTTTTTCAAGCTCTTCACGATCGGCCTTGTCGCTCTTGATTGTTGTTACCGCTTCATTGAAGTCAGCCTTAGATACTGCGTCGATATTCTTACGTGCAATTTCTTTATTGGCTTCTTTAAATGCTTGAGCACTGGTAGCACTAACTAGGCCTTTATCGGCTTGTGCCAGGGCGGTAATTTTGTCGGCCAGCTCTTTCAACGTATCTGAATCAATGTCAGCACCGTTAATCAAGTCATTAATAGCTTGGGTAAGTTCGTTTTTAGTAGCAAACTCGTTACGAATAACTGTATCTGCCGCCTTACGTGCTTCACCTTCTGCATTGATAGCTTGTTGAAGTAGTTGGTCAGCTTGTGCAAACTCGTTTCGGATAATCGCATCTGTTGCTTTACGATCTCTTACTTCTGCCTCAACTATCGCTTGAACCTGTTGATCGGCTCTAGCCAGCTCGCTACGAATGGCCGCATCTTCTGACTTACGGGCCCATTCTTCTGTTCTAACGGCTGTTTGTAGCTGTCGATCAGCGTCGGTAAAGTCATTGCGAATAGTGGCTTCACGAACATTGATGGTTTCTCTAATGTTTTCTTTAAGCTTTTGGTCTGCCAGGGCAAACTCACTGCGAATAGAAGCATCCTCTACCTTGCGCACCACTTCTTCTGCATCAATGGTTTTCTGCAATAGCTCGTTGTACTTGGTAAACTCGCTACGCATGGACGTTTCTTTAGTGTTAACAAACGCTGTAAGGGCCTCTTTAGCCATAGTATCTGCATGAGCAAATGCGGTACGAATAGCGGTATCTTGCTCTTTGCGGCTAGTCTCTTCTGCGTCGATAACTTTTTGTAGCTCAACGCCTTTAGCCTTGATAGATTCGGATAATTCTGTCTTGGTATCTGCAAGCTCACCGCGAGTTGCTTTAGCGTCGTTAATTGAAGCTACCGCTGCATCAAACACGGCTTTAGATACTGCGTCAATATTCTTGCGGGCAACTTCTTTGTTGGCTTCTTTGAAAGACTGTACTTCTGTTGCACTCACTAAGCCCTTGTCAGCTTGAGCTAAGGCTGTGATCTTATCGGCAAGCTCTTTTAAAGAGTCAGAATCAATGTCAGCACCGTTAATTAAGTCAGTGATAGCCTGGGTAAGCTCAACTTTAGTTGCATACTTATTGCGAATATCAGTGTCTTGTGCTTTACGGGTCGCTGCCTCTGAATCAATCGCTTTTTGTAGCTCTTGGTCAGCCAAGGCAAACTCATTGCGAATAGCCGTGTCTGCGGCCTTGCGATCGGTTTCTTCTTTCTCGATAGCCAACCCAGTCTGTTTGTTGGATTCAGCAAGTTCGTTACGAATGGCTGCATCTTCTTCTCTGCGATCCGCTGTCTCTTTATCTGCTGCCGCTTTCAATACTTTGTCAGCTTGTGCAAACTCACTACGAATGGCCGTATCTGCTGTATCAACGGCTTGTCTTAGTGCTTGATCAGCTTTAGTAAATTCACTGCGAATAGCTGCGTCTGCTGCGTCAACAGCGTCTCGAAGGTTTTTATCAGCTTGTGCAAATTCACCACGAATAGACGCATCTGCTGCGTCAACGGCTTTCTTTAGGTCCTGATCAGCTTTAGTAAATTCACTGCGAATGGCCGTGCCTTCCGCTTTGCGAGCATTTTCCTCTGCCTTGATAGAACCTTGCAATTCAGCCTTGTTTGTTTCGATAGTACCGTTTAATTCAGATTTAGCCTGGTTAAGCTCTACACGGGTGGCTTTATCCTGGGTAAGCGTATTTACCGCCTTGTTAAAGTTGGCCGTTGAAACTGCGTCGATGTTATTACGGGCAATCTCTTTGTTAGCCTCTTTAAATGCTTGGACTTCCGTAGCACTTACTAGGGTTTTATCTTTCTCTACCAAAGTATCAATTTGATCAGAAAGCTCTTTTAGCGTGTCGCTGTCATCGTCAGCATCATTGACAAGATCGTCAATCGCTTTTTTCAGCTCAACCTTGCTGGCAAGCTTAGCAGCCTCTTCTTTAGTGGCGTAAATCTTGCCAGCTTCAACGGTTGCTGCCTTAACCTCGTTAATAGCACTTACAATGCTCTTTTTATCGCCAGTTGTAAGATTATCAACACTACCAATATCTTTACCGATACGGGATGCAAGTTCTCTTACGTCTGTGTCCTTACTAAGAACAACGCCTTTGATGCTCATAATTAATCTTCCTCTTTACTTTCGCCTGATTGCTCATAATCAGCAATGTAGCTGCTACCTAATTTAATATCGTCAACCTTTAAAGCTTGTTGGCAAATTTCTTCAAACTCTTGCAACTTGCTCTCCTCTACTAGAACATACGCCATAAATTAACTCCTATTGCTCATTTTGGCCTTGTTGATAATCAGGAATATAACCATTGTCACCGATACCCATATCACTGTCTTTGATAACTTTGTTTAAGCAATCAGTTAAGCTACTCACGTCAGCACGCTTATAGCTGCTTCCCACTCGCATAACCCAAACTTCACTCAATCCACTGTTTAAAGCGTCCTCAATAGCTAGGAAACTAGGGTTTGCCACATCACGGCCTAGAATGGCTGAAAAATTGCCTTCATTGACCTTAAATGGTGTACCCATAACGCCACGTTTGAACCGTCCAACGATGATACCGTTCGTAACGTTTTGAAGTTTCATGGATTCTGTCTTATCAATAACATCACCACGCTGTACGCCAACAGCGGTTTTTAAAATCTTAGTTGTGATCATAAATCCGCCTTAGTTTTTAACCTCTTTTTGAAGTAGGAATAAAAAACGATTATCCCTACCCATACCCATGCGATACAGGTTTGTACCGCTTTCTAACACCTGTAACTTATGCTCTGCTCTATACCCTTCGCGCTGGTACCGGCAACAAAGCATTGAGTCCTTGATGTAAGCAAAGATCACGTCCGACGTGAAATCAGTTGCATATCTATTGTCATCTAAGGCCACCATAGGATCTTGACCGCCTCTAATTGAGGTTGCAATGGTTCCAGACAGCGAGCCATTTTGGCCAACCCATAGCTTCGACTCCAAGCCAGCCTGGTAAGCTATTACCAGGTTCATATCGCGAGTAAAGGCAATCGAAACTGATGTTATGCCTTTATCGGTTAGCACCCTATCGGGGTTCGATAAATCGGTGCGCTGCACAAAGATAGCTGCACCGTCCGTCCAGGCCTGCCAGACAAAATCCGTTATACCTTGAGTGGTATCGCCTATATCAGCGCCACCCAAACAAAACGAGCGTGTATTAGGATGCTTTCTATCCCTGGGCTCATTAAGATCGTCAAGCCATTTTCTAACACGCTTAATTTTGTTATTCGGTAACATTCAGCTCGCCCTCATAGCGCGCCCAAGTAAAGCGAATTGGCACAGTCAAGGTGTCGTTTTTGGATTTAGGAATTGGGTCGTCACCGTCTTTTGAGCCATACTGAATTTGATAGTTGCCCATAGTAGTAGGCACTAACACGCTTCTCACTGGGAAACGTGCATCATCAAGGCCGAAAAAGATACTCATATCACGTGTGTATGTGCCTTCTTCATAGTCACTAAGCGTTACACTGGCGGCTGCACCCATATTAATATTAGGCACGCCTGCAACTTCACCAATATCGCCGGCGTATGAGTAAAACTCACTAAACGTCTCGGATGCGTACTCCGTATCTTCTGCAAACACCATACCTACTTTAGATTCATAGTAAGCCCCTTCATCACCAATACCAGACAAGCGGCATTTAGCCTTATACAGCTTCTCGCCTCCGATATCGTCAGTGATTTTGATAGAAAACTCTTTATCTTCTAGGTCAAAGATTTGCCAGATGCGGTAGGTGATCTCTAACACTTCGTCATCTTTCAAAGTGATAGAAATTGGCACGCCTTCGGCATTTTTAATTAAAGCTCTCGTGCAAAGATGGTAGTTGCTTTGACTGACAAACTCGCTAGCCAGCCCTACCTCTGAAATAGTATTGCCGCTGATACCCTCAAAACGATATGTACTAGAACGCCAGGCTTTAAAATCCTGATCACCGCTTAGATATGGCTCTGATCCGCTGCCAGTGGCCTCAATTGAGTTATGCTTAGCTACAAAGCTGATCAGCTTGGTTTGAGTGGCTTCTGGTGCCGTGTCACCGCTACCAACTAAGCAGTTAGCAAAAATATCATCACCATGGCCACCACCAAAAAAATCTAAGCCCGTGTCAAGAAACATGTTCTTTTGGTAGCCAGTATCTTGGACGGTTGAGCCGTCCTTCTTTTTGACAATGCAACGCAATTCGCCTGCAAAACCTGTTTTCATTATTTAATCCTCTGTGTTGTAAAGACGTTTAGTGGCTCAATAATTGGTGTGTAGCCGTCCTGGGAAACTTCTATATCTACTTGCTCAAAATTAACTTTGGCTGCGTCTAGGGCCTCAATTCCAACCGAATAACCGCTATTTGCCTCATACTCGCCAGCAAGGTAGCTAACATATTCGATACTCATAGGCTCTATGCCAACAAAGTAACCATCGTTTAATGTTGCGTATTGGCCTTTATCCGATAAGTGAGCACTTAACGCCTCAATGGCTGGCAAGTAACCGCTATTAACCTTGATATCAACAACGCTTAATGCTTGTTGTAATACCAGTGATAACTGTTCAATTTGTGCCTGGTAGCCTTCGGTATTAATGGCCGTCTCAACTAGGCCGCTAGATATGGTTAAGTCTAGCAAGGTGTAAGTTTGCGTATAGGAGCCTGTTCCTATGTTTAAGCTATGAGTCTGTAATGCTTGTGATAATCGAGCATCTAGTATTTCAGCTTGAGGCGTGTATTTTGAGCTGATATCTTTTTCTTTAATTTTCGATATGCGCTCAATGTTTAACTGCTTGGCCGAGGCATGGTAACCGTATTCATATTCAAATGATTTAAAGCCATAGCGTAACGATACTGGTAGCACCTCAATACCAGGCTTGTAGCTGTCTATAATTGGTACCGGCTGTTTAACCACTGACCCCAAATGGCTGTGTAGCAGCTCAATTTTAGACTTGTAGCCTTCTTTGATAGTAAACGCCTTACCGAAAGTTGTTTTCTCGATATTTAGATGATTAATATCAGGTAAATACGCCTCACTAACATCACCTATTTTTTTGACAAGCGATCGCAATTGAGCATCCAGCAACTCAATCAACGGCTTATAAATATCTTCCTTCACTACTGGCACTGGATATAAATTACTCTCAAACGCTATCTGCTCAAACGTTTTACCGTCGGTAACTTCGGTTCCATTGCTAAGCTTTAGGATTGGATCGCCTATACGCAAGATCCACAATTCAGTGGCTCCAGCGATAAAAGCATCTTGAACGATTGTGTAGCTTGGATTGGTTCTATCTTCGCCTAATAAGGCTTTATAGTTTATTGAGTTAACTTTGAATGGCTTATCGGTACGGCCGCGTTTAAAACGGCCCACAATAACGCCATTGGGATTGATTGACGGCACATTCGGGCCAGTGTTGCCAGACACTTCATCTTGGCTGATGCCTACTGCACGTCCTAAAGTCTTGCTGTTTAACATTTAGCCGCCCTTAGCCAAAAGACGGCTGCGACGCAAAGCACCACAGCCTATGGGGTTTAACGAATTACTAAAACTTTTCCACGTGTTGCGTTGATCTGTTCGATATTGCGTAACACTCGCTTTTTAGTAACGCTTGGCTTGAGTTCAATTACCGCTTCTTCACGAGCGTAAAACAAAGTGCGGCTATGTGGCTCATAAAGGTTATATGCACCATCGTTATAAACCGTGATTTTCTCAAACTCTTCTGCTTCTGCTTCTGCTTCTGCTTCTGCCTCTGCTTCTTCTTCTACTTGCACTTCCTCTTCCTCTTCCGCTTCTACTGGCTCAAGGTCGCCCTGTTGAGCGTCAAGAAATCGCCATACTAAAGCGTCTTTACTATCGCTTGAGCGATAAGCAACGCCCAGGCCTTTGAGCTCTGCTTGCAGCTCTTTAACTGTATAAGTTTCATCAACTTCCGCGTATTCAGGGTTGATAACAAAATCTGCTAAATTGCCTGGTACTTGTTTTGGTTCTGTCATAATCGGCCTCATGTTTTTGTCAAAATAAAGGCCTTGCTGCCACAGACAACAAGGCCAATTCAGCCATACAACGTGGCGGTTACATGGCTAAGTCATCGAGTTAAAGTGATGGTAAATTGCGTAATTCAATTAACATGCACTGATTGCGATAACGTGGGATTGGGTTTGGCTCAGCTGCCATACGGTTATAAACCGCTACGTCTTTTTCAAACGCATTAGCAGATGATGCTAGAACCATAGTTGGAACTGCCACAGTACCTACGAATGGTGCTTTAGCTGGTGTGGATGAACGTGGCACCATTAACGCATAGCCGCCTTGGGTTAATTCATCTTCGTTAAACACGCCCATAGAGGCTGGCACGTAATAAACGTTTGCACCGGTGTTTAACTGGCCAATACGGTAGATTGAGTATTGATCGCCGTACTGTTCGCCGGTTGGGGTGTAGTCATCACGGCCCATAGCTTCAAAGAACGCTGCACCACGGTCTGACACGTATAAGTCATACTGACCAATAGCTGTGTTAGTGATGGTTGATAGTGAAGTACGTGCTTTACCTAATACTACACGGACATTTGAGTAAAGATCCGTTAAGTGGATATGAGTCAAGCCAGCGATATCAGCGTCGAATACTTTGACGTGCTGCTCTTGGTTGGCTAAACACTGGTTAACTGCACCACGTAATAAGCGGCCGTTTTGCTCAAAGTTGTATTTGTTGATAAATAACATTTGAGCCGCTGCGTACCAGTTAATACCTAGCTCATTTTGTAGCTGGGTGATCGCGTCGATAGTAGCGGTAGAACGGGCACGGCTTGGGTAAGCGTAAACGCCATAGTAGCTAAACTGCATATCGTGGCTTGGGGCACGTAAAATGTAGTCGCCTTTTTCGTCTTTACGCTCATAGTCAAAGATTAGCTCAACTTCTACTTCGTCTGCTTTAGGAGTGGCACCGTCGGTAGTATCGAACGCAACTTCAACCGTATGGTTGTCAAGGTCTGCAACTGCTGACTTAACGATAAAGGTATCAGCGCCTAAAGTAACCGGCTCAAGCGGCTGTAACGTGCTCTTACCGCCAAAAGTTGGGTGGCTGCGATGGTTATCGTTAGCAACTTCAACGCCGCGAACTTTAATGCTTACACGCCCGCCTAAGAATGGGGCTTTGATAGAGTCTTTATCTACAACAAACTTGGTAGTTTTGTTGTCACGAATTTCTTTGGTGTACGCAACGTGAGACTCAAGGGTAAATTTGCCTTCGCCTGCATCTTCCATAACCAATAAGTGACGGTTATCGAAGTATGGTAAGCCTGCTTTTTCACCGTCGATTAATTCACCACGGCGCATAACGCCCATATCCATGCCAGCGGTACCTTCACCGGCAACGATTGGTACTTCGTTTGAGCCAGTTGGGTTAGGTAGCATTGAGATTAATGGTAGGCTGTTTGCGATACCCATAGTAATAACAACTTGTACGGCAGCTGGTACTACTGATAAGGCCTCATGGTGGCTAAATGATAGGCTGTCGAACGCTGGATCATTATCATCACCGCGATGTGCGTTTTCAGTAAATGCGGTAGCAGCTGATAAAGCTGATTGCACAACTTCTACTGGTGGCATATCGCCGCCGTTACGACGTTGATATTCGGCAATACCATCACGTAAGCCGTCAAATACCGCTTGCTTGCCAGCTGGGGCAGCTGAAATGTTTTGAGCCTCTAACAGTTTTTGCAATGACTCAGGAATGGCCTGTAATCCCATTTCACGATCATGCGAGTTGGCAGCGATCATTGAGTCAAATTGTGCAACGTCAGATTGTTTGGCATCAAACTTAGCAAATTCACGCATAAACTGGCGTGTTTTTGTAAGCTCATTAGAAACAACGGATAAATGTTGTTTGGCTTGGTCTTTATTCATAAGAATATTCCTATCGTCATTGAAAAAAATTGAACATATCCGATAGGGTTATATTAAGACTCGCCTAGACACCCTTTTTAGGGGTGTTCCAATAGCAAAAAACCGCCATTTAAGGCGGTTGACTGGCATTGCTGGCAGGTTTACATCAGAAAGGTTAAAAAAAACACCAGTGCAAGGTTGATTGTGTCTAAAACCTTACTTGTACGGTACTTCCACATCCTCAATTTCGCTTTCATCGAACGCATCTAAATATTCCAGGTCAAATCTTTGGTTTAATAGGTACCTATGGCCATGACTCACCAACAATGAATTACCGACCACGCCCACGCACTCATGGTATTCCTTATGGTTGTTTAATAAGAAGCAAAACAAGTCGCCTTTTTTGGGGTTCCAGTCTGGTCTCATTCTTATACGATCATCACCTTCCAAATCAATATCGTAAGGCTCGATCAATACCATTGAGCTAAACTGCTCTGGGGTGATAAACATGCCGCTATCGTGCATAGGGCCGCCTAAGCTATCTAGCAGCACTACCATAGCGTGCCCTAATGGCTCATAGTCTATTGAGTGTTCGTCGTTTTCACTGTCACTTACCGCACCCAGGCCAGCCCATGACAAGTCTGAACGCTCATAATCATCATCACTGACTGTTAGCACTTTGCGTCTAAACACAAATGTTGGGATCGTTGATTGATTGCGTAGTGTGATAATGCGCGTACTTAGTGCCTGGCCGTCTGTGACTAGCTTATTTTCAATTTTAAGCGTCATCGTTTACCCCATTTCTTCTCAAAATCTTGAATATCTGCTTTGTATAGCTGCTTATATCTATCAGGTATGCCTTTTTGCTGTAACTGGCTTTGTGCGTACTTATAACTACTTAATTCAGCCTTTGTTGGCTCATGTGGGCGTGCTTTAGCTTGCCGTTTTTGTTCAGTGCGTACTTTTTGCTCGGCCTGTTTAACAGCTTGCTTAATCACCTTCGACCAATGCAAACGGCCATTCCAGTTGTTAAGCGCTTGTGTCTGCTTGCCAGCCTCTCGTTTAACTTGCTGGCTTGTGCGTCTATGCGGCTTGATCTGGTTTTCAGCCATGGCAATATCGGCCTTGGCATAGTCTCTTACCTGGCTTAGCATCATGCCGCTTGTTAAGTGCTTCATTACTCGCAAGGCGTGCTTACAAGCTACCCCTGTTAAATTAGGGTTACGTGTTGACGGGTATCTGTTTTCATCACTGCCATAGTTATACTTACCAACGGTGGCAATATAGCGGTACCAGTATCTATGACGGCCACAATCGCAATCAAACCTTACTTTGCCGTGTAGCACGCTGTTTCTTACCTCTGTCAAACTAGGCGGCTTAGTTCTTAGCAGCAATTCGGGATAGTTGGTCAGCTGTACTGTTACCTTGTGGTTGGCCACCTTGCTTTCCGGCCCTGAATTGGTTAAGAAAAACAGCGTATTGCCTTGACGTTTATAAACCATGGCCATGTAAATTTGCTTGTTAGCGCGCTGGATATCTACGGGCCTTGAGTTGTTGATCACGTCTTGAGGGGTTATACCTCCAGCAAACTTTTTAGCCGCCTTCTTAACGTTTGCTAGGTATGCGTCTAATACGCTTGCGTCTAATGCCTGCATTAAGCCTTGGTTACGCTTAGTATTGCCTAGCGTAAATTCCAATAGCTCACTTGCTGATATGCCGGCTAAGCTTTTAGCACTGGCTACCAGGGATTGTAATTGCTGGCTAGTTAGCCTTTCACCGCCTTTAATGTCTCTAATCGTCTCTTTTAGATACTGATTATGACGGCTGGCAAATTTACCCTGCTCGCTGGCTTGCTTGGCCGTATCAATACGCCAACGCCTAAGCTCTTCAAGGCTCATATTGTTTACGAGCCTATCCTGCCGGCTTACTGGGTTATCCTGATTTTGTGGGCTGTTATTGTTAAACCAATCAGTATCTAAGTTATCCATTTAAGACTCTTTTAAATACTTGCGTTTAATTGCGATCAAGTCTCTAGCGACTGGCAAAAAGATAATGTCTTTTGGCAATGGCTGGCCAATCCTATTCGTGCCAGCGCATACCATAACAACGTCTGCATAATTGCGATCCCTGTACGCTCTAAACGCAATTAACGTGGGGTCGTGAGCTTCATCATCACCCACTTTCCAGGTTATTAGCCTATCGGTACGGCCACGTCGATAAAGTAAATCAACGTGGTCACGTATCGCATTGTGATAAATATTTATTATGTTCTCAATCATAACTAAGCTGTTCTCAACCAGTAAGCCACAACGATTGAAGGCTGCACGTTGTTATGGGGTTTATCACCCCCAGCATTTGAGGCTACTAAGTTTGAAGGCGACGCACTTGTACTTTGCGTTGCAGGCCTTGTGTTACCTCTAATATTACTCACTACAAAGTCTAAGTCGTGAGTGTGGCTAGGTATTTCAGCAATGGTAAGCTTGTGGTCATATTCACCAAACTCTGTTTTTAGTTTTTTAGTCCATTCAGGGTCGGCCGCTTTGGTTGACATACCAACGAGCGTTTTACCTTCTGCGAACCTGGCCCACGCGCCATAACCTAAAGCTGCTTTAACTTCTGCACTGCTCTTATAGTCGTTTGTTGTCACATGCACTGAACCAATCGGTAATTCAGTAACCTTGTTTTGGGCTGCTACTAACTGCTGCTGCAATTGTTGAATTTGTTGTTTCATGCCAGCCAGGTCAGACTCTCTTAGATACTGGGTGTGAGGGTGTGTTGCGCTGGTATGGGCTGACAAGTCGGTCTTTTTAGCATATTGCGTATGCGGATCAGACGCACTTGTATGGGCTGATAAGTCTGTTTTCTTGGCATATTGCGTATGAGGGTCGGCCGCCTTGATATGGTTAGCAAGGTCGTCTGTAACCTTGGTAATATCTTTGCCTTGCTGCGTTAAATTACCACCCTGCTGGGATAACGTGCCTTTTTGAGCTTCAAGCTCTTTTTGTAGTGCCTGGTTTGCCGCCTCAAGCTGGCTAGTTTTCTGATCGTTATCTTTTTTGAGTGCGTATTGAGGGTGTGGGTTTGCGTGTGCCAAGTGCCCTGATAAGTCGCCAGCCGCACCGTTGATGTTTTGGCCAAGCTTATCCACCTTCTTATCAAGCTGCGTAAGCTTCTCAAGCTTGATATATTGAGGATGAGGGTCGGCCGCTGATAAATGATCCTCCATCATCTTGACAGCGATAGGGCTGTTGGGATCGGTTTCAATCGTTATGTTCTCAACATCAAGTTCGCCTAACGATAAGCCAAAACTACCAACAAATGTCACGTTTGCATATACGGTAAACAACGGACTGGTACTAGCTGCGATCGCAAAAAGCTTGTTGTCGCTGGTTAGCAATCCAATCTCGTAGATATCTTTTGAAGTAACACTGTTTAAGCTAACACTAAAGCGTAAAGACTTGCTTTCTTTCTCAATACCGCTGGTTACGATATCGGATCGCATGGCCTCTGCTCTAATGCGTGTTTCTCTGCCATTTGGCACGTATTTTGACGTGCCAGCGACAAGCGTTTTTAAAGACAAGCTTATGCCTTGCTTTTGAGCGTCTAGCACTGCTAAACGCCCTTCTTCGGTAATTCTAAATATAATTGGGTTCGGTTTATTCGCCATAACTAACGCAATCCTTAAAATTTCGGTATCGTCTAAGTTTAACCATTTAGGCTGGCAAGCCTGCTATATGTTCCACCTGCCAGCCTACTCACCAAGTAATTCATCGGCTGCTTGTTTTAATAGGTCTAATTCATCGCTTTCAGTGCTACCCAAGCTTAGATCCTCGTAACTTTCAACCGGCGCATAGCTTATATTTTCCATAAAACCAAACGCTATGGTATCTGCAATATCCGGTGACTTAATGCCCTTTTTGAGCATGTCTTTTTTGCTCATCATGCACCAACGGGCCTTCTCATCAAAGTAATACGGTAAGCGTGTCATCTGTTCTTCCAGGTTAGTCATTACCTGGTACATTTTTTTAACCTTATCGCTTACACTGAAATAGCCTTTTTCTACTGCTTTGGCCATTGCTACATAAGCGTGGCTGCGCTTGTTCATGTAGTAGCGTTTGAGCGTGTTGTTAAAGCAAGGCGAACCCCAATGCACTTCATCAAAATACACCCCATCAGCTTTTACCGACTGCGTTAAACCCATACCAGCGCCTAGCGGGTCAATCACCAAGGTCGCGCCTGGGTAATCGCTCATTACATCATTGATTTTGGCTTTAAGCGTATTGATATTGGCTCTATTACTAAACAGCGGTATATCAAGCAAATGTACGTGTCTCTCAATACGGCCCTTAATCATCTTATCAACGACTTGCATTACCGATATCACGCTACTATCGCGGCCAACGTCGCCGCCCACGTCCACGGTTACGATAATACCCCACTTATCACCCTCTTCAATCACGCAAGGATGGGCCTTCATATTCTCGTAGTCAGTACGTGTTAATAGATACTCACCTTTAAGCTCTGGGAACTTACCGCGAATACGAATTAGATACCCTGGGCTGTTTCGACTGCCATACTGATATAAGGCCTCAATCAGTTTTTCTTTACTAACGATCGGTGACATTTCACCGTTGAACTCAAGGGCAATCCATTTACCGCCATTATGGTGGCTTAGCTTGTGGTGTGTGTCGTAGAAGAAACCGGTGTTTTTAGCCGGCTGGCTGGTTAATACGGCCCTGTTGTTCTCATGGGTCAATGCACCAATGGCAACTTCCATTACTGCGTCGTCAATACCACAAGCTTCATCAGCCCATACCATGTAGTGATCGCCGTGTTGACCGGCAATGTTAGTTGGTTGGTGCTTCGGTGCGGTCTTAGCAAAAACGAACCAGGTATCTTTAAAGCCCTTGATATAGATCTTTTCTGCTAATACGACAACATAATCAGCAAGCCAGCCTAGCGCCTTGTTATTGCGTAGGCGCTGCAAACAGATATTAATCTCTTTCCAAACAACGGTTCTAAGCTGTCCGATTTGAGGCGCGGTAAATAGCATTACCGACTCGGGGTAAAATAAAAGGTGCCATAAGGCGATAATGCCAGCCGATCTACTCTTACCAGTACCGTGGCCAGATGCAACGCTTGTACGGCTGCCTGGTACAACAATAGATTTAAACAATAGCTCTTGCTGCCAGGTTACTGCTTGTCCGGCTTGTATTGTCATATCTAAAGCTTCAACGGCAAAGCGCGTAATGTCATAGCGATACCTTTGGCATACCTCCTGCCATTCAGGTAACAGCATTAAATCATCTAACATCAACTACCCCATTAAATGCTAAAAGGCATTAAACCATAGTCGCTATCCTTGTCGTTTGAGCTATCATCAAGCGTTATTGGCGCGGTTGACATAAGATAGCCACCGTGTATCTTTCTAGCCGCCCAAATAGCCAATAAAACGGCCATGTGGCCATTGGTAATGCCCATTGAGTCAAAGTCTAATACTTTTCCTCGTTCGTCCATTTTACGCATCTGAATAACGTCTTTTGGCTCATACCGTCTTAACGCATCCTCAATCACAACCAAGCCTGATCGCTGGGCTTCGTTATACACAGCCATAACCTCGGCCATTTGCTCGGACTCGTTAAAGCTCATATCCCAGTAATCAAAAATCATTGGCGTATCAGTGACTACCACAGCATTGTCTTTTGGTACCGGCTGCTCTTTCCACGTGGCTTGTTTTTTAAGCATAACCCTGCCTGATGCTGGCAAGACAACGCCTAAGACGCGTATAGCCTCGCCAGCATAAGCGGCCGCCCTTGCGTCAATAACAACCGGCTTAACCTGATCATTCATCGCCGGTAGCCCCATTCTTGGCCACGTTGGTTTCAGTGATTACACCCGTATCAGGGTCAATAGCAACTCTGACTTTATAGTCTGTATCTTCATCATCAACATTGGCTTCAAGAACCAGGCTATTAAGCTTCTCATAGCTATCACGACTCCCTTCAATTGGCTTGCCACCCTCGCCTGGTATTGGCTCTCTTGGGCTGTTAATCGCTGGCCCGTTAGGATTATCAGGATCAAGCGGTATCGTTGGCTTCTCTGGATCATATTCAGGGTTAGGCCGTGTCGGTAGGCCGTGTCGGTAGGCTCTCGTACGGCTCCCCAGTATCGGTCACCTCATCCCAATCACCACCCAGTCCTACAAATTCAGGAATAGCACCAACGATCGTGCAATCAACCGTTACGATGAATAGGTTTTTAAGGTCAATAGATGCGTTATCAGGGTAAAGGCTGTTTTCTAATACCCTAAAATTCCAATCATCTTTAATCGCCTTACCCTCAAGAACCCCAACGTCATAAGACACTGGGAATGTTCTTTTCTCTTCGTGTTTCCAAAAGTTGGCAAACTGCCTGGCAATATCCGACGCGCTATGGGGATCGGGGCTAAAAAAGGCAATTTGACAACGATAGGCCACGGGGACCGATCGCATTTGCACTACTCGCTTTAATGGGTCTTGAGGTAGCACCACGTTTACCCAATACGGTAGGCCGCCTACCTGGTCATATTCAGGCGGCGTTTCAATCGGACTAATGGCCGTCATGAGGACCGGTAAGTAAACGGACGAGCCGGACTTATTTTTATAGCCAGCGTTTTTTGCGTTATCGTTTTCCTGGATAGCCTTTAACATGCTCTCCACGTCATCAACCATTGAGGTTTTGGCCACAACAATAGCCGCTTCTAGCTTGCGTCGCTTCCAGTCATAAACGCCTTGAGTGGTTGGCATGCACCACTGCCTAAAGTCTCTTAGTTTCATGGCCCATGCCAGCTGCAAGCACTCAAGCGGTGATAGTAGTCGCTTTGTTTTGCTCATTGCTCAATCCTTAATTAAAGACCACGGAATCTATCAACAATGCTGACACGCTCTTCTTGTCTATCTGACTTGCCAGCCGCTTTATCTAGCTCGCTTATGCGTAAATCTGCGTCTGAGGTGCTTCCAATATGAAAGCTATCCCATTGGGCCTTAATTTCATCAAACGGCTTAGATGGGCAAATTAGGCTATCGTAAATATCTAATTCTCGCTGCTTCTTACGCTCTAATACTTTTTGACGGCGCATTTCAGCATTAATTAAAGCATCCTGGGCTGCTAGTGCTTCACGCTGATAATGGCTTACCAGTGACTCTGAATGTAGGGCCGTTTGCATTGAGTCATATTGAGCAATGATGATACGTTCTAAGGCCTCTTTTAAGACAATCTGATCTTGTGGTAGCTCTACCAGGCTATCAAAGCACGCCTCACCTTCGGTATAAGCGCCATTCAAGATACTGTCGAACATACCATCGCCTTTATTTGTGGCATAGTTTGGTGTTCGCACATAGTCAAAGCCATGAAAGCCGGTGACCTCGTAGAACCCGTCTGGCTTGCGTCTGCGGTTAATGGCACTGCTAAAGCCGCCAGCTTTATTCGCGTATAAGCGTGCTGCAAATTGGCCGTCGTCTGTATCTAAAAACTCATGCTGGGTAACAACGTTTCCATCATCATCGGCTTCAAGTCGAATTGTGCGTAAGGCTGGCTGGATTTTAATAATACGGCCCGTCTTTTCATCAACCCATTGGTCTGGTGGGTACATACCAAAACGTGCTCGTATCTCATGGCCATTAAAGCCAAACAAATCACCACTGCTAACAAGCTCTTGAACCTCTGGTGAATTAATCTTGTTAACCATTGAGCGAATATCTAAATCTGAACGGTCCTGGCCATTGTATTTGCGGCCACGATCCGCCAAGTTGTAAGTAATAACTTTAGTTTTCTTAGCCATGAAAAAACCCCTCAACAAAGGCATAGAATATTTAATATATGCCTTAGTTTAAGGGGTTAAGCTGTTTTGCCTTTGGGGTGTTCCTTTAAGCAAAAAAAAGGCCGCCAGGGAACGGGGCGGCCAAAAAAAATATAAGGATCAACAGAAATAACACGTCATCGTAAAAACGGGGGGGGTTCATGGTCAATGGCATGCCACTACTACCCCCATTCAATACACTGCAAACACATCAAGAATCAAAGTAGGGAGTTATCACCTTGATGATGGAGTCATTATATTGGTTAACCTAAAAACTTCAACGCTTTTAAGGCGTTACGCGTAAAACTAACCCCAAGCTCTGCTCATACCGATACCACCGGTAATTGCATGTGCCAAATCCCTGTCTGATACATTTTGGCCTATGCTCTCATTGTTAGATTGAACAACGATAGGCTTGTCTAGGCCACCACCTGCCAGCGGCAATTTAAACGAAGGCATTTCAGGGATGTTAAGTACATTTTTCAGTATTGACGCGCCCAAATCGAGGCCTATTGACTGGCTGGCTGGTAGGTAGGCTGGCGTGTTACCTGCAACAAAGTTATTGGCCAAGCCACCAACATTAACACCTAACACACTGTTAGTTGTTTTGGTTTTTTGTTGAACCGACTGAACCGCTGTATTGTTATAGATACCCTCTGCAATTTTCGCACGCTCTCTCTTTTCAGCCTCAACTGCACCTGGTCGCTCGTAGTGCTCTGACACAATAGCCCCGGACTGGCCTGCTGTTTTGGCTTGTTTTAGCTTATTACCAGCCGCCTTCTCTTTACCCTTCGTTAGCTCATACTGAATAAAAGCTAACTGCTCTTCGAACGACGCTTGCTGTACTGACTTACCCATAGTGCTACGGAAGTCTGCAAGTCTGCTATCTCGCCATTGAGCTAAGCCATGTGCCCTATATACACCGTTTTTATCTTTATCCCCTTGAGCTCTAGGGTCGAACCTACTTTCTTTTTGGATGTTAGCGACAATACCAGCGGCTTGCTGCTTAGTCCAACCTTGAGACATGAAGTATTGCATAGCCTGATCACGTCTAGTCTTTTCACTTTGTGAAGTTAGTCTGCTTGAGCTAACATCAACCGTACCGCCGCCGCCGCTTAACTGGCCTCTAAGCTCTTTGTAAGGGTCAACTACTGTCACCCCAAATTGACGGCCATTAAGGTTTTTGATGTACTCGCTAAGCTCTGTTTTTCTTACACCGCTTTTACCGTCCTTGCCTTTAGCTGATGTAGATTCAGACACGTATTTAACGCCGTTTTCTTCAATGATCTGCACAATATGGCCGATGTCTTTGTATCTGCCTTCTTTTCTTGCATGCTCCCCACGTGACTCACCGATAACCATGCCAGCCTGCAACTTATTGATATCTAGTTGAGCCCAGCTGTTCGCTGTGGCTACCATGTGCCCTTTCTTTTCCTCTGACTGAATAATACCGGCTGCACCATTGCCTGCATTAATACGAGCACGTTTAGCCGCCTCTGGCCCTAGCTGCTCTTCAATCTGTCTTACGGTATCTTTGTTTAATTGATCAACCCAGCCTGAACAATCAATAACACCGCCGCTAAAGTTTTTAGCACCCATTTTATAGGTAACGCCGTCTTTGGCTGATGTTAACCCTGAACCAAAATCAACTTTCCAGCCGCCCGAACCATCACCACCGCCCCCAAAAAAGCTGCTAACCCCATCACCCATTCTGGATAGCCACGACTTCATGCCGCCGGCCGCCTCGCTTAGCTTAGAAAAGACCGGCGCCAATCCACTTTCCCACTTAGTTTGCATTTTTTGAGGTAAGTTGTAAGCCTTAACGCTATCGGTCCATGACATGATATGAGGCGAAGCTGTACGGCCTAAAACCTCGCCGCCCTCGTTACCTAGCCAGCCACCCACGGCCGCCCCAATGGCGGTACCTACCACCGGAATTGGTATCAATGCCGTACCAAGTGCTCCACCAGCAACGGCACCGACACTACCGCCTGCCAGGCCACCTATATCTTCTGATTTCTCTTTGTGGTCAAGCTCTTTCCACTGGCCAATCAAGTTGCCCATGCCAACCGCCGTCGCTAACGGCCCTAAAACTTTAGCACTACCAACCACTTTGGCTGCCTTCTTGACACCCTCACCGCCAATCTTACCGGCGCCTAAAACAGCCGCGCCAGCTCCACCAGCCAAGATAGACTTAATACCCTTGCCTTTATTTTTATTGCCTTTGCGGTCCTTATCCTTATCCTTGCCTTTGCCTTTGCCTTTGCCTTTACCTTTACCTCTACCTAAAAGACCCAAGCCACGACCTAGCCTGCTAAATAAGGGATTATCACTGCCTGGCATACGCTTTAGGATCTCGCCCAGCGTTTCCTCGTTCTGCTTATTGTGTCTTGCCTGATCCTTTGGTAATGGCTCTTTACGCTTCAAGCTTTTGTATTTAGATAATGAGAACCTGCCGGCCCTTAATGCCGCCTTGCCAGCTGCGCCGCCCATCTTGCCAGTTTTCATGGCCATATTAAAAATAGGCGATGCAATGTCTTTTACCTCGTTCACCGAGGCGATCAACGGATCAATGTTTTGAGCACCGCCATAACTGCCATAACCTGTACGGCCACTCTTGGCTATCTTAGATAGTGAGTCGAATAGCGTTTTTTCTTTGGCTGTAAAACGGCCTAGCTCGTCACGATCGCTTTCTTTTTTCTTCTTCTCACGCCCATTTTTGCCAGTTGAGTTGTTTGTCTTACGTGTTGCACCAGTTGCACTAGGTACGCTACCGGCGGCGTTATTTGCCGCTTCTGGGCTCTGGGCTCCACCTCTACCAGCACTTGATCTATTGGCACCGCTTGAGCCGCTATCGTTTTGATTGTTGGCTCTATTGGCCGGTGTTGAACCTGATTTGACTTTAGCGCTTGAGGTGACATTACTAAGCGTGTCGCTACTCTTCCTGCCAGCGGCCCTTGCCTCTTTTTGGGCTGGCTGGCTTGCGCTACTTAATTGCTGCCTGTGTTGCTGCTTTGACTGCGCCTGGCCTTGCATGCTTGGCTGGCTGGCATTGTTACGCCCTGGGCTTGTGGGATCGTAAGTAGGCACCACGCCCTTAATACGCATAGACTTTTTGTTGGCTATACGCTCATTGGATTTAGCTATGCGGTTTAATACCGTTTGGTTAATCTGATTTTGTGATTTTAGTATCTGTATGATTTCTTGGGTATCTTCACCAATGGATTTAATGCCGCTTTCTAGCCGCTTGGTACCAACGATGAAGCCTTGATCATCATAGTTAAGATAAGTTGCCATGATAAAGCCTTATAAATACTGTACGTGTGGCTTAGATTATGGCATTGCTGGCGGGTTGTGGGCTTTGAGTGTTCCTGGAGGGGTATTGTCATATCGTGTATTTTGCAATTGGTGAAGAAGCAAATTTGACTTCAATTACAAAAATTTGAAATAAGCCTTATAAGTACTCTAAAAATATCTTCCTTGCCTATCTAAAGCAGCAGTGAGGGCATTGAGTTTAAAAATCTTTTTTTCTTTCAGAAAAGCTAAGATACCAATGCCTTCATAAAAACAAAGCCTTATAGCATAAGAAAAATTTAACTCTTGTGAACCTTTCAGCACCTGATAATAAAAAATACTTTGATTTTCCCCCTTTCTTTCAATATTAGAAAAATATTTCTTTATGAAAGCTCTCTTTTTCTCATAAGTCTTATTTCTATGTATAGAATTATCATCAAGTGATATTTGAAATTCATTATAAATTACAATATCCCCATTAAAGACTTTATGAAACTCATAATAATAAAGGCCTTTGCAGATAGAGAAGATCCCATTGTTAAACTTTTGTTCATCAAATTTAAATGCAAAAGTCTGTTTAAAACTATCTGTCTCCTTTTCTTTGAAATACACTAAAGTTGCAGTGCTAGCTAAACTCTTAATTTTCTTCTTATTTCTACATAAACCTCTTAAGGCTTTATTAACCCCAATATCTTGTCCTTTATCATTAGCTAATATCTGAATAGATATCATCTGTAAAAGATGTTCATCGTCATCAGATTTACCACCATTATGTTCTTTACATGATGGAACAGTAATCAAAGAAGATCGGTCGCTTTTAGAGAAAAAGCATTTAGGCGGTACGTGCTCTTTCGTTAAGTTTTCTTTATTTAGTGGTATCCCACATTCATAACAGATATTTGGCAAATTTTGATACATGGTGATTTTAATTAAATAAGTTTATAGGATGGAGATAGGCTTTTAACATTTACGAGCTGGCTAGCTAAATAATAAGGACATTTTGGGAAATCATTATAGAAGGCTGGTACTAGATTAGCTTCTAACTACCTTCATAGTAGACGCATCTTCAGATTATATTAAAAACTTCACTTAATAATCAAAAATCACTCAAACTATTCTATTATCCACCTTTAATTAAATCCGCCAACATGTCATTTATGGCGCATAGTACGCCGTCCATAAACTCAGAGCTATTATCTTGTTGTAATGCCATATAATTCTTTAGATACCATAGAAAGACGTTTTGCGGATAGTTTTCTTTTTAAGGTATTAAGGTATCCCAAGTCAATTTGATTTAAACGTGCTATCTGTTCGACTAAGATGACATCGCCCTCAGAAGCATCATTAATGAGCTGCATTAGTTGTAGACGTTCTAGCATCGCTCCTGATTCGTTTTCAGTATAGAATGCTGCGATTTTATTACCATGCTCTGCAGCAAGTGTAATAAGCTCATCTTTAGCACGATTAGCGTCTTGCTCTTTAGTTGAGGCACGAAGGTAGGCTTTAATAAACATAAACACCCAAAATAGTTGTTATAAGTGGGTTTATTATAATAGTCTATTTTGGATGGTCTATTAATACTTTATAAGGTGTTTTTAGCTGGTTCTGCTAGGGCATACAATTCTGCCATTATTTTATCATTATTAAATATTTTTTTAAAAATATATCACTAAATATATTGTCTAAATAATAACAATATTGTAAAATTTTAGTAACAAGCTGAAATAAAAAACATTAAGTTTGTTAAATAAAAGCAATGAATCTAACAAAAAATGAAGACTATTTTAATTATTGAGGAGAGAGGAATGTCACTGGGAAGTTTGTCGAAACTTAGTTTCGTTATTGTATTTGGGTTGGGTGTTGTTGCATGCAGCAGTGGCGGATCAAGCTTATCATTAGGGGGTAGCTCTCCAATCATAACTCCAGAACAACAAGCACAAAAAGTTGAAGCAAACCGTGTAGCATTAGTTGCAAAAGCGAAGAAAGCAGGTTTAACAGACGCTCAAGCAAATGCTTACGCTCAAGCTAACAAAGAAGTTAGTACAAAAGATGCTGAAAGTGCTCTAAACAAAATTTTAGCTGACATTGAGGCAGAGCGTTTAAAGAGTGTTGAAGCAAACCGTGTAGCGTTAGTAGCAAAAGCGAAAAAAGCAGGCTTGACAGATGCTCAAGCAAATGCTTACGCTCAAGCTAACAAAGAAGTTAGTACAAAAGATGCTGAAAGTGCTCTAAACAAAATTTTAGCTGACATTGCAGAAGCGCAACGTTTAGAGAAGATTGAAGCAAACCGTGTAGCGTTAGTAGCAAAAGCGAAAAAAGCAGGCTTAACAGATGCTCAAGCAAATGCTTACGCTCAAGCTAACAAAGAAGTTAGTACAAAAGATGCTGAAAGTGCTCTAAACAAAATTTTAGCTGACATTGCAGAGGCGCAACGTTTAGAGAAGATTGAAGCAAACCGTGTAGCATTAGTTGCAAAAGCGAAAAAAGCAGGCTTAACAGATGCTCAAGCAAATGCTTACGCTCAAGCTAACAAAGAAGTTAGTACAAAAGATGCTGAAAGTGCTCTAAACAAAATTTTAGCTGACATTGCAGAGGCGCAACGTTTAGAGAAGATTGAAGCAAACCGTGTAGCATTAGTTGCAAAAGCGAAAAAAGCAGGCTTAACAGATGCTCAAGCAAATGCTTACGCTCAAGCTAACAAAGAAGTTAGTACAAAAGATGCTGAAAGTGCTCTAAACAAAATTTTAGCTGACATTGCAGAAGCGCAACGTTTAGAGAAGATTGAAGCAAACCGTGTAGCGTTAGTAGCAAAAGCGAAAAAAGCAGGCTTAACAGATGCTCAAGCAAATGCTTACGCTCAAGCTAACAAAGAAGTTAGTACAAAAGATGCTGAAAGCGCTTTAAACAAGATTTTAGCTGATATTGAAGCAGAGCGTTTAAAGAGTGTTGAAGCGAACCGTGTAGCGTTAGTAGCGAAAGCGAAAAAAGCAGGTTTAACAGAGGCTCAAGCGAACGCTTATGCTCAAGCTAACAAAGAAGCCAGTGCCAAAGATGCTGAAAGTGCTCTAAACAAGATTTTAGCTGACATTGCAGAAGCGCAACGTTTAGAGAAGATTGAAGCGAACCGTGTAGCGTTAGTAGCGAAAGCGAAAAAAGCAGGTTTAACAGAGGCTCAAGCGAACGCTTATGCTCAAGCTAACAAAGAAGCCAGTGCCAAAGATGCTGAAAGTGCTCTAAACAAGATTTTAGCTGACATTGCAGAAGCGCAACGTTTAGAGAAGGTTGAAGCAAACCGTGTAGCATTAGTTGCAAAAGCGAAAAAAGCAGGTTTATCTGAAGAACAGGCAGTAGCTTATGCTGAAGCTAATAAAGAAGCTAGTAGAGAAGAGGCTCAAAATAAGTTAAATGCTATCGTTGCTGAAAATGAAAAAATTGCCTTAGATGCTGCACTTTCTGAAGCAAAAGGTAAATACCATAATAGTGCAATATATTCAATAGGAGAGGTAACTGCAAGGCAAGGCGGTGAAGCTTCAGCGTGCTACAATAATTACTGCAAATATTCTCGTTCACATAACGTAGTTTATAATCAGCCGTATTCCGTTGTCATTGGAGATTATACCAGTGAATGGGAAGGCCTTTGGTTTAGTGAAACTTCGGGTATTACTGTTAAAGGATTAGCAACTGAAAGTGCCTCTATACCAACTTTAGGTCAAGCAACCTATTCAGGAAAGGCTTTCAGTAGAGATGGAAACTACTATGAGACAGGAAATATGCTAAAAGAAGGTCAGTTGAAATATGATGTAGATTTTGAAGCTCGCACTGGTTCAGGAAAAATTACTGGTTTAGGTGATGTGGTTGATTTACAAAAAGGGACTATCTCAGGTTCTAGTATTTCTTCATCAGCGCAACAATCTTTTAAAACTGGCTCTTACTCTTTAGGGTTCTATGGTAAAGAAGCTGAAGAAGTTGCAGGTAAAGTAATGTTTAATGGTAAAGACGCTATTGGCTTTGGTGGTACACGTAGCGAAATCACTAAGTAAGCCTTAGCTCTAATCTAACTACTTTAAAAGCCGTTTAGAAATATGCTATGTATTTCAGACGGCTTTTTTGTCATATTGGTATCTCTATGAATAAAAAATATCATGCCATCATCTATTTTGCAGTAGCAACGGTGGCGCATGCTCAGGAATTGCCTTCATCACAAACTATTTTCTTTGATGAAGAACCCCAAATAAAACCAGATCTATTATTGAGTCAAGAAGAAGCTGAGTCAATCCAAGTTACTACTACTATGCCTACAACTGAGAATCTTGAGTCTCAAATAAACTTTGCAATTGTATCCAAAGATTGGAATAAGCTTTCAGATTTATTATCTGAGTATAAAGACACACCAAGTATGGATCCTATTTTGTACAATTATGGATTGGGGGCTTTTTACAGACATAACGGTCTCCAGGCTGAGGCTATTAAGCTGTATGAAAGCATAATACAGCAACGACCAAACTTGTATTATCCTCGTTTTGATCTAGCAATGATGTTATATGAAAATAAGCAGTTCAATGAGGCTCAAAGTCACTTAGAGGTTGTTGAACCACATTTATCATCTGAGATACAGATGATTGTAAATAAAGTTTTACAAGATATAAAAAAATCACAGCAGTGGAATTACGATGTTAACCTTAGTTATGAAAAAACAGATAACGTCAATCAAGCCTCTGATTTGAAGGAACTTATTCTTGGTGAGGCGGTGTTTATTAGAAGTGAAGATTCTCTACCACAAAAGGCTAACGGCGTCCGCTACAGTCTAAATAGTAGTAAGGATAAAAATATACTTGGCAATCACTACGTACTGGCTAATGCAGAACTAGCAGGTATTCATTATTGGGATAATTCAGATTATAGTGAGATCACTCCAAACGCGAGCCTAGGTTATCGCTTTAAAGATATTAAACAGACGTTAGGAATTACAGCACTTGTTGATAAGAACTTTTTAGGTGGAGAAGATTACAGCACAAATTATGGTGGTGTGCTTTCGTATAATCGAAAGTTATCTAATAAACTTCAAGCTTCAGGTAACTATTCACATATCCAAAAGAGCTATACTGAAGATGATTTAGCTAAAAATTACGATGGACACCTAAATGCCGCTTCTTTGCTTCTCTTTTATCAACCTAAATTAAAATGGTTGCTTTATGTGGGGGCAGATGCAGTTTATGACAGGCTTGAGGATAAGTCTGAATCTTCAGATAAAAAAGGTTTTCGAGCAGGTGCCGTATTTTCAGGAGATAAATTTATTGTAAGGACAAACCTTCGCTACTCTGAAAGGGACTTTTTAGATAACAACTATTTGTATAATACGAAAAGAAGGGATGATGAGTATCAATTAAGCACGTCAATAGGCCATAAAGGCTTAGTTTGGAATGGATTTTCTCCCAAGATTAATTATGAATTTAAAAAGATAGATAGCAACTTACCTCTTTATGAAAGAAACGATAGTAAGGTGTTCATTGAAATTAATAAAAGCTTTTAAAATCTAAGTTAAGAGACAGAAAGTGGATACGGTATATTCTCGAATATACCGAATTCTGTGTAACTGCAGTCTGCCAACGAGGTTTTCCTAAACTTTGTGTAACTGCTATTTTTTAACAGGCCATAAGCAGTTACACAAAGTTCAGGAAAGTCTCGTTATAAATCATCGGCATTATAAAATGTTCGATCAATTATATCTTCTTTGCGAATTATCAACCAAACTATTATCAACTTTGACCAGCCGGTCTAAGACAGCCAAAACCTTAAGTTGTTCGCTGTAAACAATATCTTCGTCGTCTGCGTGCTCCATAAACTGGTTATAAACCTTTTGATTGCACTTCAAAAACGATAACGGCTCAGTCTCTAAGCTGTTAAGACCTGGTAATATTCCATCTGTAAAGACTGCGTACTTCATATTCATTCCTCCAAATCATCAAATTCAACATCATCATTACCAAAAAAATCAGGGTCATGCTCAAGCTGGGTAAGCGACTGCATCCGCTCTTGCAACTCCCTATGCAGTTTTTCACGAGCCGCACGCTCTTCTTCGTCAATACCTGCCAGCGCTTCAAGCGCCCCTAAACGGCGCTCTTGTTCTGATTGCTTAAAGTCTTCAGCGCTGATACCACACATGGGCATTTCTTGTTCAGCAATTACCTTTTGTGCCTGGGTTAAATTACCCAATACAAAACTTAGACTTTTTATCACCCCTAACTTCTTAGCAATAGGGTTCTCTTCTTCATCATAGAACCTATAATCACCATTGTCACCAGTACTAACTTGGTCCACCTCAATAGGTGTTGGATTTAGTACGTTTTCTGCGACGTCAAGTGATAGCATGGTGATCGCATCTTCTAATGCACCCAAGTTGTGCAGCCTATTTCTATGTTTAATAATGACGCTGGCACGCTGTTCAGTTGAGAGAACGATTTTCTGTTTTGTTTTCTGCGTTTCATTAATTATCGTTCTGTAAACCTGATTTTTAGGTTCGTTTTTGACTTTATTGTTTTTATCGTTCTCTTGTTTTTTTAGGGTGCCGTTTCGTTCACTACTTTTCTCGTTCGTTCTGTGTTTTTTGCTATTGCTTTTAGTCTCTGGTGTAGAGTCTAAGACAGGTAATTTCTTCCAATCATACTTTTTCGCCCTATTGTACACAGCGGATTTAGATGACGGCGCCTTATCCCCGTAAACTTCTTGCAAATGCTCAACAACGTCTTGATAAGAAATATTTGGCTCACTTTCCCATAGTGCTTGAGCGGCCTCCCAAACCTCGTCAGGGACTTTAACTCTTGCCATCAGTTAACCCCTTTAATCATTTCTTCATCGCTATATACAGGTTCCGGTAAAGGTAGACTGTACTGATAGTCGCAATCAAGATCAGATAGCATGATATGCTTATCTTCTTTGTCTAGTCGCTGCTTAATCTGCATCATTTGCGTGTCAACAGCCATAATTTGCCTGGCTTGCTTAGATTCAATCTTACGTATTGTTGACATAAGACTTTTAGCGCTTTGAGCGATTTGAGAGTCTTTTTGAACCTCTTGCTCTTTTAGCAGTCTGCATAACTGTTTCGCCTCAGTCAGTAGTGCTTCTTGATCATTAACACAAATCGACTTCATGTGTTCGGTAATGGTTTCTGCAAACTGTTCTGTAAGATACTCAACCATTGATCTTGATTGGTTCACTACATGATTAACAGTGCTTGCCAGCATATCCAGCTCTGGCTCAACCGATAGGCCGCAAATATAATCAAGCGACTGGTTATAAAGATTTTGAAATATCAGTAAATCTGTAAGCGATAAATCCTTATTACCGTTCTCAATTTCGCTAATACGGTTCCTATTGTTATCCACGTTCCAAACAATCTGCATCACCTCCGCTTGCGTCATGCCAGCGTTCTTTCTAGCTGCTGCCAGGTTTCGCCCAACAGTCAATCTAATTTGTTTTAACTGCTTATCTGTAAAGCCCAGTTTTTTTCTAGCCACGCCCACCGCCTATGCTTGCCCATATTTTATGCGTAAGATATACTCGATACGACACTCGACTAAAAAAACTAAAGAAAGGTTGTTGTTTGGTTGTCAGCCCTCAAGGTGTGAACTTGAGGGCTTTTTATGCCTGGTGGTTCGCCGTCATTTGCCTTTCCAGCTCTATTTCATCCAGTAGGATCTTGAACCGATCAATCATTGCTTCATCGGTTTTTGTGCTTGAGTGGTAGCACTCAAACTCTGGGATCGCATAGTATTTACCGCCATACTTAACCTCACCTGATATCTTATTATCAGTTCTTGAGCTCATGGTAATAACCAGCTCCACCCCGTCCAACTCACAAGTTGTATTATTCACTGCTGGCCTCACCCTCAAACTCAAAATTACCAAGCTTCATATAATCCATGATTGCATTTAATGTTTCGTCCAAACCTTTAGTGACGATCGCCAAATAACCCTCGTCATTTAACATTTGTATGCGTTCTTTTTGGGCTGGCGTGGCATAGCTTTTTTTGTCCTTTTTAATCTCAATGCGTAAGCCGTGATAAGCACCCCTGGCAATATCAATAATCAAATCGGGGTAGCCTGCCTTAACCCCCATGCGCTTAAACTTAGCCGCCTCTGGTGAATATCGCTTACCACTAGACCCAACTTTGGCGGCTCTCTTACCGCCGTTTGGTGAATGATGAATATAATCAAACAATGGCCGGCCCTTATACCTTTGACGCTTTGACCAATTGATAACTGTTTGCTGGACTTCATCTTCTGTAAGATATGTCTTTACGCCCTTTGTCACTGCTTACCCCTTTAAATCTCTAAACATGTTTTCGCCTTGTTTAACTTTGTAGTAGTTGGTACTACTCCCTAGTACCAGATCGCCTAAATCGTGATTTATAGCGTTACCGTGGTCATCCCACCTAACGATTACATCGTAGTAAGGATCGCCTGCGATCACTCTTACTCTGCCGCTGTACTCTAGCCAATGATTAAGCTTTGGGTTATGAGCGTGCTGCACGCCGGCAACGCTATAACCCTTTGTTGTTACCGCTATACTCACGAGCCAAACTTTCCGTAAATCACACCCAACAAGTAATCAATTAATATGCACATCAGGTACGTTAACGCTACCAAAAAACTGGTGATAACCCAGCCAGCCAAGATTAAGTCCACCAAACTAAATACTGCTTGTTTTGTAATCATAATTAAGCCCTTACTACTGCGTAACTTCTTCCCAGGTCGATATCGTGATCTGATTTTTCTGCCAGCTCCAATGCTCTTTGTTTTATAGACTCGACCAACAGCTCAAGCGACGCCCTATCAAGCATTGTTACCACCTCATGCCCTAGCTGGCCTGCCGTGTTATACAGATACAGCATCACCTTGAACTTACGGCCCTTAAAATCTTTTTTGCCACGGCCTAATATTCGACCTCTTTTTGTTTCCCATTCCTCTGTAAATACAACATGCTCCAGGATCTCTGTATAACCCTCAAAGCCCAAAAAAAACTTAAAATAACCCTTGAAGGCTGGCTTTAAGCTTTCCTGCTCACAGCTTTTTCCAGCCTTCATCTTATTTTTTTTCTTCTTTTTGCTTGTCTTGACTTGCTCACCTTACGCCTCGCTCTTTCTCGTCCCAAACCTTCTGTATAGCTCCGCCCATTGTTTACCGATTTTGCTATTAGGATCTAATTTTTTGACTGGCTTAGGCGGTTCAATTCGGTATTCCTTTTTGATCACAAAGTCGGCCCCTGCCTGGTGTTCGCTAATCACTTTCTCGTATATCTTTTTGAAGTGATTTATATAACCCTCGCTAGCGCGCTCTAAATTACCCCACCCAAGCCTGTTTGCTGTTTCTAGTACAACCACATGCCCCCAGTCCCTTTCGGCCATTCCTCGCATTCCTGCGGCCTTACAGGCGGTATAAAATGCTGTTTGTACGTCTGGGTATTCACTTTTCTTGCCTGCTCTTGCCAATTCTAAAAAATCAGCTGGGTGATTAGGTGGCCACCCGCCGGCAAGTCTCACTGCGTTCTTAGCGGTTTCAAACTCGGCTCTAGTGATTCTTAATTCAGTCAGTATCTCTGCCCAATCAAGCACCACGTCCACGCCCCAATCTTCATCTTTGATCTTGTTTCTAAAGTAACGCTTCCAGTCAACAAACATTTTGGCAATTTCGCTAATTAACGTCTCTGATGGTTGTGCTTTGCTGGCCGTATCGTTGCTCAAATTCTCTTGCCAATTTCTCTGCATAGAGATCTGCGCTTGATTTTTTTGGCTGTTCGTTAGCTGACTGGTTAGCTGATTGATTGTTTGCATTGTTGTTTCCTTGGTTCTTTTCGTTTAGCTGGTAGTATCTGGATATTGAATCATCACAACGTTTGTCACTGCTAATTGCGTTCTTGATCAATACCTGGCCGTTTTCTCTATGCCAATTGCTTTGTATTACCCCTAGCATTGCGATCTGTATTTCTTCTACGCTAAATTTCTTTAATCTGGTTTTCAGTGTATCTGTCCACACACTAGGTTTAATGTTTGCTGATTTTGGTTTACCGTGATTGTCATTCCAAAAATCAATCAACCCTTCTGCTTGTTTTTTGAGATTATTTTCAGCTCCGTTTTTAGTTTCGTTTTCAGTCTCTTTATTATTAGTTTCATTGATAGGTTCTATATTGATAGGTTCATTGATAGGTTCGGGTGAACCATTTTCACCACCCTGGTGAATATTATTCACTACCCCTGGTGAACCATTTTCACCACCCTGGTGAATATTATTCACTACCCCTGGTGAACCATTTTCACCACCCCTTTTCTCAATACTCCCTTGTTCAATGGTTAGGTGATAACGGTTGCTTTTGTTTTGGCCCCTGCCCTCGTCATAAGCTCTTTCAATTCTTAAAAAGCCGTCTTTCTCTAATTGCTTGATATGACTTATAACTGATCGCCTAGTTATTTCACAGTGATGTGCGATAGTCTCGTAAGACGGCCAACAAAGACCCTCGTCATTAGCCTGATCAGCAAGTTTGATTAATATAAGCTTGCGTAAAGGACTGCCTACCCTTGCTTCAAAAGCCTGTACTGTTAATTTAAAACTCATTACGCCACCCCCTTGCTAAAAGTCTTGATAATCCAGGCCTCACCCTTAGTTGTAAAAAGCGATTGAGGATATCCGCTGGCTGTTTGTTTTGTCTGGCCGTACCCAGCTTCAATAAACCAATGTCTAAACGATCTTGAGTGTTTGATACGGGTGTCATAAACGCCCTTAGTTTCTAGTAATCTGTTTAGCTTTTGAGCTGTTAACCCAATCTTGCTGCCTACCTCTGTGGCATTAAGCAGTGTTGATCGCTCGACCACTGTGTCGTAGTGGTTGATTTTTGGCTGTGCTGCGATTAGCAGCTTTTCTTTTTCCACTAACTGTTCTAGCGCTTCCAAGTAAGTAGCTGGTAACTGATACACTGGATCGTTTACCGATTGTTTGACTTGTTTTTCAAGTTCAATCCAGCGTTCAACAATAGCCCCTGTAAATTTCGGTGATAGTTGGGCCACCACCACCAAGCTATCGCGCTTACCCTTTTCGCCGCTAAAGATATAAACCGAGGTTGCTCTGCTTCTACCCATTGCATCGGTAGATTGTTCGTCCACCATTGGGGGTTGGATAATCACACCTCTTTTTACAAGGCGCTCAATACTTTGTTTAACCTTGTCGTGGCGCGACCCTACAAGGTTGGATATCTCAAGGCTATTCATTGACGCCTGGTTATTTGTTGTAATTTCTCTTGAAAACATGTATTATTCCTTTGTTGATCATCGCTATTCGTTGTTGTTGATTAACACTACCCACTGCCGTTCAGTGGGTTTTTTTTCGTCTGGCCTTTCTAAGCGTTTTGAGATTAGCTAGCACATGTTCATCAGATTTCAATGCACCTCTACTAGCCAGCTCAAGCATCGCCTGCCTACCGTCCGGTATTCCTGTATTACGCCATTTGCTAACTGCTGGCGGCTCAATACCAAATATTCTTGCTACATCACGGTCATTCTCAAATCCGTAATATTCCTTAACGTCATCAAGTGTCATACAAATAAACCTAATCGTTGATTTTAGTTAACTAAAGTTTACCATTTAGTTTACTACTTGTGTGTTGTTTTTGCAAAAAAAAGGTGTAATATGGTTTACACCGTGTAAACACTCGTAGGGAGTAAGGGAAGTGGAAAATAAAGATAGTTACAAAGAAACACTAGGTGGTCGCATAGAGAAGCGGCAAAGGGAATTACATTTAAATGATGTTTATATCGCCAACGAAGTTGGAGTTTCAAAAGTTTCAGTGGGTAAATGGCGGCGTAACGATAGCGAGCCTTCAGGCGTTAATCTTGAAAAGCTGGCTGGCGTCTTAAAAACCACAACAGACTATTTACTGTATGGAGATACCCGCAGTCTGGTATCCCTCGCAGACGTAGGAATACCTTTTTTTGAAAGCGTGGATATTGGGTTTAGACCTGATTTAAATGTGGTGCATAGAGAAGTTGAGGAGAGGATGGTATCAATTAATAGAGATATAGCTAAGGCTGCTGGCGCTGATATTGACAGCTGTTTTAGCTATGTTATTGATGATGATGGTATGAGTGATCGTATTGCAGCTAATTCTATTTGTGTTGCCGATTCCAGCAAGACGGAAGTTAGGGATGGTAAGATTTATTGCTTTAGGCATGGTGTAATTAGACGCACTCGCTACCTTTATAGACTAACAAATGGCGGGCTGCTCATTAAGAGTCATGATGCAAGCAGATATCCAGATGAAGTTATTGATCCGGAAAAATTGGACGATATAGAGATTTATGGCTGGGTTTGGCAGTGGTCTGTATCGGAGAGATGGTGATAACCTGAAATAGTAAACAAAAATAAACTAAACCGCCCTTTGAGGCGGTTTTTTTGTGCCTGGAGTTTACCTTTTTGAGAAAAAAGTAAAATAAATTGTTGCTGGTTGTTGACTCAGTAAGTTAACCAAAGTAAACTATTAGTTAATCTATATGGTTATATAGATTTACAAGTAAATTATGGTAATGCAGATGATGCACTGCCATTAACTATTTAAAAACTTGAATAATATTAGCTTATTTTATAAGTGGGATTATGAATTTATTTGAACCGCAGAAGTACACAAAAGGCGATCTTGCCGGTGTCAGTAGTCATGCAGTGGCAATAATGAACTACTTTATAACTCAAGCCAGGAGGTCTAACTGGAAAGAGGAGGATATCGACAAATGCAGACAGTCTAGCTATTGGGTGATGATCGGCATCATTGATGATCACCTAAAAGCAGAGAATTAAAAACAAAAAAACCGCGTCAAGGCTACCAACCAAGAGACGCGGCTACTCACAAGGGAGTTAGTCAATTATGACACAAATTTACTTTAAAGCAAAAAGATTAATTGAGCTGGCAAAACAAAGCCAGCCGCGCATCATCAACGGCAAAATAATTATCACTGTGAGAGAGTCTAAGGGCTCGATCATCACTCTAGTTGGCCATGTCAATAAGCGCCAGGTGGCTCATACAGATATCACGCTCATTGAGCAGCATTACAGCGGTGATGATCAGTTGTCAGTTGTAAATACTGATAGCGATGCAATTGTTAATTACTTAAACAACCGATTATTAGAGGTGGCCTAAGATGCAAACATTAAAACTAATCCAAAAAGGCGATAGAACCAAGCCCACTATCTATAAATTAGGCGCTAATGAAACTTTATGCTTTCACCGTGACCAGCTTGGCACTATCGAGATATGCGATACGCAAGGCCGCTTTATTCGCTCATTAACTCGTTACGACTTATTAGACTGGGGTTACTCGCCAGCGAAATTAGCCGCTGGAAACGAAGTGGATCAATTTAGCGAGGATGTTAGCGAGCCTCTTACAACTAAGCTTGCAAGAATGGCAACGCAATTCCTGGTTGTTATTGTCGCAGCAATCGCTTTTGGGACTATAAGTAATGTCACAGGCTGTACCACTTATGTTTTAAAGCAAGCTGATCGAGATATTGCTACAACAACAATAGCGCCGGTCAAAAACACGCAACGTCAAGTCGAATTTAAAGCAGCTGAAAAGCACGCAAATGAATTTTTAGCCAAAAACAACAAACAAGCCAGCCGTTAGTGGCTGGCAAGTAAGGTTGATTATGATGAATAGAGACTTTAACGGTGAGTGTATTGGGTGCGATCATGGATAATCAGTATGAGGCGGGCTGGGAATGGCAACAGCAATTACTTGATCAGCTCTTAATGGAAGAGACCGACGAACCAGCCAGCCAACAAGTGCTGGCTGGTTTTGACAATGATTTTAATAAGCTATTTGTAGGGAGTAGCGACAATGACAACAAAAAACATTGATAACGGCACGTGCGAAAAAAACGAAACTAAAATTCCTCACGTTTACGCTTGTATCAACGCAATACAAGCAGAATTAGCAAAACAAGGCATTAGTAAAGATAGGACTTCTAAGGGTGCGGGTACTTATAAATTCAGGGGTATTGATGATGTTTATAACGCCTTGTCACCGATAATGGCAAGGCATGGCCTAGTGATTACGCCAGATTACAGCCAAAAAACAACAGAGGTTCGCCAATCAGGAAATGGCAAAGCAATGTACTACACGACAATTAAGGGCACTTTTACCCTTATTTCAGCGGTTGATGGTAGTAGGCATGTTTGCTCAACTTATGGCGAGGCTGCGGATATAGGTGATAAATCAATAAACAAGGCTATGTCTATTGCTTACAAGTACATGTGCTTCCAAGTGTTTGCGATACCAACTCAAGGAGATAATGATCCTGACAGCTATGTGCACGAAGCGCTGCCATACCAAAACGCTGTAAAGGCATTACCACCAGTTGACGTTAACTCGCTTCCACAGCTTCCATATCCAAAAGATCAAGTTCAGTTTGTGGCAGAAGACGGCAGGATGTATGCAGATAGACAAGGTACTAGACGTATATTTAACAGTGACCAATTTACCGCATTAACTAAGGCGGTATTAAGTGGTGAGTTTCATATATCCAAGTTTCAAGACCCCAATAGATTTTACTTTAGTCAGGATCAATTGAGGGTGTTAGACAGGCTATATGAACAAAGCCAAGCAGGGTAACAAGATGATATAACGCCAGCGGTGCTGGCAAGATTAAATAGGCGAGGTAAACAAGATGAAAGGCATTAACAAGGTTATTATTTTTGGCAACTTGGGCGCGGACCCAGAGCAACGCCAGTTCAACAATGGCGGCATGGTAACAAATATCAGTGTAGCCACTTCTGAAAGATGGACTGATAAACAAACCGGTGAGAAAAAAGAGCAAACCGAATGGCATAGAGTGGTTTTCTTTAACCGCTTGGCAGAGGTGGCGGCTCAATACTTGCGTAAAGGTAGCAGCGTTTACATTGAAGGAAAGCTTAAAACTAGAAAATGGCAGGATCAAAACAATATTGATCGCTATACGACAGAGATAGTAGCCAATGAGCTACAAATGCTAGGCGATAAAAACGACCAAATCAATACGGCCAATAACAGTCAACAGCAAGGCCAAGGGTTTCAGCAGCAGCCAACTAGCCAGCAGCAAGCGACATACAGACGCAATCCAGAGCCGCAGCAGCAGTTTAATAATCAGATGACGGAAGCAGCAGCGACACCAGGGATAAGTGACGAAGATATCCCGTTTGCACCATTTTTTGCAGCATAAAATGAAGCAGCCTGGCCGTGGGTGAATACGGTGCGTCAAGGCATGACTGGTGACGCAAAGCGATTGTTTTAGTGGGTGCGCTCGCTTTAAAGAACCGCATGCAGCCAAGATCGAGTTACTCCACCTTGCTGGTTTCAGGAAGCAAGGATGTCTGTTTAGACGCTTGAGGCGAGGCCGTTTGCTAGTGACGAGACACTAGCTTTTTTTATGGTAATTATTTATTTGTGAGGTATTTAAAATGCTCGAAACAAACTACCCAGCCATTAATGCTAGAAATGGAACTCCGGTCGAGGTGGTGGAAGAATGGCTTAGAGAAAACGCCCATAGAAAGGCCGGTAAAAACAAAAGATCAAAAGGTGGTGATGTTTATTTTAATAACATCAGCACTAAAGATATACAAAAAAGGCATCTAAGAAACAAGCGGAAAGAAAAAGAACTGCAATCAGCTATTGTTAAATACTCCGGCAAACCGATCAAACCAAGATCCGGATTTGATGTGACAGACGAACAATTTATAGATATCAGAAGGACGTTAAAAGCACGCTTTTTGGCCGGCGAGGTAGTAAGAGTTGGTGATTACGAAGGGCTGTACGCGCCCAGCACTATGCGAGTAATTATATCCAAGATTGTATCGGATTTAAAAGACAGCGGTTTTTTGATCGTACTCATGCAAGGCCAGGACAAGGATGTTTACGGCTGGGTGTTAGAAAACTCGTTTAACGATACCTTTTTGACTGAAAAGAACGCAAAAGCGGTAAGGGATAGACGAGCACCGGTTAAAGAGGGTTTGTCGAGCCACGACGTTTATCATTTGACTGTTAAAGAGATTGCAGATCGCTTGATTGACGGACAATACGTGCGAATTGATGAATACACGGCCAGACACTCTAGGACGGTGATTCTAAGAATGGTTGATCTAGCGCTTAAAAACACAGGCATGCAAAACGATGTGATTTGCATTAATTACAAACTAGGTAAGCGCGCAGGCTGGATTTTAAAGCAAGCGCTGTTTGGTAAGCTGGAAGAGGTGGAAAAACAATGACTGCTTATATCTTAGATACTGAAACCACGGGGTTAGTAGAGCCGCATTTAACAGAGGTTGCATACTGCATTGTTGATGTAGCAGATGACGGCAACGTTATTTTAAAGCAAGAACCACGATCAAAGCGTTATAACCCGTTAAAGCCTATTAGTCTTGGCGCTATGGCCACGACTCATATTTGCCAAGAAGATATAGAGAATGAGCCGCCCCATACCGATTTTAAGCTACCAGCCAGCGTTGAGTATGTCATTGGTCACAATATCGACTTTGACATGCAGGTACTAGCTAACGCTGGTGTTACGCACAAGCCAAAACTGATTTGCACTAAGGCTATTGCAACACATTTGCTGCCGGAGCTGGATAGTCACAAGTTGACAGCACTGCTTTATTACTTCCACACAGAAACCGCTAGAGCCCAGGCCAGAAACGCACACGCAGCCGAAGCGGATATCTACTTTACCAGGCTGGTACTTCAAAGTCTTATTGATGTAGCGATTGATTATGGGAACCCCATAACTGGCATTGAGGATCTATACAGTTTTAGCGAGATCGCAAGGGTGCCCAAGGTGCTAAGTTTTGGTAAGTATAAAGGCCAAAAGATATCAGACCTGGCAAACACAATGGACGGTAGATCTTATTTGGGCTGGCTGGCAACACGTGATGACGTTGATCCGTATTTGCTAAAGTCTATTAAACAAGCGTTTGAAGGCGAAAATAACTTTTAGGTGGATGTATGGATAAAAATACTTTTAACGCGAAAATGCCGCTGTATCGTGAGTCTATGATACAAACTCAAGCGGTTGTTAGGAAAAAGAAAGAGGTTAATTTGATTATGGCATTGCATTTTGACGATGAACAAGATCAAGTTTACCAGGATCTTAAACAACTTATATTGAATAAAGAGTCTTTTAGCGACGGCAAACTAATAACAGCGTTGCATTGTGACAGCTTGGCCGAGCTTATTAAAGTTATTGATGGTGAGGTGTAGATGATTTATATAATGCCAGCCGACATTAAGCCAAGCAGCACGTCGCTAGTAGCGAAAGAAGTGGAAAGACAGTCAAGCCAGCGGTTAGAGCAACTGCTAGAGCATTTAGCGGGGGTTGAGGAAGAAGATGGGGACTGGATCAACATTAAAGATAAGAAACCCCGAGACGGGCAAAGATGCTTAGTGTTAGATGATTATGGCTATATGTATGTTAAGCCATACATTGCAAAATATTCTGTTTTTGATGGACAGCTTGCAGCGACGATAACCCATTGGCGGCCATTACCTAAGCGACCAAGAAAGAGTGTATTGTAAATAAATGCGAATTAGCAATTAATTAAAGGAGATTGATTATGTATAACTCAAAACCTATCCAGCTGACCTGGGATAATTTAAAGGCGCACTCCCCTTTTACCACGTACGAAGTGGTAAAGGTTGAGAAAACAAACGGCGATACCGCTTACGAGGTTAGATACCAAAACTATAATGAAGTGTCGCCAGGGGCGGAAACTATTGTTGAGCCAGTCAAAACAGCTACGGGATTTGAAAGCATCGAGACGGCTAAGAAGTGGGCTCAAGATAACTTTGAGTTTAAAATGAGCCGTTGGTTTTACGATGTAGCGGAGGGTGAGAAGCTGGAATACTGTGTTCAAACACTGGTTGAGGCTTGTCACTCAAGAGCTGCAATAAACGGCTGGTGGACCGACTTAGAGACAGGCAAGCCAAAGGAGCGTAACGTACTTGAAATGTGCATGCTGGTGGTTACAGAGGTGAGCGAGGCCGTAGAAGGTTATCGTAAGGGTTTAAACGATGATCACCTACCCCATTTACCTATGTTTGACGTTGAGCTGGCCGATGTTCTAGTGCGTGTTTTTGATATGGCTGGTGGCCTACACACACAACTTCCAAGGGCATTTGTTGAGAAGCTGGCCTATAACGATAATCGAGAAGATCATAAGATTGAGAACCGCAAAAAAGCTGGCGGTAAAAAATATTAAGAGGTACAAAAAATGATTGAGCGCAAACCATGGGTAAAATATACACCCCAGGAAATTGAGCAAATGCGAATTGCTGTAATGTACGCACCACCTGAAACGCCATTTACGCCGGAATACGCGGCGGCGTACTTGGGTAAATCGTCTAGCACTTTGCAGTATATGCGATCGCACCGACCTAATGATATTAAATACAGTAAGATTGGCGGTCATGTGCGTTATATTAAAAAGCATTTGGACGAATACCTAGCAATATCTACACGAATAACCGCATAAAAAAAAGCCAGCAGCACGCTGGCTTTTTTTTTACTCGAATTGAATGGATTATCCCTTATGATTATAAGCCGGACTGCATTAATTCAGACCGTTTTTATGCCAATTTTACCTTGTTGCTCATTGTTGTTTTGGGTTTTATATACTTTTTATGTACTCGAAATTTGTTGTTACATGTTGCTCATTGTTGTTTTATACTTGCTAGTGTCATCTGTAAGCCAATTACATAAAGGCTTTCAGGGTAATAATTGTCGCTCGTTATTGCTCGTCATCGCTCGTTGTTGACTCGCTTAACAGGACTCATAATCCTTTGGTCGTAGGTTCAAGTCCTACTGGGCCCACCAAATTTAAACCCTTACAGCGTATTCGTTGTAGGGGTTTTTTTTATGCCTAAATGACTGCTAATAAATTCGCTCGAAAAAGTTATTCCTACTATCTGCTAAGCTCATATTAATAAAATACACTTTTCGTTTTAATGATTTTATAAATATTAAACCTAACTTAGCTAAACAGAGTCGGATAAGCCTTCATTTATCTAATTAACTCTTTATGAGCAATTATTATTAAAAGTGTTAATTTTGAAAAAGCCCTCACCTGTTTTAATTTAGATCAAGATTTATAGCTTTGCTGTCGTACCATTTTGCATAGATTAAGATAAACTTATAATTGATCGGAATCTCTTATAATGATATTGAAAATTGAGATGTATGCTTTGAAGAAACTGAGATTTCCCTAAATGAAAATATTGAATACTTTGAAGGTTCTATACTCAAGTATATTTACAATAGTTATTTATGAATCCTATCCTTAAGTAATGTTGTTTTAAAAAGATATTGCACTGAAAACTGGTAACTCTTACGAATTAAGGTAGAGGTATATAAAGGAGAGCAACTAGGCTATCAATCTTCAACTTTAGAGTTAGAAGTATCACCAATTAAGTCATAAGCCTCAAGATTAGTTATGAACAAATTCCTTGCAACATTCTCTCGATTATATTCAAAGTTCCAAGAAACTTTCGATTCAATTTTTGATTTTATAGATTCACCTTTAAACAAAGGAAAGCTTTCCTCTTTAATATTAAGAGTGTAAGGTAAGTTATTAAAGTTTGAGCTGTTATATGTTATATAAGTGCTAATTTTAACTTTAAAAATATCATTTGTATTGGGAGAAATTTCATCGTATGGAATATCTTTCAAACTTCCATAACGCTTCTGCCAGCTAGTAACGAGATTTTTCATTGCATCATCTACTGGCTCGGCTTTATCATAAAAACTACCACCTTTAATAAGAACTTCTTCGGTACCCTCTTCTATATTTATAAGAACTATATCAATCATAGGTTTTTCAGCAAACACCTCTCCGAGAACAACTGGACCATAATTTGTTATTAAAGTTTGGTTTGATTGATGCTTAAGATAATAACTTTGAGCTATGCTGAAGAAACCGTACAACTAAACTTGGTAAACTAAGCACAATTATAGGAGTTTACCATGACCAAGAAATTAAGAACCTACAGTAACGAATTTAAAGCTGAAGCTGTCAAGAAGATAGC
>Ga0208302_100035_pt1 | contig 54281 bp, 44 predicted proteins | sample 29_taG_FD_184103 | JGI IMG/M metagenome (GOLD analysis project Ga0208302, IMG submission 184103) | Marine viral communities from Cariaco Basin, Caribbean Sea - 29_WHOI_OMZ (SPAdes) (version 2) | ecosystem: Environmental > Aquatic > Marine > Oceanic | place: Caribbean Sea: Cariaco Basin... | reverse complement strand
GGTCCTTCTATCAAATTACCTTTGTTTGATGCCGGTCAACGTGATGCCAACTATGAAGTGGCTCAGATTGAGCGTGATCAAGCAGTTGCTAATTACGAAAGCACTGTAGAGGCAGCTTTCAAAGAAGTGAACGATGTTCTAGCAGACCGTGCTACTTTGGATCAAAGAACACAAGCTGAGTATCGTCTACAAGAGAACTATCAAGGTTTATTTGATATTTCAGAAGCTCGATTTAAAGCACAGGTCGATGACTATTTAGCAGTATTGGACGCTCAACGTTCGTTGTTCTCAACCCAGCAGTCTATTTTGAACTTAGAGCAAGAACGTTTAAATAACCAAATTGAGCTATATCAAGTACTGGGTGGCGGCGCGAACTTAGGTACTATCGCTGTACCTACTTCTCAATACCGTAACTTAGTTAATGTGTTTGATGGTCAAAGTGACAAGCAAAAAGCGGTTCAAGCCGTTGAATCCAGTCGCGGTCCAGCTATTGTGACACCTGCTCAAGCTTACGCTATTGAAGCCAGCCAGCCGGTTAAAGTGGTAGAACAAAAGCAGCTGAGACCGGTAGATGTTAACAATGACAATAGTACAGATGCTTATATCTCTGTTGTGGAAACTACCACTCAGCCTGCAGGCTCCAAAGTAGTAGAAACCAAAGAAGGTATGAAGGTTGTAAAACCTTAGGATTCGTATCTGAACTCTAAAAAAAGGCGCTAATATTAGCGCCTTTTTTTGTTGATAAAATAAGATTTCTAACCAGTCTTACTAATCACGATATTTCATTGGTCCGACTATTTTGCTTACCTATCCTATTATCAGGCTATGATAGCCAATCGTTAATCTGGCAAATCATGTCGAATATGATCAGGGCTTAAACCGAAAGAGAAGACAAAAGTAGCCACTAAACTGTTAACAATAACAAACGCTATATCAAGACCGTTATGCCCTAATACAAAGCGTCCTAATAAAGCGGATATGATCAACATAATGACAAAAAAGATCGCCAAGTAGATTTTAATCTTAGGATGAGACAGGCTGTATGGCTGCTCAGGCTTGGGCCCTTTTTCTAACACATATAAGCGAATTGCCCATCCTGCCGCATAAGCCAATGTTCCCATTAATAAATAATTTAGAAAACCCATTTTTATTCCTATTAAACCAATAACTTAAGCGTTAACTCACTCAATGAATGGTATAACGAGTTAATAATCTAAGCTAAGCGGTGGTTATTGAGTGGCCACATTACCTGCAGGCTTAATGGTAATATTACCCACACTGTCTTTATTTTGGGCAGCACTCTCAGATAGCTCTTCAGCTGGCGTGTCATCACACTCAACTTTATAAATAGTATTTGCACCCTGCAAAATGTACCCTAAGTACTGACTGTCTAAGGTAGGATCGATATTAACATACGCTTGCTTAACTTGGGCCATGACCAAAACTCGATCTGGACGCCCTATGATACCTTCTACGTTTTTCGGATCTACTGAGAAGTATTTTGATACCTTATCCATTGGCATAACCTCAAGCGGTTCAGGATCATCCCAGACTCTATTCGCTGATTTAGGTTCTTTCATTTGCATGACCAAACCTTGAGGCTGCTGACTTACTTTTATTTGTGCAGGCTCGTCATGACTGACGGTATAACAGCCAGAAAACATAGCCGCATGTTGTTTAATTAGTGCTTCAGAATCTTGCTGCTTTGCTCCCGCCTCGGTATTAACGACTGGGTCGGTGGTTTCAGACTTATCACAGGCGGTCAACATAAGTGTAGCACCGGTGATAAACAAAGCCGAAAAAATTTTTGATAAATTAAGTGGTTTCAAAAGACAGTTCCAGTAGATAAGTATAAATGGGATTTAGATTGAGCTAAGGTTAATAACAACAACAGGTTAAGACGACTTAGGCCTAAATTATAGAGATGTCAAAAAATGACAGCTGTAAGAATACTGTATTTTAGCAAACTTGTTATCTATATGGTTGCTATTGTGCAATATATTAAGCCATCTCGCTCAAACAGAGGCACTATATTTGCTATACTAGTCGCTCTATTTCTCTATCGTAATCTAAGTCCTATCATAATCTAAGTAATGTGAGTCGCCATGTCTGTTCTTAATCCAAAGCCCAATACCACAATCGCATTTACCGATGGTGCCTGTAAAGGTAATCCCGGTCCTGGTGGTTGGGGGGCTTTTTTGGTACTGAGTGATGGCCAACAAATAGAGTACTTTGGTGGGGATGCTCATACCACTAATAATAAAATGGAGTTGATGGGTGCCATTATAGCGCTTGAAAAAAGTCCTCACGATCAACATTTAGAGATTTGGACTGACTCAAGCTATGTCAAGAATGGCATTACCTCATGGATTCAAGGTTGGAAAAATAAAGGCTGGAAAACCTCTGGCAATAAACCGGTCAAGAATCAAGAGTTATGGCAACGTTTAGATGCCTTACAAGCCAGCCGTGATGTCAGTTGGCACTGGGTAAAAGGCCATGCCGGTCATGAAGGTAACGAAAAAGCTGATGAGCTTGCCAACCGTGGCATCTTATCTTCTTCTGAGTCTATCGACGTCTTAACTAATGACCGTGCTAGTAACGACAACTTTACGAATGATGATGAGCTTAAAAAAAAACTAAATAGCCCCTTGAATAACCCCTCTAATCCAATAGACTCTAATGCTACCATGAATTCTACTCAAGATAACACTGATTGGATTATGGATGATCCTTTAGGCTTTTATGAAAGCGGCCCAGAAGTAGCCTTTGAAGAAGAAACGGCTTCTGTGCCACAGTCTAGTAGTCATCAACCATCCGCTTCCATCTCAGACCCTATATCGCCTATGCCTATGTCAAACCCAGAAGTTCCAAGTAGCGAACAAGCCTCACCTGCCCTAGCAGCAGCTGAGCCACAAGTGTCACAGCAAACTGAAGAAATTGAGTTCGATGGAGATACCAGTCGTGCCAACCCGCACTTCAAACCTCTCTTGCCTGAACCGGTCAACAGAGGAAAAACGGGGCGTCAATTGATTATGGATACGGAAACCACCGGACTTGACGCTTTAAAAGGCGATCGGGTTATTGAGGTAGGTATTATCGAATTGGTTAACCGCAAATTTACCGGTGAGAAACTACACGTCTATATCAACCCTGAACGTGGTATGGATGATGAAGTTATCAGAGTTCACGGTATTACAGAAGCGTTTTTAGCAGACAAACCTAAGTTCAAAGAGGTGGCGAAACCCCTTTACGAATTTATGTTGGGTGCTGAACTTATTGCCCATAACGCCCCATTCGATATGAGCTTCTTATCGATGGAATTTGATAGAGTGGGCCTGAGCGATTTTGCAGAAAAAGTGACGGTTACCGACTCTTTGGTCATGGCCAAACAGCAATATCCTGGTCAAAAGAACACGCTAGATGCTTTAGTACGTCGTCTAAACGTTGGTAAGATGGACCGTACCTTCCACGGCGCGTTATTGGACTCAGAGATTCTAGCAGAAGTTTATCTGGCCATGACGGGTGGTCAGGTAGCTCTAGCGATTGACGAAGATACCCAGTCCGAAGGCGAAGGCTCTCATGCAGATTTTAGCCATTTAGCTTCTCAAATTTTGAAGGCTAATACCCCGTTAGATAATCATGTTAGTTGGGTCAGCAAGTTGCTAAAGAAATATCCTGATTTGGCAGAGACTCAAGGCGTGAGCTGCTTTTATAAGATTGATGACGCTTCTAAAGCTGCGCATTTGTTATATCAAAAGTCTATGGTAAACCAGCACTCTCTAGGGGCAACTGCCTCTATAGCGCCTAATTTAGCCAATAACCTGTTTATTGCCTCTTAGTCTTTGTCTATATGCCTAATTTTTTAACTAATCTGTCTTAACGTATTACAATACATCCTTGGCCAGCACTCATTCAGTACTGGCTTTAAAGCTATTTATTCATTATTTGTTATGAGGTACTTGTGAGCACTGAACGATTAAACGCCCTGCCTATTTTATTTAATCGCTTTGGACTTGAGCGCCTGACAGAAGATCAACGCCAGAAAATTGCTACCGTTGATGCCACCTTACCTCAAACTCAATGTGGACTATGCGACCATCCCGATGGTTGCCTACCCTACGCCATCGCTATAGTGGTAAACAATGAGCCCCATAATAAATGTGTGCCTGGTGGTCAGCCCGTTAGTGATACTATCGCTGAAATACTAGAAAGAGAACCCTTAATCGCTCGTGAGTCTCAGTGGCCGGTTGACCCCAATACCCATCGTCCTACAGAAGTCAGAGCCGTTATCCGTGAAGACGATTGCATTGGCTGTACTAAATGCATTCCTGCCTGCCCAGTAGATGCTATTGTCGGCACTGGCAAGCACATGCACACCATCATCAGCGATTTATGTACGGGTTGCGAGCTTTGCCTACCACCCTGCCCGGTCGATTGTATCGACTTGATTGAAGTGCCTCGTGATCCTGCTATTGAAACAGCAGAATACAGAGCCAAAGAACAAGCTCATCTAAGATACCGCTATCACACTCATTTAAACCGAGTGGCGGAACAAATGGTCGACAACACTCATTCTAAGCCTGTTACTAGTGTGATAGAAACCATGATTGGCAATGCCTCACATCAAAGCTTAGATATTGATGAGTCTAAAGCCAAAGCCACTATTGCGGCCGCAAAACTACGCACTAAAATCAAAAAGCTGGAGAAGCAGTTGACCGCACGCCCTAACGAAAGTAAACAGGCAGAGCTAGAAGCTTTAAAGCAGGAGTTGGCACAACTTGCTGATTAGTGAGACTTGATCCTTTTGCTTACAGCTTTGCCTCTGATCTATAAACAAGTTAAAACAATTTAAACGGATTAAAACCTGAATCGATATGAGTAAAGTGGTTAAACATAAGACAGCAGAAACGCCCCCTTCAAGACGCCTGCCCAACCGCAATGTGCGACCCTTTTTTGAGAAACTTGCTGCTGCCATTGATGAGCCGGTTACTGAGCTTGAATATAACAGTAACTTTGAGCTACTCATTGCGGTCATTCTCTCCGCTCAAGCGACTGATGTCAGTGTTAACCTAGCCACCCGTAAGCTTTATGCGGTAGCCAATACGCCTGAAGCCATTTATGCGTTAGGCGAGGAAGGCTTAAAAGACTATATTAAGACGATAGGTTTATATAACTCAAAAGCCAAAAACGTCATCAAAGCTTGTAAAGACTTAATTGAGAAGCATAACAGTCAGGTACCTGATAATCGTAAAGACTTAGAAGCCCTGGCCGGAGTGGGTCGTAAAACAGCCAATGTGGTGTTAAACACTGCTTTTGGTCAACCGACCATGGCAGTCGACACCCATATCTTTCGGGTCAGTAACCGCACCGGACTGGCCACGGGCAAAACAGTGCTCGCCGTTGAACAAAAACTAGTTGAGCGAATCCCTGAAGACTATATTTTAGACGCCCATCATTATCTTATTTTACATGGACGTTATACTTGCCAAGCACGGACTCCTAAATGCGGAGCATGTCCAGTTTATGAAGAATGTATGTTTAAAGACAAACAGGTGTTTGCTGAGCTATAATTTTCTAAAGTAAGTTTTATAACTGTCAATAACCCATATAATCTTCAGTAGCCTTAATAATTTTCAGCAAACTTTAGTTACTTTTATTACTTAAAGACCCGCTTATCTGCTAAGAGCTTGTTCCCTCATAGGGTTACCTATTTTTAATAGGGCTTATCAAAGTTAAACGCCTTTAAAACCGCTGAATAGTGACCAAGTGACTAGAGTTTTAAGTGAGTAAAGGGTAAAATAGGCTATTTACATCTTACGTTTGTCTTTTTCAGATTTTGCCAACATACTACACTATTGTTTCCTATAATTTGTATCCTATAATAGTGTAGAGCTAAAATCTCGAATTTGTGAAGTCAAGCCCCGAATATAAGTGACTCTCCTACTATGCATGACTATCAACTTTTTACCTCAGAATCTGTAAGTGAAGGCCATCCTGATAAAATGGCAGATCAAATTTCAGATGCCTTGCTTGATGCAATTATGCGTGAAGATTTACATGCCCGTGTGGCCTGTGAAACCTTAGTTAAAACAGGGGCAGTTGTTTTAGCAGGTGAAATCTCAACTACTGCCAATATTGATATCGAGCGAATTGTTCGCGATACCGTTAATGAGATTGGTTATAACCATTCTGATTTAGGCTTCGATGGCAGCACTTGTGCGGTTATCAATATGATTGGTAAACAGTCTCCTGAGATTGCTCAAGGGGTTGATCGTCAAAATCCAGAAGATCAAGGTGCTGGTGACCAAGGACTAATGTTTGGCTATGCCAGCAATGAAACCGAAGTTTTAATGCCAGCGCCTATTGAATATGCGCACCGCTTAATGGAACGTCAGTCTAAATTGCGTCGTTCAGGTGAGTTACCTTGGTTACGTCCTGATGCCAAAGCTCAAGTGACCCTAAAATATGCCAACGGTATCCCTTCCGCCATTGATGCTGTCGTGTTATCAACCCAACATGATCCAGATGTTTCGCAAGCAGATTTACAAGAAGCGGTCATGGAAAGCATCATCAAACAGGTTATTCCTGCTGAGCTGCTACACAAAGACACGCGTTATCATATCAACCCAACCGGTAAGTTCGTTATCGGCGGTCCTGTAGGTGATGCAGGTCTAACAGGTCGTAAAATCATTGTAGATACTTACGGCGGTATGGCGCGTCATGGTGGTGGTGCCTTTAGTGGTAAAGATCCTTCTAAAGTTGACCGTAGTGCCGCTTATGCCGGTCGTTATGTGGCAAAAAATATCGTGGCTGCGGGTCTTGCAGAGCGCTGTGAAGTTCAAATTAGTTATGCCATTGGTGTGGCTGAGCCGACCTCTATTGCGGTGAATACTTTTGGCACGTCAAAAGTAAGCCATGAGGTGATTATTGAGCTTATCCGTACTCACTTTGACCTACGTCCTTATGGCATTACTCATATGTTGAATCTTCTACAACCTATGTATCAACAAACGGCCACTTATGGTCACTTCGGCCGCGAAGGCAGTGAGACTGCTTTCACATGGGAAAAAACGGATAAGGCAGACATCTTAAGAGCAGACGCCAATATCTAGTTATTGATTCTTTCAAGCTGCACTTTAGTTTATTTGATAAACAGTGCAGCATTGTCCCCATAAATTTGAAAATTGAAGTTAAAAATTATGACCGACACTCCAAATAGCAACGAAAAACCTGAGCTTTCAAAAGATATTGAAGCCTTTTATAAACGTGCTGATGCCATTATTGAATTGGCTAACAGTCAATTAGGTCCAGACTCTCATTCAGGCCAAGTGGGTGCTTCATTGTTATATGCAGCCGCCCGTTATAGTGCATCAGTCGCCTCTATTGGCTTCATCAAAGGTAGCGATTTGGCTTCAGAAAAAAATGAAATCATTGAGTTTTATGCCAAACAATATCGTCAAATGTTAAGTGATAACTTAGATGATTACGCTGATAACTTTGATAAATATGTGCCAACTGACTCAGTAGAAAAGTAGACTTTTTTGGATGGTTATCTAATTAGTTTATTTAAAAACAAGCAATATTTTGAATACAATACAGATAAATAGCTCACCTTTGGTGGGCTATTTTTTTTGTTAAGATATAAGAAGCTGGAAATCACTCAATAAGGATGAGGTATTATTATGATGACATTTATTCTTAACAGACAGCACAAGCGATTTACTGTTTCTAAAATCATGGCTTTGTCACTTACCACAGGTTTACTGATGACAGGCTGCATGACAGCAGAAGAGTCTAATTCAGTCCCTAACCCGAACACGCCTACTCCTGACAATAGCATCATGATAACGCAATGTGGTGCTTTTACGCCCGATAAAGAACAAATCATGTGTACCATGCAATATGATCCCGTATGTGTTAAACACAAAGCAGCTAATGGTCAAATCAGTTATAAGACAGCAGGCAATGCTTGCTCAGCCTGCACTACCGCAACTGCTATCAGCTATACCCCAGGCGAATGCGGTACAGGACTGCCCACCCAATAGTTTATTAAATGTAAGTCGCAGTTATAAGTTACCCTTTATAAATAACTAAACTATAAAAAAGGCCAATTCGATGGAATTGGCCTTTTTTATATAAATCAAAACTTATTATCTTATTGAGACTTAGTCCCCAGAAACAATCTTTGGCGGACCTTTTAACAACTCTTCATCGACAAATTCATCGGCAGTGTTGTGCTCAGCAGATTCTTCAGTAATAAACTTCTGCTGGGCACGGTATAAAATGAGTCTATCACGGCTTAGACCTCGCATTAACGAATACATCATCACCACCACCACCACGGCAAAGGGGAAACCGGCCACAATAGCGGCTGCTTGCAGTGCACCTAGTCCACCTGCGGCCAATAATATTGCAGCTACCACGCCTTGTGTTAGTGCCCAAAATAAACGCTGAATCTTAGGCGGGTTGGTATCACCACCTGAGGTTAGCATATCAATAACGAAGCTGGCAGAATCTGAAGAGGTCACAAACCAAAGCACAATCATGATAACAATGAGTAGCGTTGTCGCTTGAGTAAACGGATAGAATTCCATCAGCTTGAAAATAGCATTACCATAATCATTCTGTACCACTTCAATAAAGCCTGGGTTGCCCATCAATTCCATATTCACTGCCACACCACCAAAGGTTGTGAACCAGAAAAACAGAATGGTCATAGGGACAAACAGTACTCCCAATAAGAACTCACGAATGGTACGGCCACGGCTAATACGCGCAATAAACACCCCAACAAATGGCGACCAACTTACCCACCATGCCCAATAGAAAATCGTCCAAGATGACTGCCAATCGGTTTTAGAATAAGCTTCATTCCAAAATGCCAGTTGCACTATATTTTGAACATAGTTACCAATATTTTCGACAAAACTGTCCATAATATATTGGGTTGGGCCTAACAAGAAGGCGAAAGTTAGTAGCACAAAAGTAAGAAATATGTTTAAGTCACTTAAGCGCTTAATTCCTTTATCCAGACCTAGCATCAATGAACCACACGCCAATAAAGTAATCAAAGCGATTAAAACAATCTGTATGGTGATATTGTTAGGTAGAGCAAACAGTCCCTCTAGTCCTGAATTAATCTGTAGCACACCCAGGCCTAAGGTAGTCACTACCCCAAACATAGTACCAAACACTGCTAACGTGTCTACTGTATGGCCCCAACGCCCATTCACTCTCTTGCCCAAAATAGGATATAAAGCTGAGCGTATCGCTAATGGTAAACCTCGGCGAAAGTGAAAATAAGCCAATGATAAAGCGACAACCGCATAAATAGCCCACGCATGAATCCCATAGTGTAAGAAGGAGATATTCATCGCTTGCTTAGCGGCTTCAACGGTCTCTTTTTCACCCAATGGCGGCGCCATGAAATGATAAACTGGTTCAGCTGTTCCCCAGTACATGATGCCGATACCAATACCAGCTGAAAACAGCATCCCTATCCAAGAAGGCAAACTATATTGAGGCGCTTCTGTTTGATGCCCAAGCCTAATATCGCCATATTTACTAAAGATTAAATACAGACAAACTAAGACGGCGGCATTCATTACTAGGATGAAAAACCAACCAAATCGGTGGGTAATAAAGCTTTGCATTTCACCGAAAACAGCATTTGCCATTTCCTGAAACAAAGCACCAAATACAATAAACCCAAGAATCAATACAACTGAGGCGATAAATACTGGTTTATTGACCCGAGGAAAGGGTCCTAAACGCCCAATCTTTAAATCACTCATTTGTTTGTGTCCTGTCAAAAAAGAGGCCACTGTATCAACTGGCTTAATAATTAGCAATTTTTGAAACAGGTTAATCGTAATAAAACAACAAAAAATAATTGACTGTTTTTATTTTTTTAGAATAGAAAATTAATGATTTATACTATTTTTTATTAATAAGGGCGTTCAAATGAGACTATTTCAGATTTATTTAGACCATAATTAAAAAAAGAAGCCCAGTTATTAACTGAGCCTCTTTTTATGACTAATTCAGTAAATACAATTTTTGTTTAGATAAGCTTAACTACATTGCTTATTAACCTCAGATAAGAACCATTTACCATTTTTCTCATTAAAGAAGGGGTTTAAGCTGGCAGGATTCAGTTTAGGTAACTGACAAATTTCAGTGGCAATATCATTATGAGCAAAGGCTTTGTCTAACCAACGTTTACTAGACTCTTGATCGCCTATTTTTGCATAGTCCATTGCCCCAAGCAGCTCGCTTATTGCTAGGTCTTCTACTTCTTCAGTTAAAAAAGTTTTGGCACTTTCAAGTGATTTATCTTCATTAAAGTCTTGATATCTAATGGCAGTTAACTTTAATAACTGAGTAAAATATAGACTCTCATCACGCTGAAGTACCTCAGATAAGGCCTTTTCTGTCTGGTTAACCGTCAACTCTTGTGATGCGTTTTTGGCCTTTTTGTCGGTCTGTTGATGGTCAGAGAGTTGCTCGGTCATTTGTTTCAGCCACGGTAAAGACTCGGTAGACTTACTGAGTGACTGTCTAACTTCTCTATTATTGGTTTCAGATTGTGCTAGGAAAATAAGCGTTTGGTTAAGTAGCAATTCTTTTTTCTTAGGATGCTGCTTTAACTCAACTGAAGATTTTTGCAAATAATCGGTCAATTGTTTAACCGTAGAAATTAAGGCTTTATTGGTCATTAACGTGGTCACCATGGCGTCCGCATCGGTAAAAGCTACCGGCTCATTTAACCACTGCTTCCATATATCATTTGCTTTCAACCATAACTGCACATCTTGTTGTTCATCAGAGAGTACACCATGACGGACATAGCTGAAAAACAGAGCTTGTTGAGCATATAGTAAGTTGGATAAAGCGTCTCTTTTGTCGGCTTCTGATAAGTTTGCTTTTTGAAGTTGTTGTTGGGCTGCCTCAATTTTAGCCAGATTCATTTGCTCTACAATGGTCAAAGACTCATTCTTACACAGCAGTGATTCAGTTTCTGACAGCTGATTGGCTAAGTCGATGTTACTATTTTTTTGGTCAAACAACTTATCGTACGTTAGCGTTTGATTGGCAAACTTCTTAATCTCTGGCTCGATTAACTTTTTGTAGTCGGTACTACATGAGTTTAACTTCTCGGCCCATTGAGTGGTATCTAGTGTTGCCATTTTTGAAGCTTTAACGTCTGTAGTCTCACTATTGGCTACGGTAGACTGTTGACCATTCAAGCTTTGGGTTTGGCTTTGGGTTTCTGAATTTAATGTGCTGCAAGAAGAAGCGGCGAAGAGACTCACCAGTAACAGGGCACTAAGTTTGGTCTTTTTGAATGGTGTGGCTAAAGTCATCGTATTTTCCTTACGGATGGAGGTTAGTAAATGAGGAGAAAGTGTACAGACAGATAAGCCAATATATATTTACTTATCAAAAGATTGCTAGAAACATTACATGATAAACAAAGCGCACAGGGTAAGCAATATCCTTACTAATATAAGGGCAATTTTTAATATTTTATGATCAATTAACACCCGCACAATCTGCTATTTACAGCACTGTCACCTGTCGAAATCACCTATCGAAACACTCATTACTTATTAACCCAAAAAACCCCTTACCTATTAGATAGATAAGGGGTCGTCTTGAAATCACTGCCAAGGAAAATAACGTTTCCGTTATTAATTAGCCTTTATGCTTTAGAGAAGATTAAGTTATCTTCTTCATCCACATCAACTTTGATGGTGTCACCGGCAACAAACTCACCAGACAACAGTTTCAATGATAATGGGTTCTCAATTTGTTGCTGGATAGCACGTTTTAAAGGACGTGCCCCATAAACAGGGTCATAACCCACTGCCACTAGCATATGCATCGCATCTGGAGACAATTTGATGTCCATTTCACGCTCTTTGAGACGATCACGCAGACGATTTAACTGAATGTCAGCGATACCTGCCATCTGTGACATACCGAGCGGATGGAATACCACAATCTCATCGATACGGTTCACAAACTCAGGACGGAAGTGCTGACCCACAGATTCCATCACCGCAGATTTAATTTCTTCATAGTCATCCCCTGCCATCTCTTGAATCTTGTGCGATCCTAAGTTACTGGTCATGATGATAACAGTATTTTTGAAATCAACCACTCGGCCCTGTGAATCTGTTAAGCGGCCATCATCCAATACCTGTAGCAGAATATTGAACACATCAGGGTGCGCCTTCTCTACCTCATCAAACAAGATTACACTATAAGGCTTACGACGTACCGCTTCTGTCAATACCCCACCTTCTTCATAACCAACATACCCTGGAGGCGCACCCACTAAACGACTCACACTGTGTTTTTCCATGAATTCACTCATATCGATACGAACCATAGCATCTTCTGAGTCAAACAAGAAATTGGCCAGTGATTTGGTCAATTCAGTTTTACCTACCCCTGTTGGGCCTAAGAATAGGAATGAACCTGAAGGACGGTTTGGATCAGACAGACCCGCACGGCTACGACGTACCGCGTTAGCCACTGATTGTACGGCTTCATCCTGACCGACTACCCGCTCATGTAAACGTTCTTCCATGGCCAACATTTTCTCACGCTCACCTTGAAGCATTCTGTTAACTGGAATACCTGTCGCTGCAGCCACCACTTCGGCAATCTCATTATCCGTCACTTTATTACGTAATAACTTGATACGGTCGCCTTCTCCCGCTTGCTCTTTCTGTTCAGCAAGGTCAGATTCAGTGATACGCTTCTCTAACTGCGGAATGGTCTCATACTGCAGTTTACTCATGGTTTCATAGTCACCTTCACGGCTCGCCTTATCATAAGCAATACGTGCTTTATCCAACTCATCTTTTAGTTGTTGGCTGCCTTTCACCAGAGCTTTTTCAGCCTGCCAAATCTCATTAAGATCAGCGTATTCTTTTTCAAGCTCTTCGATTTGCTCATCAAGAACTTTGCGCTCAGCTTGAGCCCCTGCGTCCTCTTCATTTTTAAGAACTTCGCGTTGCATTTTTAATTGAATGAGACGGCTATCAAGCTTGCCCAATGCTTCAGGCTTACTGTCCATCTCCATACGCAAGCGGCTAGCTGCTTCATCCACTAAGTCAATGGCTTTATCCGGTAGCTTACGGTCAGTGATATAACGATGACTCATACGCGCCGCAGCAATAATAGCGCTATCCTGGATGTCGACACCATGGTGTAGCTCATAACGCTCTTTAAGGCCACGCAAAATAGCAATGGTATCTTCAACGGTAGGCTCATCAACCAATACTTTTTGGAAACGACGCTCTAAGGCCGCATCCTTTTCAATATACTGACGATATTCATCTAGAGTGGTGGCGCCCACACAGTGTAGCTCACCTCGTGCCAGTGCAGGTTTCAACATGTTGCCTGCATCCATTGCACCGTCACTCTTGCCTGCCCCAACCATAGTGTGCAGTTCGTCAATAAACAAGATAACGTTGCCTTCTTGTTTTGCTAAGTCATTAAGAACGTTCTTTAGACGCTCCTCAAACTCACCGCGGTATTTAGCACCGGCAATCAACGCCCCTAAATCTAATGACAATACTTCTTTACGGCGCAGACCTTCAGGTACATCACCATTGACGATTTTTTGAGCCAAACCTTCAACGATAGCCGTTTTACCCACACCGGGCTCACCAATTAACACTGGGTTGTTTTTGGTACGGCGTGATAACACTTGAATCGTTCTACGAATTTCTTCATCACGACCAATCACTGGGTCAAGTTTACCCATTTCCGCACGTTCAGTAAGGTTGATGGTGTATTTATTTAACGCATCACGTTGGTCTTCAGCGTTTTGACTGTCCACGGTTTGTTCTCCACGAAGTTGCTCAATAACGGCTTTTAATTTCTCTGAAGTAACCCCTGCTTCTTTAAAAATCTTTTTAGTGTCGCCTTGCTCTGCCAATACCAACATGACCCATTCTGTGGCGATGTAATCATCTCCCGCTTTTTGGGCTTGACGATCAGCTAAGTTAAGTACGCGTACCGACTCTGGGTTAAGGTTAACTTCGCCCGTAGGGTTGGCAATCACGGCTTCATTTTCAAGGGCTTTAGCTACTCCGTTTTTAAGGCCTGGAATACTGGCACCCGCCTGTTGGCATATTGAAATATTAGACTCGTCTTCTAACAGCGCTGCCATAATATGAATCGGGCTAATACTGGTATGGTCTCGACCAATAGCCAGACTTTGCGCTTGCTGTAAAGCAGCCTGTAATTTTTGAGTGAACTTTTCAAATCTCATCGATTAATCCTTATAATAATTTATACTTTTTATATCTATTTAAATGCAGTAATTTTCAAGCTCTGCTTACCTAAAAATTCACGGTAGACAGCACTCTCAAATCACTTGGTTCTGAGTTATATATGCTATCTGCGCTGATTAATTTCAAGTAAAAAATTATAATTGTTAACCCTGTCAATGATTTTAGGTGACTATCAAGTGGCTACCCTTATGTGAGCCCTCTTTTGATTTGTTAATGCTAAGCCCGTCTTAAAGTCTTTATTATCCATAATAAACCCGTTAATGCCATTAACCATAACCCAATGAATCCCCCAAAAAAAACCCATATCCAATGCTTATACATTGGATACGGGTTCAAAAAATAGAACACAGTGGAGAACGAGATTAATTAGTTAGTTAGTTAGTTAGTTAATTAATAGCACTCTCAATCTAGCGGCAGTCTAACTAGCGTCAATCTAGTAACACGCTTAGTCAGTCATACTAATGTTATTGAGGCATATCACAAATCACCATTCGATTCTCTACTGTGACTTGAGCGCCTGCCAATTGACATTCTTTTACCATATGAGAGCGGCTTGCTTGCCAACCAGCAAAAAAACTAACCCCACACAGTAGTAAAACTAACAGTTTCATTTTCCAGTTTTTTAATACTTCAGGTTTGGCAACTATAGAATCGTCTTTGACCTGATTTGACGGATTAGAACTCAAGCTTACCCCCTTTTTTGACAGCAGCTTGATAAGCAGGTCTGCTTTGGCAACGTTTCAACCAATTAAGTGTGTTGGTATATCTGACAGTATCGAGACCTTCGCGTGAATTCGCCGCTTCAATAACAAAACACATTTGCACATCTGCTGCACTGAATTCACTGCCGGCGAACCATTGATCAGAGGACAATTTTGCTTCAACTAAGTCCAAAGCGATACTGATATTTTTACTAATCATAAGCGCTTCAACTTGCTTACGAATGCCTTTAGCAATGGGTTTAATTAATGTAGGAGAACGCTCAACCACTTTGCTAAACACCAAACGCATCACCAAAGGAGGCATCGCTGATGCTTCTGAATAATGCATCCAAAAATCATAATCACGCCAAGCTTTACTGTCTGCCTCTACTTCAGGGTGTAGCTTAAATTCTGTGTCATATTTGGCCATCAAGTAGTCGATAATGTGACCCGACTCTATCAGTGGTGTTTTTTGTTCAGGGTCCTTTGGATTGAGGCCTGTCACTTCTAATATAGGTGCTTTGCCTGAAGGATGAACCCGCTCTAAAGCCTTTGGTGCCACATAAGACTTCGTACGCTCATAGGTGGTTAAGTCATACGCCACACCAAGCTCTTCTAAGAGCCAAAGAATACGAAATGATCGTGAATTTTGTAAATGATGTAAATGTAAATCAGACATAAACCTTCCTTAATTTATAGGCAATAAAAATGCCAACATATTATGTCGGCATTTTATAGATTATCGTCAATGGCTGATAGAGGTAATTTGTTAACCCCTACTGTATAAAGCTTTATACAATAAGGTTAATCCTCATCGATTTGCTCATCTTCATCTAAGCCCTTATCAGCACTCGCCTTAGTATCACTTTCTAGTGACTCATCAAAAGATTCATTGTTGATGTCACTGTCAATATCGCCATCAGATAACAAGCCATCTTCATTCATGGCCTCAACAAGTTCATCTTCTTCACCACTGTCCTCGACGCGTGCCATAGCAACTAACGCTTCATCAGCACCCAAACGAATTAAAGTAACGCCTTGCGTGTTTCGACCTGAAGTCGCAACTTGTGCTACTGGAGTACGAACCAGCGTGCCTTTATTAGATATTAAGATAATATCATCTTCAGGTTGAACTTTAGTAGCGCGTACCAGTGCCCCATTACGCTCACTGGTCTTGATAGCAATAACACCGCCACCACCACGATTCTGAGCGTTGAACTCATCAACTGGCGTACGCTTACCATAGCCGTTTTCACAAGCAATCAAGATCTCTTTAACATCATCTTCGATGACAACTAATGACTTAATGGACTCATCTTTGGCGATGCGCATACCACGGACACCTTTGGCGGTACGTCCCATCACGCGAGCATCATTTTCATCAAAACGAATTGCTTTACCACTTGAAGCAAACAGCATAACTTCCTGCTCACCATTGGTAATACGGGCCGATACCAGCTTATCGCCTTCTTCTAGTCCGATAGCGATGAGGCCATTAGAGCGTATATTGGCAAATTGTGATAGTTCAACACGTTTTACCGTACCGTTGGCAGTAGCAAAGAACACAAAACGGCTGTCAATTTCTTCCGATAAATCTGGAATCGGTAGAATAGTAGTAACAATTTCATCGGCATCTAGACCGATGATATTTACCAATGGACGACCACGAGCACCACGACTGGCGATTGGCACTTCAAAGCCTCTTAAGCTAAACACACGGCCATTATCGGTAAAGCACAATACAGTCGCATGGGTCGACGTTACTACTAGATGGTCAATCACATCATCTTCTTTCATGGCAGTAGCAGATTTACCTTTACCACCGCGTTTTTGGGCCACATAATCACTGATTGGTTGAGTTTTGGCATAACCTGTACGCGAGACAGTCAATACCACGCTTTGCTCAGGAATTAAATCTTCACGGCTAAAGTCAGTACGAGAGTCAACGATATCTGTGCGACGCTCATCACCAAAGTTCTCTAAAATCTCAAGCATTTCGTTTTTGATAACTAGCATCAGCTTATCAAAGTCCGCCAAAATAGATTCTAGCTCAGCGATTTGACGCAATAAATCTTGATACTCTTCGGTTAGCTTGTCATGCTCTAAACCCGTTAGACGATGTAACTGCATCTCTAAGATGGCATTAACTTGCTCAACTGATAAGCGGTAATTATTGCCATTATCAATTAGGCCAAATGGATTTTTAAAATCCTCACCTTCGATATATTCAGGACGTACAGAACGTAAATCGCCTGCTTCTAAAGTACCACGGCCAGCTGCCTGTAGCATCGCTACTACGGTACCTGAATCCCAAATTTGACCCAATAGCTTTTCACGGGCTTCACCACGGTTGGCTGACTCTTTAATGGTGGCAATGATATCATCGATGTTGGCTAAGGCTACGGTTAAACCTTCCAATAGGTGACCACGGGCTTTGGCTTTGTTTAATTCGAAAATAGTACGGCGAGTCACTACTTCTTGACGGTGACGCACAAACGCAGCAATTAACTGACGTAGGGTCATCAACTTTGGTTGGCCATTATCAAGCGCAACCATGTTAATGCTAAAGCTAGATTCTAGTGGCGTCTGTAAGAACAGGTTATTAACAATAACTTCAGCCACTTCACCGCGGCGTAAATCAATAGCGATACGCATGCCGTCTTTGTCAGACTCATCACGAATCTCTGAAATACCTTCAATCTTCTTATCACGTACCAACTCAGCGATACGCTCAATCAGCTTAGCTTTGTTCGACTGATAAGGAATCTCAGTAAAGACGATACGTTCACGATCACGGTTAACACCGGTGTCACTCATCGGCTCGATATGGTAACGGCCACGAATATGCACACGGCCTTTACCGGTGCGATATGCATCCACGATACCAGCACGGCCATAGATAATACCGCCAGTAGGGAAATCTGGACCAGAAATATAATTGGTCAACTCTTCACTAGAGATATTAGGATTGTCAGCATACGCCAAACAAGCATTAAGTACTTCGGTTAGGTTGTGTGGCGCCATATTGGTCGCCATACCCACTGCAATACCTGTCGCTCCGTTAACCAATAAGTTCGGAATACGGGCAGGTAAGACACTGGGCATACGCTCAGAGCCATCGTAGTTGTCTTCCCAATCGACCGTATCTTTATCAAGATCAGCCAGCATTTGGTGCGTCAGCTTAGTCATACGTACTTCGGTATAACGCATCGCTGCTGCAGGGTCATCATCGATAGAACCGAAGTTACCTTGACCATCTACCATTGGATAACGTAGGCTGAAATCTTGAGCCATACGCACAATGGCATCATACACTGCAGTATCACCATGAGGGTGATATTTACCGATTACGTCACCGACCACACGGGCAGATTTTTTGTAAGGCTTATTGTAATCATTTGACAGCTGATGCATGGCATACATGATACGGCGATGCACAGGTTTTAGACCATCCCGTACATCAGGTAAGGCTCTAGATACAATAACGCTCATAGCGTAATCTAGGTAGGATTGCTTCATCTCATCAATGATGGCAATAGGACTGACCGAATCACTCATACATACATCTCCATGTTAGCAGCTGGCTTGCTTTGAAACGGTTATGAATAAACTATCAAAGGCAAAAAACTGCAAACTATTTTTTAATTTTTTATGCTAATAATAACCTGCCGTATTCTAGCATAAATTACGCTTAAACGGGCGGTTTTACTGACATTAACTGTGAAACACTGCATGAAATTAGCGTTTTTTTGGTGATTAAAAATCTGATGCAACTGTTGACCTTAAGGTTACTTTAATATTACTTGGTAAAAATGGATTAGTTGGTTACAATCGCAACTTTTTTACCCTACATACCGCTATAATTTAGCGAGTATCTCTCCTATTTAATCAAGCAGGTATGACCCCCATGACTATCACAGAAGACCGTAACTTTGATCCCATCACTGAGCACTTCGTCAAAAAAGTGTATGGTGGACTAAAAGGCGATATAAGACTGGCCGTGTTAAAGCGTGATCTTGGCACGACAGTATCAGAACTGTCTGCCCAATTGGGTCATCCATTAAAAATATTGGACGTGGGGGCGGGTCTGGCACAACTGTCGATTGAACTGGCGACGCACGGTCACAGCGTCACTATTAATGACATCTCTCACAACATGCTTACTGAAGCCAAAGCCCAAGCTCAGCAGTTGGGTGTATTAGAAAGTATTAACTGGCTTGTCTGCCCTTATCAAGAGCTCAAAGAATTATTGCCGTCAGAGCAAATAGCTGGTTATGATTTGATTTTGTGTCATGCCCTTCTTGAATGGTTGGGTGAGCCTCAGCAAATAATGCCCTTTTTTAGTAAATGGTTGGCCCCTACTGGGGTACTTTCCTTGTGTTTTTATAACCCCGCTAGTTTCGTTTATCGCAACCTAATTATGGGCAACTTTAATCTATTAAATAATCCAGAATTTAAATCAGACAATAAAAAGAGCCTTACCCCTAATAATCCAGTAAGCTATGAAGAAGTAGAAAACTGGCTTATAGAGCAAGGCTTTAAGATAAACAAGGTCAGCGGTTTAAGAGTATTTCATGATTATGCGCCGTTAAAACGTGGTGGCCACACCAATCCTGAAGCAGTGATAGACATGGAGCTACGTTACTCAGACCAAGCCCCTTATAAGTGGCTAGGACGTTACCTTCATGTGTTGGCTCAAAAATGCGAATGAACCTTGATTCAATAGATCGACAAAATTAAATACGCTGCCAAGTGGTAACGTCTAAGTCATTGCCTTGGAACAATACCACATGAGCCATTAACGGACGGAAGCCTATCATAGACCCCACTGGATGGTCATGATGACTCGATATGAGAGACAGTACATCCTCTCCGTTGTCTAAACGTAAGCGGTATAAAAAGTTTGCTCCTCGAAATACCCGCTCAACCACCATGGCTTGTTGTGGACTGTTATCGTCATGAACAATATCATCGGGTCGAATCAAAACTTTAATCTTGGTGCCGTTAGGAAAGTCATACTCACACACCTCTCCTTGGCTAAAGTAGGTCTCATAATCTAAAGGCTGCTGAGCGGAGTGAATTGGTTCAGGATAACGCTTAATATCGCCCAAAGCCGTCTTTATTATGCCTTGTTCGATGATGCCATTTATCATGGCCCCTTCCCCAATGAATTCTGCAATGAAAGGACTGTTTGGCTCATGATACAACTCATCTGGAGTTGCCCATTGTGCCAGCTTGCCCTTATGCATTACCCCTATCTTATCAGCAATAGCAAAGGCTTCGTGCTGATCATGAGTCACTAAAATTGCGGTCGTATTAGTACGCTTTAAAATATCGCGTACTTTAGCCGCTAATGACTCACGAAGCATCATATCTAAGTTAGAAAAAGGCTCATCTAACAGTAACAATTCAGGCTTTGGTGCTAAGGCACGCGCCAAAGCAATACGCTGCTGTTGTCCGCCAGAAAGCTGATTAATACGTTTATCAGCATGGGCAGTCAGTTCAACAAGCTCTAGCATTTCTTTAATACGAGCGACCTTATCTGCTTTACTCCAGCGGTGCAGCCCAAAACCAATATTTTCACTAACTGTTAAATGACTGAATAAAGCGTAATCCTGAAACACCATACCCATGTCACGCTTGGCAGGCATAATCTGAACTTTCACTTTGCCTTGAGTGATGTCGGTTAAGGTTTTACCATTAAGAATAACTTTACCACTCTGGGGCTGTTCAAGGCCTGCAATGGCACGTAATGCCGTGGTCTTACCACAGCCACTAAAGCCAAGTAAGCAGCCAATCTCACCCTGCTCTAAGCGCATAGACAATGATTTGACGACTTCAGTATCCCCAAAGCTAACACTCAGGTTATCCAAAATCAGATAATGTGAATTTGATTGAGACTGTGGCGTTATTATTGACTGCATTAAATTCACCATTTTTTTGCTTAGGCTATTATGAAAGATTATTATTATAAAGTTTTCGTGCTTTACGCGAGAATTACATAAAGGCTGATTATTATAGAGTCTAAGTTTTATCTGACTGGCGTATTAATAAAATAACCGGAATTAAACCCACTAGCACGATGGTTAAACTCGGCAAGGCAGCACGTTCATACATGCCCTCAGAGGTCATCTCAAACACTCGAACCGCTAAAGTATCCCAGCCTTGACGCCGCGTCATCAGTGTAATCGGCATCTCTTTTGTTACTTCCACAAAAACCATAATCAGTGCTGTAAAAACGCCTGGACTAATGACCGGCAAATACACTTGGCGCCAGCGTTGCCAGCGGTTTGTTGTTAGTAGCTGCGCCGCTTGTTCTTGACTTGGCGTAAGTCTATTCAGCTGTCTATCGATAGGCTGAAATCCGACCGTCATAAAGCGAGTTGCCAAAGCAAACAACATCACTATTACGCTGCCACTGAGTACCTGACCGCTTGTAATGTGCTGAGCGATTAACAGATTGTCCAACCAAGCAATAGGAATAAATACTCCTACTGCCAATACTGTGCCCGGTACCGCATAGCCCAAATTGGCCATAGACACCAAAAGCTGATTGCTTCGATTCGGATATTGACGTAATAACCAAGCCACTAACAAGGCGACTATAGCAATAACTGCTGCGGTAGAGCCCGCTATTACCACCGTATTTTTGACAAAGCCCCAATACCTAGCATCCAAATCGATATGATAGTTTTTAACCACCCAAGTTAGTAACTGAGCCATGGGCAGCCCAAAGGCTATGATAAAAACAAAACTGCAAAAGACAACTGCCCATACGTTGCGCAGGCCAGTTAGCTTTTCCCGTTGACGATTGCCCGCACTGGGTAGATAACTGCGTTTTTTCTGCCAATAACGCTCTAACAACAGAATGATAAAGACCGTGATAATGAGCAGTGCGGCTAATTGAGCAGCCGTGGTCAAACTAAAAAAACCGAACCAAGATTTATAGATGGCAGTGGTAAAAGTATCTAAATTGAAAACCGATACTGCCCCAAAATCAGCAAGTGTTTCCATCCAAGTTAATAATAACCCGCCCACGACCCAAGGCATGGCTTGAGGCAATGCCACTTTAAAAAAGGATTGATTGCGAGTCAGACCTAGCATCTGTCCAGCTTCTAAAGCACGGCGCCCTTGTGATAAAAACGCTTGTCTGGCTAACAGATAAACATAGGGATAAAAAACCAAGGAGAGAATAACACCCGCGCCCCAAACACTACGCACTTGGATAAAGGAGCCATTGATGCCCCACTCACGAAGCAGAGTTTGAATGAAGCCGCTGTAATCGAAGAGTCCTACGCTGACGAAAGCCAAAACGTAGGCAGGAATAGCAAAGGGAAGCATAAGCGCCCAGACAAAGAACCTTTGTCCGGTGAAGCGATACATACTGGTTAGCCATGCCAAATAAGTCCCGAGGCTGCCGGCCAACACAGTGACTAAAGCTAAAATTAGCAGTGTATTTTTGATGACCTGAGGCAGTACAAATTCAGCCAAATGGGTCCAGACGTCCGCCATGGGTTCAAACCAAGAACGCATGACGATAATGACAGGTATCAACATAAATAGCGAAACCAATCCTAAGACTGATTTCGCTAATACTGACCCTTTAGAAATATTTGCTCTCATAAAACCCTATTGCAAAGCATAAGGGCAACCTGTGACAGATGCCCTTATTTCTAGCATTTATTTATGGTTTTGTTATATAGCATTCATTTATCTTGTTATATATAACCTATTAACTAATCCTAGATGGCTATTCGTAACCTGCACGATCCATTAACTGAACGGCTTCTGCCTGGCGCTGACCGAAGATACTAACATTAATATTATCTTGGTTGAAGCTGCCCCATGAACGCAGCATATCTGACTCATCAATACCTGCTTTAACAGGGTATTCTTTATCACTGCTGGCGTATTTGCCTTGTGCTGTATCTGAAGATAACCATTCAATAAGCTTACGCGCGCCTTCAACATTATCAGAGTTTTTGATGATACCGGCACCAGATACGTTTACATGAGTACCTGTGGCTTCAGCACCTTCACCCTGGTTTGCCCAGAATAATTTCACTGGAAATTTAGGGTTCTCATCTAAGATACGGCCATAATAATAGCTATTGGCAATACCTACTTGACACTGACCTGAAGCAATAGCTTCTAACAATTTAGTATCATTGCTAAATACGGGTGCCGCTAAGTTAGCTACCCAACCTTTTACGATTTCTTCTGTTTTTTCAGGACCATAATGCTCAATCATACTGGCCACTAATGACTGGTTATATACCTTTTTAGAAGTACGTAAACACAGTTTACCTTTCCATTTGGGATCGGCTAAATCAGCATAAGTAGACAAATCTGTTGGCTGAACTTTGGCTGGATCATAGAAGATAGTGCGGGCACGTAAAGACAGACCGGTCCATAGATCGTCTACTGAACGATATTTTTCAGGAACATTGCTGTTGACCACTTCTGACTTGATTGGTTGTAATAAACCTTGTTGACCCGCTTGCCATAGGTTACCAGCATCAACAGTTAGCAGGACGTCAGCAGGGGTATTGGTACTTTCTGCTTCAAGGCGAGCCATTAATGGGCCGCTATCATCTGTGACTAATTCAACAGGAATGCCCGTCTCTTTAGTGAACTCATCCAATAAGGGCTGGATAAGCTGCTCATTACGTGATGAGTAAATAGTTACCGTATCATTTGAAGCTTTATCAGTGGCCTGCACTTCTGTTTTCTGTTCGGTCTCTGCTGTGGTTGCGCTCTCTTCGGTAGATTGATTACAACCTGCCAATGCCATTGCACCGATAACAGCAGCACTTAACATTGAATATTTAGTGCTAGATTTAACAATTGATTTCGCTTCTCGTGATGTACCCATTTTGGCCTCTTTGAAGAATTAAGCGTATGATTTATTGAACTATTTTTTATTGTTGTTAAAGTGTTTACTTAAGCAACAGAACGCATTTTAATACAAATGGTAATAATTATCAATAGCAATTGATATTCAATCAATTTAACTCTTTTGTCTAGCCTGTTAACTAGGCCGTTAATTTAGTCATTGTACCGAGTTATTTTTTGCTTATCTTATAGAATTTACTCTACTTTTAGCTCATTAGTCACGACTTCTTCTTTAATTTCAGGTTCTTTTTTCGCCGGTTCTATCTTGCTGTGATTACTCATAATATCGCTTAAAGGGGTCACATCTGCTTCAAACTGTGTCCACTCAGGACGAATGGCATCAAGGTTAACCGTTTCATCTTTAATATCTACCACAGGAAAAGTGCTAGTATAAAAAGCCAATAACGCCTGTCCACGATCGCTGACCAGCCATTCCATAAATCGTAAAGCCTGTCCCACCTCTTCACCCGTATCAACCATACCTATACTAATCGCATTGGTAATCGCCCCTCTGTTAATTTGATTGGGCCACATAAGTCGAATTTGAGTCTGAGGATTGGCTTTAGCATAACCCCAAAACGCATCACTATCTACAATACCCACGTCACAATAGCCTTGCTCCATTCGGCTTAGTACTTCTGCATTGCTGGCCAAAGGGCTGCCCATATTGGTCTGCCAATTGGCAAGAATCTCAGGGGTGAGCTTGGTGCCATTGTAAGACATCATCATCTTAGCTATGGCTTGGTTTTCAGGGCTATAGATATCGGTCATACACAGTCTTCCAAGCCACTTATTTGCCCCTAGACCCGCGTAGTTTACCAATTCGCGTTCATTAACTTTTTCTTTGTTATAAACAATGCTTCGGGCATATTTGCCAACGCCAAACCACTCCCCATCGGCATCTCGATAGTGCATCGGCACTGCCGAATTAAGGGCTTCTGATCCTATCGGCTGTAACACATGACTGGCTTTGGCATTGGCTAAGGTGTAGGCACTGTGCATCATTAACATGTCCACACCTTTGGGCAATTTGACATCAAAGTGCAACGGTGGCTCTTCATCAAAGCTAATGGTAAACACACTTTTATCCACGGGTACCCACTCAATCATGATACCCGTCTCTTTACGATACGCTTCGCTAAGCGCGCTTAAGTTTTTGATATTAAGGTCAGTTCCTACCTGAAATCTCTCTTGGCTAATTTGGACTTTATTAGGTGTCTGATTTTGCTCATCTTTATGGGTATCTGAACACCCCGTTAAGCTTATTGCTGCAAAAACCAATAAAGACAACGTCTTGTTTAAGAAACTGTTATTTAAACTAACCACCTTGAGCATGAAAGGAAACCTATAGGATTTGGATGAGCAAATGGACTGGGCGCACAGTGACTGTAGAGAATAAAACGAAAATATTGTGAGACAAAAATCTGGTCAAGCGCTAAGTATAACCGAAAACGACACTATAAATAACGACCACAAAGCGCATTAACCGCCGCTTCAGTTCGCAAAATTCTTTGACCTATAGTAACCGCCTGACAGCCATGGTCTTGCAATAGCGCCACTTCATACTCTATCCAGCCGCCTTCTGCGCCTATACAAAGTACTTGTGGCAAGCCTGTCTGCTCAATAAATTCATTAAATGATAGGGTGCTATAAGGATGAGCCACCACCATCGTATGACTTATAGACCACTGGCTAAGTTCATCTTCAACAAAAGGTTTAAAGCGTTTTTTTAATTGAATTACCGGCGGTATGGTGTCCACGCCTTGTTGTAGACCCTCTCTAACAAACTCGTCAATTCGTGCCAGCATAGGACTTTGCCAATAGCTTTTATCAGTACGATAACTATTTACTAGAATAATCTCACGGACGCCAATGGCAGTCATGTCCATAATCAAACGGCGTAGCACTTTGGGTCTTGGCAAGGCCAAAATTACCGTCAAATCAAGCTTGCTTGGCGGCAGTATATCTAAAATAATATCGGTCAATTTTAGCTGTGTATCCGACACCCCCTCTATTACCGCTGATCCTAAATTACCTTGCAAACTGCCTACCTTTAAACGATCGCCTGTCTCTAACTCTAACACTTGTTGCACATGTTTAATCTGACTCACCTCAGTAAGAGTTAAACAAGTCTGTCCTTTTTCAATCTCAGGCAGCAGTAAGATATTCACTATGTCTCACCCTCACCACGTTTACGTACTTTAAAATAATCCAAGTCTACCTCTTCCTCTTTAGGATCGGGAGATGGAGGGGGAAGTTGACTGGTTCTTAATAAACTCTCTATCATGGCCAACTGCTTTTGCATGGCATCACTTTTGCTGTTAACCAAGTCTTGACCCTTTTTACCGGCTTGTTGAGCAAGCTCAGGATGTGTCAACCAATAAATAACACTCTCAGCCAATGTGGTATTGGCTAAATTTTCAGCAGATTTAGACCCTTTATTTTTGCGACTATTATCTACGGCAGCCACGATGGTCAACGCCCGTACTTCATTTAGGGCCGCCACTACTTCATGACAGGACTGAGTGTAGGGTCCCATGATCACAGGTTTAGCCAAACTGGCCGCTTCTATCGGATTGTGACCTCCTATATTCACCAAAGAGCCACCCACTAAAGCCACTTGCGCCAATTGATAACAAGCTGTTAGCTCTCCCATAGTGTCCGAAAGATAAACTTGCGTATCCGATTCGATAAGCTGCTCTTGACTCCGTCTGCGATAAATTAAACCCGATTGTTCAAGCAGTTCTGCCACCGCATCGAAGCGTTCGGGATGGCGAGGGACTAAGATCAGTAGCGCATTGGCCAACTTAGATTGTGCTATCAGCTGTTTATGAGCGTCAATAGCGGCTTGCTCTTCACCTTCATGAGTGCTGCCTGCTACCCAAATAGGTCTATTTATGGCATCACTATGGGCACTGAATTTGGCTGATAGACTCGAATCATCATCAGTAAGTGCTTCAGAATTTGGCTGAGTTGAACCGGTAGACCACTTTAGAGAATTTGCTCGGCGTATTTTTGCCACTTCAGTGCCTAGACGGCGAAAGCGTTTTGCTGAATCAGCATCTTGCGCAATAATCATACTAATATTGTGCATCATGCTTTTGCTGACAGACTCATATTTGGCATAGTTTTCAAATGATTTTTGCGACAGTCTGGCGTTCACTAATACTGAAGGAATGCCTGCCTCCTTCAATACAGACAATATATTGGCCCAAAGCTCAGTTTCTACAAACATGGCTAAATCAGGTTGAGCTTTGTCAACGAACTTTTTAATCACCGCTTTGTCATCAACTGGCACGAAAGTATGAACCATTTGTCTGCTAGCGATGGCCTCTGCAAAAATCTGTTCGGTACGCGCAAAGCCAGTTTGCGTGGTATTGGTTACCCAAAGCCGTGCCCCTTTCTGTAGCATGACCTTTAACATAGGGGCAATGGTATTGGTCTCTCCCAATGAAACGGCATGACACCATATATTGGCCCCGTTCAAAGGCGTCGACTTATCAGATTCTGTAGATTGGGTTAAAGCAAGCTGCGTCACCGGAGGTTCAGGATAGCGGCGCCCATAACGGGCATCTATTTCCTGCTTGTAATTAGCAACTGGTACCTCGCCTTTTTTGGCTTTACTATGACGGCGCCACAATACTAGTCTATAGACAGGCTTTAATAGCTTCATTACCAGTTTATAATACCGAGGTGGTGGTACTACCTCGGTAGATTTTGCAACATTTGATGCTGAAGTGTAGGCTGAATTAGAAGCGTTGGCGTCTTTGTTGTCTGGCATAATCAACCTATTGTCACCTTTTAAAGAAAATCACTTTAGAAAAAATAACTCTAAAGAAAACCGAGTTAAAGAAAATCACTTTATCCTCTTATTGGGTAAACCATAAAACCCAGCAAGCAGATACTTTAAACAGTCCGTATAAAAAATAGCGGCTATTTTACCGCATTTGAATTTTATAAAATAGCAATTGCTATCAATAATTTATCCCTTAAAGTAGAGGGCTAAACAGACGAATACCTGAATCAAAAAGTCGTTTATAATTCGGCCGGCTCTCCCACTCATTCAACTGTAACATTTCACACTGTGTTAAGTACGCCTTTTGACAGGCATAGACTTGCTCAACGATACTTGGGGTGTATAAAGCCAAACTAATTTCCATATTGAGATAAAAGCTACGCATGTCCATATTAACTGTACCAAACAGACAGTAGTCATCATCTATAACAATAGTCTTCGCATGTAATAGTCCCCCTTTAAACAGCGCAATTTTTACCCCCGCCTCCATCAATAACGCATAGGATGCTTGCGAGGCATGCTGTACAAAAAATGAATCTACTTTTTTGGGCAAAATTAAGGTGACATCTACGCCACGTTTAGCAGCCGTTGTTAGAGCCGCCAATAAGGCCTCATCAGGCACAAAATAAGGGGTAGTTATCTGAATGCGGCTGTCGGCTCTATGGAATATAGTCAGTAGCGTGTTATAAATTACATGCTCAGTGATACGCGGCGCCGAAGGAATAAGCTGTGCCATGACATTGTCAATCACAGGCATGTCTGCAATAGTCTGCAGATAGTCGGGTAAATCATGGTCAACACCCTCTAGGGTTATCTCATAACCAGGGTCTTGTTCTGAGGCTTTAAAGTCATGACCATATTCATCACTAAGATTAAAAGACGAAATTTGTCTGGCCAAGTATCCTGATGCCTTATCATTAATATCATTGATTGCAGGATTAGGACGATAAAGCTTACGGGTATACATATTTATGTTATTTTCAATACGATAACCTAGCTGTTCTAAGTTACGGGTGCTCTCCGCGCCAATATCAGTCACATTTACCGCAGCTAAAGCGGTAACCACACTGACCGGATTTTCACTTTGAATACGCATGATGAGGTCAATCCACTCACCCACTGCTTTGTCTTGTTTAAAAAACTCAGGATCAACTAGGTTAAAGCTACCGGTATAGCCAATATCATCATCTATTACGACGATTTTGCGATGATTACGCAAGTCACTGCGTTTGAATAAGGTTTTAAATAAGCCAACTGGTAACGATTGATGAATAATGACCCCAGCGGCAATTAACCTCTCGTGCCAGTCATCTGTAAAAAAACTAAAACTGCCCACGCTATCGGCCAATATTTGACACTCTACGCCTCTCTCAGCTGCATCAATCAATGCTTGGAACACTTCCTTAACCCGCCCTTTAGGGTAAATAATATAAAACTCCATCAAAATTAAGGTCGAGGCATCATTAATATCCGCTATTAACGAATCAAAAATACTATCGGCAGAAGTTAATAGCTGCATTTGGTGTTTGTCATACACCCCAAAGCCGGTATCAAAGGTACCTATACGGCTTACCCCTTGGTAGCGCTTAGGTAAGGTATCATCTACTTTTGCCAGTTGAATATCTTGACGCTTAGCCACTCCTTGAAGCATTTTCTGAGCTTGTGCATTACGCAGTTTATAACTTTTACCCAGATAAGGCTCTCCAACCAAGATGTAGGCAACGATACTAAAGAAAGGAATGGCAAATAATAAGACCAACCAAGCAATGGCAATGCCTGTGTTGCGCTGTGTCGACAAAATCCGCACAACCATAAACACAGTTAACAACAAGTGAATCGATACCCCCACCCAAGCCCAGTCTCCAGCCGAGATAGATTCTATCGACGCTGTTAGCGTCTCTAATTGCTGCATTAGATCGGATTGAGCAGTTAAGACGACTGAAGATGGAGCAAAGCGACTCATGAGGTATACGACTAATTTGAGGATTAATGTAAAAATAAATAGGAAGGATGAAAAGCTAAACGATAGATTACTCGTTTGCTGTCAAAAATGCCAATAATGCTTTTTCTTTCGGCTGCTGATAACGTTGGGTACGGCCTCGACGTCCTTGTTTATAGCTTTCTATAAACTGCTTATTTAAAAAGCTATTGATTATTTTAGGGTGAATATATGAGGCACGGCAGACACTTGGAGTATTGCCTAGATTTGCTGCCACTTCTTTTACCATATCAACCACCAACTGCTGCCTTTCATTGCTATTGGCTGCACTATCAAGTACATTTTGATCTGCATGTTGATATAAATAATCAGCGGCTAAAACTGACGCCATCCACGTTCTAAAGTCTTTTGCACTATATTCCTCACCCGTATGCTCACGTAGATACTCATTGATATCTTCGCTCTCTATAATCTGCTTATTACCTGCCTCATCGATGTATTTAAAAATGCGATAGCCGGGTAAGTCTGAACAGGCTGTGACGATGTCTATCAGACGCTCATCTTGCAACTCTATGTGATGTTCTTTGGCACTTTTTCCCACGAAATCAAAAGCCAAACCCTCCTCAGTTTCAGTCACATGCTTACTTCTTAAGGTACTCAAACCATAGCTTTTGTTTTCTTTTGCATACCGGTCATTACCAATACGAATTAGCGTGGTTTCTAGCAATTTAACCACTGCGGCTAACACATTTTCGCGGCTAAGCATCTCGGACTCAAGATCTTGTTCAATCTGAGTACGCAGGTTGGGTAGCTTTCTACCAAAACCAATCATTGCATCGAACTTGGCCTCATCTCGGACTTTATTCCATTGCTCATGATATAGGTACTGCTTACGCCCTTTTTCATCGCGTCCCGTACACTGCAAGTGACCGTTCTCATACTCACATATCCACACCTCTGACCACATTGGTGGAATAGCCAGCGCGTCAAAGCGTTGACGCAGCTTTTTGTCTTTAACCGTTTTGCCCTCAATATCTCGATAACTAAACCCTTTACCACAACGTTTTCGTGAGTAGCCAGGCACATCATCACTGACGTAACGCAATTTGGCTTGCTTAGCGAGTGCTTCATAGTCATGTCGAATATCACTATCACAAACGACAGATGTTGAACGGCTCTTTGACTGATTCATTTGACTCATTACTGCCCCTGTAACTAAAAAAATATGACTGAAATATTTATATGCTATGTGATCGTTATTTTAAAGATACTGAGCGTATTAACACAGATGACCCGCTTAGTAGAACTGTTAATCCATGTAATTTCATTTTTGGTGGGTTGGTATTTACTTAGACTGTATTTACTTGAATTCAATCGGCTTTGCTTGGATTCAATCCCCTTTTCTTGCCGTTTGCGTTAACCCGTATTGAATTAAATGGTGTCCCCGTTAATTAACCAATTAAGCAACCAGTTAAATAAAAGGTTAAATTAGACGCTAAACAAAAAAGGCCATCCCTTTACTAGGAACAGCCTTCAAAAACTCATCAAAAGTTTTAATCATTAATAAGGTCAATTTAGACAGCAATCTTTGTACTGTCTTCCGCCCCTATTAAATCATTCTGATAGCGCCGTCTAAACGAATGACTTCTGCATTTAGATAAGCGTTTTCAATAATATGAGCCACTAATTTAGCAAACTCTGATGGCTCACCTAAACGTTTAGGATAAGGCACACTGGCTTTCAATTCCTCTTGTGCTTTTTCAGGAAGACCTGCCATCATAGGCGTAGCAAAAATACCTGGGGCGATAGTCATAACGCGAATACCATGACGTGTTAGCTCACGGGCAAGTGGTAGCATCATACCAACCACACCTGCCTTAGAGGAACTATAACTGCCTTGACCAACTTGACCATCAAAAGCTGCAATTGAGGCAGTGTTAATAATAATACCGCGGTCTTCATTTTTAGCACCACCATCAGCCGCCACACGCTTAGCAATACTGGCCGCAACCAAGCGAGCCACGTTAAAACTACCCACTAAGTTGATTTGAACCCCTTTACTAAACTTATCCAAATCCGCTGGATTATTGTCACGATCAAGTAGCTTCTGCACAATGGCAACACCGGCACAGTTAATGCTACCTGCCAGACCACCAAACTCTTTTTCAGCTGTCTCTACCGCAGCTTGTACCTGCTCACCGCTGGTAACATCACAGCGTACAAAACGGACCGCATCACCAAGCTCTTTGGCCAGCGCCTCACCCGTCTCTTCATTTAGATCAGCAATGACCACATTCGCACCACGTGCCACTAATTCTCTTGTGGTTGCTTCACCAAGTCCTGATGCACCGCCGGTAACGATAAAAGTTTGCGATTCGGTTTTCATATAATATCCTTATAATATATTAAGTTAACACATAGACAGCCATTGACTGGCCGCTTTTCTATAGTTTTTACAAACTAAATTTAGTTAAAAAGCTGATTTTAAAGTTGCTAGCTTTGGAGTTGCTAGCTTTGGAGTTGGTAATTTTGAATTCAATAACTTTGAATTTGGCAAAACCGTCTTGGATAATGCCACGTAAGTCTTTGATTCAAATAGCGCCTTTTGACCATGCCAGCCTAGCTTTCCTAATAATATACTTTATTGACGCAATAAAAAACGCTGAATTTTACCACTGGGCGTTTTCGGTAACGACTCGACAAATTCGACAAAACGTGGGTAGGCATGGGCAGACAGTCTTTTGTGAACCAATGACTTAATCTCACTGACCAATTCTTCGGTACCAACGACCCCTGGCTTTAGTACCACGAAAGACTTGATCACTTCACCCCGTAGCTCATCGGGCACGCCAACAGCCGCAGACTCGGCAACGGCATCGTGTTCCATAACACAGTTTTCAACATCGGTTGGGCCAATACGGTAGCCTGCACTGATAATAATATCGTCATCACGCCCTGCAAACCAAAACGTACCATCTTCATGACGCTCAACCACATCCCCAGTGAGATAGTAATCATCAAAAAACGCTTGTTTTTCATTCCAGCTATAGCCTCTAAAATAAAAGGCGGGGGACTCACTAACCACTACTGCCAATTGACCTTGAGTCCCATCCATCACAGGCTGCAAATCTGCATCTAGCACAACCAACTTGTGCCCGGGCATTGGCACACCCATACTACCCGTCGGTACATCATGTGATAGTGCATGGTGCATACAGCAGGTCATGCCGGTCTCTGTCTGTCCATATTGATCAAATATAGCACAGCCTAGATTTTGCTGCACCCAGCTCACGACTTCAGTATTTAAAGTCTCGCCAGCAGAATTGGCAACGCGAAGCGACAACTTATCTGCCACATTATCAAACACCCCGCTCGACTTCATCATTCTAAAGGCAGTGGGCGATGAAGCAAGATTAGTGATTTTATGACGTACTAAAAAATCAAAAGTATTTTGCGCATCAAACCCTGCTTCATTGAAGTGTGTTGTCGCACCCATTAATAAAGGACCAGTGATGGCGTAATAAAGACCATAGGCCCAGCCAGGATCCGCCATGTTCCAGTAATTGTCTGTCTCGCGTAAATCAATGGCATAACGCATATACAAATAAAACGTGGATAATGCTGCAAGAGGTACGCTCACTCCCTTTGACTTACCGACAGTGCCTGAAGTAAACATCTGTAAAAAAGGCGCATCTGCTTCTAAATTAACGGGCTCAAACTCAGTATCGAACTGGCTTGCCTCATTAAAATTCGCGTCTGCATAATCGCTAGTAACGCCCTCTTCTTTAATGATCAATACCATCTGTGGCAAGTTGGCAATATCATCAAACTTTGCCCGATTCTCTAAATTGGTAAATACTACTTTAGTATCCGCTTTGTCCAATCTATATTCGATAGATTCAACGCCAAAGGCAGTGAACAACGGCTGATAAATAGCCCCAATACGCCAAGTGGCCAATACCACTATCAACAACTCTGGCGTGCGCGGTAGCATAGTGGCCACTCTATCACCAGGCTTCACCCCAAAACTTTGCAACATATGCGCCACTTGAGCACTTTTCTCTGCCAGCTCACGGTACGTTAGCTTAGTCACTTTCTGCTGCGTATCTTCATGTACCAATGCTACTTTGTCACCTAGGCCATTACGTACATGTCGACCACAGCAAGCATTGTAGGCATTTAGCGCATCTTGAGAATGGTCTTGATAGATGTCTTGCATCAGCTTGGCTTGAGTAAACTGCTGATAGAAATCGAGATAGTCTGGGATAAGGGTTGGATTATCGATAGTATGTGACATAAGCGCTACTCCTTTAGCGGGCTACAATGATAGGTAACAAATTGAGCCATCCTCACAGCCCAATTTTTTCGCATTAACGTCCTGTTAATACCCTCTATTAATAGCTGATTTTTCCCGATATATCAATACATTTTGTATCGATTTATAAAATTCATACCTAAAAAAAGCAGCAATGAAATAATCACTGCTGCTTTCAACCAAGCATTATTTAAGCCACCAACATATAAATGGCATATACAGATTAAATGCTTAGGCTATTTACCATAGGTACAAAGATAGGCGGTTTCGACCTCGACTTTGACTTGGAACTTTTGGTTGGCTTCAATGGTAAAGCTTTGACCCGCCTCGTAAGTTTCAAAGTCATTGCTACCCGGTAGCTTAACCGTTAACGCACCGCTTACCACAGTCATGGTTTCGAACTCACTGGTACCAAATTCATACTCACCAATTTCCATGACACCAACGGTGGCCGGCTTAGTAGACGTCTGAAAAGCGATTGAAGTTACTTTATTGTCAAAATATTGATTTACACTTGGCATAATATGTTCCTAATGATTTATGTTGTTGATGATTAGAGAGTTAATACCGAACCCCCTGCATTAGCAGTCAAATAGTTTGGAAAGGTTTGGCTTTCTATAGTTAACTGGTTTTATAGCAGGCTCATGACTATGATGAGCTCATTATCATACACCAGTTATAATAAGGGAGTTATCATAACCAATGGATACTAACACTAAAATTATCAATAGATAAAGTTATGATTACTGACCCTATTGTTCTAATTAGTGTTGTGTCCAATCCATTTTGCGCAGACTTTGTTTGGTCTGGCGTCGGCTATTTCTATGTACCGCTTTTACGTTATCTTCTTGGTGTACCCCACCCTTTTTAAGCAAAGGGTTAAAAGCCAACGGATTACGTGGTTTTAGAACTGGAGAAGGCCGATTTAAGCCAGTGGTATTGTCATCTGCTTGTTTGCGCATCTCAAGCTCACGTTCTAAGCGTTTTGCTTTTTTTAACGTTTGTTTTAAGCTCATTTTATATTCCTACATTATAGTTATCTAAGGTTTGGGAGGTTGCAGCGTGCCTAAGGTAGGTGTTATCGACTTTAAATAAATCAATAAGGTCTTGCTCTACATTTATTAGTACCACTAGCCTTTAACCTTTAACACAAAGCACCTGCTTCAGCGTGTGCACCACCTCTACCAAGTCTTTTTGGTTGGCCATAACCTCATCAATGTCTTTATATGCCCCAGGGATTTCATCAATCACCCCTTTATCTATACGGCATTCGACGCCTTGAGTCTGTGCTCTTAAATGCTCAATGGTAAAGGTTTTAGCCGCTTTGGTACGGCTCATCTTACGACCTGCCCCGTGTGAGCAAGAACAAAAAGACTCCTCATTACCCAAACCGCGTACGATAAAAGACTTAGCCCCCATTGAGCCTGGAATAATACCCAGCTCATCTTTATAAGCACTAATGGCGCCTTTACGAGTCACATAGACACTTTCGCCAAAATGCACCTCTTGTTCCACATAATTATGATGACAGTTAATGGCTTCTTTAGTCAGCGTAAATGGTGGTAAACCTGCCTGCTTAGACTGCATCGCATCTAGCACCAAACGCATCATTTCCCTACGATTTTGTACCGCATAATCCTGTGCCCACTGCACCGCTTCGGCATAATCCTCAAAGCTTGTAGACCCTTCAGCAAAATACGATAAGTCTTTATCAGGAACATGACCAAAACGAGACTGATGCTCTTTTTTGGCAAGATTAATAAAGTAGCGCCCAATACAGTTACCAATACCGCGACTGCCAGAGTGCAGCATCACCCACACCTCATTATTTTCATCGAGACAAACTTCGATAAAATGGTTACCACCGCCCAGTGTGCCTAACTGCTTGGCCCAGGTTTGGTCGAAACCCTTAAGCATTTTTAGCAGCCCAGGGTGTTTGTCGGTAATCCGCTTTAGTCGTTTGCCCAGTGGATCAAGTGTAGAAGCTTTCGCCATAATTTGGTTGTGCATATTGAACCCAACCGGCACTTGCTGCTCTATTGCTATACGTACGCGGCGCAAACTGTCCGGCAACTCACTGGCCGTTAGCGACAAACGAACCGCATTCATACCACAGCCAATATCGACCCCTACTGCTGCTGGAATAATGGCTGACTTGGTCGGAATGACACTGCCTACCGTGGCACCTTTGCCCAAATGCACATCAGGCATCACCGCAATGTGCGAGTGCACAAATTCAAGCTTTGCCATATTGCGTAATTGCTCAATTGCTTCTGGCGCAATGTCTTTGGTGTATACCTTAACCGGAACACCGTGTTTTTCATTTTCATTCAAAATTAGCTGTATGCCCATTTTGTCTTACCTTAATTTTTATTAGTTTTACTGAGCTTATGCCCGCTTTTTGAGTAATGCATTTATTCATTTAGTATAGAAAGCGAAAGCACAAACTTACTTATATTGGTTTGCTTATTTCAAGACAGAGAAATGCAAAATACAGAAATAGAAGTGAGGACTGTGTTAAATGACAAACACATAAAACCCATTAACCTAAAGTCAATGAGTGTCAAAAATACGAAAGCAGAGGAAGCTTGAAGTGACGCTTAGGGTCAGAACTAAGGGGAAAAGCTTAGTTAAATTGAGCTTGGCCTAACCTGAGCGAAGTCATCATAAACATCGCATTGCTTTGCATTATCTTGAACACAGTCTTTTTAGACAATGACATGTTGAATCCTCCGTAGGTTGTGGCTCATATGCAGTTTGCGCTGCTATAAAGCAAGTAATTGGATAATAAAGTAGACAAATTATACGGGGCTAATAGACAAACATCAACTTTTGCACTATTAACCCCAATTATTATTAGATTGAGCGGGTTAGTTTTAGCTGTTAATTAGTTTTTAATTAGCTTAGCGTGTAGCCAGAATCCTGCTAACATTGCCACCACAAACAGCATAGATTCACTATAACCCGCTAATGCAGTCACTAGGGCTGGCGCAGGACAAAATCCAAGTATCCCCCAACCTACCCCAAATATTAAACTACCAATAACCAGTTGAGGGGTGATTTTGGTCGCCGTGGGCAAATCATAGTCTTCATGGTTTAAAGCTTTTTTGCCTTCACTTTTGCGAGATTTCACATAGAAAAATACAGGCATGGCCAGTGCAATACCGCCGCCCATAACCAAGCCCAGTGAGGGGTCCCAATTGTGAAATATGCGCAAAAACCCAAGTACTTTTTCAGGGTTGACCATCTGCGAGACAATCAGTCCAATGGCAAAGATAATGCCAGATAAAAAACTGAAAATTAGAGTTAATCGATTGTTAGTCATTATGGTAAGCTCAATATAAAATTAGGAATCAAAAGATTGGATTGACCGGTACGGCTTATAGGCAATGTCTATACTGAATATTCAATGTTTATGATTGCAGCATCGCAAAAATGGTCGCTGTGGCAATACCACTCGATAAAAATAAAATCGTAGCGATGATGGAACGAGAAGACAGTCGCGAAATACCGCAGATACCATGCCCACTCGTACATCCAGACCCCAATCTAGTACCAAAGCCTACCAACAAACCGGCCACAATAATCTTCCAAATAGGCTGACCCATTTCAATCTCAGGAAAGCCAAACACCAAAGCATAGACCCAAGTTGCTACTGCCATGCCTATCACGAAGACCAACTGCCAACTGAGTTTTGGCAACTGTACAATTGAGCTTTTTAATATCCCGCTCATCCCCATAATATGGCCACTACCCACTATTAATACTGCTGCGGCCAGTCCTATTATTAGACCACCTATTAAGGCACTCCAAGGGGTGAAACTTGCCACATCAATCCAAGCGTACATAACTACTCCTAACATTTAATATATTTTTTTACGCATCTACGCATCAGGTTGTTGGCATAGGTCTATTAGAATAACCTCTGATAGCTACTATTAAGTTAGTTATCAGCACACCCCTAATCTATCAAAACTTACCGCTAAAGCTATTGGTTGGTGGCACAAAAACGCTGATACAAGACTTGCATAACTGCCAGTGCATCTTCACTGGCGATACTATAAAAAATTTGTCTGCCTTCTCGTCTGGTATTCACTAGCCCATTTTCACGCAATACGCCGAGCTGCTGAGACAAACTTGGCTGTTTAATGCCGGTTGACTGCTCTAAATCACGGACACAAGCTTCAGATTCAACGAGCTGACAAAGCAACAGTAAACGGTCAGCATGGGACAGTGACTTAAGCAGAGCTGATGCTTTAGAGGCAGAGGCCTTTAAAGCCTCTACGTCGATACTTTGTAAATGTAAGGTGTCAGTAGACATTGTTGTAACATCCTTCGTTTTGTTATGGAGGCTTATTATATACAACAAATCTAGCTTACACATAAATATATTATATAATTTTGTATATTATTATTGCATAAGTATATGCCGTTTGGCTATATCTGACATAAAAATAATTTAACAATAAAAAAGACCAATCATTTTTGATTGGTCTTTTTTCGAATCTCTTAAATAATATTATCTGGCTAATACCAGCTCATTAATATTATTTGTCTACAAAGTACCTGCCAGCTGATAGCTATCTCCCGCGTGCCACATATCTACATAGGTCACTACACGCCCCGAAGAGTAGGTTTGCCGACTTAATAATAAAGAAGGGGCACCAACTTTTATCGAGAGTGCTTTTGCCACTTCTTTTGGAGCAGCAATCGCTCTAATAGTATAGTTCCCACCCTGTAAAGGCGCTTGTTCGATTAGATATTCGCTAGTATTAATTTTAGTGAAATCCTTTTCGATAAAGTTTGGAACTAGTGAAGCATCCACCCAGCGCTCTTCAAACTGTATAGGTTTACCATCGGCAATATGAATTATTTTAACCTCATCAATTAGGTCACTTTTTTGACGTTGAAATAAGCTATTTTCTAAAGGTGTACTTTCTTCAATCATTGCACTGGTTAATAGCTGTAAAATTCTTGGGCTAACTTTACTAGCGGCCACTCTACGTTGACTGATTACCTGAGCAACATACTGCTTCCCCATAGCCTTAATGTCAGCAGCAATGTTTCGCACCTCTACTACAGTATGATTATATTTTTGTTGAGCAACAAAAGTACCTGATCCTTGTCTGCGTTGTAACACACGCTCTTCACTGAGCTCCTTTAAAGCTCGATTAACGGTCATGCGTGAAACACCAAATTTATCTGCTAATTCAAACTCAGTCGGAATAGCCTCCCCTGCTTGCCATATTCCAGAATGAATGCTTTCTAAAATACTGTCTTTAATGCGTTGATAGGCTGGCTTGGGCTTCGGTTGATTCGTTTTAATTTTTGACATGGTATGTGACTTATCTATTAGATAGAACAAAATATGAGGAGCAATACAATTGATTTAATAACCTAGCTATCCATTTTGTACTATTACGTTGTGAGGCTAAATAATAGCAAAAACAGTCATTATAGAATATTTGTACTCAATACTATCATCCTTAATTAACATTAAACTAAATCGTAATAACCATAATCCATTCTATCAAAAACAACTAAAAATTTAGTTCATCATATCTATTACTGGAACAAGTTCCAAAAAATATAAGCTTTGAAATAAATACAGAGCATTACAACGCCCACGTTTAAAAAATAAAAAATCCTTGCATCAATATTTTTTTCTTGATAATTTGTATATACAAATAATTTATCGTATTTTGATTTCCTTTCAAATCAAAACTCAAATTCTAAAGGACTAGACATGAAAAACTCTAAATTCACTCGCACAGACACCAGTCGCCATATCGCCTCTCCTACAGGAACTGACTTATCCTGCAAAAGTTGGTTAACTGAAGCACCCTTTCGTATGCTACAAAATAACTTACATCCCGACGTAGCAGAGAACCCTCAAAGCTTAGTCGTTTATGGTGGCATCGGTCGTGCCGCCCGTAACTGGGAATGTTACGATCAACTTTTAGAATCATTAAAAGAGTTAGAGGATGATCAAACCTTATTAGTGCAATCAGGGAAACCGGTCGGCGTTTTTCAAACTCATGAAGATGCCCCACGCGTTTTAATTGCGAATTCAAACCTAGTGCCTAAATGGGCGACATGGGAGCATTTTAATGAATTAGACCGTAAAGACTTATTTATGTATGGGCAAATGACTGCTGGTAGTTGGATTTATATAGGCACTCAAGGCATTGTCCAAGGTACCTATGAAACTTTTGCTGAAGCAGGTCGTCAGCATTATAACGGTGACTGGACCGGCCGTTGGATTTTGACAGCAGGCCTAGGAGGTATGGGCGGCGCTCAGCCTCTAGCAGCCACATTTGCCGGTGCAGTCTCTTTAAATGTTGAGTGCCAACAAAGTAGCATTGATTTTCGTCTACGTACCGGCTATGTCGATATGCAGGCCAAAGACTTAGATGAGGCATATGATTTAATTAAAAAACACACTGCAGCAGGTGATGCGGTGTCTATCGCCTTATTAGGCAATGCTGCTGAGATTTTGCCGGAAATGGTTAAACGTGCTCAGGCCGGTGAAATTAAACCTGATTTAGTTACTGACCAAACCTCTGCTCATGATCTGATTAACGGATATCTGCCAGCAGGCTGGAATGTTGATGAGTGGAAAGCAGCTGCTGCCGATGCGACACAACACGAAAAACTGGCTAAAGCCGCTGCAGAGTCTTGTGCCGTACATGTACAAGCCATGTTGGATTTTCAAGAGATGGGAATTCCAGCAACGGACTACGGTAACAACATTCGCCAAGTGGCCTTTGATGAAGGCGTAAAAGATGCCTTTAACTTCCCAGGCTTCGTGCCCGCCTATGTCCGTCCCCTGTTCTGTCAAGGCAAAGGACCGTTCCGCTGGGTAGCTTTATCAGGTGATCCAGAAGACATCTACAAAACCGATCAAAAAATCAAAGAGCTGTTCCCAGACAATACCCATGTACACAACTGGTTGGATATGGCCAATGAGCGTATCAAATTCCAAGGTCTGCCTGCGCGTATCTGCTGGCTTGGCTTAGGGGAACGCGACAAAGCCGGTCTAGCCTTTAACGAGATGGTGAAAAATGGCGAGTTAAAAGGCCCAATCGTTATTGGCCGTGACCACCTAGATACCGGCTCTGTGGCTAGCCCGAACCGTGAGACTGAAAGTATGAAAGATGGTACGGATGCAGTATCGGACTGGGCACTCTTAAATGGTATGTTAAACGTGGCCGGTGGCGCAACGTGGGTATCGCTGCATCATGGCGGCGGTGTAGGTATGGGTTATTCTCAGCATTCGGGCATGGTGATTGTGGCTGATGGTACCGACGCGGCAGCCAAGCGTCTGGCTCGTGTACTGGTTAATGATTGTGGCTCAGGGGTGATGCGCCATGCCGATGCGGGCTATGAGTTAGCTATTAAGACAGCTAAAGAGTATGGTTTGAACTTGCCTATGATTAAATAGCTTGTTTCACCCCATTATGGAAAGCTCCTTCAAGCAAGCTTAATTTGCCTACCCAAAATAGGCAAGTTAAGCCACTGGTTCAATAACTGGGCCTCATTAGGCATCAATTAACTAACTGACTCTATTCAACAGACCATTTAGTTAGCTCAATAAAGCTTAACCTATTCCCACAGACAAGGATTTGTCATCATGAAAATCGATAACAAGATCGAAATACTTACGGTAGATCAGCAAAAATTACAGCCAAGCGCGTCAATCAACCCCGGTTCACTTTTGTCTCGATCACGCGGCATCTTTCAGCTGGTTATTTTTAGCATTATTGGTATCACCACGTTTTTTATACCGTTTACCATTAATGATAAAAGTACCATTTTATTTGATCATGCTGCCTCTTATTTGGTCAATGACTTACACACTTTGGCAGTTGGACTTTTATTTATTTTGATGGCTTACGGCTCTATTAAGCCGATTGTCACAGGTAAATATAAAGAAAGCTTTACCCATGCCGTTTTAAGCTTTGCTAAGGTAGTTGGATTGATATTGGCAGCTTTATATGTATTTGGTATGGCCCCAGACGTTATCATGGAAAAAGATATGATGCCGTTTTTGTTCGAAAAACTTGCTTTACCCGTGGGTATGATTGTACCCATTGGTGCCTTAATTTTAGCCTCACTCATTGGCTTTGGATTGCTTGAAATGATTGGGGTGCTCATGCAGCCGATTATGAGACCTATTTGGCGCACTCCAGGCACATCAGCCATTGATGCGGTAGCCTCTTTTGTAGGCAGCTACTCTATTGGTCTGCTCATCACTAACCGCGTCTATCTTCAAGGTCATTACTCTACTCGAGAAGCCATTATTATTGCCACTGGCTTTTCCACCGTGTCAGCAGCATTTATGGTAATTGTAGCGAAAACTTTGGGTTTAATGGAGCTTTGGAACTTCTTTTTTTGGTCCACCTTAATCATTACTTTTATCGTCACAGCCATTACTGCCCGCATTCCGCCCATTAGCTTGGAACGTAACGATGACGCTGACCCTGCAGCGCAGGCTTTAGCTGATATTAAAGAGAACCGCTTGGGTGCAGCCTTCGAGTTAGGTATTGAAACCTCAAGACGCTCAAATAATTTACCAAAAATATTCTGGTCTAATTTTAAAGATGGCTTAGAGATGGCCGCTGCCATCGTACCCTCTATTATCGCTGTCGGGTTGGCTGGTCTGCTATTGGACAAATATACTCCAGTGTTTGAAATCCTAGGCTTAGTGTTGTATCCATTTACCTTGATTGGCGGCTTAGCCGATCCTCTACTTGCGGCCAAAGGTATGTCGGCCGGATTAGCTGAGATGTTCTTGCCCGCTTTACTGCTTAGCGAGGCCGATTTCGTGACCCGTTATGTGGCTGGTGTGGTATCTATTAGTAGCGTGCTATTTTTCTCCGCTATGATTCCTTGTATTCTAGCGACAAAAATTCCATTGTCTATTCCAAAAATGCTAATTATTTGGCTACAAAGAACCGTTCTAAGTATTTTATTAGCCTCTGCCCTAGCTCATATAGCTATTGCCGCAGGCTGGATAGGTTGAACTTAATAAAACACTAAGAACAATAATGGTCTAGGTTCCAAAAAATTACTTAGGCCGAGTTTTAATCTGCTAATAAGCTTGGCTCTGACAATTTAAAAACGATACCAAATAAAACTTCGTATTAAACAAATTATATAAATCATTAATAAAGGACTTTCTCATGTCTTCTAAACAAACCCTTAGTCTTACTCCACGTAAGCTTACCTTTGCTCAACTACGTCAAGTGTATGACACCCCAGTACAGGTGAGTTTGGTTAACTCTGCTTATCAAGATATCGACGCCTCGCATGACTGTGTAAAAGAGATTATTGCCCGTGACAAAAGTGCTTATGGTATTAACACGGGCTTTGGACTACTGGCAAAGACCCGTATTAGCGATGATCAACTGGGTTTATTGCAATACAACTTAATTGTGTCTCACTCTGTGGGTACTGGCGAGCGCTTAGAAGATGGCGTGGTCCGTCTTATTATGGTGATGAAAGTCGCGAGCTTGGCTCAAGGGGTCTCAGGAGTACGCCGTGAAGTAATTGATGGTTTAATTAGCTTAATCAACCACAATATCATCCCACACATTCCTGCCAAAGGCTCTGTGGGAGCGTCTGGCGACTTAGCACCTTTATCGCACATGACATTAACACTACTAGGTCAAGGCACTGCTTATGTTAACGGCCAAGAGCTTGAGGCAAAAGAGGCATTGGCACAAGCAGGACTTGAGCCTGTTACTTTAGCTGCCAAAGAAGGCTTAGCCTTAATTAATGGTACTCAAGTGTCAACAGCGCTTACTTTACGTGGTTACTTCTTAGCTCGTGATTTGGTTGCGACAGCGACTGTGGTAGGTGCCTTGTCGGTAGATGCTGCTCGCGGCTCTGACTCTCCTTTTGATGCGCGTATCCATGAAGTGCGCGGTCATCATGGCCAAATTCAAATTGCTAAGGCACACCGCAGCTTAATTGCCGGCAGTGACATCCGCGCTTCGCACACCGAAAACGATGACCGTGTCCAAGACCCTTACTGCCTACGCTGTCAGCCGCAAGTGGTGGGTGCCTGCCTTGATATTATTAACCAAGCCGGTAACACCTTACTTATTGAGGCCAACGCGGTAACCGACAACCCACTTATCTTTAGAAATGAAGATGGACCTGTTGCTATCTCTGGCGGTAACTTCCATGCTGAGCCAGTTGCTTTTGCTGCAGATACTTTAGCCTTGGCCATTGCTGAGATCGGCTCTATGTCTGAGCGCCGAGTTGCCTTGCTTATCGATGCAACATTAAATGGTGGACTCCCTCCATTCTTAGTTGCTAACCCGGGAGTTAACTCAGGCTTTATGATTGCTCATGTTACTGCAGCTGCTCTAACGTCAGAGAACAAATCATTGGCGCATCCTGCTAGCGTGGATAGCATTCCCACTTCTGCCAACCAAGAAGATCATGTATCTATGGCCACCTTTGCCGGCCGCCGTCTTTATGATATGGCGCAAAACACAGCTACCATCGTTGGTATTGAGCTGTTGGCTGCTGGGCAAGGTATCGACTTCCATAAAGAACTACGCACCTCAAAACCCTTGGTCAAAGCGCACCAGCTATTACGTGAAAAAGTCGCTTTTTATGACAAAGATCGCTATTTGGCCCCAGACATAGAGGCAGCCAAACAGTTGGTACTGACTGCTGCGTTAAATGAGCATTGGTCTGAACTTCGAGCGGATTGGTTTTTGCAAGACTAACGCTAAATATACCAATCCCTATATTGAACCAAACCTTAACCTTTACGAGTGCTAATTATGTCAATGTCATCCTTTTTGATGGATAACCCTAAAATTGGTGTCGAACACATTCCTTTTGATGCCAGCCTCTGGACAGGTCGATACGAGCCGGATGAGTCAGAACGAGCACTATATTGGTATCAACTGGTTCGAGCGCGCACACCCTTTAACGCACAAAATAGTTTTATTCAGTCGCACCACCACCATAATCAGCCAAACTCAAAAGTCACCTTAGTGGGTTTTGCCTGCGATCAAGGAGTACGCCGCAACTTGGGTCGTGTCGGTGCTAGGCATGCCCCACCCGCCATTCGTCAAACCTTTGCGAAACTTCCGATTCCCTCTGCGCTACAGAACAATTTTGATAAAGCAGACTATGACAAGTTCTTGGCGGATGTTGGTGATATTGTCTGTTATGACAATGATAGCTTAATACCTGAAATACTTGAGCAAACTCAAGCTCAATATAGTAAACAAGTAGCAGGTATTATCAGTCAAGACAGCTTGGCTATTGGTCTAGGAGGTGGTCATGCCATTGCCTATGCTAGCTATATGGGGCTTTGGCAGGCATTAAATAATAAATCTGACTTAAACGATATCAATGCCACAGTTTCGAGTGCCCCAAAGATTGGTATTATTAATTTCGATGCCCATTTAGACATTCGTAATGCTCCTAAAGGCACTTCTGGCACTCCATTTCGACAGATAGCTGAGCACAACCGATCTCAAGGTCAGCCATTCCATTACTGTGCCATTGGTATCAGTCAATTTTCTAACACCACCGCTTTGTTCGACAGAGCCAATGAGTTGGGAATTACTATTATTACTGATGATTCGTGTGCTCGCAGTAGCTGGGAGTCTGTCGCGAGACAGCTACATCAATTTATTGAAGAAGTAGATGTATTGTATGTCACTATGGATATGGATGCCTTCCCAGCCAGCATCGTACCTGGTGTGAGCGCTCCTGCAGCTAAAGGCATTTCTATCGACTTTGCTGAACGCTGTCTTGAAGCTATCTTTGCCAGTGGTAAAGTAAAAATGGCCGATTTTGCTGAAATTAATCCCACATATGATATTGATGGGCGCAGCTGCAAGGTCACTGCCCGCTTTTTAGCACTAATGATTCAACATCATTTATTATTGCAAGCGTAAGAATCTCATTAGTCTGTAAATAGCCCGATAAAATTTATACCAAACTCACCAATAAACTTGGAGTCGGTTATGACATCCTCAATAATCAAAGACTTTCCTGAAGATTTTGACACTCTGATTTTACACGCCAATATTGCGACCTTCTCCGAACAATATGGCTTTGATAGAGCATTGGCTGTGGCCAACTCAAAATCTACAAACGATGCAAAATATCACAGCCCTTACGGTCAAATTATAGACGCAGCACTAACTATTAAGGATGGCAAAATCAGCTGGATTGGCGACACTCAAAGTGCCTTAAATAGTCCGGTCTATCACAATGCTATTATGCAGGCAGATGCCGATGACAAAATTATTTATGCCAATCGTCAATGGTTATTGCCAGGTCTTATCGACTGCCACACTCATCTAGTGTATGGCGGTAATCGTAGTGATGAGTTCGAAGCACGTCTGCAAGGTATTAGCTACAAAGAGATTGCTGAAAACGGTGGTGGTATCGTCGCCACAGTAACGGCAACACGAGAAGCGGATTTTGATGAGTTATATGCACAAACCGAACGCCGTCTGCAAGCGCTATTGGCTGAAGGCGTCACCACTATTGAAATTAAATCTGGCTATGGTTTAGATTTAGAGACTGAACGTAAAATGCTACAAGTGGCTCGCCAACTAGGTAAAGATTACAATATTACGGTAAAAACCACTTATCTTGCTGCCCACGCGCTACCAACCGAGTATAAAGATAAAAAAAATGGCTCAGATGAGTATATCGATGCGGTATGTGAGTGGCTGCCCATTTTGCATAGTGAAGACTTAATTGATGCAGTTGATGGCTTTTGTGAAAACATCGGCTTTAATAAAGAACAAATGACCAAAGTGTTTAATACAGCAAAAGGGTTGGGCCTACCAGTGAAACTGCATGCTGAGCAGTTAAGCGATATGGATGGCAGCGGTTTAGTTGCGGACTATAATGGCCTATCCTCTGATCATTTAGAATATCTATCAGAAAAAAACATCATAAAAATGGCTGATCAGGATGTGGTTGCCGTCTTGTTGCCAGGTGCCTTTTATACCTTAAAAGAAACCCAATTACCGCCAATGGAAGCACTCTATAAGCACAATGTGGCCATCGCCTTATCTACTGACTGTAACCCTGGCACCTCACCACTTACCTCTTTATTAATGACGTTAAATATGGGCTGCACTCTATTTAGCCTAACCCCTGAGCAAGCATTAGCGGGTATTACTACCCATGCGTCTAAAGCATTAGGCATTGAGGATAAAGGCCGTATCGAAGTGGGTCTGCAGGCTGACTTAACTCTCTGGAACATCGAGCGTCCTGCAGATTTAGCCTACCAAATGGGCTTAAACCCATTGCAAATGGTTTGGGTTAATGGCCATCTTCGCTCTCAGGTTAGCGTTAACCGTTAGCAATTAACAACTAAATCTAACCGGTTTAAATTTTACCTATAAAAAAATCTCGCTAATTTAGCGAGATTTTTTATGGTCAGCTTTTTATTCTTTATTACTGCTTTTTGCTAACCCATAAATGAACTAAAGCCATTAAGCAACATTTGTACTGAAATTGAGATTAGGATCATCCCCATTAAACGCTCAATCGCTTTTAAGCCACGGTTGCCCAAAATTTTGTAAAGCTTGGTTGAGAAAAATAGAATAACTGCAGAAACCAACCACGCCAACAACAGAGCAATCAAGGCTTTTGGAATACTTTCAGGGTTTTTTTCAGTCAATAAAATTAATGTGGCCAAAATAGAGGGGCCCGCAATAAGCGGAATGGCCAACGGCACAATAAACGGCTCGCCATCTCCATCTTCTTCATCACTCATCACCCCACCTCGGGTTGGGAAAATCATACGGATGGCAATAATCATCATCACTAAGCCACCGCCAATAGCTACCGCTTCTGTGCTTAAACCTAAGGTGTGCAGGATACTGCCACCAGCAAATAAAAACAGAATCATTAACAGTAGCGCAATCAGCAACTCTCTGATAATAATGAACCGACGTCTCTCTTCCGGCACTTTATCCAAAACAGACAGGAAAATAGGAATATTTCCCAAAGGATCCATAATTAAAAACAAAGTGAGTGCTGTTGCATAGATTTCCATAAAGCTCCTTAAGATAAGATTTTCATTTATTTTTATTTTTAAAGACAGCGATAATAACAAAAAAACAGCCGCCGATTATAACCGTACTTTTCTAATTTGGTAGAAATAATAACCACATTTCAGTATTTATAACGTTGTAGCATTTATAGCTTTTTAGTATTTATAGCATCTCAGTGTTTATAGTGTCTTAGTATTTATGGACGATTAAACAAAATACCCACCGCTAACTTTAATATTCCAATTAAGAATTTTTAACGCTCATTACTTCATATTTCACTGGCTACTGCCCTTAGCGCTACCTATGCTAACATCCTTAATCCAACAAATAACACTCAACGAAAATGGATTTAATTGAGTTGAATGACTTTTGTCTCATAAATTTCTTTGCCAAGGAAAGGCAGGTTATCGAGGGGTTTTATTAATGCATTTTTTATTTGATAGAGCAGAAAAGCTTCCTGAAAATGCATCACTTGTTGACTTACTACGTTCGCTAATTGGCGGAACGTTGGGGATATTTATCTTATTACTGTTAAGTGAATATAGCGGCAATAAGTTGATTATGGCTCCGTTTGGCGCAACGTGTGTTTTACTGTTTGCTGTTTCTCACTCCCCTTTGGCAAAACCTCGTAATGTTATCTTTGGTCATCTTGTCGCTGCATTCGTTGGCCTGGTTATTTTGAAATATGTGGGGGTTTCAGCTTTTACTACTGCATTGGGGGTTGGCGTATCTATTTTTTTGATGCATCTGTTCAAATGCATTCATCCCCCTGCTGGGGCAACGACTCTAGTCGTGTTGCTAACTGCCAATGAAATGACCTATGACTGGGATTTTTTGCTAGTACCGGTCCTAGCGGGTTCTTTAGCATTGATTGCAGTAGCGTTGGTCGTCAACAATATCAAACCTAATGAAAAGTGGCCGGCTTACTGGTTTGCCTTGGTCAAATCTCGTATCGAAGACCACATCGAGCATCATATTGACTCTCACTTTACTGAAAATCAAATACAATCTCAAAACCGAGTCCAAACTGAAGAACGCTCTAACGAGTCGATACAGTCAACACAGTAAGTTGGCCATGTTTTACAGGGCGTGGCCAGTCACGAGCTTGACTAGGTACGCCCTGCCCTTGGGCAATCATTTTCACCGTGGTAATCCAGCCAGCATGACCCACCACTAAAACTGCACTTTCTTTTGCAACATAACTATCGCTTGAAACAGCGCTACTGATTACAGAGCTATTGATTATAGAGCTATTAGCTAAAACACCTTGTTGTTGATTGAGCTCAGACAACCAGTCAGTGGCTCTGGCAAACAACTGAGTCAGACTTTCACCCCCTTCAGGTGCAAATTGGGCAAAGTTATCACACCATGCATCAATCTCAGCTTTGCTAATTTGATGCCAGTATCTGTTCTCCCATACCCCAAAATGTGTTTCCATCAAGCGTCTGTCAACTAAGCATTGAAATCCCAATTTTTGCAGCTGCTCACCCACATGACGACACCGAGACAAAGGGCTGACCCAAATAACTTTCGGCAACTTATGTCGTTTTACATAATGGTTAATTCGATGGGCCAGACGCTTTATTTTTCTGGCATCAACCGCCACCTCAGTTTGACCAAAGCAAAGCCCTTGCACATTGTTAGGCTTTGGGTGACGCCACAGGTATAGGTCCATAATCTATCAGCTTAATATGACAACTTGTTTTGGCAAGGAGTGCTTACTGTTATCGAGAGTCATACGAATTATTAAGAAGAGCCAGAGAAGTTATTAAAAACAGTATAAGCTATTAAAATCGATACAAGTCATTAAAAGAAGTATCAGTTAGCGGTGCGGATTATTTAAGCCAAACCAGAAAAGTTAACTGCCAAGCCTGCGTAAATAGCAATTTCAGTCAGTTGCTGAGTGGCTCCTAGCCCATCGCCGGTATAGCCTGCTAAACGTCGTTTCAACAGACGGTACATATAATACACGCCCATCAAAGCGAACGCTGCTACCAAGAGCCATTGCACCATTGTAATCTGCCGCATTGCCTCAGGTAACAGCAATAGTAGCAGTGCCAATACTCCTATTACCCAAAGACTACTGGCCAACCACTCTCGTCCACTCATCTGCTGGGCCATGGGCTTAGCTTTGGCATGTTCAATCTCGCCGCCATAAGGCAGCACCACAATCAAACCTATACATAATAAGCGTGAACTACAATGAGCGACCATCAGTGCTACCACTGCGGTCATCACGGGCATAGAGGACAAAAGACTTATCTTAAGTAGTAGAGCGCAAGCCAAGCCCAATGTACCATAAGTACCAATTCTAGAATCTTTCATGATGGTCAAGGTACGCTCGCGGGTTAAGCCGCCACCCAAACCATCGCAGGTATCTGCCAATCCATCTTCATGAAACGCTCCCGTCAGCTTAATACCGAAAGCGGTACTCACCACAGCAGCTACCAAGGGGTTGAAAGCTAGGGTTGCCAACCAATATACCAAAGCACACAGCACACCCACCAATATCCCTACTGCTGGAAAGTGACGACTGCTTTGGTGCAACCACTGCGGCTGATATTGATTTAACTGTATTGGTATCCGAGTTAAAAACTGAGTGGCAACCAATACCAGTCGCAGTTCATGCTTAATCGACATTGAGTGTCCTGCTTATAACTTGTTTCTCTTAATTTAATGGCATTTAACAGCTATTGAAAGGCTTCGCTACAATTTGCCTTTTAGCCTATAGTTGAATGCTTCATTGTTAATTGCCTTGGCTGATACCGGCGTCATCAAAGCTGGCCATCTCATTGATAATGGCACAAGCAGACTGTAGTAAGGGATAGGCCAAAGCTGCACCACTGCCCTCACCCAAACGCAAATCGAAATCAAGCAAAGGCTGAGCATCAAGGGCTTGTAACATATGTCTATGACCCGGCTCCACCGAACTATGACCAAATATCGCAAACTGTGATACCCCAGGAACCAAACGCTCAGCGACTAGCAGCGCACTACTAGCAATAAAACCATCAACCAATAAGACACGTCTGTCATGCGCGGCTTGAATATAAGCGCCTACCATCATTGCAATTTCAAGCCCGCCCACAGCTGCTAAGATTTCAAGTGGCTCGGTAACTGCCTCATAGCGTTTAAGCACTTGGCTTAGCACCAGTAACTTATGCTGTAACCCAGTTTCATCAAGTCCGGTGCCTCGACCAATACATTCTGCAAGAGGCGTATCGGTTAATTTTGCCAACAATAAACTGGCCGCCGAGGTATTACCAATCCCCATCTCACCACAGATAAGTAGGTTGCCTTCTAACGCTTTGGCAATCTCCATACCTGACTGCAAGGCAGCAATACACTCTTCTAAAGTCATCGCTGGCTCAGCCAATGCATCTCGACTGCCTAAACGTACTTTATAATCCAATAATTGCGGGTGTTGATTTACCCCAAATTCTGCAAAATCAGCCGCGACCCCTGCATCGACCACTTTTAACGCAATATCATGTTGACGAGCAATCACATTAATAGCGGCACCACCGTTTAGAAAGTTAAGCACCATTTGAGCGGTGACTTCACTCGGAAACGCCGAAGTGCCATGTTGTGCCAAACCATGATCTGCAGCAAATACCCTGATTTGTGGACGTTCAATCTTCGGTTGAGTCGTACCTTGAATCAGACCCAATTTTACGGCTAATGATTCTAGTCGACCTAATGAGCCCTGAGGCTTAGTCTTATTGTCCAAGATGGCTTGTAATTGTTGGCGAAGTTCAGCATCTTCAATCGTTGGTATCGTGGGCAAGGTAAATGAATGCAAAGCTGGCTCCTATTGAATGGACTTTTTCTAATGACAAAACTTCTAATGGTAAGTAGCCATTTTTAAGTGGCTTTTTTTAAATAGCTGCTTTTAAGTGGCTATTTTTAAGTAGCTTTTTTTAAAGTGATAAGTAACCTAAGAAGCAGCCTAAAACATTATTCTGCTAGCAGTGCATTAAGTCGTTCATCTATCTCTGTCTTAAACTCTTTGTCTTCTATTTTATTGGCACTAATTTTGGCGTTCTTCAGGCTCTCAATGGCTTGTTCTTTTTGTCCCAATTCAAGCTGCAGCTCTGCCATAGAGTAAGCAATTGAGGCCATGTGGTCTTTTGAATTAATTTTAACCGCTTTATCGAGTGCTTTTTGATAAATAACCAATGCTTCTTCTAAGTCTACCGTGAAATCTGCCAAAGTTTCCCACTGCTCAGGATGGTCTTTATCTGTCCCTTCATTATCAGTACAAAGGGCTTTTAGTTCAGCATATAAGGCGTCAAACTGCTGCTGATTATCTTGACTGTCAGCTTCTAAAAGATCTTCTGCTAAGTTGTAGATGGCTTTGTATATTTTGGTATTAATCATTGCGGATTACCTTATGGTTATTCTTATTATAAAAAACACCCTAGCCAATAATCTGCTTATTAATTAGGGCGTCTCGTGTTTGATTGGGATTATAACGCATATCCTAACTCACCATGATTATAATCGTTAAAGTTGTATAGTCGTCTGGTCGTCATGAGCGAGATCAAGATTGACTGCTTTAATCTCGGTAAGCTTGTTATACGAAGCTGTGTTTAAAGCAGCATTAAAGCGCTACTTACACTCAATTTCGTTGCCTCTTATTTACTTAGCTATGACTATAGCATCTGATAGCCAGGTCCACCCATTGGGTTACTAATTATATAAAAACTAACCGCAAAAAAAGGCAGCGCTATTAAAGATTTTAAAAAAGGAGACCGACATTTTTCCCAACGAGTTATCACATAATATAAATTGGCAAAGGGTACAAACAGGTATATCAAGCCCCAAGCGGTCGATTCTTCAAAGGCTAGCAACGCCAACTTTAGTCCATAAATAACAATAATAATAAAACCTATAATAAAGAAAATTAGGCCAACGGTATCCATTTACCTCTCCAAATATGTTCAAAAATAAACTCAGTTTAAAAGTCTATTGCCGCTTTGTCTGTTGCCCTTGCTTTACCTGAATTGTAGAGACTGAATTTTATCAACTTAAGCTTAGACAACTATTTAATTGAGGTTTGCATGGTGAATTGGGCTATGCTTTCGCATTGGTTGCTATGCAAAATAACTGTGTCTATACTTAGATAATGCTATTTATTAGTCATCTGCTATAACCTGATACACAGCACCTGATACGCAACATCTAATACGCAACGGAATGCACCCACAAATAATATTAAGGTAATACTATGTCACTTTGTCTAAATATGATTGTGAAAGATGAAAGCCACATCATAGAAACCACCTTACAAAACATCTGCCAAAACTTTCCCATTACTTATTGGGCAATCTCAGACACAGGCTCTAGTGACAATACCGTTGCCTTGATAGAACAATTTTTTAAAGACCAAGGCATTGAAGGTCATATCTATCATGAGCCTTGGAAAAACTTTAGTCACAATAGAAATGCCGCTCTAAAGCAATGTGAAGGTAAAAGCGATTATATTTTGATATTTGATGCCGACGATCACGTTCAAGGCGAACTTAATCTACCGCAGCTGAACTCAAAGACGGATGTAGACAGTTACATGATGCAGTTCACTAGTGAGTCAGGCGGTATAAAGTATCTTCGCAAGCTGATTATAAAAAATGACGGCAGCTATAGTTGGCAAGGGGTGCTGCATGAGTTTTTAAAATGCAACCGCCCTGAAAATGTCGCAGAGATTAATGGTAACTACGCTATTGTCTCTGGTCGAAAAGGCAATCGCAGTCTGGATAAAAATAAATACCAGAAAGATGCAAAAATTCTAAAAGAGGCTTTCCTTGCTGCTGAAGATACTGAGCTATTGCCCCGTTATGCTTTTTATTGCGCTCAGTCTTATAGAGACGCTACCATGCCTGAGCAGGCCATTGAATGGTACAAAAAACGAGTTGAGATAAAAGCAGGTTGGGCCGATGAGATCTATTGTAGTTATATCGAGCTGGGACTGTTATACGAAAAACAAAACGACTTTGAACAGGCGCTATATTACTGGCAACAAGGCATAATTCATGACCCTAGTCGGGCCGAGTGCTGGTATCACACTGCTCGAAGACACAGTTGGAACAAGCACACTGAGTTGGCCTATATTTTTGGTAAACAAGCCAGCGAAGTGCCTTTTCCTGTGGGCAATCGGCTTTTTATCATGACCGATATCTATAAATATTGGTGTTATTATGAATGGTGCATCAATGCCTATAAACTACAAAAGTATTCAGAGTCTTATCAGGCTTTCAAAAAGT
>Ga0208302_100027_pt1 | contig 66587 bp, 48 predicted proteins | sample 29_taG_FD_184103 | JGI IMG/M metagenome (GOLD analysis project Ga0208302, IMG submission 184103) | Marine viral communities from Cariaco Basin, Caribbean Sea - 29_WHOI_OMZ (SPAdes) (version 2) | ecosystem: Environmental > Aquatic > Marine > Oceanic | place: Caribbean Sea: Cariaco Basin... | reverse complement strand
ATAGGCGCATCATTGACCGCTGTGACGGTGATGGTCTCTGTAGCAGTATCTGTACCGCCTTTGCCATCGCTGATGGTGTAGTCAAATTCAACTTGACCATTAAAGTTGGCTTCTGGGGTAAAGGTAATAGCGCCGTTAATATCAATCTTGACCACGCCATTATCTACGGTAATGCTTTGCGCGACCCCTGGGGTCAGTGCCGTACCATTAATGTTGATGATGCTTAACGTATCGCCATCAATGTCACTGTCACCTTTGAGTGGATTGAGGGCTATGGATTCGTCCTCATTCACCGTGTAGCTGTCATTCACTGCTATAGGATCATCGTTAGTTAGCTTACTATCATTATCTTTACCTCTACTGCTACCAGCAACTAAGCCTATCAGCCCTAGACTAGCTGCCGCAGGTATCCACCAAGGTAAGCCTGCTGCTGCGATATACTGAGTACCACCTAATGCTTGACCTTCCGTATCACCTATTGCTAGCTGAGTGACGTAATCATAGGTCTCGCCGGTATCAGGAATATAATAATAATATTCTCCATTCTCAGCTATTCCGAGCAGCGCGCTATCTGAGCTGTCATAGAACCCTTCTATAATAAGATCGCTATCTTGCCCTTCTTCTTCGAATGAGATATGCAAATTATTCTTTATGCGCTTAGTAATAATATGATTGGGAGCACGGCCAATAGCCGTATCGTAAAACTCATAATTAACTTTATCTACTGCAGCGATAACTGTAGGCTTGCCATCTTTTGTAATTACTTGCACTTGATCAACAGTGCTATTGGTATTATGAGTCTTAACGATAATAGTATTCATATTCTTCCCTAAAATTTTTAATTTAAATTGTGTCGCTTAAGTTGCTTTTAAGTTGGTAACGTCAGTCACTAAAGGATAATAGGACTATTAATTGCTTAAGAGTTCTTCAACAATAGCGACCACACGACGATTAAGTTGTCGACCTTCCTCGCTATCATTACTCGCTCTTGGTTTTAACTCGCCATAACCAATAGCTTTTAAGCGCTCAGCTGCAATCTGAAAGCGAGTAATTAATACTTCTCTTACCGCATCGACACGTCGCTGTGATAGAGCTTGGTTGTAGCTATCACTACCACGACTATCTGTATGACCTTCAATAGTTGTCATAGTGTTTGGATACTGCATCATAAATTCTGCCAATTCTGCCAATTCTGCGTAGTACTCTGGGTTTACCATAGCTTTATCAGTCTCAAACAATACTTCAAGATCGATAGTGACTGCTTTCTCTAAAACAAGAGGTTTTGGTTGTATCATTGGAGGCGGTGTCACAGGTCTTGGAGTAGCTACAACAGGCGCTGAACAATTAGGAACTACACGGCTAATTTGATGGGATTGATAACGATTATTAGAGAGTATTTGTGATGCATCATTCGACGTTAATTGTTTTAATGTACTTTGACCTGTTTCGTCCATCTCAACATCAAAGAAGTAAGTTCGACCACCCACTAGCTGATAAGTATTTTTGTTGGCTAGTAAATCATTGCTTTTAAATCCCGTAGCATGGACACTAAGCTGATTGGTACCCACGCATGAGTTGACGACAGTATAGTTACCAGCTTGGAGACTGGCTTGAAATCTATTGTTGACTGCAATATTAGCACTTGTTTGCTCAGGGTTATTATCGTTTTTTCGAATGAACACCAGTCGAGCACTATCAGTAGTAACTTGTCTTGCTAGCATCGCATTAATATCAGTATCTACTTGGTTATTCCATACAACTTTGCCAACACGTCGGCTATCTCCATCGTTATCGATAATGCTGTTACTGTTACCAGTGATGGCACAAGCAGATATACCAAATAGAATAGTCGATAATACAACGATGCTAATGATTTTTTTAAATAGTTGTTCCATAGTAGAATCCTGAAGATAAGCTTATAGAATAATGGTTAGTTAAAAGTTCTGTGTTTTTTTAGTTATATAAATCACATAAAAATTTATTGCTTCAAGTTCTTTACTTAAAGTTACAAAGAATATAAGCTGCAATATTTATACCAAAATTTCACTAAAAATTAAATATATAGACAAAGTTAAACTATAGCTATATTGATTTTTTAAATTATATACGATTTTTAATAATTCTATAAGTATACTTTATCTACCCCACTCTCAACTTATTTTTCTAAGGTGAACCGCCCCGGGATGGTCGGAGACTCAACATTCTGAGAGAATACAACAATCCCGGAGCGGTTCAATATCGAGCTGTACTACAATCAGAAGAGGGTTCAAAAGAGTTTAGACTATAAGACACCAAGGTAGATGTGGTTTGACTTTTATTGTCAGGCTGCTTGGTTAAAATCTCTCAAGTTAATGTCTACGGATATGAAATCATAGATAATTCATCTGTGGGGTTAAATTCCTGCTCACAACTATTCAGAAGTGAGCGAGGATAATGGGACGATATTGCTTGATATGATTAAGAACTACTTAATCGGGAGTTTCCTAAAAACTGTGTAACTGCTTATAATCCCCTAACCGGAGAATAAGCAATGACTACTCAATCTGACATTAAAAAACTGGCCGAGCAAATGGCTGGTAGCATGAAAAGCTTCGATGACATCAAAGACTTTCAGAAGCAGCTCATGCAATCCTTTATTGATACTGCCTTAGAGGCTGAGATGGAAGAGCATCTTGGCTACCCCAAGCATGAAAAAGCAGACAAGCCTAACAAGCGCAATGGGCACACTAAAAAGACAGTCCGCAGTGACACAGGCGATCTTGAGATCTCCACCCCAAGAGACCGTGATGGTGACTTTGAACCTGCGTTAGTGCGTAAGCATCAAACCCGTATTAGTGGCCTTGATGATAAAATTATATTTCACTACAGGCATAGCCTTACGTCTTGCGCTTCGGGCAAGTGTCTCCCAGACACTTGCTGATCCTCGCTCATACGCCAAAGGTCAAACCACTATCGAGATTGTAGAGAGCATCAAAGAGCTCTATGACGTCGACATTTCAAGCTCTCTTGTCTCAAGAGTCACCGACAACGTCTTAGATGACATCACCGCTTGGCAGAACCGGCCGTTAAGCAGTGTTTATCCTATCGTCTATTTAGACTGTATTGTCGTCAAAGTACGTCAAGATAAGCAGATTATCAACAAGGCTATCTATCTGGCGCTAGGCGTGGGACTTGATGGTAAAAAAGAGCTGCTTGGCATGTGGCTATCAGAAAATGAAGGCGCTAAGTTCTGGCTGGGTGTTCTCACTGAACTACAAAACCGCGGGGTACAAGATATCCTCATTGCTTGTGTTGACGGTCTAAAGGGCTTCCCTGATACTATCAACACCGTTTATCCCAAAGCCAAGGTTCAGCTGTGTATCGTACACATGGTGCGCTATTCAATGAAGTTTGTGCCGTGGACGGATAAAAAGGCCGTAGCGGCTGATTTAAAGGCCATCTACGGCGCTGATACCCTTGAGATGGCAGAGGCCAATCTTGAGCACTTTGATGAGACTTGGGGCACAGAGTACCCGCATGTCATCAAGTCTTGGCGTAATAACTGGGAGGGCTTAACGGTGTTCTTTGAGTATCCGAAAGATATCAGAAAAGCCATCTATACCACCAATGCTATTGAGTCTTTAAACAGCGTGATTCGGACAGCGGTGAATAAGCGTAAGGTGTTCCCCTCTGATCAGGCAGCATTCAAGGTGGTGTACTTAGCCACCCAGCAAGCATCCAAAAAGTGGTCGATGCCAATCCGTAACTGGACGTCTGCTCTGAATCGTTTTATGATTATGTTTGATGAGCGTATTAGTAAGCATTTAATCTAAACGGCAGTTACACAGAATTCGGGATGGTCTCACTTAATCAAATAAATAGTATAGTTAATTACTTAAGGCGCTCGTACACAACATCATCAACGTAAAATTTATCAATAGTACCATCACCCAATAACTCTTTTCTAACAGCCATAATTTGGCGTTTTTTCTTAAGATCGTCAGGCATTATTGGTTGAGCGTATTCTGAAGTATCGGTAAGCGCTTCAATGTCTACACCAGAATCCCCGTTAAGACCGTGTTCAGCTAAGACTCTAGGCTCTTCATCTTGAAGTATTGCATCGTTATTTATAACTTCTTGCACAGCGCTATCTCGGGAAGCTTCATGCATAACTACATGTATTGCTGCAAACTCTGCTACGCTTTCTCGGCTTAGCTTAGACATAGGTATACCTATAGATTGATAAATAGACTTACTGATGTGTGTACTAAGTCATTAAAGTTCAAGTTTAGCAGTGCTTAAATTTGAGATTTAGTCACCTAAGAATACCAACAGTCATACACAATCTGAATCAAACCATGAAACTTAAAACGATAGTTTAATGCCATTGTCTGACACGCCTTCAGTCGTCCCTAATTCGTTAGCCGCTCCCACTACCATGCTGGCCTTTGATATGGGGAAGTAAAGATGCCACTACGCTATCCTATAAGCGAAATTGGTTATTAAAAAAACTGGAATCGACAACCAAAGTGCAAGCAGCTCAAAACTAAAGCGCTGACTTTGCAGAAATTTTAGTAGTTAACTTATAGAGTTACCCCTGTCTAAGAAATTTATCATTACTGCATGCTAAATGCGCTTGATAGTGATAGCGCCAACGATCCTGTTGATTTTGAAAAGGCAGTGACAAGCAATCATTAAACAGCCTTTTAAATCCAAGCATTACCAATGCAAATGCGAATATTTTTTAGTGAGTTTTCTGCCAAGCCGCGATCAGTGAACACTGCCTTTAATGCACTATCGGGTGCAGCTGTCGATAGTGCCCGCTGAATAAATTAAACAAGCTAGAGGGAAGTTAAGAATAGCTGAAAAAGAGAAATTGGAATGAAATGAGGAGAGGTGATTGGTTTAAGTTAAATATTAAGGTTCATGAACCATTAATTTTCTTCCTAACTGTAGAGCATTGTTTTTATTAGTTAATCATTCCTATTTTATTGTGAACCTAGCTTTAGGTACGCATATGCCAAATAAGGTCTATTAAAGCTGTTGCCTATAAGGACTTGTAATCTACAAAATATTAGCTATGAGTACGCCTTTCGAGATCCATCAAAGTTACGAATGTTCTGCATAGAAAAAGCCAGATACACGGAGTATCTGGCTTATTTGAAATCACGAACCTATTTTAGGACGGGATAGATGTTGTATTTAAAGGTTACTTCACTTAGATAATCGTACTACCGGCCATTGATTCAAGTTCTATCCGATTCCAAACATCGCCATTATCGAAATAAATATTATCTACACCACCTCCCCATTCAGAAAACTGGTCAGATATTGTGATTAAACCATCAGAAACCGCCTTATGCGCCTTTATCCGAATGATATTCAAAAGTGGATGGGGTACTTTTAGCACGCGGCGTTTACGAGCAAAGTCCTAAGCGCTAACATTCACAAGATTGGCCATCAACGCTGCCGGCTAATGGCGCGTTTACCAATCTCTATCCCTGTATTTTTATCAATGACCACAGGCTTTATTTCAAGGCCTGTTTCTGAATCTGTAAAAATCGGCATCTGAGCGGGTGCGTCGTACAATTTATGGGTGCGGCCCCAAGCGCCTATTGAGAACAATACTGGCAATACATCCTGCCCCGCCGCTGTTAGCAGATACTCCTCACGCGGTGGATGCTCTGAGTAGCTTCTTTTTTCAAGCAGCCCCTCTTGCACCAAAGTTGCTAAACGCTTGGTCAGCATTGAGGGCGCGATACCCAAACTGGTACGAAAATCATCAAATCGAGTCAGTCCACTATGGGCATCGCGTAAGATAAGCAGGCACCAAGAATCACCGAATACCGACAGACTATGGGCAATCGGACAAGTAGCAAGGCTGGGTTTATCTAAAGGTAATTTAGCCATAATGAACCTTATTTTTTTATGATTTTATGAGTGTCATTATAGCGCAACCTTGGTGATCTAAGCACTAAGTTAAGACTTTTCTGCTATCGCCTTATCTAGGTTTTGCTCAATTTGCTGTTTTATCTTAGGCAAAAAGCTTTTGAACAAAAACCCAAGCTTGGCATCTAACTCAAACTTATCAGGCGCACTGAGCAACTGCCCCGTGGCGCCCGTACGCTTAAACGTGACGATGTCTTTATCCTCTAAGCGCTGTAAATGACATGTCATCCGATAATCTTGTTCAGCCGATTGAATCCAGTCGTCTGTCACTTGACGAGCCCGAGCCAAGCCTAGAGTGTGCTGACGCTCAATATGTAAGTCTGGATATAGGGTTTGGGCGGATTCACTCATTTATCATTCACCTTTGGTGTCTGTTTTTGTTGTTTTTAGTTGGCTCGTCCAACCCCATCGAAATATGCCTTGGTGACCATCTCAATGATTTGATCATCTGGGTACATGCCGCTACTTTTTAAAAATCCCAATACAGGATCACAGGCCTTTGCGTACAACGTGTACAAAATACAAAGTGGAGACAGCTCTGTATTTAATCGGCCATCTTGCTGGGCTTGCTCAATCCATTCGCCCAGATTGTCAGACATGACCACGAGCATATCCATATACTTCTCATGCGCCAATAAATGCTCACGCAGCTGTGAGTTCTCACTAGGAAGATTGGGCATTTTTTGATTCAGCTTTAGTCGCATTGCCCATTGGGTGATGACTTTTAGCTTATCTATGGCGGGCAAGTCTTGTTGATTGATTTTATCAATTTCATCTAAGCCTGCTTGCATGGTATCGACCAATGCGCCGACAGCAAGGGCTTCTTTACTGGGAAAATGTCGATATAAGGAGGCCTTAGCAATGCCTACGGTATCGGCAATCTCATCGACAGTCATAGCGTCATAGCCTTTGGTCGCCAGCAGGTTATTCACTGTGTCTATGATCAGCTGTTCTCGCTTAATCATCATTCTTTGCTTGAAAGTAAGTTTTGAGATTTTTGCCACCCCTTTACCATGAGTTTTGGTCTTTTGTTTTGTGCTCATCTACCCTCTCTCTTTTACTCAAATACAGGCTATATCTCTTGTCTTAGTATACCTAACTTGGCATGCTAATACTACTTTGTATAGTTTTATACTAATTAGTATAAAAGTTACTTGTTTACCATTTAATTATACTATAGAGTATAAAAATACACGGACGGGTTAGATGTTAACAGTACTGACACTACTCTTTTACTACCGACTAACTGATCTAAGTATTAAGTATTAAGTATTCAGCTCTGCATCCACAAAAAGCGATTACCCCAGTTATACTCCTTTTTTTATACAACTAACCCGAGAGACTGTTATGAAAATGACTAAATTAACCACATTAGCAGCGGTTACCGTATCAAGCTTAGTATTATCAGCCTGTATGAGTAGCCCTATGCACATGGACCGCGCACACGATTCAAGTACTAATATGGCTCATTCTGAGCAAGCCATGAGCATGAAAAACTTGGTTCAAGTGGCTCAAAGCAACAAGGACTTTAGTATTTTGGTAGAAGCCGTGGCGGCAGCCGGTCTGGTAGATACCCTTGCTACTACCCCCAATTTAACGGTGTTTGCACCAACCAACCAAGCCTTCGTCAATTTATTAAACGAGCTTGGAATGACTAAAAGTCAGCTACTTGCCAATCCTGCACTACTAAAGCAAGTGCTGACCTATCATGTGGTGCCAGCAACCGTTTATTCATCACAAGTGAAAGCCGGCATGGTAAAAACGGTACAAGGTACCAGCTTCTCAATTAGCAATGATGGCAAAATCAGTGATGCCAAGGGCAGAGTTGCCAATTTGATAAAAACGGATATAAAAGCCTCTAATGGTGTGATTCATGTGATTGATAAAGTGCTGTTACCCTAAGGCCCTCGCTAATTATCTTAAATTAACTGATAACCCTTGCCCATTAAAGAGACCACAATGAGCACACGCATTCTTATTACGGGCGCCACCTCTGGCATGGGTTATCAATTAGCCGTTGATTATCTACAAGCCGGCCATGTGGTGTATGCAGCAGGACGCAATCAACAGGCTCTTAATAAGCTTGGCCGCTTAGGGGCTGTATCTATCTGTGTGGATTTAACCGATTATCATCAGGTGATGCAGGCATTTGGTGATATTGATGCGCTAGATATTGTGATTTGTTGCGCAGGTGTTTGTCATTATATTGATATTGCCCCTGATACGAGCGTATCTGAGCCTAGCGGCTGTAACTTTGGGTTTGATGGTCAAAAAATAATGCACACTATCAATACCAATTTAAGTACGTTAGTTTTTACCTTAGAGGCGGTGTTGCCGGCGCTTACAAAGGCACAAGGCCGAGTGGTGGCGCTTGGCTCTGCCTCCGCTTACGTCCCCTTCGCTCGAGCTGAAGGCTATGGCAGCTCAAAAGCGGCGATACATTATCTAATGCAGACCTTGCAAATCAGCTTAAAGCCACTGGGTGTCAACGTCAGCTTAGCCATACCAGGCTTTGTTGAAACCCCAATGACAGATCACAACAACTTTATCATGCCTTTTTTACAAACCCCTAAACAAGCCAGCCTAGCCATACGTCAAGGCATTAAAAACCATCAACAAATTATTGCGTTCCCAAAACAGCTGACTGTTCCGCTAAAGACTTTAGGTATATTGCCTAACAGTGTCTGGCAGTTTGTGTCTAGCAAGCTATATGCCAATCGATAAGTATCAATACAGATCACAAATAAATTTAGACAACGCTCTAAAGCATAACGATAACAAGAGATACTTTATGACCCAGTTACAATCCGCCAGCCCCAATCCCAAAACCGTTGCCATTATTGGCTCTGGCGTATCAGGCTTGGTTTGTGCTCATTATTTAGTGGCAAGTCACAAGGTAACTATCTTTGAGGCCAATGACTATCTTGGCGGGCATGTAAATACCATTGAGGTTGCTCTAACAACACCGCGAAAGCTAAAAAAAGATGAGATTGAAACCGCTGCGATTGATACCGGTTTTATTGTGTTTAACGAGCGTACGTATCCTAATTTTTTTAGGCTGTTAGATGAGTTAGGCGTCCCGTTTCAAAAGACGGACATGAGCTTTTCGGTCAAAAACCCTGCGATTAATTTTGAGTACAATGGTCACACCTTAAATAGCTTGGTGTCGCAGCGTAAAAACTTAATTAGTCCGAAGTTTTGGCGTTTTGCAAAAGACATCATTGCCTTTAATAAACACATAAAACAGCGACATCAAGCGTATAAGGCGCTGCGTCAAGCCATTGATCAGTTGACCTTAGCTGCTGAGCAACTGAATGCGCAAAACAAACTTACTAAGCGCAAAGCTCAGAGGCTGCAAGAGCAATTGGCCAATAAAAATAAGGTGCTTGAGACGCTCAGTCAAGAGACACTAGGGGACTATTTATCCGAGCAAAAATACAGTCAATTATTCCAACAAAACTATCTACTGCCCATGGTGTCTGCCATTTGGTCTATGCAGATTGAGCGCTCTAAATCGTTTCCACTGATATTTTTCGCTCAATTTTTTGACAATCATGGTCTACTCGATATTATCAATCGCCCACAGTGGTTCACGATCAAAGGCGGCTCGAAGCAATATATCAATAAGTTGATTGAACGCTATGCCAACTTAGGCGGTAATGCGCTGGTTAATAGCCCTGTGCAATCGATTACTCGCCAAACCCATGGCAATAAAACCGATGGCCATAAAAACAGCATCACCATCCACTATAAAGACGCTAAAGGAGTTAGTAAATCAGCGAGCTTTGATGAGGTGATTGTTGCCTGCCATGCAGATGTGGCAAAGCGCCTGCTGGCCGACATCAATGAGCAAGAATCTCAAATACTGGGCGCATTTTCTTTTACCGATAATGAGGCCATTTTGCATACAGACACAAGCGTCCTGCCCAAAAAGCCATTGGCATGGGCCAGCTGGAATTATTTATTACCCAGAACCAATCAGCAACTACAGCACTCTCAAGCACCAGCCAGCCAATCATTAGGCGACAACCATTCATTACACAGTGAGTTGAACGGGTTGGATGAGCTAAAGCCAGTCTTAACGTACCACATGAATATCCTTCAGCGGCTGGATAAGCATCACAACTATCTTGTGACCCTCAACGAGCAAATAGACACAGCGCAGGTGATAAAGCGTATTGATTATCGTCATCCTGTTTATGATATCAAGATGACACTGGCACAAAAGCAGTGGCACCGTCTTGCCAGCCAAGGCAACCACACCCACTTTTGCGGTGCGTATTGGTTTAGCGGCTTTCATGAAGACGGCGTGAGAAGTGGTTTGAGGGTTTGCCAACATTTAGGGGTTAACATTGAGCTTCTCGATGCTATTAATCCGGCTCATTTAGATAAAGTGATTGAGCCTAACCCCACCTTTAATAATAGTGTCTTGCCGATTAAGGCCGATAAAAACCAGGCCAGACTAAGTCAGCGCCAGCTGATATCCGCCTCTACTAATACGTCATTAAACGAGGTGTTTCAATAAAAAATATAACGACCATAGAGAATAGGTATAAAAATAATACCACGGAGGGTTTTGAGCATGCCTACCAACATAAGCGCGCATAAAGTAAGCGCAGATAAAGACAGTCATCACAACTTACGGCATCAAGCCCTGCCCCATCAAATCTTAACTGGCACAACATGGCATGTGCGTCACCTACCCTCAAAACATAAATTTAGCTATCCCTACCGCTATTGGGGGCTGAGTCTAAATAGACTGGTGGCAGGTGATTTCCCAGATAAGCTTGGTAAGGCTTGGAATAATTTGCATCATTTTGATTTTTCTGACTATGTTGAGCTAGAAAAGGTGGAGCATGCTCATTATAAGAATGCACAATATAATGCGCAATATGTAACAGATGATCTTACGGATAAACAGCGACAAGCACAGCAGTGGCAACATAAAGTCTTACAACAGTTTCAGCGATTGACCGATAGCGCGCCTAGCGGCGACATCTTAGCACTGGTAGTGAGCCGAAATTTGGGGTTTTATTTTAGTCCTGTTAACTTCTATATTGGCTTTGATGCTGAGGGCGATGTCAGTCATCTGTTGGCAGAGATTAGCAATACGCCATGGGACAAACGTCATTTTTATGGGTTCAAACTAGACGGCAATATCAGCGAATTTAGCCACAATAAAGGCTTTCATGTCTCACCCTTTAACCCTCTTGACCAAACATACACTTGGAAGGTTAAGCTCGTAGATAGTCCGCTTGGATTAAAGCAGCTCATATTAAGCATTCAACTATCAGACAGCAGAGGCAAGGTGTTTGAGGCCGGTATCAACATGACGCCTCAAGCCATGACCGTTTCAAATATCACCAAAACCCTCACCAACAAACCTGTTATGAATTACAGCTCGATGGGCCGTATTTACTGGCATGCATTGTTAATATACGCCTTAAAAAAAGTACCTTACATGGGTTACAACCAACGATTACAGGACAGTAAACAAGCCGCTCATGTTGCTAGCCGGCAACACAATGATCAAATTAGAGAGCCTAAAATGTTAATACAGCCACACCACCCTACAGACAGAAAAACGCACTCATTGGTCAAGCGTATGACAAATAGCCCTGCGCTAACCCCTGTTAAGCTTGGTATTGATGTGGTGTCTCGCCGTGTCTTATTTAAAGCCTTATCTTACTTACAATTTGGCAGCATCACGGTTATTGAAGGCCAAGGCTCCAATAAAACCAGAAAACGCCGTAAAACACACAACACCTTTACCTTTGGCAACAAACCTCAAAAATTAAACCCTAAATTTAGTGGTGAGGTGGCAGGCAATCATGCGCTTCATGCCGTGCTAGAGGTGCATAATAAAGACTTCTATCGCAAGCTGATCACAGGTGGCGATATTGCCCTTGCAGACAGCTATATTAACGGTGAATGGGAGGTGGATGACCTCACCGCTTTGATTCGACTTGGTGCCCGCAATAAAAAGATAAGCCATAAACTTGACGGTAAGCTTAGCAAGCTGACCAAAACCTTTGAATTTAAAAAACATAAATCTCGTTCAAACACAGTCAGCAATTCAAAATCGAATATCCTAGCGCATTATGACCTTGGTAATGACATGTATCAGTCGTTCTTGGACGATAGCATGATGTATTCCTCCGCCATTTATCCAGTACCGGAGGCAACGCTTTATGAGGCTCAGCAACATAAATTAAAAACACTCTGCACATTGTTAGAGCTAACGCCTGAGGATCATGTGATTGAAATCGGTACAGGCTGGGGCGGATTTGCCATTTATGCCGCGACGCACTATGGCTGCCAAGTCACGACAACCACCATATCTGATGCTCAATATGAGGAGGCAAAACGCCGCGTTCATCAAGCAGGACTGAGCAGCAAAATCACGCTATTAAAGCAAGATTATCGCCATCTAGAGGGTCAATATGACAAGCTCATTAGCATTGAGATGGTAGAGGCTGTGGGCCATGAATATCTGCCTACCTTTTTTGCAAAATGTAATGCACTGCTAAAGCCGAATGGCATTATGGCCCTGCAAGCCATTACCTTTAATGACCAAGGATATGACGATTACCTAAGTTCTGCTGATTTTATTCAGTCGCATATTTTTCCTGGCGGCTGTTTGCTGTCCAACCAAGAAATCAGCAATCAATTTACGCAGCAAACAGATATGGTGGTGAAATCACTTATCGATTATGGCTACGATTATGCCCAAACATTAAGAGATTGGCGTCATGCATTTATGGCTCATTTAGAGGATATCCGAGCTATGGGCTATGATGAGGCGTTTATCAGGCTGTGGCAGTTTTACTTTTGCTATTGTGAAGCAGGGTTTTTAGAGCGCACTATTGGCGTGGTACAGGTCAAAGCCGTCAAGCCTGACAATCGGTAACGGCTTTGATCAAGGGCGTTTAAACGCTTACGAAAAGGAAATTTCATCATGAATTTAGCTTACGTTTGGATCTATCTCAGCTCAGTGATTGTCTTTGTCTTGGTCGATAGCGTATGGCTAAAATCTATGACACAGACATTTTATCAGCCCCGTATTGGTCATTTGTTGTCTGACACGCCCAATATGCGAGCTGCGGCGGTGTTTTATTTGTTTTATATTTTTGCGCTATGCGTGCTGGTAATTTACCCTCAGCTTAAAGCGCATGCGCCGCTTTGGCAGTTTTTTGGCATGGGCGCTTTAATTGGTCTTATGGCTTATGGTACTTTTGACTTCACTGCTCTCGCCTTGTTTAAAGACTATAGCACCTCTGCGGCGCTAGTAGACTTTGCTTGGGGCGGCATTATCACCGGCACAGTGGCGCTATCTGTTGGTGGGTTGGCTTATAAATTTGGATGGTTGGCGTGATTTATAGCAGTTAAACAAAAAAATATAACCATTTAAATAAATTTATTTAAATGGTTATTGACTTGGTTATTGAAATGGCTTTGTCTGTCGGCTCAACAATGATGGCTACTGGGCAAAAACCGCCGTCAAATGCGCTTGATAGTCTTGTATGTCTCTATTAATGGTCGGATTTTTAATAACATCATTGCTCATAAAAGTGGGTAATGGGGTCATGCCTAAGAATTGATAGGCTTTGTGAGTGGCAATATACACCCCATCCACGCCAGCACCCTCAAAGAACTGCTTAGGGTCGGTAAAGGCAATGGCAGGGGCATTCCAAGTCACCGAAAGCATATACTGCTTGCCTTGTAATAATCCGCCCGAGCCGTAGTTCTTCTCAGGGTCTTGGCGCGTACGCCCATCGCTTTGATATAAGCGGCCGTGGCCTAGAGTGAATACCTCGTCGATATACTTCTTGACGATCCAAGGCACACCCATCCACCAAGCCGGCGTCTGCTGAATGACCACATCTGCCCACAGCCACTTTTGTATCTCTTCTTCTACCTCATAGCCGGCATCAATATGGGTGACTTGTACCTGATGCCCCAAATCTAGCAGATGCGCTTTTGCCGCCTGCGTCATGGTGTCATTAAGCTTGCCATGTGAATGGGCAAAGTTTTTGCCGCCATTTAAGATTAATATGTTTGTCATGTTAGTTACTCTGTATCTATTTAATCATTTTAAAGCCAAAAGCCAGATGTCTTGGCCTCTATTTGAATGTCAAAACATTAATCCCAAATGGGTGCCAGACCCTCAGGATTGACTTCACGGCTGTTGGCCTCTAACTGATCAATTTGTGCCATCTGCTCATCACTTAACGTGATATGTTGGGCTTGTAAGTTGCTGGCGAGATTTTCACGCTTGGTGGATGAAGGAATAACCGCATACCCTTTGGCCAATGCCCACGCTAAAATAACTTGCGCAGGTGTTTGTTGGTTTTGCTCAGCGATTTGTTGAATCACGGCATCTTTTAGCGCTTTGCCATAGGCCAACGTCATGTATGAGGTGACCTTTATGCCTTGTTGCTGCATAAAATCAACCAGCTTACGGTTTTGTAGATACGGGCTAAGCTCGATTTGGTTGGTTTCGATATTTTCAGCACCCACCACATCGATGGCTTGTTTTAATAATTCGATATTAAAATTAGAGACGCCGATTTTCTTGGTTAAGCCCAGACTTTTTGCCTCAGCTAAGGCACTCATGTACACCTCAAGTGGTACAGGGTTTGAAGGCGCGGGCCAATGAATGAGGGTTAAGTCCACGCTATTGACACCCAGTTTATCTAAGCTTTGTTCAAGACTGGGGATAAGCGCCTGTCTAGATAGATTATCCACCCAAATCTTGGTGGTAAGATAGATTGAGTCGGTCGCAATGCCGCTGTTTTTTATTGCCGCTCCGATGTCTGCTTCATTACCATATATTTGGGCAGTATCTATGGCTCTATAGCCTAAATCTAGCGCATTGGTTACTGAGTCGATAACCGTCTGGCCTTGCAATCTAAATGTACCTAAACCGAATCTTGGAAGTGTCATATAATTCACCTGTCTTTTGTTGTCACTATGAGATTCCTAAGCAGTATTGCTTGTTGAGAGACAGTATATATAGACAGTTAATTGATAAGAAGGCATAGTAAATCAAAATTCTTTTGCATAAGAGTCAATAATGAAAGTTACCCTTAATGAGCTCGATACCTTTATAAGTATTGTGGATACCGGCAGCATCAGCCAAGCAGCAGAATACCTCGATGTTACGGTATCAGCGGTCAGCCGATCATTAGCAAGATTGGAGAAAAAGTTAGACACCGCCTTGTTTAGACGGACAACAAGACGCTTGGTGCTGACCCAAGAGGGCGAGATGTATTTGGCACGGATACGCGGTGTATTAAATGATTTAGAGGCCGCGGAGGATATGCTGATAAAAAATAAAGCGGTGCCCTCAGGCAAGCTAAGAATTGATGCGGCCACCCCTTTTATGCTGCATGTCATTGCGCCGCTAATGACAAAATATAGTCAAGCCTATCCCCAGATCGATATTGAGCTGGTAAGCAATGAAAACTTGGTGGATTTATTAGAAGAACGCACCGATGTGGCGATACGTATTGGCGAGCTAAAAGACTCCACCTTAAATGCCACGCCGCTGGGCTTAAGTCAGATTCGAATTCTAGCCAGCCCAGCCTACTTACAGCGACAGGGGACACCGCAAAGTGTAGAAGACTTAGCTCACCATCAGCTATTGGGATTTAATGCTCTACCTAAGCTTAATGATTGGCCAATATATGATGCCTTTAATAACCTATTCCATGCTCAGACCAATATCAAGGCCGATAGTGGTGAGACCTTAAGACAACTGGCTTTATGCGGTACTGGCATTGTCTGCTTATCTGACTTTATGACCCAGCAAGATATTAAAGAAGGACGCTTGATTGAGCTGTTTGCGTCAAGCACCATAAAAATGCAGCAGCCCATTAATCTGGTCTACTATAAAAATAGAAAACTGTCACAGCGGGTCAGCTCATTTATTGATTTTATGAAAAAAGAGTTTGGTACCTCTAAGCCATTTTAATCTGTATCTTTATATGGCGGTATGCGCTCTAAAACCAGCCTTCTTGCAAAAGATGCTCAGTATTACTCAGCTCAAACCCAGTGACCAAATCATAGAAGGTGCCTGGGTCCTCGATGCCCTCTAACAGCTCGCGCTTATGCAAGGCCACAAACATCGCCAGCGAATAGGCCGGACAATGCACATTCTTTTTTGGATTAAATGAGATGTCAGTAAAGGCTTGATACTGTAGTACTTCTTGATGCAAGTGCGGATTTTGTTTTAAGGCATTCACATACAGCCAGTCATAAAACACCGTTAAAGGCTCAAGCCCCCAGACCATACCAAAGTAATCATAGCCAGTGATTTCTCCTGAGCTTATAAGGCGCTCATCTTTTTTAGCCTGTCTGGGTGCGGCATCTAACAAATCTAGAAAGGGACCACCACCTTTAAATACCTTGCTGGCTTGATACGCATTCTCTACACTGTATTGTTGACCATCTTCTTCATTGGTGATCTTAAGGCTCACCGGGCTTAAAGGAAAGCTTAACTTATTGCCGGATTTGCTAGACAGCTCCAGCACATTTTTAAAGCCGTATTTCTTTTTGATGACTCGGTGCAAGTCGTTAAGGGTTTTTTTCTTTTGTCTGGTTGCAAATCCCACATGCCGCTCAATTCGAACCATGTCCGTTTTTACTAAATTGTCACTACCAACGCGTGGCATGAATACGGGTTTTTGTTCTGTAGCGGTTTGTGCGTGTTCCATAGCAAGGTGCCTTTTATTTCAATGAGCATGTTCAGTGTTAGCGAGGCAGTTTATAGCATTCTAAAAAAATTATCTTGCTGTATTTGCAGCTTTTAAGCCGTGAGCCACCTTTTGTACGCGCCACGGCATAAAATCGATGTAAAACGGCTAACGATTACTCTTCGCGCGAAGCTTATGCCTTAAGATTTTACCTACTGTAGACTTAGGCAGCTCATCGATAAACTCAATATGACGAGGGCACTTATAAGCGGCTAGATTCTTTTTACAAAATTCAAAGAGCTCTTTTTTGGTTAAGCTTGAGTGGTCAGATACCACAAATAATTTTACAGATTGACCTTGTAGTTCATCCTCCACACCCACCACTGAGCATTCTCTAACTTTAGGATGCATCTCCACAACACCTTCAATTTCATTAGGATAGACATTAAAGCCGCTGACAATGAGCATGTCTTTTTTTCTATCAAAGAGCTTAACGTAGCCTTTGTCATCGATAGCGCCCACATCGCCTGTTTTCAGATAGCCATCTTTGGTAAAAAACTTACTGTTATCTAGGTTGTGATAGCCTTTAATGACATTCATGCCTTTAATGCCAATCTCCCCTTCTTCGCCCACACCCAGTACATTTTCTTCATCATCAAATATCTTAATATCAACGCCTGGGACAGGCATACCAATCGTACCAGTAAATTCTTTATTGGTTAAAGGATTGGCAGTACCCACGCCGAGGGTCTCTGACATACCCCATCCTTCATGAATGGGGACGCCAGTAGTATCTAGCCATTTGCGTGCCATTTCAGGTGTCGCCGCCATACCACCTGCCAAAGACAGTTTTAAGTTTGAAAAATCAACGGATTTAAATTCAGGATGATTTAACAGTGCTTGGAATAAGGTGTTCACTGCTGGCAGTAGATGAAATGGTTCTTTTTTTAGCAATTTGACAAAGGCGTTAATGTCACGCGGATTGGTGACAAGTAAGAAGTGTTGTCCGGTACGAAACCCGAGTAAAGAGATAATAAAAGCAAAGATATGATACAGCGGAAGGGCAATAACTGAGGTTAACTGACCGTCTTTATTGGCGTCATAATTTAACGGCTTAAACCATTCATCATACTGCTTGGTGCCATAGACCACATTATGATGAGTGATCAATATTCCTTTAGCCGTGCCTGTGGTGCCGCCGGTATATTGAATTAAAGCTAAGTCATCAGGCTTGCTATCACAACGGGTGTATTTGAGCTTTTTGCCTTGTTTTAACACCGCTTTAAAGCTAACTTCTTGGCACTTTGAGCAGCTTGATAGATCATAGTTAGGCACTGCTTTTTTGAGGTGTTTGGCGGCTAGGTTAATCAAAGCGCCTTTTGCTGTGCCTAACATGTCACCAATGGCGCTGACAACGACGGTTTCAACAGGGGTCTTATCAATAATAGAGTCTAGGCCATGGGCGAACGGCTCTAGAATAAAAATAATTTTGGCATCGGCATCAATCAATTGATGTTTTAGCTCTCGTGAGGTGTACAGAGGGTTGATTAAAGTTAGAACCATACCTGCGCGTAAAGCGCCAATAACTATAGGCAAGTACTGATTAACGTTAGGCATCATAATCCCAACCGTTGAGCCTTGTGCCAATCCTAGAGTCTGAATCCATGCAGCGATGTTTTTAGACATCTGATCGACTTCGGCATAGGTATATGACACGCCCATATTGGTCATAAACTTATTTTTGGCAAATTTTGTTAAGGTATCATCGAAGAAGTCATTCAATGATTGGTTGAGAGGGGGCAGCTCCTTGGCGACACCTTCTGGATAAAACTCAGTCCAAAACTTATTCATAACATACCTTCCCTAGTTAATTAATACACTTCAGCCTTGAAGTGCGTACAACATAGATAAAAACAGCCCGCTATAGCCACTTATCCCAGCCACTTATCCAAACCACTTTAGAGGGGCCAGCGAGCTATTTTTACTAGATATATTTAATGTCACATACGCTTCATGTATAGCTTGTAAATATGAAGACATTTAACGCACCACCTGCCAGCCCGCCGTCGCCCCATACTGATCTTGATGAGCAAATAACGGATGCTGTTGTGCTTCTGCAAGCGTCAGCACAGGGGTCACACAGACATCAGTGTCAGCAAAGACTTGTTGCCAATGCGATAGTGGCTGGCTGGCAAATTTGTCGGCCACTGTCTTCATCGCAGCACGACTATCTGGCATGTTTGGTAACACCCCACGTTGCCAATGCGTATTTTTTAAATCGGCCAATCCCAGCACGTCGCAAAGCCCCTGCCAGAACTTTAACTCAAGCGAGCCTACAGCCATATAGCGCTCATCTGATGTCTTGTACAGGCGGTAGCAAGGCAATAGGCCTCCCAAAAAATCATAATGGGGGGCAGGTTTTTTGCCGGTCATCTGCTCGATAAGCTTACCCGTCGCCTTTGGCATGACCATATGCTGGTATAAGCTGTGAGTCATACTGATGTTAATATGTCGACCCTTGCCCGTGGCTTTAGCAGCAATCAGCGCCGCTAATAAAGCAATGACGGCGGTATCACTGCCGCCTGCCAAATCTGCAAACTGGACATTGGGCATCGCCTGCCCGCCATCAGCTGTCTTTAATTGATCGAGCACGCCACTCATCGCCATAAAGTTAATGTCATGCCCCGCTTTGTGGCGCCAACCATGAGTCACCGCGTCAGCATCGGCATCGCCATAGCCAGTAATAGATACCATGACAAGTTTTGGATTAAGCGCTTGTAAAGTCTCTGCACTTAACCCGATGGCTTCTAATACCCCTGGACGGAAGCTATCTAGCATGACATCCGCATCTTTTATGTGCGCTTTGATGGCCTCAATACCTGCTGCATCACGAAAGTCCACTTTTTGAGTGTCTTTGCCGTGGTTTAGGGCGGTAAATAGCTCCCCAAACGCACGGGCTGGGTCCCCATTTAGCGGCTCAATCTTGACAATCTGGGCACCCAAATCTGCAAGTAATCTGGTTGCAAATGGACCAGGCAAATTACGGGTTAAGTCCACTACCTTGACGCCTTGAAGGCAATCCGCCATTTGATCTAAACGTCGGCTACTCATCACTAAACTCCTGCCCCTTTTCAGCCATTTGTACTAAAATGTTAGCAGGTTCAAAGCGTTCACCGTAGGCGGCAGCAAGCGTGCGACTACGCTCAACGAAGTTTTTGACACCTACAGAGTTGATAAATTGTAAGGTGCCACCTTGATTTGGCGCAAAACCCCAACCGAAGATTGATCCGACATTCGCATCTGCAACCGTCCGTACCACATTCTCCTCAAAGCATTTGGCGCTTTCATTGGCTTGGATGTAAAGTAGGCGGTCCACCAAGTCTTGCTGTGAGGGCTGCTTATCTTGGGTGGGATAGAGCTTGGTCAGCTCAGGCCATAAACGTTTTTCACCGTCTTTAGGATAATCATAAAAGCCTTTACCTACCTTCTTGCCTTCACGGCCCAGCTCTTTTACCATCTTCTCAACAACTGGCATGGCCGGATGCGCATTAAAGGGTTTACCTTCGGCTTGTAAAGCACGCTTGGTCTGCTGCATCACGTGAAGAGATAAGCTTAACGATACCTCATCTTGTAGGGCTAATGGCGGCATTGGCATACCAGACTTCATGCCAGCCACTTCGATACTACGGGGATGGATGCCTTCACTGAGCATGGCGATGCCTTCTGAGACATACGTCCCAAACACACGAGAGGTGTAAAAGCCGCGACTGTCATTAACCACGATCGGCGTCTTCGCAATTTGACCCACATAATCAAAGCCTTTGGCTAAAGTGGCATCATCTGTTTCTTCACCCACAATAATTTCAACCAAAGGCATCTTATCTACCGGAGAGAAGAAATGTAATCCGATAAATTGGTTGGGACGTTTGCTGGCCTTAGCCAGTTCGGTGATGGGTAATGTCGATGTGTTAGAGGCATAAATGGCAGTTTCTGCAATAACCGCTTCAGTATTGCGAGTACACGCCGCTTTAATATCGATGTCCTCAAACACCGCTTCAATAATCAAGTCACAGTCTTCTAAGTCATCATAAGCGGTAGTGGTGTTAATTTTATCTAATAAAGCCTGTTTCTTCTGCTCCGTGGAACGACCACGGCTAATCGCCTTGTCTAACAGCTTGCTAGAGTAGTCTTTGCCTTTTTCAGCGGCTTCAATAGAGGTATCTAACAGCACAACATCTATGCCTGCTTTGGCAGAAACATAAGCAATACCTGCGCCCATCATACCTGCACCAAGGATACCTACTTTGCTCACTTTAGAGCGCTCAAACCCTGCAGGGCGTGACTGACCTTTTTTGATGCTGTTTAGCTGTGTCCAAAGGGTGTTGATCATGTTTTTAGACACATCAGATAAAGCGCAAGCCACAAAATAACGCGACTCAATTTTAAGACCATTATCGATGTCGGTTAAACAGCCCTCGAACACACTAGATAAAATGTGCGTAATGGCAGGATAATTGCCATGTGATTTTTGATTGGCCATGGCTGGGGCAATTGAGAAGACCTGAACCACTTTAGGATGCTTGCTGTCTCCTCCTGGGATTTTAAAACCTCTTTCATCCCAAGGCTGGCAGGCTTTAGGGTTGCTATTGATCCAGGCTTTGGCTTTGCTGATAAGCGCCTCGTTGTCTTTGGCCGTATCATGAATAACACCGAGCTCTACCGCTTGTTGAGGGCGAAGCTCTTTGCCTTGAGTCATTAGCTCAAGTGCTTTTTGGATGCCAATAAGACGAGGCAGGCGCTGAGTACCGCCACCGCCTGGCAATAGACCCAGCTTCACTTCAGGTAGACCCAGCTTGGTCTTTGGTGAATCAATAGCAATACGATAATGACAAGCCAAGGCCAATTCTAAACCGCCACCCAAAGCCGTACCGGTCATAGCGGCCACTACTGGTTTTCCGGCAGTTTCAAGCTTACGCAGGCTGGTTTTTAGATCTTCTACCAACTCAAACGCTTGTTCTGCGTTTTCAATCTTGGCCAACTGATCAATATCAGCACCCACCACAAAAGTTGATTTGCCTGAGGTTAAGATGAGGCCTTTTGCATCTGTATTGTTGATAAATGCATCGGTCAAAGTGGCAAATGCCTCGTTAAAGCCATCGCCAATCACGTTCATTTTACGATCGCTTTGATCGATGGTAACTGTGATGATGCCGTTGTCTGCTTCTGCAGAGAAGTTATTTAATGCATTAATGATGTTTACGCTGTTTGTGCTCATGTTATGTCCTTATTATTTCTACACGTAATGTAGGGCGTGTATTCTGTCCGTATTTAGACCCTAGAAGAGTGTGCCCCTATCATTGATAAATTGCGGGTTAAACACGCTCAATAATAGTCGCAATACCCATGCCACCACCCACACAGAGCGTGATCATAGCCGTCTTTAGGTCACGGCGCTCTAGCTCGTCCAAGACAGTGGTCAAAAGCATGGCGCCTGTTGCCCCTAATGGATGACCCATGGCGATAGCGCCGCCATTAACGTTGACTTTATCTAGCGAAACACCAAAGTCTGCAGCAGTATTCATCGGGACCGCAGCAAAGGCTTCGTTGATTTCCCAAAGGTCGATATCAGCAGCACTCATGCCCGCCTTATCCAAAGCTTTTTGACAGGCTGGAGTTGGGCCGGTTAACATGATGGTAGGCTCTGAACCGATAACAGAGGCCATAGTAATCTTAGCGCGTGGCCGCAGACCGGCTTTCTCTCCAGCCGCTTTACTACCGACTAGACACAAGGCAGCCCCATCAACGATACCTGATGAGTTGCCCGCATGGTGAACGTGATTGATATCCTCAATTGTGGTGTATTTATCAAGAATAACGCTATCAAAGCCCATCTTGCCAGGCATAGCAAATGAGGGATTTAATTTTGCCAAGGTTTCTACAGAAGTATTAGGACGAATGGTTTCATCTTTATCTAACAATAAAAGACCATTAATGTCGGTTACCGGCACCACGGATTTATCATAGTAGCCCTGCTCCCAAGCGGCAGCCGCTCTTCTGTGCGACTCTGTGGCAAAGGCATCGACATCTTCACGACTAAACCCACGCAAAGTTGCAATGGCATCAGCACCAACGCCTTGTGGCGCGAACTGAGTCGCAACGTTGACACGAGGATCCATATACCAAGCACCGCCATCTGAGCCCATAGGCACACGGCTCATAGACTCAACACCGCCGGCAACCACCAAATCTTCCATACCAGACATAACTTTGGTGGCGGCTAAATTAATTGACTCCAGACCAGAGGCACAAAAGCGTGACAGAGTTAACCCAGCCACGCTTTGATGCCACTCGGCATCAATCGCTGCAATACGAGCAATGTCAGAACCCTGCTCACCGACTGGGGTGACACAGCCTAACACGATATCGTCAACCAAACTGGTATCTAAGTTGTGGCGCTGCTGCATCTGTTTTAATAGTGTGCGAACCAGCCAAATTGGAGAGGCTTGATGTAACGAGCCATCCTTTTTACCCTTGCCACGAGGTGTGCGGATGGCGTCATAAATATAGGCAACTTCAGTCATAAAAATCCCTTTTTTAATTCTTAATATCATTTATGGTCGAACGGTTGGTTTACGCTAAGATAGCTTAAGTAAAGCTATTTGGTGACTTGATATTGTTTTTAAGTCACCAAACATAAGTCAAACTGATGCGTTACATGAAGCGTGAGGCAAGCTCTTTCATGATTTCGTTAGTACCGCCGTAGATTTTTTGTACGCGCGCATCAGCATACATACGAGCAATGGGGTACTCGCTCATATAACCATAACCACCGAATAACTGTAAGCATTCATCGATTACTTTGCACTGTTTTTCAGTGACCCAGTATTTGATTAATGACGCTTGTGGTGCCGTAAGCTTGCCCTCTATCATGGCCTCCACTGCAGAGTCGCACAGAGCACGTACGGCTAAATAGTCAGCTTGTACTTCGGCTAGTTTAAAGCGAGTGTTTTGGAATTTCCAAATAGGACGACCGAATGCTTCACGCTGTTTGACATAGTCAAGGGTGAGCTCTAACGCCAGTTTGATAGCACCGCAACCGCTTAAGGCTATAATAAGGCGCTCTTGTGGCAGCTCTTGCATCATTTGGATAAAGCCAAGGCCTTCGATGCTACCTAATAAGTTCTTTTGTGGCACGCGGACATTGCTAAAGAACAGCTCTGAGGTGTCTTGAGCGGACAAACCGGTTTTTTTAAGATTACGGCCACGCTCAAAGCCTTCTAAACCATCGGTTTCAACAACGATTAATGAGACACCTTGTGCGCCCTTCTCACGGTCTGTCTTACACGCCAATACAATCAGGTTGGCATGTTGACCGTTAGTGATAAAGGTTTTTGAGCCATTAATAATATAGTCATCGCCCTCTTTTACGGCATAAGTTTTAATTGCTTGTAAGTCTGAGCCTGTTGTCGGCTCGGTCATCGCAATGGCGCCCACATATTCGCCAGTTGCCAATTTTGGAATCCAAGCCTTTTTTTGCTCTTGAGTGCCATGTTTAAGGATATAAGGGGCAACGATACCTGAGTGAACCATCCCTCCAAAGCCAGATTGATTGGCTTGAGCCTGAGCTAGCAAAATAGCGGCTTCATGACCAAAATCACCACCACCGCCGCCGTACTCTTCAGGCATTGAGGCACATAAAAAGCCCATTTCACCGGCCTCAAGCCATGCATCACGATCAATTTTACCGTTCTCGCGCCACTGCTCATCTTTATCTTCCCAGCTTTTGAACAACTTTAAGGCGCTTTCATATACCATTTCATGTTCTTCAGTCATCCAATTACTTTTAAAAGCATCAATACTCATACCGTCAATCCTTAACGAGGTTTAGGGTTTTTATGGTAATTTAAATTACCATATATTATCCCGTATAAAAAACATTTTAGGCTTATATGTCTATACTTTGAGCTTTCATACTACAAAAGTATATTTATTTAAGCAACGACTTATACTAAAATAGTAATTATTATTACTATTTTATTGAGATGTGACGTGAACCAGAGTTTAGGAAAGGCAAGCCAAAAAAATGAGAGGCTCAATGACAAAGCACTTGCGCCTTTATCCAAGATACGCCCTGCCACATTGGATAACATTGAAAAAGCAGTACATCAGTTGTTTGCCGGTGATAATGCGCAAGAGGTCACCATGATCCAAATTGCCAAGGCGGCCAACGTCTCATTGCAAACTTTATATAAGTACTTTGGGGATAAGCAGACCGTGTTCCATACTATTATGGATAGAGTGCTCGGCCGGCTCGCTATACGCATGATGGATCATTTGCAAGGTATTGATAGTGTGGAGGATAGAATTAGAAAAACACTTTGGGTGGTTTTTGACTTTGTGGATACCCACCCTGATGCCGTCATGGTACTTACTTCGATATCTGCCACGGACATTCGTAAAATATCTATCTATGAAAATGAAGAGCTGATTAAGGCATTTACCAGTGTCTTGCTAGATGGACAAAAACGTGGTGTGTTAAATGACAGCGTGCCTTTATATGTGTTATTCGATGTGTTTATGGGGTTTGTGATGCGTATTGGTATGATGCAAGTGGTTCGCAAAGCCAATACGCCGCTTACGGACAGTTTTGATGATTTGTTCAATATTTTGTGGCGTGCCATCTCTAAACCGCAATAGTTATGATATGACTGTGCTATTTTGACGCTTATCATCATCAAAAAAGACAAGCGCCTGTATTTGCACAGAACAGTAATACACCCCTACTTTTATAATTCTGTGCAAGTACAGGCGCCTCTAATTTTTATTAAAAATTACTTTTTTTATTAAATGTATAACCTGTTGCCAGTATTTGTAGTTAATTTGCTCTACAATAAATTAAATCATCCCCAAGGTACACTTGGGGATGATTATGCATAAAAGCTTTTATATATAAGGGTTTTATTTTTATAAATATAATTTTGGTGTCCAGTTTGGTGTCCAAATAATAGGATATTTAGTACTGGATTTTAGAGGCAAGACTACAGATAAAAGACGGTGATTATTAAACTGTATGCCTTTAATGCTAGGCGTTAGGCGTGATGAAGATTACTAACAATACTTTAGCATAATAAAAGCGAAGATTGTACAAAAATGTGTGCTCCTATTTATATGACAAAACAACAAAGTGAGAAGTATGGTTATTCATAATAGACGGGATATTAATAGACTTGAGTGCCGTGACAAAGATTATTTGGTCGCAGTCGCTGGCGTACCCGGACTTAGTGTACGTATCTATCCCAATGGCAAAAAAGAATATTATCTGCGTTACCCCCATCCACATCAGCCCAATAAACGTCCGCGTATGACGTTGGGTTCTGTGGAAGATATCAGCCTGCATGAGGCAAGAACCAAAGCTGAGTCTATATTGGATATGGTGCGAAATGGCACCGACCCTAAAGCCATACGTCAGCAAAAGCAGGTCAATAAATATGCGCATCTAACAAACGCCACGTTTGCTGAGATTGCTGCAGCTTGGCGTGATAATAAAATCAATAGCCGCCGCCAACGTAAGAGCGGCAAGCGCACCTTTAGCGAGTCAACCTTAAAGTTTTGGGATTTGTGTCTGGGTTATATGTGCGCCGAGATTGGTAACTTGAGGATGAATGACATCACCAGTGAAACCATCTTGAATGTTTGTGAGTCTATTCAAAATAACGATAATGAAGCTGCCTTTGTGGGTGCCAGTACCCGTTTATATACCGAAAAGGTGTTTTCATTCGCCGTGGCTCGTGGGTTATGTGACACCAATGTCGCCATTTATACCCGTGGAGAGCTGGCACCAGCGGGCTCAGGAAAACACTTGCCAGCACTGACCAAACCCGATGAGTTTGCCGCTTTATTAAAGGACATGGCGACGTTTACTGCAGCAAGTGAGCTGACGTTAATGGCAATGAACTTATTGCCTTATGTCTTTGTGCGCAGTATTGATTTACGCTCTATGCGCTGGGATGAGATTGATTGGGCGCATAAGCTCTGGGTTTTTTCACCAACCAAAGGCGAAGGGCGTGAAGATATGGTCTCAAGCTTGGTGGTGCCTTTAGCAGATCAGGTGATTACTCGCCTGCGTGACATCCAAAAAATAACCGGTGACAAGCCTTATGTGTTCGCCTCGATACGCAGCTCAAGCAATGCTTATATGAGTAAGGCCACTTTGGTTCAGGCATTTCACCGGCTGGGTTACAAGGGAAAACATTGTACGCATGGATTTCGAGCCGCCACCAAGACACTGCTTATGGAGCAGCCCGAGCTTCGCTATTCAGACATTGTCACTGAGCTACAGCTCGGCCACAGGATCAAGGATACCCATGGCGGAGCGTACAACCGATTGGATGAAATAAGCACACGTACTCAAATGATGCAGCACTGGGCTGACTATATTGATAGTCTGCGCAGCCGTTAATACCAAGTGGCCTGCTCTACTAGTCTTTCGCTACTAGTCTTTTTTCATTTTTACCACATTCATGCTGGGATAAGCTAAGTCAATCTTGTATTTTTTGCCACCTCGATAAGCGGTGGTTTTGACAATGCCTTGCTTTTGTTTATAGTCGACTTTTTGTACTTGGTAACCCATTGCATTTAGCTTACGTGTGGCCAGTCGTTCGGCATTACCTTGGTTGTACTCGCTCTTGTTATACTTTTTGTTTTGATGCTTTTTGTTCTGCTTATGGGTATTATGCCTTTTTTTATCATAAGTACCATTAGGATAGTGCATCCCTCGAGTATCCAGAGGTGTCGATGCACAGCCCACAACAGCTGCACTCAAAAATATAGCAGTAAATCCTGTGGCCAATGTTTTAAGTTTTATCATGCGGATTTATCCTTATAAAATCAATTTACCCAGTACTCTTTAGCTAAATCAGGGCTTGAAATATTTCATTACAAATGTATGACTATGATAGCTGTCTTATATTGATAGTTAGTATCTTAAGCGTTATAAGTTGTAATTGCTCAGTCTATGTGTCGGCTGGAGTCAATGCAGAGCATAGGACCATATAAATGGAAAAAACCGAGCGGTTTAGACTCGGTTTTTTAGATGATTTACTACAAATAAATTAACTTTTTTTAGTACTTAGAGCGGGCTTAACCTTAAATCTGACAAATCTCAGAGCGCACAATAAAGCGCTTGCCCTCAGGTATCTCAAGCGAGAAGCTAGCACCGCGTCCGGCCACAACATCTATCGTTAAGTCAGTATGCTGCCATAGTTCAAACTGAGCCTTGCCCATATAAAAAGGACAGCCGCCAATCTCGCCTACCAGCACATCCTGCCCTCCTGTCTTAAACTCGCCAAGCGGATAGCACATAGGTGAGCTGCCATCACAGCAGCCGCCAGATTGGTGGAACATAAGCTCGCCATGCTTAGATTTTAATAACTCAATGAGCTCAATGCAGGCTGGCGTGGCATCAACTTTCATAATTTGTACTCCTAAAATATTCGGCCTTGTCATTATGGTTTGGTAATGAGCACCTTAAAATTAAAAAAAGCAATCCACCTGACGATAGATTGCTTTGGTAAGTTGATACAGAGTTGAACTTAGGTTTTAAAAGAAGCCCATCGCCTTGGTGCTATAAGAGACCAGCATATTTTTGGTTTGCTGATAATGATCTAGCATCATTAGATGGTTTTCACGACCAATACCTGACTGCTTGTAGCCACCGAAGGCTGCGTGTGACGGATATAGATGGTAGCAGTTGGTCCATACACGGCCTGCTTGGATGCCACGGCCAAAGCGATAAGCTTTATGCACGTTGCGGGTCCAGATACCTGCGCCTAAGCCATACAAGGTATCGTTAGCCAAGCGTAATGCTTCCTCATCATCCTTAAAGGTAGTTACCGCCAGCACAGGTCCAAAGATTTCTTCTTGGAAAATGCGCATGTCGTTGGTGCCCTCAAAGATAGTAGGCTGCACATAATAGCCGCTGGCAAGATCGCCTTCATGCTTGGCCTGCTCACCGCCGACCAGTACTTTAGCACCTTCTTTTTTACCAATATCTAGATAAGATAAGATTTTTTCTAACTGATCTGAGCTGGCTTGGGCACCGACCATGGTTTCGGTATCTAGCGGGTTGCCAAGTTTAATGGCTTTAACGCGCTCAATACAGCGTTTGATAAATTCATCATAAATGCTCTCATGCACCAGTGCACGTGAAGGACACGTACAGACCTCACCTTGGTTGAGCGCAAACATCACCAGACCCTCTACCGCCTTGTCTAAGAAATCATCGTCTTCATCCATGATGTCTGCAAAGAAGATATTAGGACTCTTACCACCAAGCTCTAGCGTAACAGGAATAATGTTTTCACTGGCGTATTGCATGATTAGGCGACCGGTGGTGGTTTCACCTGTGAAAGCGATTTTGCTAATACGAGGGTTTGACGCAAGTGGCTTGCCTGCCTCTACCCCAAAGCCATTGACCACGTTTAATACGCCTTTTGGCAAGATGTCTGCCAGCCCAATGGTTTCAATTAAATACAAGATTGAGGCAGGCGTCTGCTCAGCCGGCTTAAGTACGATACAGTTACCTGCAGCCAATGCCGGAGCAATTTTCCAAATCGCCATAAGTAGAGGGAAGTTCCAAGGGATAATCTGACCGACCACGCCTAAGGGCTCATGGAAATGATAGGCTACGGTATCTTCATCAATTTGACTGATGCCGCCTTCTTGGGCACGGATGGCGCCGGCAAAATAACGCAAATGATCGATAGATAAAGGGATATCTGCTGCTAGGGTTTCTCTAACTGGTTTGCCGTTTTCATAACATTCGGCCACCGCGATTTTTTCAAGATTTTCTTCCATCTTGTCAGCGATTTTTAGCAAGATATTTGAGCGCTCTGTGACACTGGTTTTGCCCCAAGCTTCTTTGGCCGCATGTGCAGCATCTAGGGCTTTTTCGATGTCGGCAGCTTTTGAACGGGCAACTTGGCAAATGAGTTTGCCGTCGATAGGACTGGTGTTATCAAAATACTCACCATCAATGGGAGCAACCCACTCTCCGCCAATAAAGTTATCGTATTTTTCGCGGAATTTAACCAAGCTATTGTCAGTATTTGGGGTTTGGTAAAGCATGTGACGCTCCTTGTGATTATTATTAAGCCTTAACCTTTTGTTATTTTTGAATAAATAAGCGTTAAGGCCGGTTCTTATAAGCCGCAATTTTCCTTTGCGTGCTTGCTTATCCTAATCCCTAATTAGTTAGAAGGGAAGTTACTTATTTTATGCAGTGCTTGCTTAATAGATAAAATATAGTTATAAAATATGCTATCAGCAAACTTAGGGTTAACTTAAGTGTATTTTTAATGATACGTTCTGCTTCTGCTGTGGGTTTTATAACTAAAGGAGTGGTCGGTCATAACCATATTCAATTAGTTGCAATACTATACGTGATAGTATATTGAGTTTTTTGAAAGCTGAGCTTAGCGCTTATGATTACTGCCACCACTGCCAGTTGCGCTGATCTAAGCTTTCTGACTCATTCGAGGTATTTATGAGCGCAGCATCCCCTAATTTAGATCAAAACTCGGATAAATTTAACTGGCGTATCTTCGGCCCTGGCATCTTGCTAGCTACTGGCGCTGTTGGTGGCTCACATCTTATTTCATCGACACAAGCTGGCGCACTATATGGCTGGCAATTGGCGATTATGATTATTCTCGCCAACTTTTTTAAATACCCCTTTTTTAAATTCAGCACCGACTATGTGTATGACACAGGGGAGTCACTAATTGCCGGTTACGCCAAAAAATCGCGGGTATATCTTTGGTTATATACCTTGCTTTTGTTAGCGTCAGCGCTTATTAGCGTGGGTGCTGTGGCCTTGTTAACCACGGTTATTTTGGGCTTTATGTTGCCCTCAAGCATCAGTCCCTCGATGACGGTACTGTCATTTATCGTTATGGGCGTCTCTTGGCTGTTTTTGGTGTTGGGCCACTACAAGCTGCTCGATAAGTTCAATAAGTGGATTATGGCCGCTTTAATTGTCTCAACCATTGCTGCTGTTATGATTGCAGCGGGTAAGCCGACGGTTATGGCACCAGATTTCATAGCCGCTTCGCCTTGGAATATGGCTTCGCTGGGCTTTATCGTGGCCTTAATGGGTTGGATGCCAGCACCGCTTGAATTTGCGGCCATGACCTCGATGTGGACCAAAGAAAAGGTAAAAGCCGATCACACTACCCACCGCCAAGGTTTAATTGACTTCAATGCCGGCTACATCTCAAGTGCCATTTTGGCGCTGTTTTTCTTAGCGCTTGGGGTCTTTGTACAATACGGCACAGGGACCGAGATTCAAACCCAAGGCGGCGCTTACATTACTCAATTAATGAATATGTACACCGCCACCATTGGCGATTGGTCCAAGTTATTGGTGGCGTTTGTGGCCTTTATGGTGATGTTTGGCACCACCATTGCCTGTGCCGATGGTTATGGCCGCTCTATTGCTGAAGGGATGCGTTTGATTAATAACAATCCAAACGAGGCCTCGCAAACCCAGATTTTTTGGTGGACCACCTTTTCAGCCTTAGGCGGCTTTGTTCTTATCACCTTTTTCAAAGGTCAGCTTGATATCATGCTTAAGTTTGCGATGATTTCAGCCTTTGTGTTAGCCCCTGTGTATGGCTGGCTCAACTATTCATTGATTAAAAGTCAGCAACGACTGTCACCGCTTATGACCTTTTATAGTATCTCAGGCCTTATCTTTTTAGCGGGTATCGCTTTATTGTTTATGGCACAGCTGACAGGGATTCTTGCCTAGCGCTTTGCTAGTAAAAACTTAAATGAATTTAAAAAATACACCTACTGCACCTATGAGTAGTCTTATAAACCAAGCCCTTTAAAATAAGCACAAATTAAGGTTAACCTGCTATGAGCACATCTTCGACTCACGCCTCGCCCAAAGACAAAGGCATTAATTGGCAAGCTTTTGGTCCCGGTATCTTACTCGCCTCAGCAGCCATTGGGGGCTCACATCTTATCTCATCGACACAAGCTGGCGCGTTATATGGTTGGCAATTGGCGATTATGATTATCCTCGCCAACTTTTTTAAATATCCCTTTTTTAAATTTGGTACCGACTATGTTTATGAAACCGGAGAGTCGTTGGTTGCCGGATATGCCAAAAAATCGCGCCTATATCTGTGGGCATTTTTTGTCTTATCTTTGGCAGCTTCGGTCATTAGCACCGGTGCAGTGGCGCTATTGGCGGCAGTTATTCTAGGGTTTATGTTGCCTGAAAGCTGGGGGCTATCTAATGGTGTTTTGTCGATTATCGTCATGGGCGTGTCTTGGCTATTTTTGATTCTCGGTCACTACAAGATGCTTGATAAGCTTACCAAATGGATTATGGTGGCGCTGACTGTGACCACGTTAGCTGCGGTGATTATTGCGGCAGGCAAGCCTACCATTATGGCACCAGATTTTGTGGCCGCCTCACCTTGGAATTTGGCCACCTTGGGCTTTATTGTGGCCTTAATGGGCTGGATGCCAGCACCACTTGAGTTCTCAGCGATTAATTCTATGTGGATTTCAGCCAAAGTAAAATCGGACCACACCACACACCGTCAGGGCTTAATTGACTTTAATGTCGGTTTTATCGCCACCTCTTTATTGGCACTGGTATTTTTGGCATTGGGTGTGTTTGTACAGTATGGCTCAGGCGTTGAAATCCAGACCCAAGGCGGTGCTTATGTGGGGCAGCTGATTAGTATGTACACGGCCACAATTGGTGAATGGTCACGTCTATTGGTAGCTTTTGTGGCCTTTATGGTGATGTTTGGTACCACCATTACCTGTGCTGATGGTTATGGCCGTATCAATGCCGAAAGCTTACGTTTAATCAAAGACGATGCCAATATTTCACAACAGCAAATCGTCCTGTGGACCACCTACTGTATTGTGGGCGGCTATATTATTATCACCTTCTTTACCGGGCAGCTGGGCGCTATGCTAAAGTTTGCTATGATTACAGCTTTTGTTTCAGCCCCAATTTTTGGTTGGTTAAATTACTCACTAGCCAAAGATCAGCAGAACCTATCAGCTGGCATGAAGCTGTACAGTATTGCCGGCTTGATCTTCTTAGGCGGTATTGCTTTGTTATTTATGGCGCAATTATTTGGCCTAATCTAAAAAAACTTCTCTGTTTAGCCTCTTTAAAAGATCTTACAATAGCCGTAAGGTCTTTTTTTATACCCCCTTTTATACCCCCTCATATTTAGCTGGCTTAAGCGCAGGGTTGGATTAGGGTTAGAATTGTAATTACAATCCAAAGGTTTCGTTGTATGCTATCTTAATAGCGACAATACGCCTTTTTTTGGCACGTTTTTTGGTGATTTTCTTTTGGCCCCTTAGATAGATAACTGGAGTAAGTGCCATGACCTTAAATCCCGTACGTCCTTTTGTGAGCGCAGTTGTACTGGCCACCCTCACTGCTTTGGCAGGCTGTGATACACGCACCCAAAACCCAATGATGCAGACCATTCCTACCGATGCCGAGAAGTGGCAAGACAAATTGGGTGACACCTTAGAGCAGCTTTCAGAAGAAGATCGCCAGCTTCTAAGCCGTTATATGCTACGGATGCGTTTAAGTGACGCTTATGAAAAAGGCGCTGTCCCTAGAATTACCATTGGCCGGGCATTAGAGCAGCAGCGAAAGTACGAAGCACTGCATCCGGATAATCCCACAGGTAAAAAAAGCCCAGTAACCACAGCTGTGCAGCCTGATAACTATCCGATAACCCTACTGCCGGCCAAAACCAGTGAAAACGACAGTTTGAATAATGTTAAATTGTCTTTTGTGCTGTCAAATGAAGGGCAAACAGCTGTAAAAAGCTTTAAAGGTACCTTAATGCTGCGTTATCCGGCATTCAAAAAACCCAAGCCGGTGGTCATCCCTTTTACCCTATTTGATCCGCCCATGTCGCCCAAACAGTCTCGGAAAATGGAGGCGGATGTGAGCATAACTGACATCAATGTGATGAAAGCCATTCAAAATCCACAAAATATTGAAATTGAGATAACCAATGGCGCTATGGTATTAGAAGATGGTCGCGAGATTGTGTTTAAGTAAGCGCTATTTGGTGCAATGTATGTGTTCTAACGTATGGTGAGTAAGTGATGCAGTTAAAAAGATTGACCGCCTTTCATAGCGTAGCACGCTTAAAAAGCTTTAGTGAGGCAGTATCACAAACCCAGCTGTCACAGCCGACTTTAAGCCGCTTAATCAAGCAGTTAGAGGATGATCTGGGCGTTATCCTCATTGACCGCTATCATCGTCCGTTACAGCTGACTGAGGCGGGCAGATTTTTTTATGAAAAAATTGATATCATCTTAAAAGAGCTCGATAGCACCATCAGTCTGACCCAAAAAATCGCGCATCCGCCAGATACCCTAAACATTGGCTTTGTGCCCTCAGTGCTTTATGGGCTACTGCCGACCATTATCTCACGTCTTAAGCAGCGCTTGCCGAATTTGGAGGTGCATTTAAAAGACATCAGTTCCTTCAAACAGATCGGTGCGCTCAAGGCCGGCGAGATTGACGTGGGTTTTGGCCGATTTGCCCATAACGATGAGCATATTTATCAGCTGTTACTGCGTCATGAACGCTACGTCGCCGCCCTTCCCAATACTCATGAACTGGCTGGCAGCCATGATATTCACTTATCACAGCTGCAAAATAGCCGAGTTATCTTATACCACCAAACACATCTTCCTGTCCCTCAACTTGCCAGCGCTTCAACAACTGAGGCCCAAAACACAGACCCTAGTCTTATTAGCGAGCCGCTGCTGCATCTTTTTGCCAAGCGCTCAGCCTTACCGCATCACACCACCTCGGTTAGTGACATTCAGTTGGCATTAGGCTTGGTAGCCGCCGGTGAAGGCATAACGTTAGTGCCTGATAGCCTAAAATCAGTACGCTCTGAGCAAATCAGTTACCGTACCTTAATTCATGAAGATGCCACCTCACCGATTTACATCTGTAGCCTGACCACCCCCACGCACCCAGCCTTTACTACCTTACTTGAGGTGATTTATGCCATTTATGAAGAGCGTGGTATCACCTATCGCCGAGTGATCTAATTCTTTATCAGCTGTATTTTCTACACAAATTGTAATTTTTTGTAAAAAAGCATCTGGTTTTTGATTGCTCTATTTTGCATATTTTAAATACGGCTTAAGATAAATCATCAAAATTTAAATAACCATACTCATTTTATGAATAGTTTTAGTAAAAACACATCTAATATTTAGTATTTGTAATCAATATCGCTTTATACCCCTCTTCCTTATTGGCCAATTTAGGGCTATTCTTATTGAAAATACAATCTGCATAAAAACAAGTTATCCCTCCCCCTTCTATTCAAAGGACTGATTATGAGCACTTATTCTGCCGGCAAGCGCTTTCGCGAAGCCCTCTTAGCACAAAAATCAAATAACCAGCCGCTACAAATTGTCGGTACCATCAACGCCTATACCGCCATGATGGCCAAACAAGTTGGTCACAAAGCCATTTACTTATCAGGTGCTGGCGTGGCAAACGCCTCATACGGCCTACCAGACTTAGGCATGACCAGCCTTGATAACGTATTAGAAGATGCCAGCCGTATTACCAATGCGGTGGATACACCACTATTGGTCGATATCGATACCGGTTGGGGCGGTGCATTTAATATCTCGCAAACCATCAAAAAGATGGAAAAAGCAGGTGTTGCTGCCGTGCATATTGAAGACCAAGTGGCACAAAAGCGCTGTGGTCACCGTCCAAACAAAGAAATCGTATCAACCGCCGAGATGGTTGACCGTCTTAAAGCGGCGCTTGATGCCAAAGTCGATCCAGATTTTGTGGTGATGGCACGTACCGATGCTCTATCGGTCGAAGGCTTAGAAGCGGCTGTTGAACGTGCTGTGGCTTTTGAAGAAGCTGGCGCCGATATGATTTTCGCTGAAGCATTAACCGATATCGAGATGTATCGTAAATTCACCGATGTATTAAACATTCCGGTACTCGCCAATATGACTGAGTTTGGCCAGACTGACTTATACACCACAGAGCAGCTATTTGATGTGGGCGTTGATATGGTGTTATACCCACTATCGGCCTTTCGTGCGATGAACAAAGCGGCGCTAAACGTGTATCAGCATCTATTAAATGATGGTACTCAAGAAGCTGTGGTCGATACCATGCAGACGCGTATGGAGCTATATGACTTCTTAAATTATCACCAGTTTGAACAAAAGCTAGATGAGCTGTTTGCTCAAAAGAAGTAAACATCTTAAATGTGAAAAGTTTTAAGAAGGTATTTTCGAGTAAACCAAATATTTTAATTTAATAATAGTTTGAAGGTTTGTAGCGTCACAAGGCGGTTGACTGCAGATTGTACAAATCGTACATCTAAGGAAACCAACACAGTGACGCTGCAAAATGCAAACTATTTCAGCCACCAAACAAAAAAAGGACTTTTATTATGGCAGCAGGTAAACAACTATCAGGCGCAGGCTTACGTGGTCAAGTAGCAGGTAAAACCGCATTATCAACCGTCGGTAAATCAGGCTCGGGCTTAACTTACCGTGGTTATGATGTCAAAGATTTAGCCGAAAACTGCATCTTTGAAGAAGTCGCCTATTTATTGTTATACGGTAATTTGCCTACCCAAGCCCAGCTTGATGACTACAAAGCCACGCTAAAACAACTGCGTGATCTACCGCAGCCACTAAAAGATGTATTAGAGCGTATCCCACAAGATGCGCACCCAATGGATGTGCTGCGTACCGGTTGTTCAATGCTAGGTAACTTAGAGCCAGAAGACAGCTTTGATGAGCAGCTAGATAAAAACAACCGCATGTTGTCCGCTTTCCCAGCGATTATTAACTACTGGTACCGCTTTAGCCATGAAGGCGTGAAGATTGACTGCATGACTGATGCCGAAACCATTGGTGGTCACTTTTTGCAATTATTAAAAGGTGACAAGCCAAGTGAGCTACATGAGCGTGTGATGAATGTGTCGCTTATCTTGTACGCTGAGCATGAGTTTAACGCCTCTACCTTTACCGCGCGTGTCTGTGCCTCCACCCTATCAGACATCTTCTCTTGTATCACAGGTGCCATCGGCTCATTACGTGGTCCGTTACACGGCGGCGCCAATGAAGCGGCGATGGAGCTTATCGAAGGCTTTGACTCGCCAGAAGACGCAGAAGCCGGTTTGCTGCGTATGCTAGATAACAAAGACAAAATTATGGGCTTTGGTCACGCCATTTATAGCGAATCAGATCCGCGTAACGTGATTATTAAGCAGTGGGCTGAAAAACTAGCCGCCGATGTGGGCGATGAGGTGTTATACCCAGTATCTGTGCGCTGTGAAGAGGTGATGTGGCGTGAGAAAAAACTGTTCTGTAACGCAGACTTCTTCCATGCCTCGACCTATAACTTTATGGGTATTCCAACCAAGCTATTCACGCCAATTTTCGTTTGCTCTCGCCTAACCGGCTGGGCCGCTCACGTATTTGAGCAGCGTGCTGACAACCGTATCATCCGCCCAAGCGCCGAATATGTGGGCGAAGCGCCACGTGAGGTAACGCCTATCGCTGAGCGCGGTTAGTTTATAAAGTAGAGTCAGATTGTTTAGGGCTCTATCTTTTTTATTGAAGATAGGGCCTTATTTGTTAGATGATTATTTTGTTAGATGATTGTATTTAATGACCGTTAGCGCATTAATATTTTATTGATTTCAAAATTTAGCGATTTTAGCAATTAGGGCTACTTACTGCTAAGTGTTAAATTTAATTTAAGGACAGCCAGTCATGTCAAATCAGAGTATTGAAACAAACCAGCCAGAGCTGACCCACAAACATCCCCAGCCGATGAATACAGAATTTAAAAAACCACTACCTTTGCCAAACGGTGAGGACAGTGGTCTGTATTATTTTGACGTTGAACAAGCAGTTAATGCAATTGAACCAGGCGCTTATGCCAAGCTGCCTTTTAGCTCCAAAGTTCTTTGTGAAAACTTAGTACGCCGCTGCCCACCAGAAGATTTGACCGAGGCGCTATCACAGCATATCTACCGCAAACAAGACATTGATTTTCCTTGGTATCCGGCGCGTGTGGTGTGTCATGACATCTTGGGCCAAACCGCCTTTGTCGACTTAGCTGGCCTTCGTGATGCCATCGCTGCTGAAGGCGGTGATCCGGCGAAAGTTAACCCCATTGTGCCGACCCAATTGATTGTCGATCACTCATTGGCGGTTGAACACGCCGGCTATGAAGAGAATGCTTTTGAGAAAAACCGGGCCATTGAAGAGCGCCGCAATGAGGACCGTTTTCATTTTATCAACTGGTGTGAATATGCCTTTGATAACGTTAACGTGGTGCCGCCTGGCAATGGCATCATGCACCAAATTAACCTTGAGAAAATGTCACCTGTGGTTCAGGTCATTACCGATAAAAACGACGGCACACCTGTGGCCTATCCAGATACCTTGGTCGGTACTGACAGCCACACGCCCATGGTCGACGCTTTAGGCGTTATCTCCATTGGTGTGGGCGGGCTAGAAGCTGAAAGCGTGATGCTGGGCAATCCCTCATATATGCGCCTGCCTGATATCATCGGTCTGGAATTAACCGGCAAATTACAACCTGGCATTACCGGTACAGATTTGGTACTGGCTATGACTGAATTTTTGCGTGATGAAGGTGTGGTCTCCGCTTATGTAGAATGCTTTGGAGACGGGGCTCGTAGCTTATCTGTAGGCGATCGTGCTTCAATATCAAACATGACACCTGAATATGGCGCAACCGCTGTTATGTTCTATATTGATGAGCAAACCATTGATTATCTGCGTTTGACCGGCCGTACAGAAAAGCAAATTAACGTCGTTGAGGCCTATGCTAAGCACACGGGGCTTTGGGCAGATGGCATGCAACAAGCCAAATACGAGCGTGTATTAAGATTTGATTTATCAAAAGTGGTGCGTAATATTGCAGGCCCCTCTAAGCCGCATGCTCGTGTATCTACCACAGATTTGGTTAACAAAGGCATCGCTCAAGAGCACTATGACCCCACCGCACCCGCAGATGGCTCAATGCCTGATGGCGCTGTGATTATCGCCGCCATCACCAGCTGCACCAATACCTCAAACCCACGCAATATGGTTGCTGCGGGGATTGTGGCCCGTAATGCCCTCAAAAAAGGTCTGGTGCGTAAACCTTGGGTCAAATCATCGTTAGCACCGGGCTCAAAAGCGGTAAAACTGTATTTAGAAGAAGCCGACTTATTGCCTGATTTGCAAGCCCTTGGTTTTGATGTGGTGGCCTTTGCTTGTACGACTTGTAATGGTATGAGCGGTGCGCTTGAACCTGAAATTCAGCAAGAAATCATCGACCGCGACTTATTTGCCACGGCAGTGCTCTCAGGTAACCGTAACTTCGATGGCCGTATTCACCCATACGCCAAGCAAGCATTCTTAGCCTCGCCGCCTCTGGTTGTTGCCTATGCGATAGCAGGTTCTATTCGCTTTGATATCGAAAAAGACCCACTGGGTCAAGATCAAGATGGCAATGATGTCTATCTAAAAGACATCTGGTTTGATGATGCGGAAGTTGATGCCATTGTGGCCTCTGCGGTGAAGCCTGAGCAATACAGCAAGGTGTATATCCCCATGTTCGATGAAGGAAAAGTAGATGCTGAGCGTCACGATGCTGTCACTGACCCTCAATACAACTGGCGAGAGATGAGCACCTATATTCGCCGTCCGCCTTACTGGGAGGGTAATATGGCTGAGGCCAACCAGTTAAAAGGCATGCGACCACTGGCAGTATTAGGAGATAACATCACAACTGACCACTTATCACCCTCTAATGCCATTATGCCAGATAGTGCTGCTGGCGAGTATTTGGACACCATGGGCTTGCCTGCTGAGGACTACAACTCCTATGCCACTCACCGTGGTGATCATTTAACCGCTCAGCGTGCAACTTTTGCCAATCCAAAACTGTTAAACGAGATGGTTCGTGACGAAAACGGCGAAGTCATTCAAGGCTCTCTGGCCCGTGTTGAGCCAGAAGGCGAGACCATGCGCATGTGGGAAGCCATTGAAACGTACATGAAACGCAATCAGCCGCTCATCATCATTGCAGGTGATGGCTATGGTCAAGGCTCTAGCCGTGACTGGGCTGCTAAAGGGGTTCGTTTAGCTGGGGTTGAGTGTGTGGTCGCTGAAGACTTTGAGCGTATTCACCGTCAAAACTTAGTGGGTATGGGTGCGCTACCGGTTCAGTTTGAAGCCGGCACGACCCGCAAAACCCTAAACATCGACGGTACAGAAGTGTTTGATATCGAAGGTGAAGTGTCTGCAGGTGGCACAATGACACTCGTGATTCACCGCAAAGATGGTAGCGTAGATAAAGCGCCAGTTAAGTGTCGTCTAGATACCGCTGATGAAGTTAAAATGTATCAATCAGGTGGTATGTTACAGCGCTTTGCTAAAGAGTTCTTGGCAGGTAATGTGGCTTAGTTTATTGAAGCTAATTTGCTGATAAATCGCGTCTTAATTAAGCGCATAAGCCACCTTTTATTGTGCTTGTGCGCTTTTTTAATAAAAAATAATATCCCCCTCATAAGGATTTGTCATGACCCAATCTAATATACCCTTCGCCCCCCAAATTTCAGTACCTGCCACCTATATGCGTGGCGGCACCTCCAAAGGCACGTTTTTTAAATTAAGTGATTTGCCTGAGCGTTGCCAACAACCTGGCGAGGCTCGCGATAACTTTTTAATGCGTGTCATTGGTAGCCCCGATCCTTATGGCAAGCAAATCGATGGCTTGGGTAATGGGTCATCTAGTACCTCAAAGACGGTTATTCTCTCTAAACCTGATAAAGCCAAGTCTGAAAAAGATAGCCACGATGTGAATTACCTGTTTGGGCAAGTGAATATTGCCAAGCCCATGATTGACTGGGGGGGTAATTGTGGTAATTTAACCGCTGCAGTGGGCGCTTGTGCCATCAATATGGGTCTGGTCGATGCTGATAAAGTAGCTGCTAGTGCCAAGAGCGGTATTTGTGAAGTGCGTATTTGGCAGCAGAATATTAGCAAAACTATCATTGCCCATGTGCCGGTCTACACTGATGAGCAAGGACAAGTGCAGGTACAAGAAACCGGCGATTTTGAATTAGATGGGGTTACCTTCCCTGCCGCAGAGGTAAAAATTGAATTTATTGATCCGGTTGACGCGTCAAGCGCTATGTTCCCAACAGGCCATCTGGTTGACGACTTTGATGTCTCCGGGTGCGGACTGGATAAAGACTGTGTTCAAGCGACCTTTATCAATGCCGGCATCCCCACCATATTTATGAAAGCTGAGGACTTAGGCTTTAATGGTACTGAGCTTCAGTCTGATATTAATGGCAATCAAGAGCTGCTTGATAAGCTTGAGACTATCCGCGCCAAAGGCGGTGTGGCTATGGGCTTATTTCAGGATGTAAGTGACGCTCAAAAAAGCCAGCATATCCCTAAGATTGCTTGGGTGGCACCTGCTCAGTCTTACACTGCCTCAAGTGGTAAGGTGGTCGATAAAGACGACATTGACTTGGTGGTACGTGCCATGAGTATGGGACACCTGCACCATGCGATGATGGGTACAGCGGCGGTGGCCATTGCCGCTGCTGCCACCACGCAAGGTACATTGGTTAACCAATCAGCTGGCAATGGCTCAGCAACACAGCTGTCTGAAGTACGCTTTGGTCATCCCTCTGGTACACTGCTTGTGGGCGGTAAAACTGAGCTGGTAGATGGCCGCTGGCAAGCCAAAAAAGTGTCTATGAGCCGTTCTGCTCGCCGAATTATGGTCGGGCAAGTGTTTGTGCCTGGTGACTGCTTTTAGAGTTTTTGGGATGACAATTGGCTTCTATAATGACCTTGGTGAGCGGATATAAAGAGTCATCATAGGGCTTTGCTTTCAAAAATATTACAATGACGCCATAGTAAGCGGTTATGATTATGAAGGTATAATTACCCAAGCCAAGAGCGCGAATGGTAAACTTCATAATCATCCGCTTTATATTTAATCTTATTTATAATTAATGAGCTAGAGATAATATGGCCTCACCTCCAAAACGTGTCCCCCTAGATATCAAACCGCCCACCAAAAAAACCGAACGGGGGGCATTGCTGTGGTCGATATTAAAACGACTGGGTGAGTTTGCTCGCCCTTATCGTGGCCTGTTTATCCTAACCTTAATTTTGACGGTATTGGGGTCGTTTACCGCTCAGGTTAACGCATTCGTGCTGCAGTACACCATTGATACTTTAACGGGTATCGTGGGTCTACCTGACCCGTGGATTAAAGGCCTGAAGCTATTAACCTTAATTAGTAGTATTTTATTGGCTAAAGAGGTGCTCAACGTTTTTATCACCTTCGGTCAGCGCTATTTTGGTGAGCGTATTCGTATTAACTTATCGCGTGATTTATCACAAAAAGTCGTCGATCGTATTTTGTCCTACAAAATGTCGTTTTATACCAGTGATGAGAATGCCAGCGGTAAGCTGCAGACCCGTATTGACTTGGGCGTTAGCAGTTTGACGCAGCTGGTACAAAACTTCTTTATCGACATGCTGCCTCTATTCGCCAGTGCCATTGTGTCCTTGGTGATTATGTTTAATGCCAACTTTTGGGTGGGCATGGTCGGCCTAATTATTGTGCCGATTTATTTCTTTGTTAGTCAACAGCAGGCCAACCGCTTACAAGGGTTTCGTAAGCAAATGCGCCAATATCGCGAGACCAAAAGCGGCCTGGTGATCTCAATTATTGACTCTATCACCGTGATTAAGTCCTTTGTGCGTGAGCCGATTGAGTCGGATAAGCACTGGGAAATTCAAAAAGACATGACCACCAACCAGCTACGTATCCGCAGTATTGCGTTTATGTATAATGCCGGCAAGAGCTTTATCGAGCAAATCGGGGTGGTGGTTATCATCGTCTTGACTTCATATTTTGTGCTTAATGGCCAGATGACCATTGGTGCGATTATGTTTCATATTTTGCTGTTTCAAAACGTCGCTGCACCTATTCGCGAATTACACCGTATTTATGACCAAATCAACAACGCCCTAACCTACGCTGAAGGCTTCTTTGATATTTTAGATGATGATGACGCCATTGAACGTGCTGGTGAAATTGAGTGTACGGATTTAAAAGGCCATATTGAGCTTAAAGATGTCAATTTCTCCTACCCTAATGGCAAGCAGGCGTTAAAGGATGTCAGCTTTGAGATTCATCCCAATCGCATCACCGCATTGGTCGGCTTAAGTGGCGCTGGTAAAAGCACCATTATTAATCTACTGGTGAAGTTTTATGACCCCAGCAGCGGTACTATTTGTCTAGATGGTCAAAGCCTAGATAACTACAATACGCATAATTTGCGCGAACAAATTGGATTGGTACTGCAAAAGAACCATATTTTTTCAGGTACCATTGCTGATAATATTCGTTATGGTAATATGCAGGCCACCGATGATGAGATTATGGAGGCGGCTAAGCAGGCGTCTATTCATGAGCAGATTATGGGGATGCCTGAGGGCTATGATAGCGAAGCAAAAATGCTCTCAGGAGGACAGCAGCAGCGGATTGCGCTGGCACGAATGTTCCTAAAGAACCCGCCTATTGTGTTCTTAGATGAGCCTACAGCAAGCCTTGATGCCATTGCGACCCAGCAGATCAAACACAGCTTGGACTTAATCAAAAAAGACCGTACGGTAATTATTGTCTCACACAATATTTCCCAAATTATCGATGCTGATGATTTGATTGTGATTGATAATGGCCGCGTGGTCGAAACCGGTACCCATGAAGAGCTGTATGCCCAGCATGGCGCGTATTATGATATCTTCAACGCCATGTCAGACAGCTTAAATTTAGATAAAATAAGCCACACTCTCAAAAGCGATGTCTAATTTATAGCGGCTTTTTAGTTTATAATTTTTGGCTGATAAATAACCGATAAGATGTTTTTCAATGACCGTTAAATTCACTATAAAAAACTTCGATGAGCTCACTGCCGTCGATGTGTATTACATTTTACAAGCCCGCTCTCAGGTATTTGTAGTCGAGCAGCACTGTCCTTATCAAGATGTTGATGACATTGACTTTGAATGCCTACACTTGGTGGCTCATATGGACAAAACCTTGGTCGGTTATTGCCGTATTATTCCACCCAATGTCGGTGGTGTGGCCTCCAATCCAAATCCCCGCATCGGTAGAGTGTTGGTGCTACCTGAGTACCGCCGCAATGGGCTGGCGCGCGATATCATGATGCATGCCATTAAGTATTGCCGTAGCAAGTATGGCAAAAAACCAATTAGAATAGCGGCACAAACTTATTTGACCGAGTTTTATCAATCTTTAGGTTTCGAGGCCATTGGTGAGCCGTATGAAGAAGATGGCTTGAGTCATATTGATATGGTGCTACAGCAAAATAAGCGCAAAATCAAAGCGGCTTCTGTCCCTGCCATTGCAGAAGGCGTCAGCGCCAAAAGTGTGCTGATGAATTTAGTACTGTTTATTATCGCGGTGGCCATTATAGGGGTGTTGTATCTGTTAATCTAAAGGATGGCGGGCCGGTTTTTGCCATGTGTGCCTCTTTTGCTGGGCAATGACGCCCTTGATCACTTTTTATTTGATTTATTTGGTATCGCGTAGCGCGATCGGCTGCCATCGACAAGGAATATCATGTTATCCAAACAAGACCAATTGACTGAGCTGGTACGTAAGCTTGAGTCGAAAAATCATGTGTTCTCCACCGATCCGCTGCTGATCACAGAGCGCTTGCAGGATGAGGCTGCCACACCCCTTCAAAAAATACGTCGCCGTGCTGAACGCATTGATAGCAATGGCGCCTTAGCTGGTACGTTAAATAAAATCGATGGCCGTATTAAAGGCATTATCCTAATCATGAGTGTGCTGTGGTGCATCTCAGGATTTTTGGGGTTGTTTGCGCTGCTACAGGCCAATGTGGTCAACTTCTTTTATGTACTGGTGTGTTTGCTTGGTTTTCATACTGTGATGCTGCTTGGGTGGCTGATCTTCACGGTCATTAATCGCGGCAGTCAATCACCCAGCCTGATTACCAGCTTTATCAGCCCCAAGGCTTTAATTCGCGGCAAAGATGATGTGACCCAAGCGGCGGTAGAGCTATATGACGAGCAATTGCACCACACTGGCATGCGCTGGTATCTGAGTAAGTTTAGCCATCAGCTGTGGCTGGCCACTTTAACCGGTATGCTGTTTGCTATCATCTTTTTGCTGATTGTGCGTCAATACAGCTTTAGCTGGGAGTCTACCCTACTCTCTGATCAAGCGTTAATGAGCTTGACACATTGGCTTGGGTGGCTACCAAGTTTGGTGGGTTTTCACGTCCCTGATACTGAGGCGATTATCCAAAGTCGTCTGGCCACAGAGGCAATGCCCTTATCTATTGCCCGGCAATGGGCGAGCTTGCTTATTGGCAGCTTGCTCATGTATGGCATTGTGCCAAGGGCCATAGCTTGGGCATTGTGCGCGCTGATGTTTAATCGCCAAAAAATGAAGATTGACTTAAATCTACCTTACTATCAAAAAATCCTCAATTTTTGGCAAAGAAAAGTGGTGGATGCAGATGACTTTGTCGAAAAAATACAGGCTGTCGCCCCTGTCGCAAAAATAAGTACGGGCAATAAATTGGTGGTATTGCTTGAGTATAAACACAGTGATCCTCATTGGTATCATGCCGCAGGCCAGGCCTTTATTTATCCTGCACCTGTTGAATTTGGGGTGCTAGATGATAGGGAGGATATGGATAAAATCCTGCAGTATCTTGAGCAGCATGAGGTTCAAGTTTTGGTGGGTATTCATGCCAAAGCCTTGCCTGATCGTGGCACCATGCGTAAGTTAGATAAGATTGCCACTCATGCCAAACAAGGGGTTATTGTACAGCTGCTAGAGGACACCTCTAGTATGGAGAAGCAAGACAGCGTGCGCAGACAACAGTGGCAGGCGGCACTGGCTGAGCGCAATATTGGTCTGGTCTCATAGCCATTATTTATACTTAATTTAGAAAAATTACTTGATAGTAAAAACTTTTTAATGGGTTGCCTCCCTGATAACTGCTAAACTCAGAGAGATACTTGTGCTTAACGCCGTTATCTTTAACAGCGACGTCATATTTAACAAGGTAGTGAGGTAACTATGAATGGAATCACGGAGCAGCTAAACGCTCTAAAAGACACATTAAATGATGGTGTTTTAACTATCGCTCCTGAAGCCATACACCCTACTTTGGTGAGTATATTGCCCCAACACTGGCAGGAGTGGTTATTGCCTTTAATGGGTGGGCCCTTTGTTTTGATATTTCTACTTGAGTGGTTTTATCAAAGCCGCCGCGGGCAAGCTGAACAATTTTCAGCCAAAAGAGCCCTGACTAACTTTAGCTTAGGTGGCACCTACATCACCTTTGAGCTGATTATTCAGGCGTTGATAGTGCTGCCAATTTGCTTGTGGTTGTATCAATTTCGGTTATTTACCATTGATGTCACTTGGCTTAGTGCCCTGCCTATCTTTATTGCCGTTGAGTTTTGTTATTACTGGTTCCACCGCGCCTCGCACCGGATCAGCTGGTTTTGGTCGGCACACATAGTGCATCACACTGATGATCGTATGAATTTATCGACTGCCATGCGCCAAAGCTTGCTGTATTCGGTTACCGGTTGGTGGCTGTTTTTTACCCCGCTGATGCTGCTAGGCGTGCATCCGGTCTGGGTGTTCTTCTTCTACGCGCTTGATTTAATTTATCAATTCTTCATTCATACCGAAACTGTCGGCAAGCTCCCTAAATGGGTGGAATATGTCTTTGATACCCCCTCTAACCATAGAGCCCATCATGGCACCAATGCCGCTTATGTCGATAAAAACTATGGCGGCGTACTGATTATTTTTGACCGCTTATTTGGTACTTATGTTGAAGAAGACCCCCTCAATAATCCTGTACGATTTGGTGCTTATGGTGAGAAAAGCAATGACAACCTCTTTGGGCTGATATTTTCTTTTTTTGGTCGCATGTGGCACAAAGCTTTAAGCGCTCAAGGGCTAAAACAAAAACTAAAAGCCTTTATTCATCCCCCCAGTGAGATAAAATAACAAAACAAGCGACACTGCTAACTTGGTAAACGTTAACTTAGTAACCGTATTTTTCGCTTTGATATTTACTGTGATTTATACTATTAATTTGATCAATATTTGAGTCCTTTATGACCATGCAAGATGATACCCCACAGCAAAAAAAATCGATAACGCCGGCTAAATCGGCCAATGTAGACTTGCTCAAAGACACGCAAAATACCAGTGATGACTTGCATGGTGATGCCGTATTGACGGACCCACATGCCAGCTCACAGTCAAAAAAGGCGACCTTAGCCACAGGAGAGGCCCTAAAGCTTGCGGTAGTGGGACATACCAATACCGGAAAGACCTCAATTTTACGTACCTTATTGCGGGATATGTACTTTGGAGAAGTAAAAAACGAAGCAGCCACTACCCGTCACGTGGAGCGAGCCATAATCAGTGACAGCCAGACTGATGAGCCGCTGGTGGCCTTGTTTGATACACCAGGGTTAGAGGATGCTTCAGGTTTGATGGACTGGCTTGAAGACCATACAGCCAGTCGCCGTGATGGCATTGAGCGCCTACAGCAGTTTTTGGCCAGTGATAGTGCTCAAGGCGGTGAGGCGGTCGCTGCTTTAAATGATTACTCCCAAGAGGCGAAGGTAATACGCCAGTTATTGGCCAGTGACATGGCCATCTATGTGATTGATGCCAGAGAGCCGGTGCTAGGCAAATACAAAGATGAGTTGGCGATTTTGTCCTGGTCCGCTATTCCGGTTATGCCTGTGTTTAACTTCACTGATAGCCAAGAAACCAATATCACTGAGTGGCAGACGATGCTGGCAAGACGCAATTTGCACATCTCAACTCGCTTCGACTCCGTGGCCTTTGAGTTTGAAGATGAGATGAGGCTTTGGCAGAATTTGGCCACCATGCTGACCCATCCGGAGACCTTAAATCAGCTAATTACCCGTCGCCGTGAAGACTGGATACAGCTATACGAGCAGGCAGGCATCATTATCGCCCACTTCTTATTGGATGTGGCCGCTTATGTGCGCGAGATTGATGAGGACGATGATCCGCTACCTGTACTCAATGAGATGCAAGAGGCAGTCCGTCAAACAGAGCGGGCCATGCAAGGCAAATTACTTAATTTATATAAGTTTTATGATAACAGTGCTGTGGTCACCCCACTTGAGCTAAGCGAATATCAGCAAGACCCCTTTGACCCTGAGCTGCTCAAAAGTTATGGTCTACGCACCACCTCAGGAGCAGCTGCAGGCGCCTTACTTGGTCTGGGTATAGATGCAGCTGCTTTAGGCACTACCTTTGGACTAGGTGCGGCCATTGGCGGATTAGCAGGTGGGATATTGTCTAATACTGGCAGTATCGCCGATAAGATTAATGGCGTAAAACGTCTGTATATTGATCCGGCCACCTTAACCTTACTGGCCACTCGCTCACTGGATCTATTGGCCTCGCTGCGCCACCGTGGTCATGCCGCCAATGCCGACACGCCCATCACTGAGTTACAAGAGGCCAATACGCCACCTTGGAATCCCAATAAGCTACCAAGCGAGCTTAAAAAAGCACGTGGCAAACCTCAGTGGAGCAGCCTATCGAGTGGCAAAAGCGACTTGGCCGCTGAGCTTAGAGCAGATGCTGCTTGGTCATTATCCTCTAAGCTCAAGCGCTCTCGCCTGGAAGATAAAGAATAAGCCTTGGTTGGTTGGCACTGCAGCTTGGGTTGGTGCTAGGTTAAATCAACTGCTGCAGCGCTTCAACACCACGAATATCCGAAGGCTGTAGATATACCCCATACAAAGGGTATTGCGCAAAATCTTGCTCAATGTGTGCCAACAGTGTTTGCTGGCGCGCGGCACGGGTTTGCCAGAAGGGATCACTTTGTGTTTCAGCAATTAATTGGTTCACCACTAAAGCTGCTGGTGCCAGATTCGCATGCCTTAACTGCTCGGCGGCTCGCCGCGTCTCCTCTATAGGCAAGTTATCGGCAGTTAATACCAGCACCACAGCTGTGCTACGTCTATCATGCAATAGCGCACCAGCTTGCTTAAATAGCGTTTGGCGTTTGTTAAGTACCTCAACCGCCTGCTGCCATTTGTCTACCGGCTTGGCATCGGCAAAAGGATTGGTCAGAGCTGACTTAGGCTTATGTGGGCGTAAGTTATCAGCAGCGCCTTTTAGCTTAGCTTGACGGCGCTGCTGAGTTAATAACCCGTCGGTCCAAGCCGCCATCATTTCAGGCAGCATAAGCAGGCGCAGTGTATGACCTGTAGGCGCCGTATCAAAAATAACGTGCTGATACTCACCTGTTTGTACGGTGTCTACTAGATATCGACAAATGGCCTCAAGCATCGCCGCCTCCTGTGCTCCAGGCGCACTTTTGGATAACTGCAGATGCTGCTTAATCTTCGGCAACATATCTGGATGAGCATAACTGCTAATCGTCTGCTCTACTCTAGCAAAGTGTTCCTCAATAATTAAATCAGGATTTAATTCTAAAGCATCCAAATTAGCCGCTAAGCTGCTGATGGTATTGCTTAATTTTTTATTGAACACATCACCTAAGCTGTGCGCTGGATCGGTTGAGATGACCAAGGTTTTTTGACCGCGTGCTGAGAGCTGGCTGGCTAAAGCTGCTGCGGTAGTGGTCTTGCCCACCCCGCCTTTGCCGCCCACAAATATAATGGGGAGATGCTGTAGCTGATCGACCAATTGTATGAGTTTTTGCATGTTTTTCTTCTTAAATTAATAGATGATGGGTCTGAGTGAACTTAGCAGCAGCCTCCATGTTGCAGTGGACAGCGCGGCATGCCCATACGCTGATGCCACTCATGGAACTTTTCTAAAAATATAGGCTGTAACTCCAACGTATAAAAGCTTGCAGGATTATCAATACCCAGACTTTCACAGAACAGTAGCAACATAAATAAGTCCTCTTCCTCGCGAGCTGCGCGGGCCAAGGTCTGCCGATAAGGGGCGTGATAAAACTCAGTCAATCCTTCTACAAAACGCTGCCATAGCGTAGGCTCTATACTCATGGGTTTATCTCCTTAGCTTGCTTCAGTCTTATTTTAATTATACAGACGTATTTGACATCCACCATAGTCGCCTATCAAAAATTGGGTAATAAAAATGCCGGCCTAAGCCAGCACTTTTATGTTTTTATACTTATACCATTCTTATTAAGCTTTGTTCTGTTTCCACTCGCGGCGTAAAACTGAGAAGCTCTCAAAGGTGACCATAATTGTTGCAATTAAAATGATGATATCCATCACGATTAACAGCCAGTTACCATCTGTATAGAAAGTTTTTAGCTGTAAAATAAGCGCAAATACGGCCATAATTAGCAAGAAAGACAGCGGCGCTAAAGTATACCAAACCGTCTTACCTTTACGTAACAAGATAACCGTGACAATCATTAGAGTTAAGGCGGCCATCAACTGGTTAGTGGTACCAAATAGAGGCCAAATGATCATACCACCTGAGCCATCGATACCACCGGCACCAAAGGCGATTAACAAACAGGTACCTACTGCAAGCAAAGTCGCTACCACGCCTTTTTTCAATGCTGGCAAGTTATACACCTCACCGAACTCTTGGAAAATATAGCGCTGTAGGCGCACACCAGTGTCCATAGTGGTACCGGCGAATAGTGCAGCCATAACGGTCAAGATGGTCTGCGATAATACAATCTCAATGCCCATACCATTATTTAAAATAGTCGCACCACCATCGATAAAGGCACCGATAGAGCCGTCACCAAATTTTTGGTAGATGCCTTCCCATTCCGCTAGGCTTGCAAAACCGGCTGTTGTCGCTAAGATAGCCCCTAATGCCAGCAAACCTTCACCGACTGCACCGAAGTAGCCCACGAAGCGGGTGTCTTCTTCTTTATCGATCTGCTTAGAGGTGGTACCGGTTGAAACTAGACCATGGAAACCAGAGATTGCACCACAAGCCACCGTCACGAATAATAGTGGCATGATAGAGGGCGTGCTAACTGGCAAGTTATGGTTAATGGCAGGTGCGACAATATCTGGTGTGGCAATCAAAATAGCACCAAATAATAAAATTAGACCCACAAATAGCTGTAGACCATTGATGTAATCGCGTGGCTGCAATAGCATCCAAACTGGCAATAAAGAGGCCACAGCGGCATAGAAGAATAAGAATAAAATCCAAACCGCATTGTCAGGTAGACCAAACATAGTCTCAGGCAATACTACAGGTACCAAGGTTCCAATATAAATGAGGCCATATAACGCAATAACACCCAAGGTTGAGACGATCACCAAATTCATTTTAAAGCGGTAGATACACTGGCCAATAATAAAGGCCACTACCAAGGCGCCCCATACTGGGATAACCGCTGTGGGCGTTTTGATCATCATATTGGCGATAACCACACCAAATACGGCGTTTACCATCAATAACAATAAGAAAATCACAACCATCATCAAGGTGCGCACACGGCCACCCATAACCGATCCAGCAATAGAGCCAATGGACTGGCCTTTGTTACGCATACTGGCCCAAACCGCCGACATATCATGAATACCGGCCATAAAGATAGTACCAAATACTACCCATAATACAGCTGGCACCCAGCCCCAAATCACAGCAATAGCTGGACCAATAATAGGTGCAGCCCCTGCAACTGATGTAAAGTGGTGTCCCCATAGCACATACTTGTTGGTCGGCACATAATCGATGCCATCTTTCATAGTATGGGCAGGCGTGGGGATTGAGTTATCTAGACCTAAAATGTGTTTTGCAAAGAATTTAGAATAAAATAAATAGCCACCAAGCATGGCTAAGACACCAAACAGTAAAACCACTGCACTGTTCATTTATCACTCCTTGAAAAGCCGAACGTTAGGATAGCCACTTAACAAGCACCATAACTTGTGGCACTTGGATTAGCTTACTTTTAACAGGCTAATAAAATAAAGGAAATTACTTTTTAAGAAGGCTGAATTCAATCTTATACTTTAAAGATTTGCAACAGCTTTCTTGCTCAATTATTACGCTAAGGATTTATTATACCGAATAAAAGGCTCGGTAAGACAGCTGACAATGGGTTTTATTCGCAATTGCTGCTCTAAATGATAGGTACATTAAAGGTGTGTTAATTATTAATTAATAGCGATTTGTGACCCTATAGTTTTGAAACACTTTAGGTGATTGGGAATTAATTGAGTTATATTAGAACTACTTATGACGATTATTAAGCGTATTGACGATCGTCATTTATTACCTATAGGTTATAAAAGGACTTAAAATGACCCATTATTTCGGATTTGAACCCACCAATAAATTATCAAATATGATCGAAGAGGCAGAATTAAAAATCTCTTCCAATAGTGATGAGGCCTATTATCCCCTTCGTAACAGCATCTCACATCAAATTGGCCTTGAGATTATTGATAACTTGCTGGTTAATTTAATTAGCGTGATTCCTGATGAAGAACGCAAAGCGAAAATGAAAGGCATCGTCAATAAGATTGAGAGCGCAACTGATACCATGCTCAACATCTTATTGGGTAAAGACAGCAATAAAGAGGTGCTACCAAACTTTGATTATCTAAAGAACGAAACTTATTTTGAAGACCCCAATGGTATCATGCGTGTCGGCTTTAAACTTGATGAGGCGACAGCAAAAACCATCAACGAAGGTTTTGATTCAGTTACCGAAACGTCAGTAGATAAAGAAAAGCTACAAGCAGCCCTCATGGCAATGAACCACGCCGTGGTAGACCATTTTATTACTCGCTTCTCTGAGACTTTACCACTTGGTATGTTCAAGCGTAAGTCTATCCCAGTTGCCAAGGCAGGCATTAATAAGGCACTAGAGGTGGCTATTAATAAGCTGTTTCCGCAATTACCCTTAGAGTCTTTAAATCGTTTGGTGGCGTTTTATAGACCTTTTATCATTGAAAAGCAGTAAATATTGATGGATGGCGTTAACAGGGTTGGCTCAAATTGGCTAATCCTGTTAAAATAGATCCTTTCAACAAAATAACTGCGTGTCCTTACTATGAGCCAAATCAGCAATCAAGAAATCGAGAAAACACTACGCAATTCAGAATGCTTAATCAGTAGCATTGAAGTGGCTGCTGCTTATGAGCGCCTGGCTGCTCAATTAAACCTACATTATGCAGGCCTAAACCCAATTGTTATGGTCGTTATGAATGGTGGCTTGATTCCAGCCGGTCAACTTCTGACCCACCTAACCTTCTACCATCGTATGCATTACATCCACGCAACTCGCTATCGTGACAACCAAGGTACCAATGAATTAATGTGGGCTTTTAAGCCAGACGTTAACATTGAAGGCGAGCATGTGCTTTTAATTGATGATATTTTTGATGAAGGCATCACGTTAAAGGCTATCGTACAAGAGCTGAAAAAAGAAAACCCAGCGTCAGTAGATTGCTGTGTGCTACTAAATAAGAAGCATGATCGCAAAGTAGAAGGCTTCAACGTAGATTTCGTTGGTTTGGATGTTGACGACCGCTATGTTTACGGCTGTGGTATGGATTTTCATGGTTATTTACGTCATCTTCCTGGCATCTATGCCATCAAAGAAGACAAACTGCCTTAATTGAAACACCCTATCAATTAACCAGTCTTTTAACTCAAAAGCACCTATATAGGTGCTTTTTTGTGCCGAAAACTTAGTCGCTTTAATATTTAATCAACAGCCACCTTTTGCTCAAATTGTAAAGCAAGACCTGTATAGCGCTGCGTCGGCGTCTGCACCGCTTTTTGTAACGCACGTTTGGTACTAAAAATACTTACCTTTTTCTTAGCGCGGGTCACTGCAGTATAAATCAGCTCTTTGCTAAGCAGTCGGCTGTTGCTATTATCAAAGGTAACTGCAACATGATCAAATTCAGAGCCTTGCGACTTGTGAATAGTCATGGCATACGCGGTAGCAATCAGCTCATCATTAAGCAAATTGACCGCAATACCTTGGGTCTTATTCTCAAAAAATACCTCTAAACGGCCACCCTCACCTTTTTGCTGTGTCTGCAAACAAATACCAATATCTCCGTTAAATAGACCCAGCTCATAATTATTCTGTAACACCATAACTGGTCTACCATGAAACCAAGGACTTTTGCCCAAAGGCAGCTTAAGCTGCGTCATATGCCAGTGGGTTAGATAGTCATTGATATTATGATCTCCCCACTCCCCATTGTGTCCGGCAGTTAAGATACGAAATCGGTTAAACTCACTCATAAGCTCAGAAATAGTAAGGCTTACTGCTTCTGGCACGGATTTTGCTATGGGATGCTTTATTAGTTGATGGATTTTATTTAAATATGGAAGGTAGTTTTGGGATAGCTTTGAAATGATTTTTTTATTGCTTAGGCTATTTATTAATTGATGATTAAAAACAGCCGTCTCTACATCGTCAGTCTCCCTATCAGTAGCATCACTGCCCAGTTGAATGTTAACGCTTTGGAACTGTAACGCCTCGTCATGGGTTAATAGCTGCCACACCTGCTGCATGTCCGTTGGTGTTGTATTAATCTGCGTGGCCAATTTACCAATACCCGAGTCAGCATGGAAGCGGCGGCTCTCTGTCAGCTGTGCATGAATGGGCTGCAATACATCAATACGGCATAAGTCCGCGAGCACTGCCCCAGCGTCTACTGCAGCCAACTGATTGGCATCTCCTAACAAAATTAGCCTTGCCCCTGGCTTAATGGCGCTCACTAAGTAATTGGCCAACTCTACCCCAAGCATTGAGGCTTCATCGACAATAATGATGTCCTCCCCCAAAGGATTACCTGCATGATAGCGTGGTCTACCGTCTCTACCGATCCCCAGCAGACGGTGAATGGTCTTAGCTTCTTGCAACTGTACTTCTACTTGAGCACTGTCTAAAGCCGCTTGTAGTGATTCTTGCATACGCTGTGCCGCTTTACCCGTTGGTGCCGATAGAGCAAGCCCTGCGCTGTCTGTGCTAAATCTAATCGTAGCGCCCTCCCCTAATGCTTGCTGTGCATCGCTATTTGCTTGAGCCTGCTGTAAGGCAATCACAAGCTGTGCCACGGTATAGGTTTTTCCCGTACCAGGCCCACCTGTGATGATGCTAAAAGCGTTCTCATTAGCAACTTTAACTGCTTGTACCTGCTGAGCATTGAGATTGTCAGGAATATGGATATCTAAGGGTTTTATTGGCTGGTTTAAGATATTTTGTATGGTTTTAGCGAGGTTAAACTCAGCTTGCCAAGTACGATGTAGCCAGAAAGTTATTTTTTTGTCTGTATTTAAGTGCTTGTCTAAATGATTGTTGTGCGGCTGATTGCTTTGGTAAATGATGGGTGTTTGTTTTGAAATTGAGATATTTTTGCTTAGGCTATTTTCTTTGGCTAGCAGTGCCGATGACATCTGGGTAAATAAAGGGTGCTGATCTACATGTTGCATAAATTTGCTTAGGCTATTTATCAACCCTTTTTCACTCAACTCATCTGCCTTATTATCATTTTGCATTAACTCGTATAGCTGCTGAACCAACTTAAAACGCTCAACCAGCTGAGCTTTGCTGCTATTAGGTAGGCTTAACTGTAACCACAGCTCATTACCACGGGTCATCAAAATATTAAGTAGGTCAAAGATAGGATCACTGTCCTCAGAGTGCGCAAGCTCGCCTTGAGTATCCTCTTGCGACTGTGCGATAGCAGCCAAAGCCGCATCACTGTCAATCAGATCAAACAAAGGCCCTGCCAAACTTTGTAGAATATCGCGCTGCCACGCATAAAGCTTAGCTGCCTTGCCCGCTACCCTGCCCTGTAATGCCAGCTCAGTACTATTTTGGCGCAGAGTTAATACAGTATGCCCCTCCTCCAACTGCTTAGCCAACACCATAAACAGCGATTTAAACAAATAACTGTCAGTCTCTATAAAATTTGTTGACGTGTTGGTGTCACTTGGCTGTACATATGCCGCATACGTCTGAGCTCGGCGCTGTAAAATATAGTCACTAATGGTATCAGCCCAGCTCTCTTCAACGCGCATAGTTGCCGTATTGTTATTGGATTTCATTAAGTTATCAGACCTATTATTGGATGAAAGGTTTAAGGGTAATGGCTCAAAGGCTAAAAATAGATAATCAACTGCCAGCGGCGCTACTGAGGCTTACCAAATAGCTTATCTAACGCTTTTACAAACTCAATGGGAATATCCCAAGTAACCAGTCCATAACGGGGGGTGTAGTTCTCAGCGCGCTCTGTCATTGCTGGCGCATAAGTTCCCCGCAAAAATACATATTCAACAGGGCCCAAATACTTAGCCTCATTACCTGTATAATCGGCGATACGCATCGATAAAAAGCGATGCAGCGCCACTTGATAAATCGCGGCTTGTAGCCAATAGCCTGCTTTACTCATCGCTAATTTTAGGGTGGTTTCATCGTAATTGCTTAGGCTATTTCCTAAAAAGTTACTTTTATAATCAACCACATAAAATTTGCCTGCATGCTCATAAACCAAGTCAATCTCACCGCGCAGATAACGATATAACTGGCTGCTACTTTGAGCTGTTAAGCGGATGTGTTTGTCAGGCTCATGGGGCAAATAACGCTCAAATAAGGTGTTAATTTGCTGCACCTTAAAGGTTTCAGATAGTCCCATATTAAAGCCCATCTCTGCAAAGCGCTGCTTGGGTGAGATGTCCACCAACCTCTGACCTGAAGCCAATAATGGCGTGTGCAAAACCTCATTAATCCAGCTCATTAATGCCTGATGCTGAAGCCCCCGCTCATCGATATGATAAGTCTTGTTATTCGCCCCTTGTCTGCTGGCTTCTAAAATGCGCTTTTGATGCGCCACACTGGCGTAGGCCAGGGGTAGCTGATAGCCACTGACCGCTCTGTCTATCACCGCAGGCCATTGCTCAGGATTGGTAAAATATATCTTCTCAAAGATTTCATGCAAAAACGTACCCGCATTAGCGCCTTTGACAAAGCTAAAGCGAATGTCATCTACAGCTTTAATGGCTAGTCCGTGCTCCTGTATCTGGGCATTTAAAGCGCCATCTGCCTCGCTAATATCAATATATGTGGCATCATCGATACGCTCATCGACCACAGCCATCGCTTGTGTGGATTCATCTAATTGACGGGCAAGCGCGGTGAAGCTGGTCTTGGCCCAGCCATAAAAGTAATTGACTCGCATCACATCAGAAAATTTATCGTATTTGATCGGCTCTAGACGCGGCTGAGTAAGGGTAGCCTGAGTACTGTCCGTTAAGTGATGAGTTTTGGCCTTAGTATCATTGTCTTGATAAAACTCATGCACTTTTTGTCCGCGTACCATGCCTATTGATCCTTTGAGTCTATCAGGTAGCTCAAACTTCGGCTCTGATGAATCAAACCAATAGAACACCGGCTTTAGATCAAACCCAGTCTTATCTTTTGGGTCTCGCAGCACCACATAAAGCAGCTCACTGGCACGGGTAAAGGCCACATACCCGAGGCGACGAAACTCCTCAAAATCTTCTTGGGTCTCGATATCTGTATAATAGCCTGGTGTGGTCGCTGAGTCTTTTACCGCTGAAAAACGGCGCTGATTACCAGAAGAGCCCTGTACCCTCTGTACCAAGGCATTAGGCGCTTGCTGAGCATTATACAAATACAGCCCATAGTCTTCTTTATTGCCCGACTTGCGGCTGGCACTGCCCATGCCGAGCACATAGACAATTGGGAACTCAAGCCCTTTAGATTTGTGAATGGTCATTAGCTGTACGCCAGATTCTGTCGGCAGTGGGTACTGCTTGGCCCAGTCACTGTTGGGTGCAGCGTCTATGTTTTGTCTAAACCACGCCAGCAGCTCATGTTCACCCATACCCATACCATACTGTGCCAAGATATCCATCACATGGCGCAAATCCATGATATGTCGATCGCCTTCAGGATGCGCCGCCAAAGCTTGCCAAACACCTTGCGGCTGAACACTGCTTTTATCTAGCAAATAGTGCATCGCTGATAAGATGCCGAAATTCTGCCAACGCTGAGCCGCTTCTTTAAGATAGCTGATGACATCTTGATAGCTTTTTTTGCCAGTATCGCCTTGGATACTACCGTTAGTGGCACTATTGGTATGAGCAGCTACTTTGACGGCTGCCTCATCGCTTTGAGCGACACCTGATTCATGGTCGGTCATCATCGCTTTGACCTCTTTGATGCTCAGCCCATACAGATGGCTGGTCAGTACGCGATTAATCATGTCGTGACGGTATGGATAGAGCATGGCGCTCAGTAAAGCAGCCACATCTTCGGCCATGATGGTCTCAAAGATACTCACGTCACTGGTGGTCAAAGTCGCTACATTTAACTTAACCAGCTCATCCTCTACCCGCTTTAAGTCTTTTTTGGCACGTGCCAGCACCCCAATGTCACTAGGCTGAATAGGTTTACCTTTTAAGGTCTGGCCGCTGTTTAATAAAGCGGCAATATGGCGTGCTGTCACTTCATGCTCATCGTATTCAAGCTCTTTGTCATAAGGCAGATGCAAGACGCTGACAGGCTTAGCAGATAGCACGTCAGTAACTAAATCAATTTCAGTTGCTGCAGCGCTGCTTGATGTAGCGGCTTGATGACTGTCTAAGTCATTAAACCAGGACAACTGCTTCTCAAGCTTGGCTGCAGTAATGTGCTGATAATAAATGTGACTGCCGAGCTCAGCAAATTTGTTCTCGCTTGTCGTGGGCGTCGGCATACCAAACCAGCAGTTTAAGGCGTCAATGACCCCTTTGTTAGAACGGCGGTTGATATCTAGTGTCCATAGACTACTTTTATCAAACTGGGCTTTCATATAATTATAGTTGGCAACATCGCCGCCGCGGAAGCCATAAATGGCTTGCTTTGGGTCGCCAACCAACAACAAAAACTCTTGATTAGACTTGGTATTAGTCGACTGCTTATCCTCATCGCCTGTCTGACTGCCTGAGTGCTGACGTTTATTGTTCGGCAGATAAATACTTTCAATCATAATGGCTTGCTCACCATTGATGTCTTGCGATTCATCAATAAGCGCAACCGGATAATGGTGGCGGATATAACGTGCCAGCTTCTCTCCCTGACGGCCGGTCAATGCCTGATTAAGACGTACCATTTGCAGGCTAAACGTCGTCTCGCCACGCTCTTCTAAAATGACCGGTAATCTGTCACGGACAGCCAGTACAATATGACGATTAAGCGTGGCCAACAATAGCAAAATATGCTGATTTAAACGATCCATCTTATCCATAATGGACATTAACTGGCAGATGGTTTCTAGCTCGAACAAGGCTTGATGCTGTTTTTCTTTATTCTTATTAAAGTTCTTTATTTTTCCGTCATCATTGGGGAACTGAGCATCTCTTAATGACCCCAATAGTTTTTTAGCATCTTCACTTAGGTAACTCTCAAAGCTCACACCTTTGTCAGCGATTACCTCATGAATCTCAGTAATAAATTCAAACCGAGTCTGTAGACTAGATCGACCATTAAATCCTTGTGACTTTCGATAATCAGGATTTAAGTACGGCTGAATATCTGTCAAATCAAGCTTAGCAAAACCCTCTAGCAGCTGCTCCAAATCAGCGAAGTCAAAAGTCTCATTTAGCGCCACCTCATCAATAGGCGCAGAAATAAAGTTAAGCGAGCGGCTCACATAGGACTTATGATCACTGACATCGGTCAGCTTGCCTTGCTGCTCCATGAGTGCATATAGCTTAGGCTGCTCGTAATACAAACGGCTTTGAAACTGTCGCAGCTCATCATGAATAATACTGTCGGTCACCTGCTCAATCTGACTGTCTTCAATAATGGCCATACCTTGCTGATGACCTGTCTCACTGCTATATTCTGCCAGCCATTTTTGTGCCAGACTATCAAGCGTGCCCACAAACAGTTTATCAAGTGTGGTTAATACCAGTGCGGTGCGGCGAATGGCATCTGTCATCGGATAACTGTGTATATGATCCAGCAAGTAACCCACCAAGTGCAGGTTAATCGGGTCTTGCATGATGTCATCTAAACGGGCATTTTTTGCCTGCTCTACCAACCACTTGGCACGAATCTTCTTGGCAGTGGCTTTGTGCGCTGCTTTTCGCTGTTTGTCATGCGCTAAGTCTTGGTTAAGCTCATCGTCAGCAAGACTAGCATTAGCCGCTTTGTCTGCCTGTTTATCTGCCTGTCGTTGATCCCTACTGGCCTCAGGGGTGACTTGCAGGATATCTGGATATAAGTGCTCTTTATTGGCCAAATCTGCACTTAGGTTATTGACCCATTGCAACAATTGATAAAAATCCACCAAGCGATCATGAATACGCTGACGCATCTCAGCCGCTGCCGCTCGGGTAAAAGTGGTCGCTATAATTTGCTCAGGCGCACGCCGCGCCTCGATAAGTAGCCGCAGTACAATACCAGTTAAGGTCCAAGTCTTACCTGTGCCCGCTGACGCCTCGATAAGATGTCGACCGCTTAACGCCACATCAACAGCCGGTATCACCTCCTTGTTATGCTCCTGATGCGACTCATTGGGTACATCGCTGTCAGCATGCGCATACGAGGCTAAATCATCTGCTAGCCCTTGTGCTTGGCTATCTAAGGTCGTGTTATCAGTGATGTCTGTCATAGGTAGATATACTTTTTTAATTATTGTCTATAGGATCAATATCGTAGCTTAATTACTCAATGTGCCGGTCTAACTGGCTGATCTTATCCCTCTAGCCCATTAAGCATGTCAAACATAGGCGAATACAAAGGCTGTGCCAAAGCCGTCAAAGCAGTGGCTAGTGCGCTAAAGGCATCTTGATCGCGCAGAATATATTGCCAAATAGCATGCTGCGAGCAAGTGTCATAGACCGCATCTGACGTGTAGTTAGGGAACAGCCACTCTGAGAAATCAACTCGTTTTGGCCAATATTCAGCGCCCTCATCTTCTTGCGCTTTTAGGCAGTTGTCCAAATAGCCAAGCGCATACTCTGGTAATAAGGTGAGCGGTATTTGACCAGATAGATTGGCAAAAATGGCCCACTTAACCAGCTCAATGACAGCATCCTCATAAACGATGGGGCCAAGCTTAAATGCTGTGGCTTTCTCAAGCTTTTTGGCCTTAGTGCCGGACTTATTAAAGCGCCAAATGCTCATACCATCATTTAATGCCGCCTGCTCAGCTGTGGTGCGTCTGGCAACCTGCCAATACAGGTGCGATAACCAAAACTTAAGCAGATGTCTGGGACTGGCAGAATTGGGCAGGATATTAAACCAGTGCTTAGGCGACTGCTCGGCATAAGAGATGCCTGCTTGTAGCTGTGCGCCTTTGTCATTAACCTGTATGGGTACCACACCTTTGATCTTAATTGTTTGGGGTAAAAGGGCTAATAAAGATGCGCTCTGTTTTTGTGGAAACACACGTGCCAAATCTACTTGTACAGGATGCTCGATAGTGGGGCTGATAATCGGCAAGCCTACATCCGCCTCGTGAACTTCAATGCCGTTAGCGAGCAATTGCTCTTGAAAAGCTTGGCATTGCTGCTGCAGCTTTTGTTGTTGATTGGGTAAAGTGGTATGGCGTGCTACCCCGGCTGGCATGATTTTTTGATACATTAAAATTGGTGTGGCTTGAGCCGCTGATGTCTCTATACTTTGGGCGTTGTCTGAACCCATCGCTGACGAAGCATTTGCCAATTGATGAATCAAATAGTCTTTGATCTGGTAGGTGCTGAGGCTATTCAAAAACAGCGGCTCTTGATGTGCCATCGCCTCCTCACCTTGAACCACATGCACCTCTTGTGCCCGTAAAAAGGCCTTGGCAGGATGGCGTACTTGATAGGCAAGCGCCCCTTCAACATCAATCTCACCAATATCAAACAGCCGTTGGGCCAAGGCTTTATTCTGCTCATTACTATTTAAATCAGCATCAATTGACAACAGATCAGTTAAGGCAGGCAAATTTTGATTGTCGATATCCCCCAATTGTCCCAAGCCAGATCCCAATAACTGAGCGATTGCTTCATAATGCGCTTTGTTAGGTAAGCTGACCAGCTGCGGATGTGCCTTAGAGTCTCGAGATTTTAAGGTATGAAATACTGCTTGCCATAGAGGGGCTGGTGGGAACTGACGCTGCTGCGCCAGTTTGGTTTTTTGCATCGCTTTATTTAATAGGCCCTCTAAAGCGTCAAACTCAGACGGCTCATCATTGGCACCATTTAAGTCAGCTGAATTCTTTTGAGTTAAATCCTTTTTAGCGGAATCCTGTACTGCTATCTGCTGGGTGTCATTTTTATTGCTTAGGCTATTTTTTTGTAATGCAACACTGTTGTTTTCAACTGCCCTACCACTTTCTAGCGGTTGCTCAAATAAGCGCTTATCAAAGGGCAGTGCCGGATGCTCGGTCACCAGCCACTGTTTGACAAGCTTTGGTAAATGACGCTTTAGGCTCTCGGTAGTGGGGTCTACCACCTCTGACAAACTGTCGAGTGAATTGACTTGCCACTGCACCTCGCCTTGCAAGAATTGCAGCAGCTCGCTGACAGGGTTGGCCGGTAAATGCTCATGAGTATCGGTTAAACTTCGACCGTTATAAAATATCCAGCAGGCACTGCGCGCGCATAATAACGCATCTAAAAATGCACCATTGTCATCGTCTTCACTCACTCTATCGCCACGGCGTGATAGGGTCGCCTTCATCAAGTCATAGCGATTGTCACGGTCACGTGCGGGAAACTCAGAAAGATTCATATTGAGCATGACCACCAAATCAAAGGGCACATTTCTTAATGCCCCAAAACGGCCGAAGGTAATCACCCCTGTCGGCTCGGCACTCACCTGCTGACTCTCAAGCTCCGCCTCGATACTATCTAGCATAAAGCTGAGCTTCAAAGGTAGCTGCTCAACCCTTGCCAACCTTTGCTCAACCTCTTGGTTATTGGTATTGTCACTACTGGCATAGTGTCGATAATGACGGTTGGCGCGCAGGCTCGATTTAAAGCCGTTCATGGCATTATAAATGGCGCGCATACTGCGGGTTTGATCCACATCGCCAAAATAACGGTGAATCACTTGTCGCTCAATTTGATTCAGCCAATCCTCTGCCTTTAGCTTTTGTTTGTGATCATTACGTCTTGCCAGTAGCCCGCTATAAATGCGGCATAGGGCCTCAATAATTGGGGCATCATTGAGGCTCACTTCAGGCAATGGCAAGCTCATCTCAGCAATGGCTGTGCTTGGCCATTGATGCGCATCAAGCGGATACAAGCAATCGCTCATTTGTGCCTCTGGCATAATCAGCCCCAACGTTAACCTATCTAGCGCTTGGGTGAAACTAAAGCGGTAATCAAAGTCATTGCCGTCTAAGGTTTGCTTAAGATGCTGCTCATCAAAGCCTCTAATGAAGCCTGCCTCGACCAATAAATCACAGCCACGGCTCATCTGATCATGGGTCAAACCAAAGCTTTCATATAGCGGCGGTAGCATCAGCCAATCTAGCACCTCCGCGGCTTCAAAGCGAGCACTGTCACTGCCAAGCAGTTTATAAAACCCAATAATCGCCTCCCATAATTGGCGAATGGAGGCGTCAACCACACCGGTGACTTTGGCCGGCAAGGTCAGCCCATCTTGACCCCTACCATTGACAAAGATTGAGCTAATCAGTGCATGATGGCGCTCCACATCGGGCAGCAGCACCACGATGTCAGAGATATGACGCTTTTTTGTACCCGGCGGCAGTGGCTCATTAAGCCAGCGTCCAATCATAATACGCAGCACCTCGAGCTGACGCTGCAAGCTGTGGCACGAATGAATACTTAGGCTATTATCTTGTGAGGATATTGACCACAGACGCTCTTTTTCAAAGCGTTTGTTCTCAAGTACCTCATCCTCATACCAGGCAGCAGCATTGGCATCATCGAAGCTCAACTCGATTTGCTCGCTAATAGCCTGTGACACTTTAACTGCTGTGGCTTGCTGGGTAGAGCGCTCATCAAGCATCAGCACATCATTTTGTAGCCGTCTTAATAAGCTGGGGCTGTTGTGAGGTTGATAAGAGGGGGCGTCATGTGCGTTATTATCGCTATCAATATCTGCCTTAGCACCAAATTCATCGCTCAAGTCCCCAAACTCGCCATCTTCAAAATTATCTTGCCAATCCACAACGGCATCACCATGCAGCTCGTTACCGGATAAATTAGCAAGCATGGCAAAAGTATCACGAGACTGTTTGCCCAGACGTGACAGCAAACTGTGCCCATAATCACGTAAAAACACACTCTCAGGGTTAATAATCTGCTGGCGCTGTAGCCACGACTTATCTACGATATCTGCCCAAAATAGCTTAGAGGGGTTGTAGTGCAGTAAGGTGATGTCCATGTAACGTGACAAACGCTGCAAAAAATCAAGCTCAGTCTGCGGTAGCTGCTGAATGGTAAAAATACGCAGTACTTTGGGCAACTGATCTTGCTCACCCGCCTTATTGCTCTGTAATGCGTGCCAAAAGGTTTTTTCTAACTGGGCACGGTACTGATGCACATCAGCGAACAATTGCGACCACAGATAACGCTGAGCCGCTTCCAATTCCACATAATGCGCCACCAGCCATTCTGGAGTACCGCGTGCATATTGATCAAAGCGCAAAGACAACGTATCTTTTTCTGCAATCAACGCATCCACATCAAGCGGCTTATTAGCCGACCACAGGCTTAACCAGTCCTCACGGTGGGTTAAATAGCGGTTAAACACCCGCGCCAAATCACTTGCCAGCTGCCAGATACGCGCATCTTGCTGTGCTTGGTCTGGCTCAACACCTTCTTGTGGCGCATCCATCAATGAGGACAACAATGGATATACCGGATGCTTATCATCCTCAATGATAGTGTGCTGATAATAGGTCAGATAGCCAAACAGACGCCACTGCATGACCGTGGGTGACAGCACTGCCACCTCAGGCACGTTAAGCACCGCCGCATCAGGATCAGATTGCAGCAGATAAGCATTATGCTGACTGAGTACATCTTGCATCAGTGTCCACTGATATTGACCCCAGAACTTAGTCATCACAAGCGTACTGATACCAGCACGGCTGGCAATGGTTTTATCAAGCCAATCACCTAAGACCATTGACGGCACAATCACCACAAAGGGATCAAAAATAGACTGCTGCACTGATTGGTATTCGACCAGCAGTTCATCGACTAAGTTTTCGGTGCGATGTGATTGGATAATCTTGAACATAAGGAGGCAATCTTTTGTTAATGGAAGTTCAAATAAATACAGTCATAGCAAAGATACAACGCTCATATAAGCATAACCCATTATGACAAAAAGAAAACCATCAAACACCACTATAACGTCAACTACTGTCGCAAAGAGTTGACACCATTGTTATTGTTATTATGATTATGATTGTGATTTATGTTCTGAATGTCGTCAGAATTACACAGCATTGCTACCTTTGACTTCCTCCCCTCGCTAAACCGAGGGGATTCCTACAGCTAGACGGTCAAGCCCGACCGCAAGGATGTTCTTAGCAGCATTGATATCTCTATCATGCCATGTGCCACACTCAGCACACCTCCATCCTCTTATTCCAAGTCCCGCTCTACCTTTCGGACTACTGTCACTTATTTGGCGGCAGTACGAGCAGGTCTGGGTAGTGTAACTCTCATTTACGATCTCAAGCTGACAACCTGCATGCTTGCATTTGTATTCCAGTTGTCGTTTAAGTTCAAACCAACCTGCATCGTATGTCGATTTAGCGAGTTTGGTCTTTTTAGTTGTAAATGAGCGTGATTTAACATCACCGACCACAATTAAGGCATTACTCTGCACAAGTTTGGTGGTGAATTTATGAGTTAAGTCTAATCTTGTGTTTTTGATTTTGGCGTGGATTGCTTTGACATGCTTTTTATTCTTAGCACGCTGGGCTACTGCTAATTTATTCGCCCACTTTTGCGTTTGCTTAATAATTAGCTTGTCGCCATTTGAGGTAGTGGCAGACTCTGTTAAGCCCAAATCAATACCAACGCTACCTTTGCCACTAAATTGCTTAGGAAAGTCTTTAACGGTAATACACGCATACCAACGATTACGGCTGTCTTGTACTATCTCTAAGGTGTTTATTTGATATAGACTGAGGTTGTAGCTATCGAATACATCTATAATAAGCTTTTGACCTTTGGATAGTGATAATTGAAGAGTTGATTTAAGTGCCTTTTTGCCTGTTTGTCTTGTGCTTAGGTATTTAATAGCCGATTTCTTAAAAGGTATCCACCCAAGGGATTTACGTTTGGCATCAGGACGATTGCTGCGCCAGTTAAGTTTGGCTTTTTTAAACTGTTTGCGAGCCTTGGCGTGAGTCTCATTGATAGCTTGTAAAGTCTGACTGTGTAATCCTAAATACTCACCGCTTCCTTTGGTGTACTCACTTAGATCATAAGCACTAAAAAACTTACCGGTACGTTTTAGATGCTCAAAGCACAGCGCATTGACATAGTTCCACACGAAGTTTACCGAACCGCTTATCCGATTCAGCTCTTTTATGTGCTTGTCTTTAATGCGTAGTTTGAGGGTTTTCATACCTTTAGTATGGCGAGATTAATCTTAGCTTACAACCCTTTAAGTACTGCTCACGACAGTACATGTCGCCTTATATCCACCCCCTGAAGTGCATAGGTATCTACACAATTTATCAGTGAGCATAAATTTGATAAAATAGCGCAGTATGGTATAGAGAAAATGACCCTAGATACGAGACTTATTAAACGTT